>Ga0172368_10004057_pt1 | contig 17229 bp, 15 predicted proteins | sample Lak11m_FD_114540 | JGI IMG/M metagenome (GOLD analysis project Ga0172368, IMG submission 114540) | Freshwater microbial communities from Kabuno Bay, South-Kivu, Congo - kab_022012_11m | ecosystem: Environmental > Aquatic > Freshwater > Lake | place: Democratic Republic of the Congo: South-Kivu...
AAGGAAATTGAAAAGATAATGTGGGAGACCGTTCCCGATATGGCGGAGACTCTGATCGCAAAAGAGATAGAGAAGATAAGGTCAGAGATGTAGTGTGGCTGAATTAAACAAGAGTTATATTCCCGAAGGGATAGAAGAAAAGTGGTATGAACTGTGGGTTAATGAAGGCTATTTCAAGCCTGAGATAAATCCGTCCGGAAAGCCTTATTCAATCGTAATCCCGCCTCCCAATGTCACAGGCTCGCTTCACATGGGACACGCCCTTAACGCAACTCTTCAGGATGTCCTTGCCAGATGGAAAAGGATGAGCGGTTTCAGCGTGCTGTGGGTTCCCGGAACAGACCACGCCGGTATTGCGACTCAGAATGTGGTTGAGAGGCAGCTTTCAGGAGAAAAGCTTACAAGGCAGCAGCTTGGAAGGGACGCCTTTATTGAGAGGGTATGGAAGTGGAAGGCTGAATACGGCGGAAGGATAATACATCAGCTTAAGAGGATCGGCGCGTCCTGCGACTGGTCAAGGGAAAGATTTACGCTTGATGAGGGGCTCTCAAAGGCCGTGAGAGAGGTTTTTGTAAGGCTTCACGACGACGGCCTGATATACCGCGATAACAGGCTTATAAACTGGTGCCCCCGATGCCATACTGCATTATCAGACCTTGAGGTGGAACACGATGAATCTGACGGCACATTGACATATATCAAATATCCTTTTTCAGACGGAAGCGGCTTTCTCACAGTCGCAACCACAAGGCCTGAGACAATGCTTGGCGATACCGCAGTTGCGGTAAACCCCTCGGATGCGCGATACAGGGACGTTATAGGAAAAACAATCTCTCTGCCTCTTACGGACAGGAAGATACCTGTTGTTGCGGACAGCGCCGTTGATGCAGAGTTCGGCACAGGCGCCGTAAAAGTGACGCCTGCCCATGATTTCAATGACGAGGCTATCGCAAAAAGGCAAAGCCCTTCGCTTCCTTTTGTTGTTGTCATAGGCAAGGAAGGAAAGATGACTTCTGACGCAGGGCCTAAGTATGCGGGGCTTGACAGGCATGAATGCAGAAAACGCGTTGTCAATGACCTGAAAAATCTGGAAGTCATCGAAAAGGAAGAAAGACATCGGCATGCAATCGGACACTGTTACAGGTGCAAGACGATAATAGAGCCTTTGCCCACACTGCAATGGTATGTGAATGTCGGGACACTGGCAAAGGACGCCATTGGCGCGGTGAAAACCGGAAAGATAAGGATAAGGCCTCAGTCGTGGGAGAATTCTTATTTCGGCTGGATGGAAAATATTAAGGACTGGTGTATCTCCCGTCAGATATGGTGGGGGCACAGGATTCCCGCATGGTACTGTCAGGAAATGCAGAGTGAAGAATGCAAAAAAAATGGCGGCGTTATCGTTTCGCGCGAAACTCCAAAGGGATGCCCTCACTGCGGTTCCAAAAATTTAATTCAGGATGAAGATGTGCTTGATACATGGTTTTCATCCGCGCTCTGGCCGTTTTCAACTCTCGGCTGGCCCGAGACGACAGAAGATTTAAAGAAATTCTACCCCACGAGCGTTCTGGTCACGGCCTTTGACATCTTGTTTTTCTGGGTGGCCCGCATGATAATGATGGGGCTTAAATTCAGGGAAGATGAGCCGTTCAAAGATGTTTATATCCACGCGATTATCCGGGACGCTTCGGGACAGAAGATGTCAAAGTCAAAAGGCAATGTCATTGACCCGCTGATAATGATTGATAAATTCGGCACTGATGCCTTCAGGTTTACGCTATGCGCGTTTGCCGCGCAGGGCAGGGACATAAAATTCTCGGAAGAAAGGGTTGAGGGATACAGGCATTTTGTGAACAAGCTCTGGAACGCTACAAGATTTATAATGATGAATATTGAAAATTCACCGACTCACTCTCCTCGGCGAGTCGCCCGAGGCGACCGATTCACAGATTCACCGCTTTCTAATCTCGACCTTGCAAGCAGGTGGATATTGAGCAGGCTGGCAGCAACTGCCGATGAGATAGACACAGCGCTTGAAGATTACAGGTTTAATGATGCCGCAAACAGCATATATCATTTTGTCTGGCACGAGTTCTGTGACTGGTATATTGAGATGTCAAAGACAGGGATAAGCAACCCTGAATCAAGCGCGGGAATTATGCACTGCCTGCTTCATACGCTTGAGAACTCTTTAAGGCTACTTCATCCTTTCATGCCTTTTGTAACGGAAGAGATTTGGCAGAACATTCCTAAACTGAAAAGTGAGAAGACGGAAGCCAAAAGTATAATGATTTCCGAATATCCAAAGTCATTGCCTAAGGACTTGCAGGCAGAGAAGGAAATGTCTTATGTCATAGAGGCGATAACAGGCATAAGGACTATAAGAGGCGAAATGAATATCACTCCGTCTCTTGAGATTAACGCATTGATAAAGACTTTTTCTGATGAGGCTTCAGGCATTCTTAAGGCTAATATGAACTACATCAAGAAGCTTTCACGGGCGGCGGATGTATCAATAGGAAAGGACATAAAAAAGCCTGATGATTCTGCCGTATGCGTGAAAGAATCCATGGAAGTATATATCCCGATAAAAGGGCTTTTGAATATTGACGCTGAAATTGATAAACTTATAAAGGAGTCAAAAAAGGTTGAGGAGGCGATGGCCTTTATCGAGAGGAAATTGACAAACGAGGATTTTATGAAAAAGGCGCCTGAGGATGTTGTGAAGAAAGAAAAAGCCAAGCATGCTGAGCTTGCGGCCAAAAAAGAAAGAATAAGGGAAAACATTAACAAACTTAAAGCATCCGCGTAATCCGCCTCAGGCGGAGGAGGAGGGTAAAATGGCGGCAAAGAGTAGAGAGATTATCAAAGAGAAGGACGTGGATATCATTGAGGCTGAATCCGTAAATATAAAACAGAGCTCTGTCAGGGCTGTTGAGGGCGGCCATGTTGAAATGCAGCAGGTCGGAGCGCTGAGCATAGACGGAGACAGGCTTGAGGTCACGCAGGGCGCTGCCTGCATCGTCAGGGGCAATGAAGTAAGCCTGAATCAGAGCATAAGCGCGGTAACTGCCGGAAACAACACTTCCCTTAATTTCTCCCTGTCTCCAATGGTCGTCTCAAAAGAGGACGCGGTTTCCAATAAGAGCGCGGTGGGCATAATGGCTGCAAAAAATATCAAAGTGAAGAGCAGCACATCCGTCCTGATGATCGCAAATAATATTGAAGGCAATGTCACCACATTGTTTGACTGGCGCTCGGCCCTTGCGATGGGGGCTGTCTTTGGCGGCGTCTTCGGGCTATTTTCACTTCTCAGGAAAAAATAAGACATGAAGATACCGCACAGCGTCAGAGAAATAATCCGCATAGCGCTTGAAGAGGATATTGGAAACGGCGATATCACAACGGCATTTCTTATACCGGAAGACAGCGAGTCAAGGGCGTTAATAATAGCAAAAGCAAATTTTGTTGTCGCGGGAATCCCTTTCATACAGGAGGTTTTTAATTTTTTTGACCACGAGGTAAGGCTCAATGTTTTTATCAAGGATGGCGCCAAAGTAATGAAAGGGGACGTTATCGCAGAGATATCGGGAAAGACGAAGGTTCTGCTTTCAGGAGAAAGAGTCAGTCTTAACTTGCTCCAGCGCCTCTCAGGCATAGCTACCCTTACAAATACATTTGTCGAAAAAGTAAAAGGGCTACACACAAAAATTGTTGATACGAGGAAGACGACGCCGGGGCTAAGGTTTATGGAGAAATATGCTGTTCGGATAGGCGGAGGGAATAATCACAGGTTCGGCCTGTTTGACGGGATATTGATAAAGGATAACCATATTGAGGCGGTCGGAAGCATTAAGGAAGCGCTGCGCCTTGCAAGCGAAGGGCATCACCTTGCGAAGATTGAGGTTGAGGTGGAAAACCTGAAAGACCTGAAAGAGGCAGTGGAAGGAGGCGCGGACATTGTGATGCTTGACAATATGTCTATTCCGGATATGAAAGAGGCCGTAAAGATCGCCCGCAGCACCAAGAAGGATGTAATCCTTGAGGCGTCAGGGAATGTCAGCCTTGAGAATGTAAGAGAGATTGCCGAAACCGGCGTGGATTTAATCTCAATCGGCGCACTGACTCATTCAGCTACCGCGGTTGATATAAGTATGAAGATAGTGAGATAAGAACTGCCGCGTTTTTTTTATTCTTAATCTTCCCACTCTTTTCCGGTCATAAATTTCCAAGCGTTTTTGAATGCTATTTTTTCAGCGGTTGCTTTGCTTAAATCCTTCAAGACAATAGTCCTGAACGTATCCATCACCCTGTCGTAATTATCAAAGCGGCCTGTGTTGATATCCGAGCCTATGACAAACCTGCCGGGGAACTCCTCAAACAACTTTTTCCACTCGGGGTCAAGGGCAATCCCCCAATTAGAGGCCTCGTACATAATTCCATCAACATAACCTGTCCCGTGATACTTGGACCCCGGCTTAGACTGCACAAGGTCAAAATAAAGATTCGGGTATTTTTTAATCAGGGCGCGAACGCCGTTAGGCGTTCTGAATTGTTTCCATGTGGCGGGATTCCTGTTTCTTCCGACATGGCACCATATAACCTTTGCCTTCGGATATTTTGATAGCATCCTCTCCAGTTCAGGAAGAAGGGTGTCCTCTGCCTCGTGATGCAGAAGAAAAGGGATTCCTGTTTCGCTTGAAATCTCGAAGACTGTCTTAAAGGCCTCGGAATCAACAGGCATATGTATATCCCTGTTATTGGTACTGGAGGGATAATGCCTTGCCTCAAATTCACCCATCGCGAAATATTTCCCGGACTTAGCATCTTTTGCCAGTTTCTCAAGAAAGCCCTTGTCGCCGCTGTGCCAGAGCTTCCCGTCGCCGTGAACAGTTGTAGGCACAAACCTGTCGGGATATAATTCATTCAGCCTTATTGATTCCTCGCTGCCGAGTTTTTCATTTGGCCCAAGCCACGTCAACGCTACGCCGTTATCATCCATTTTATAGATGAGCCGCTCATTTTCTATCTTTCCACCGTGATGATATTCCACATCAATTATGGGTAAAACGCCCTTTTGAATGATTTCCTTTAACCGCTTTTTGAAAATAGCTATCTGTTCGTTTCGTTCGATTGCCAAACAATCAATGGGAAAGGTAAGAAGCATTGCAAGGATAAACGTAATTACTTTTAAGGGCATGTCAAACTCCTTTTGAAGAGAGTTTTTAAGGGAATAGTGCTATGTCTTTCAAGCCTTCGGTTTCTTTGAAGCCCATCATGATATTCAAGTTATGCACTGCCTGTCCGGCCGCGCCTTTCATTAAGTTGTCTATCGCGGTAACGATGATGAGCGCGTTTGTCCTTTTGTTCACAACAAGCCCGATGTCGCAAAGATTCGTTCCCCGCACATTTTTAACATTCGGGAATTTGCCTTCCGCAAGAACTCTTATAAACGGCTCGTTGGCAAAAGCCTTTCTATAGACAGCAAGAATTGCTTTTGTCTCCGCTTTCTTTTTTAATTTCGCGTAGATGGTTGTGAGTATGCCCCTGTCATAAGGCGCAAGATGGGGTGTGAAATCAACCCTTATGCCGCTATGGGCAACAGCAGAAAGTTCCTGCTCAATCTCAGGCGTGTGCCTGTGCGAGGCTATGGAATAGGCCTTGAAGCCCTCATTTACTTCGCAATATGAGAATGCAATATCAGCGTTTCTGCCCGCGCCCGTAGTCCCCGATGTTGAATCTATCACAATGGAATCCGAAGCTATGAATTTGCTTTTGAGGGCAGGATAAAGCCCGAGAATCGCGCCGGTAGGATAACATCCCGGATTTGCTATAAGCGATGATTTTGTGATCTTTGCCCTGTGCAATTCCGGCAGCCCGTATACTGCTTTTTTCAGCGTTGCGCGGAATTTGTGCGGCGTCTTATACCATTCCTCATATATCTCCGCAGATTTGAGCCTGTAATCAGCGGAAAGGTCTATAACCTTCTTGCCGTGCCTGAAGAAAAAATCCACCGCGCTCTGCGAGGCGGCATGGGGCAGGGCGAGAAAAAAGATGTCGGCTTTATTCAGGAGTTTTTCCCTTTCTAAGGGCTGGAATATCAGGTTTGAATGACTGCCAAAAAGATGAGGGAATAGATCGCTTACGGTTTTACCAGAGGATTTTTCAGATGTTACGGCTGTTATTTTAACATGGGGATGGTTTGAGAGGAGGCGTATTAGTTCGCCTCCCGCATAACCGCTGCCGCCACATATGGCTGCTTTTAGCATATTTACTAAATTATCTCTTGGAGAACTGGAATCTCTTCCTTGCGCCTTTTTGTCCGTACTTCTTTCTCTCGGTTTCTCTTGGGTCTCTGGTTAAGAAGCCTTCCTTCTTGAGCTTCAGCCTGAGGTCATTGTCTATCGAGATGATTGCCCTTGAGATTCCGTGCCTGAGCGCTCCTGCCTGTCCTGAAAGTCCCCCGCCTACAACTGTCGCGTTTATATTGTATTTGCCTGACATCCCCGTAAGCTCAAGGGGCTGTCTTATCATCATCTGCAATGTCTCGCGGGCAAAATACGAGTCAAGGGGTTTTTCATTTACAACTATTTTGCCGTTGCCGGGTAACATGCTTACTCTTGCAATAGAGGATTTTCTTCGTCCTGTAGCATTATATTTTATTTCAGCCATTTAAACTCCTTATTCCTTTTATTGTAATATTTCGGGTTTCTGTGCAGCGTGCGGATGCTCGTTGCCTTTATAAACCTTTAGTTTCTTAAGCATTGCTTTTCCGAGCCTGTTTTTAGGGAGCATACCCCAGACCGCGTCATTTATAACCTTTTCCGGTTCTGCAGTAAGGCGCTGCCTGAGTGTTTTGGCTTTTATGCCGCCCGGAAATCCGGAATGATGATAATAAACTTTATCATCAATTTTATTGCCGGTTGTCTTGATCTTTTCGGCGTTAACGACAACAACAAAATCGCCTGTGTCTGTGTTTGGGGTAAATACAGCCTTGTTCTTGCCGCGCAGGCAGGTGGCAATTTTTACGGCAAGCCTTCCGAGCACTGCGTCTTTGGCATCTACAACATACCACTTATGTTCAATATCCGTTTTTTTAGCAAATTGGGTTTTCATTTCCGCACCTTCCATTAATAGTTAATATTCTTCTAAAGCATTCTATCAGAATTCAATCCGCATGGATAGAAAGAATTAGACATAATAATAGAAATGCCCATAAATTGTCAATATTTGAGAGCGAGAGTGAATTGACACTCTTTGTCAATATATGATACTTTTAAGATAGAGAAATGGCTGATAAAGCGGCGATAATAAAAGAGGCCCAGAGATATCTTGCACGGGGGCAGATAGATAAGGCAATAGCTGAGTGGGAAAAGCTAATAAAGGAATCCCCTGATGCAAATACCTATAATACTGTCGGGGACCTTTATCTTAAAAAAGGCGACAAGGCCCCTGCCGTAGATTCATTCCATAAAGCGGCGCGTTTCTTCAGGGATGAAGGTTTTTCTCTGAAGGCATTGGCGCTCTACAAAAAGATATTAAACATCGACCCTTCCAATACCGCGGCACTATACGCCCTCGGAGAATTAAGCGAGGAAAAAGGGCTTGCAACCGATGCTATAAAGTATTATCTTGCCAGCGCCGATATCCTTTCCAAAGAAGGTAAAAAGGCCGAATTATTAAAGGCTTATGACAAGATACTGAGCCTCTCCCCGGCAAATATTCCGCTGAGAACCAAGGTCGCGGAGCTTTTCAGAAAAGAAGGGCTACAGAATGAGGCCGCGAAAGAATATTTGCATATTGCAAAGTTATACGATGAGAAAGAAGACGTCAATAACGCCGCAGTGCATTATAAAAAAGCGCTTGAACTTCAGCCTGCCAACAAGGAGGCTATGCTCGGGCTTAGCTCGATATACGAAAAGACGGGCAATTCATTGCAGTCGCAGGAGTATCTTAAAAAGGCAGTTGAACTGTCTCCGTCAGATACCGAGTTGCTTTTAAAATACGCGGAGTCTCTTGTTAAGATGAAATCTTTTTCAGAGGCAATGCAATACATATCAAAGATTATCGAAATAGAACCGTCAAATATTACCGCAAGGAAACTCCTTGCTGAGATGTATGCGGAAACCGGAGATAACCAAAGAGCATGGGAAGAGTACAAGGCAATTATAGACGAGATAGTATTCGAAGGGAAATTAGATGACGCTATAAATATACTGACAATGTTCATAGATACGGAGCCTATAGAGACAAGGAAGAAGCTTGTGGCGCTGTATAAACAAAAGAATGATTATGAATCGGCTTTTACCGAGCTTGTTGCCTTGGGAGACGCCTTTGTTTTTTCAGAGGGAAGAATGCTGAAGGAGGCGTTGGAATGCTACAAGGACGCATCCGAGATACATCCCGATGACACGGCGTTGAAAGAAAAAATAAGCGAGATAAAGAGGGAACTTGGCGAGGAAGTCACTGAAGAGGCAGCCCCGAAATCAACAGAAGAATCTCTTGCTGAGGCGGATATATTTTTAAGGTACGGGCTTTATGATGAAGCAAGGGCCATGCTTGAGCCCCTCAAGCTGCAGGAGCCTGAAAATATTGACCTTCATTCAAAGCTTAAATCTCTCTATGCGGAAATGGGAGATAAAGAACAGGCTGTGACCGAATGTCTTATTCTCGGGGAACTCTATCGCAAAAGCGGCAGCATTGAGTTACGGGAAGCGATTATTAATGAGGCGTATGAAATAAATCCCGAAGATCCCAGATTACTGGAAAGGTCGGCGATGCAGCCGGCTGAAGAGGAGTTTGTTGCCGACAGGGGAGTAACTGCCCCTGAAGTTGAGGATTATACTGAAGCGGCGGCAGAAGCCGAATTCTATTTGAGGCAAGGGTTGTATGAGGAGGCAAGGACGGCCTATAAAAAACTTAACGAACTGTTCCCTGACAATGATGAGATAAGGGAAAAACTGGGGCGGGTTGAAGCAAAGGCCGAAGAAGAAGCAAAGGCTAAAGAGGAAGCGGGAATCCAAGAGGAATCTAAGCCGGAAGAGAGGATAGGGGAGGAAATCAAGAAGCCTGCCGGAATCGAAAAGCCGGAAGCTGCCGAGTCGGCGACAGAGGAGTTTGTGATTTCAGATATCATGGAGGCGGAGACCGCTCCTGAATTGTCTCTGGAGAGCGATGTTCTTGGGATATTTGAAGAGTTTAAGAAAGGGCTCGAAAAAGAAATAGGCACGGAGGATTCTGAGACCCACTATAACCTCGGCATTGCTTACAAAGAAATGGGATTGATAGATGACGCGATAAAGGAATTCCAGACGTCAAAAAACGACCCTGAAAGATTTATCCCTTCTGTTAGTATGCTTGGGATGTGTTATATGGCAAAGGGCCTGTATCCTCTTGCGATTACCTCTTTTAGCAGCGTACTTGAAAAGCTTGAAACAAAGGATGAGTCTTACTGGGGAGTGAAATACGACCTTGGGGAGGCTTATGAAAAAAATGAGAACATTAACGAGGCGCTGGCGCACTTTACTGAGATATACGGATGGAATTCAAAATTCAGGAACGTCGCCGAGAAGATTAATCTCCTGAAGGTCCATGCGTCAAAACCCTCGGCAAAACCCGTCATGACCGAGAAACAAAAAATAAAAAAAGAAAGGGTTTCTTATCTTTAATCCATGGACTATCTTGAGTTTTATAAACTGAAAGAACATCCCTTCTCAAACGTCGTTGATAACAGATTTTACTTTAAGGGCACCCAGCATTCGGAGGCGCTTGTAAGGCTGAAATACGCCATTGACACAAAAAAGGGGCTGGCCGTTGTCATAGGAGACATAGGCACGGGAAAGACCACGCTTGCCCGAAGGCTCCTTGAAGAGCTTGATGAGAATATGTATGAGGCGATACTTCTTGTTGTGATTCATTCAGCGGTGAGCGCGGACTGGCTTCTGAAAAAACTTGCCATTCAGCTTGGCGTCACCGATGTTAAGGAAGAAAAGGTTGAACTTCTCAGCCAGATATACAGGAGGCTTTTTGAGCTGGGCGAGCAGGGCAAAGGAGCTGTTGTCATTATTGATGAAGTGCAGATGCTGAAATCAAAAGAAATAATGGAGGAGTTCAGAGGGCTTCTTAACATGGAGATGCCCGAAGGAAAGATGGTGAATTTCATATTCGTGGGCATGCCTGAACTCGACAGTGTGCTGGCCCTTGACGAGCCCTTAAAACAGAGGGTCGCGATAAAGGTGAGGCTTAAATCCTTTTCCGAGGAAAATACAAAGGAATATATAGTTCACAGGATGCATATTGCGGGTTCTCCCAAAAACCCGTTCACGGATGAGGCAATGAAGGCTATCTACCGCTACTCAAACGGTGTGCCGCGCCTGATAAACACAATTTGCGACAATGCCCTTCTTGACGGGTTTCTCTTTAAGACAAGTACCATAGACGAGGCGATTATCAGGGCTGTTGCTGTGGACCTTGGCCTGGCTGAGGAATAAGTTCAAGGCTCTTAACCTTCAGCTTCACGACATACTTTGATAGTTCTATTTTCATTTTTGAAGGATACCAGAAGCCGTTGCTGTTTTCCGGCTCCTCGTAAGTGATGCGGAGTTCCCTCCCGTCGTCAAGCCCTATCGCCTGAGAGAGCGGGAGCAGGGTTTTTTTATCAATAACAATCTTCCGGTTGGAATTTCCGATATGATAATTGCCGTTTTGCCCTTCAATCTTGTAATCTTTTATCAGCCACCAGAACATACTGCTTCGCAGCCCTTCCACAAGTATCGTATTTTTATTTCTGTCAGAGGGCGGATTGCTTTTTATTATCCCGTTTGTCTCTTTTATCTCCGCCATCAGAAAGCCCATTGAATATATTCTCAAATCAAGGGAGTTTTCCGTAAGCGTGAGCGCGGCGTCTCCTGCCATCGTAGTGTCTTTCTTTTCAAATTCAACATAAAAAGTCGCATTGATGCCTTTTATATTTTTACGCCCGGCAATTACTGTCTTTAGGTCTGCGCCGGCGTAGTCCGGCAATTCAACACGTTTTGTTGCGCAGGAAGAGAGAAAAAGAGCAATAGCGCAGAAAAGTAAAAGGATAAATCGGTGAATCGGTCGCCTCGGGCGACTCGCCGAGGAGAGTGATTCGGTGAATCGGTGAATGGAGTCGTTCATCTTATCCCTATTCCTTCAAGCGCGTCTTCGACATTTTCCGCTCCTATTATCTCAAGCCCGAAAGATTCCTTCAGCCTCTCGCTGTTTGTTTTTGACATGAGAGCTTTTTTAAAGCCTATCTTCGCGGCTTCCTTAATCCTCTGCTCCGCGTAAGCGACTGCCCTTATTTCTCCGGAAAGGCCTATCTCTCCAAACATAAATACCCTGGGATCAATTGGGACATCCCTGAGCGATGACGCCGTTGTCATTACAATTCCAAGGTCAATCGCCGGCTCAATTATCTTTAACCCTCCGACCACATTTATGAATATATCCATTCCGCCCAGGTGAAGCCCTGCCTTTTTTTCAAGCACGGCAGTAAGAAGATTAACCCTGTTGAAGTCAACTCCGATGCTTGTTCTCCTCGGCATACCGAATGTTGTAGGCGAAACCAATGCCTGAATCTCAACCATCAAAGGCCTTGTGCCTTCCATGCTTGCTACAACACTGGAACCTGAGACATTCAGAGGCCTTTCAGAAAGAAATAATTCAGAAGGATTTTCAATCTCAGAAAGCCCTGAATCAGTCATCTCAAAAACGCCAATCTCATTTGTTGAACCGAAACGGTTTTTAACAGTCCGCAATATTCTGTAAGAATGCCCCCTGTCTCCTTCAAAATAAAGAACCGTATCAACTATATGCTCGAGAACCCTCGGCCCCGCGATTGCTCCTTCTTTAGTGACATGCCCGACAAGAAATACAGGTATCGCAGATTTCTTGGCAAAGAACATCAGCCTAGCGGCGCACTCACGCACCTGACTCACAGACCCCGGAGCTGACAATATCTCCTCTGTGTACATTGTCTGGATGGAGTCGATTACTATAGCGCCGGGCTTTAATTTTCCGGCTGTGTCAATTATGTTTTCAATCGATGTCTCGGCAAGAAGCATTATCTTGCCTGAATCTATGGATAGCCTTTCCGCCCTTAATTTTATCTGCTCCGGAGATTCCTCTCCTGATACATAAAGCACGTTCTCGCTTTTTTTTGAAAGGCCGGACAGCGTCTGAATAAGGACGGTCGATTTTCCGATTCCGGGGTCTCCTCCCACGAGGATTACTGAGCCTGCAACGACCCCGCCTCCCAACACCCTATCAAGCTCACTTATCCCTGTTGTTGTGCGTTTTTCTTTTCCGCTGATGATTGTGCTCAAAGGCTGGGCTTCGGATTTGCCGGATGATTTTCTTCCCTGTCTTGTTTCTTTTTTTTCTTCGGCAAAGGTATTCCATTCACCGCAGTCAGGGCATTTGCCAAGCCACTTCGCAGTAGTATATCCGCATGCCTGACATTGAAAGAATGTTTTAACTTTTGCCATTCTTATTTCACTATCTCGGTTCCGATTCCTTCTTTTGTGAATATCTCAAGTAGGAGGCAGTGAGAAATCCTGCCGTCAATGATATGTGTCTTGGAAACGCCTGCTTCAAGAGCCTTCAGGCAGGCCTGAGTTTTCGGCAGCATGCCGCCTGAAATCGTGCCGTCAGTGACCAGTTTATTTATCTGTTTTTGCGAGAGCGTTGATATTGTATTTCCTTTTTTATCTTTTATGCCCGGCACATCAGTGAGGAGGAGGAGTTTTTCTGCCTTGAGTTTTTCGGCTATCGCTGAGGCGACATAATCCGCGTTGATATTAAAAGTCTCGCCGTGTTCTCCCATGCCTATCGGAGATATGACGGGGATGAAATTTTCTTTTTCAAGGCTTTTAAGAACCTGAGAATTTATGTCCGTTACCTCGCCCACAAGGCCGAGGTCAATTATCTCTTCGACGCCAGCCCTTTTTATGAATTTTTTCTTTGCCGTTATCAGTCCCCCGTCTTTGCCGCTTAGTCCGATGGCTTTGCCGCCGTGCTTGTTTATCAGAGAAACGATTTCTTTGTTCACAAGCCCGCCGAGAACCATTTCGACAATGTCCATTGTCTCTTCATCCGTTACGCGCTGGCCGTGAATGAATTTCGGTTTTTTGCCCATCTTCTCCATTGTGGAGCTTATCTTCGGGCCGCCGCCGTGAACAATTACAGGATGGATTCCGATAAAACTTAAAAGCGCAATGTCCTGCGCAAACGAATCTTTGAGTTTCTCTTCTACTTGCGCGGCCCCGCCGTATTTGATGACAAATGTCTTGCCCGAAAAATTACGTATATACGGCAACGCCTCAATAAGTATGTTTGCCTTTGTGATTATGTCTTTCATGATTGCCTTGATTTTAACGCGGGGAGTGAAATCTTTTCAAGCCTGAGGGGTTAAATGTAACGGCGAAATTTAATAATGCCGTCAAGTTTTTTCATGAGCGTTTAGATTTTTTCAATATAACCTGTCACTAATACATTATAGCCCTCATCGGCGAGGGCTTTTGCGAGGCTGACAGCGTCATCTTTTGTATTGAATTTTCCTACCCTGACCCTGTAATAATTGCTTCCGTTTATCTCGGTTTCCATTATATAAACCTTGCTGTATTTGAACTCAAGTGATGCCTTCATACGTGTGGCATTTGAAAGGTCTTTGTAAGAGCCCACCTGTATTGTGAAAGGCCCGTCGCCGCCGGCAGGCGAGTATTTAATATATTTTATGTACTTCATGTCCCTGCCCAGATATTCGGTCCTTACTTTCCCTGTGCCGGGGCCTAGCAACTCAATCTCCTTTGCGCAGGCGAAAGAGAGATCTAAATCCCTTCCGGGGATGAAAGGGCCCCTGTCGGTCACAGTGCATTCGGTTATTTTATTGTTTGCGACGTTTGTTACCTTCAGTTTTGTTCCGAAAGGGTATTCCTTATGCGCGCATGTATTTGCGTACATATTGTAAGGCTCGCCCGATGAAGTCAATTTTCCGTGAAAATCAGGGCCGTACCATGAGGCAATTATGTATTTTGTTTCAGGCTGTGTTGTATCTGGTTGCTTTGTTTCCGGTTTTTGTATCTCTTTCGGGCTTTCCTTTGGCTTGCTCTCGTATTTAGGATAGTCTTCATAATAGGCATATCTTGGCGAAGCACAAGCAGCAAGAAAAGATAGAACAGTAGAGCAGAAGACCAATAGTACAATAGTCGAAATCTTTTTTTTGCTTCTGCACTTCTGCGCTTCTGCGCTGCTGAGATTTTTAATCATTACAAAATATACCTGCTTAAGTCCTCATCCTTCACAATATCGGCAAGTTTGGTTCTCACGTATTCCCTGTCTATCGGAAGTTTGCTGTTCTTTTTTTCGGGAGCCTCGAAAGAAATGTCCTCAAGAAGTTTTTCAAGGACTGTATGAAGCCTTCTCGCGCCTATGTTCTCAGTTTTCTCATTGACAGTTGCCGCAATTCCCGCTATCTCTTCCACTGCGTCTTTTTTGAAATTTATCTCCACATTTTCTGTTGCGAGCAGCGCTGTGTACTGCTTGGTAAGCGCGTTGTTAGGCTCGGTAAGTATTCTTACAAATTCATCCTTTCCCAATGCATCAAGCTCAACCCTTATGGGAAATCGTCCCTGAAGTTCGGGTATAAGGTCTGAAGGCTTTGCAACATGGAATGCTCCTGCAGCTATGAAAAGTATATGCTCTGTTTTTACGGGCCCATGCTTTGTTGTTATTGTTGTGCCTTCAACAACAGGAAGAAGATCTCGTTGAACGCCTTCCCTTGATACATCCGGGCCGTGGGCATGTCCCCTGCTTGCAACCTTGTCTATTTCATCTATGAAGATAATCCCGGTCTGCTGGATTCTATCAATGGCCTCTTTTGTTACCTTATCAATATCAATGAGCTTATTTGCCTCTTCCTGAACAAGCATCCTTAACGCCTCAGGCACCTTTGCCTTTTTCCTTTTTGCTTTCTCAGGGATTAATCCGCCGAGCATTTCTTTTAAATTTATTTCAAGGTCTTCAAGCCCGACATTTGATATCACTCCGAAGGGCATTACCTTTTCTTTCACCTCTATGTCCACATATCTGCTGTCAAGCTTGCCCTCTTTAAGCTGCTGCCTTAAGCGCTCTCTTGTCTCTTTATATTTTTCCTTTTCCTCATCTTCAATGCTTAGGCCGCGTCCGGCTGAGGCGGACCTTGGGGCGGGAAGAAGAAGGTCAAGGAGCCTTTCTTCCGCAAGAGACTCAGCCTTTTCCTGAACCTTCTCTATATGTTCCGATTTAACCATATTCATGGAGATTTCAGTAAGGTCTCTAATCATTGATTCAACGTCCCTGCCCACATAGCCCACCTCGGTGAATTTGGAGGCCTCAATCTTCAGAAACGGCGCGTTTGCAAGTTTTGCGAGGCGCCTTGCGATCTCCGTTTTTCCCACGCCTGTAGGCCCAATCATAATTATATTTTTGGGAAGCACTTCGTCTTTCAATTCAGGGGAAAGCTGCTGCCTCCTCCACCTGTTTCTTAAGGCGATTGCGACCGCTTTTTTAGCCTTGTTCTGGCCGATTATATACTTATCCAGTTCTTCAACTATTTTTTTCGGTGTAAGATTATCCATGCAATTCCTCTATAGTTATGTTTTCATTCGTGTATATGCATATATTAGACGCAATCTTCATTGATTTTTCGACTATCTCTTTTGCGGAAAGCTTTGTGTTCTCAAATAGCCCCTTTGCTGCTGCCTGCGCGTAAGGCCCGCCCGAACCGATTGCCGCAATCCCGTCCTCAGGCTCAATGACATCTCCGGTGCCCGAGATTATAAAAGTATGTTCCCTGTCGGCTATTATCAAGAGAGCTTCAAGCCTGCGCAGCATTTTGTCAGTTCTCCAGTCTTTTGCAAGCTCTACGGCAGACCTCTTGATATTGCCGCGGAATGATTCAATCTTTTGCTCAAACCGTTCAAACAAAGTGAATGCGTCCGCTGTTGCGCCAGCAAAGCCCGCGATGATGTTATTGTCGTACATTGTCCTTATTTTTTTTGCATTGTGTTTCAGGACTGTATTGCCCATCGTGACCTGCCCGTCTCCGGCAATAGCAACCTTTCCGTCACGCCTAACACATAATATCGTTGTGCCTTTAAACATTTTCGCTCCTCTCAAAAGTATCAGAGTATCAAAGTGTCATTCGCCTCAGGCGTCTCCTCGGCGACCCGCCGAGGCGGGGAGTCTTTTATCTTTGACCCTTTGACCCTATGACACTTATTTATTTTTCTTCTCGTCCTTTGCCAGCGGATGCGCTTTGTCATAAGTATCCATCAAATGCGTTATATCCAGATGCGTATATTTCTGTGTTGTTGATAACGATGAATGACCTAAAAGTTCCTGAATTACTCTCAGGTCTGCGCCTCCCTGAAGAAGATGGCTTGCAAAGGTATGCCTGAGAGTATGAGGCCCGATGCGGCTGTTAACGCCGACTGCCTTTGCATATTTTACTACTATACGTCTTACACTTCTGTCTGTCAATCTGGTGCCGTTTTTGTTAAGGAAGAATGCTCCGTCTTTCTTTTTAAGCAAAACCCGTTCAACAAAATACGTTTTTATCGCTTCCAATGCCTTACTGCCCGCGGGAACTATCCGCTCTTTTTTACCTTTTCCTTTAACCTTAATGAGCCCTTCTCTATTGTTTATGTCATCCGCGTTCAGCCCTGAAAGTTCGCTCACGCGAAGGCCGCTTGAATACAGGAGTTCAAGGATAGCCCGGTCCCTTGCAGGGAGGAAACCTATTCCCTCAGGTTTTTCCACTAGCGAAAATACATCATCCACAGAGAGAAATTTCGGCAGCATCTTCGGAAGCTTCGGCGTGGGGACAAGTTTTGCCGGGTTTGCTTTTATATATCCCTCGCGGTAAAGGAATTTGAGGAAGGACCTTACTGCCGCAAGCCTTCTCCCTGCTGTGGTTTTTTTATGCCCGGCATTTATCTCTTCGGCCACAAATCCCCTAACATCGTTCATGTCTATATCTTTAAGGTCAGGCTTATCTATTTGGCTGAAGAATAGTTCGAGGTCTTCCTTGTAGGCCCTGAGGGTATGTTGCGATGCCCCTCTTTCCACATCAAGATGGCGGAGGAATTTCGCTATGTAACTATCCATGCGTGTATTATAATAAAAAATGCCTCTTTTGGCTTCCATAGATGTCGGCTCCAACAC
>Ga0172368_10004059_pt1 | contig 17219 bp, 12 predicted proteins | sample Lak11m_FD_114540 | JGI IMG/M metagenome (GOLD analysis project Ga0172368, IMG submission 114540) | Freshwater microbial communities from Kabuno Bay, South-Kivu, Congo - kab_022012_11m | ecosystem: Environmental > Aquatic > Freshwater > Lake | place: Democratic Republic of the Congo: South-Kivu...
GGGGCTGGCGCAGCCGCCGGACGTGGTCGGGGTACACAGCGCGACTCTGCACGTGCAGAGTCGCGCTGTGTACCCCGACCACGTCCGGCGGCTGCGCCAGCCCCGCGAAGGTCACGGTCGGCGGCGTCGTGTCCACGGTGAGCGTCGCCGAGGCGTTCCACAGGAAGCCGTCCGTGTCGTTCGCCCACGCCGCGACCGCGTGCGCGCCGTCGGAAGGCGTCAGCGGCCCCAGCGTGCCGTCTCCGTGCCCCAGCGAAGCGTCCTGCACAACGCCGTCGATCATCACGAGCAACGTGCTCCAGTCGGGCGTCCGTCCGGACATGCTCATGCGCACCGTGGGCGAATCGCCCGCCAGCAGCGTCCCGTTCGCCCACGTGAGCGCGAGCGTCGGCGACTGCACCCAGGGCTGCACTTCAAGTCGAACCCACGGCGTTCCGGAGCAGTTGCCCGCACGGTCGCACGCCTGTGCACAGAGGTACTGGTCGCTCTGGGCCATCTGCAGCGTGGCGGACATCGTGTCGGTCCCGACCTGGAAGGGCTGCTGCCACTGATTCCACGCCCCGTCGATCTTCACGAGCTGCACGAAGGCTGGGTCGATGCCCGAAAGCGTGTCCGCACAGTGCGCCACCACGGGTACGGCGCTTCCGTTCGTGCGAAGCACGCCGGAACCAAGCCCGACGAACCACACGGAGGGATAGGTCAAGTCCACGCCCACGTGCGAAACGGCGACCTCCGTCTGGCCGTCCACGACCGCAGCCGCCTCGATCACGTGCTGGCCTTCGGCGAGATTACCCCAGAAGTAGAGGTAGTTGTACTCGAACTCGGTTCCGAGCCTCCCGTGCTGGCCGTACACCGAGCTGAGCGGCACCCCGTCGATCGCGACCCCGACGGTCGTGCCTGGTGGAGAGCTGCCGGCCACGTAGCGCCAGCGTCCGGGGCCCATCCAGGTGCGGTCCGCCGGCCACACGCGCACGGCGCCGGGTGGCGTGGCGCCTATTATAACGTCATAATGAACCCAGCCGCGGTTGCCCGCCTGGTCGTAGATCTGGATGTCGAGCCGGTGCAGCCCGGGCGTCAGCGGAATGGAGCTGGTCTGCTGCGCGTCGTCGTTGTCCCAGTGGAAGTAGTCCCACATCAGGTTGCGGGACGTGTCCTCGTCGATGGTGACCGTGGGAGCTCCCGAGGTTCCCGAGAGCGCGTCCGAGTACGTGATGTGCAGGCCCGCGAGTTCGCTGCCCGAGGCCCAGATGGCGCCCGCTGCCATCGTCACCGAGGCGGGCGCGACCTGCACGTCGGGGAGCGTGCGATCCAGCGTGAAGGTGACGGTCTCGGATGTGACCGTGCCGTCGTCGTCGGTCACCTGCACGGTGACGCTGTGCTGCCCGTCGGCGCAGTCGACCTGCGTGCCGTCGGGTCCGCTCGTCTGCGTGCCGATGTAACCCGAACCGCCCGTCGTCCAGAACGAGAAGTGACTGGTGATGTCCTCGCCGTCTGCGGTGACGAGGATCTGCGATGGATCGGCAGGCAGAGCGGGACTCGTGTCGATGGAAATGCTCGTCGAGTTCGTGTATCCGCTGTTCGGCAAGATGCGGATGCCGCGCAGGTGTACGTCGAGCTGCAACGTCCTGTTCGTGCAGTTGCGCGCCAGGTCGCACACGGCTGCCTGGAGCTGCGAGTCGTTGCCCCGCACCGTCACCGTCACCGTCGTGCCGGCGGCGCCTCCCGTGACGGCGATCGGCGTCTGGTGCCAGTAGCGGTCGTACTTGATGAGCGACAGCGATACCGGATCAACGCCAGCCCCGCTGTCCGAATACGCCAGCTCCACGACGAGACTGTCGGTCTCCACGCTCACGGCGTTCGGCGGCTCGGGCATGCCGACGAAGGTCAGGGTCGGCGGTGTCGAGTCGAATGTCACCTGCGAGGTCGCCGTTTCGGTCATGCCGTCGGGATCGGTCGCCACGGCCATGATCGCCAGGCCCGTCCGGGGGCATCTGCCAGAACCAGCCCTGCTGCACGTTGGGCGGCGTCGACTCGATGTATCCGCGCCCTGCCGCCGATTCCCCGTTCACGAACAGTTCCGCCGTCCAACCGGGAGCGGCGCTCGCCATCCAGAAGTTGTTCCGGCTGGGGCCGACAACCGCGTCCTCGGGTGGCACGACGCGCACCGGTTCCGGCGCGTTTTCCCCGACGAACAGGTCGATATGCGCCACAGCCCTGTTCCAGGCATTGTCGCTGATCTCGAAATCCAGCGTGTGCAGGCCCGGCTCGAACGTCAGCGGCTGCACCTGCACCGCGCCCGTCGACGTGATCTGGAACGCGTCCGAGACGCCGTCCACCCACTGCCGGTCGATCAGCAGCTCGAACGAGCCGGGGTTCATCCCGCTGCCGTCCGTCGCGCCGTCGGTGCCGCCGTCCTGCCACGCCAGCGCAAGTCCCGAGAGCGTGTCACCGGGAAGCCAGATCGCACCTGAACTCGTGACGACGCTGGTCGTGTCAACCGCGAACTGCGGTGGACTCCTGTCTACAACGAAGGAAAGCGATGCGGTGGTGGTGGAGCCGTCGTTCTCGTCCAGCGTGATACCGAAGACGTGGGGGCCGTCGGCGAAGTCCTCGACGATGGGCCCGTGCGAGCCCCAACCGCGCAGCGTCCCCGCGCACAGGTAGAGACTCGTCGGGCCGAAGTTCTGGATGCGCGACGCCCAGTCGAGCGGCGCCCCGTCCAGCAACAGGTGGATGTGCGCCGGATCCGCCGGAAACTGCCGGTCGGTGTTGACCGTCACGAAAGGCCAGTTCGTGGCCTGCCCCTCCCGCGGCCAGAACGTGAGCGTGCGCGCCTGCGCCGGACCGGCGGCAGCCAGCAGCAAGAGGAATGCGCCCGCAATGCAGGGAGCGGTGCGCTTCGGGAGGGGGCAGGGGGGGGGGCGACGGTCCTATATAGCAGCAGCGTTCCGGTATCCCGCGACATTCCGCACCTCCTCGGCGAGGGGCACAGCCCAGCGGAACAGCGATAAGGGACGGTACACGATGCGGACGCCGCTGTCTGTAGTCCGACGGACCCTTTCTTGTCGTCCGACGGACTACAGAACAGTACCTGGTACCAACCGGTCCCTCCCTCCCGCACCGCGGATGACTTTGCTCGGAATCCTCAGACAAATCGGCAGGTTGCGTGATCGCAACGCCCCGTACCCCGGGGCGCGGCAGATATCATCGTCATATAGTATGGGCGTCGGGCGTGGAGACGAAGGTTCAGGAAAGGCAGCCCGTGGCGCTGCTCGCCTTCGCCGCACCGCCGGTCGATTGCCGCGCCCGGCCTTCGCGTGCGAGATTGCGCGCGGAGGTCGTCGCGGATGAACGCACTCGTGACGGGGGCGACGTCGGGCATCGGGCGCGAGGTGGCGCGCGGGCTGGCGCGCCGCGGCTGGACGGTCCTCATGGCCGCCATCGACCGGTCGCAGGGCGAGGCTGCGCGGGCGGACATCGAGGCGACCTGCCCGGGTGCGAAGCTCGAGCTGCTGGAAGTGGATCTATCGAGCCAGGACAGCGTGCGGCGCTTCGCGCACGAGGCCGGCGAGCGCATGCCGCGGCTGGATCTGCTCGTGAACTGTGCGGGCATCTTCCGCACCGCGCGCGGCGAGAGCGCCGACGGCGTCGAGCTGACCTGGGCCGTGAACGTGCTCGCCTACCACCTGCTCGTGCGCCTGTTGGAAGGTCCGCTGCGCGCGGCGGCGCCGTCGCGGGTGGTCAACATCGCCTCGACCTACGCCGGAGGGCTGGACCTGTCCGACGTTGAGTTCCATTCCCATCGCTACGACGGCATCGCGGCCTACCGGGCGAGCAAGCAGGCGGATCGCATGCTCACGCGCGCGCAGGCCGCACGGTTGCGCGAGGCGGGAATCACGGTGAACGCGTGTCATCCGGGCGGCGTGCGATCGGCCATCTACGACGGGGCGCGCGGCCCGTTCTGGCGGATCTGGCGCCTTTGGGTGCGCCTGACGAAGCTCACGCCCGCGCAGGGGGCGGACACGCCGCTGTGGCTCGCGACGAGTTCCGAGGCCGAGGGGCGCACGGGCGGGTTCTGGGAGGGCCGGCGCGAGCTCCGCTGCGAGTTCGCGGACGCCGCGGCCGAGAATGCGCTGTGGGAGCTCTGCGAGCGGATGACGCGCGGCCCGGTCGATTCCCGCGCTGCCCCCCCCGTCGCTGGCGCCTGCGGGGATGAGCGGCGCCCTTCGACGCGACGGGCCTCGGAAACCACGATCCGCAGGAGAACCGGCGCGGGGTTCCTGCGAATCGTCGGTCAGAAGTACCGCTTGCGCTTGCTCGACGGGAGAATCCCCAGTCCTTCCCGGTACTTGGCCACGGTCCGGCGCGCGATGTTGATGCCCTGGTTGGCCAGCAGCTCGACGATTCTCTGGTCCGAGTGCGGCGAGTCGGCGGGCTCGCCGGAGACGATCTGGCGGATCTTCGCCTTGACCGCCTCGCTGGCGAGGTCGTCGCCGCTCGTGCGCTCGATGCTCGAGTTGAAGAAGAACTTCAGCTCGTAGATGCCCTGCGGCGTGTGGACGTACTTGTTCGTCGTGACGCGCGACACGGTGCTCTCGTGCATTCCGATGTCGTCGGCGACGTTGCGCAGGATGAGCGGCTTGAGGTGCTGCACGCCGCGGTCCAGGAACTCGCGCTGGAACTTCACGATGCTCTCGGTGACCTTGAAAATCGTGCGTTGGCGCTGGTGGATGGACCGGATGAGCCAGACGGCGCTGCGAAGCTTGTCTTGGATGTAGTCCTTGGCGACGCGCCCGTCGCCGTTCCGGAGCGCGCGCCGGTAGGTGTCCGAGATGCGCAGCTTCGAGAGCCCGTCGTCGTTGAGCACCACGGTGTACGCGTCGCCCATCTTGTACACGTACACGTCCGGGGTGATGTACTGCGGGTCGCCGCCCGTGAAATTGCGTCCCGGCTTGGGCTCGAACGCGGTGATGACCTTCACCGCCGCCAGCACCTCGTCCAGGGGCACCTTCAGCTCGCGCGCGATGGCCGGGTAGTTGCGCGACTCCAGCAGCTTCATGTGCTGCTGCAGCGTGCGGAACACCACCGACGCGTCGGCCTCGGAAGGGTCGCCGCCGGCACGCTTCACCCACGCGTTCGCCTGCAGCAGAAGGCATTCCAGCAGATCGCGCGCCCCGCACCCGATGGGGTCGTAGTGCTGGATGCGCCGCAGCACCCGATCGGCCACGTCGGGGCGCACCTCCGCCTCCAGCGCCAGCGCGACGATGGGGTCGCCCTCCCCCGGCTCGTGGACCAGGTAGCCGTCGTCGTCCAGATTGCCGATGACGAGCTGGCCCACCCGCTCCTCGTCGGGCGCCAGGTTGTCCATCCGGAGCTGCCACAGCAGGTGTTCGGGCAGCGACTCCGCGCGCGTCATCGTCTCCTGGTAGCCGGGCAGCTCCTCGGTGGACGTGTCGCGCCCCGACGGCGTAGGGGGCTGATCCTGGTACTTGTCGAGGTACCCCTCCCAGTCGATGTCGTTCTTGCCCTCCTCTCCCTTGACCTCCTCGACCTTCTCGGTCGCCGGCTGCTGCTCGGGCGGCGTCGGCTCGGTGGCGGCGGCCACGATGTCCGGCGGCAGCTCCTCGTCCGCGGCACCCTCCGGGAGCTCCTCCAGCATCGGGTTTTCGCGCAACTCGGCCTGGATCGTCTGCTCCATCTCCAGGCGCGAAAGCTGCAAGAGCTTGATCGCCTGCTGAAGCTGGGGGGTCATCACCAGCGTCTGCTGGAGCCTCATGCTCTGTCTGATTTCCAGGCCCATTCCGACCGCTCCGCCGGCCCGTTGCCGGGCCGCCTGCCGCGCGCCTCCGTGCCGGCCACCCCCGCGAAAAGCCGCGCGGCGACCGTCCTGCCGTTGCCGGGGACTGCTTCCTGGCGGCGGGCATCCCCGGCGACCCGCGCCCGTCCGTCGCCGCCCTCCGACGGCTTCCGGAGCCGTCTTCCCCGCTTGCGCGCCCCGTCGAATCCGCTCCCCGGGGCGGCGCCGCCCCTCCGGCTTCCGGGCGGCGGGGCGTATGTTCCATCTTCGGCCACGATCTTGCAAGGGGTCGCGGAATCCCCGTGGAAACGGCCGAAACGGAACGTCCAGCCCTTTCCGGGCATGCCCGGGACGGTGTCTGGGACGATGTCGAGACCGGATCTCAGCTTGCTGGCGGCAGTCGGAGCGGCGGCCTGTGGCCGCACGTCGGCGTGCCGGCCTTCGGCCGGTCGCGGCGGGCACCTGTTGGGCGACGCTTGCTGCTCGCGAACCAGCGGTTTCGACGCGCCGCAGTTCGGACGGCGCGGGCGGCCTCAGGCCGCCGATCCGACGTGCGGCCAGAGGCCGCCGCTCCGACTGGCGGCTTCCGACTGGCAGCCTAGGTCTGGAACCCCAGCGCACCCTTCGTCCGAACCGGCTGGAACGTCCAGGCCGCGGCCTCTGCGGGGGTCCGCGCGGCCAGCGCATCGGCCTGGCGGCGATAGCCGGGCTTTTCCACCCGAGAAATCCAGAGCCGGTGCCAAGCGTGGGCCAGCATCGCGTGGTCGCCGGGGCTGTCGCCGGCCGCCAGCCACGGTCGGCCGCCGATCAGGTCCACGATGGCTGCGACCTTGCCGGAGTAGGTCGGAACGGGGAAGCAGAGCCGGGAGGTCAGCCGAAGCTCCGCCAGCCGGGCGCCGTCCATGCCTGCATACGCCGCATCCGAGCGCACGAGCGGCGGGTCCTTGAGCCAGCGCCCGCCGCGGTCCTCCAAGAGCATCGACACGCCGAAGACCCGCTCGGGCGCGATGGGAGGCCCTCCCGCCGCCTCGACGGCCGGGTTCAGGAGGTTCAGAACCGTCCAGCGCACCGACCAGACGTTGCTGGCGGACACGATCCAAGGCTGGAATCCGTTGGCCCCGAGCACCGCGATCAGTTCGGCCATTTCCGGGTAGACGAAGGGAACCGGATACCGGGCCCCCCCCGGCGTCGCGACGTGGCGCTCGGTGAACGGAGCGCTCTCGCGCAAAGCCTCGCGCGTCGCCGCGACCACGGCATCGACGCCCAGCCCCTGCATGGCTTCCACGGCCCACACGTACCCCGTGGTCAGGGGCGTGGTTTCGCCGGCCTGCGTCTCGGTGCATCCCAGCAGGGCCTCGTAAAGGGCGGCGACGTCGGGTACGTCCGCGGCCCCGACGCGGCGTCCCGACGGATCGAGGAACGGTGCCGCGAGGTGGGCCGGCAGGCCCGCCGGCACGACGATGCCGTCGCGCGCAAGCACCGCCAGCGTCGCCTCGCCGATGTCGCCGCAGACCAAGGTGTTGTCGAAGTCGAAGACGGCAGCGAGCCCGCGGCCGGCGCCCTCGGCGATCCAGCGGGACAGGGTCGCGCGCACCTCCGGCGACCAGCCGGGCGAGCGCAGCTCTATGGCGCGAGGCCTCATGGTGACGACTCCTCGATGGGTGGCACGGCGCTATCAGGCAGACGAACGAGCGGACGGATGCTCGGCCCCCTCCCCGGCCCTCCCCCGCAAGAGCCCGGGGGAGGGGGTGTGCGCTGGAAGCGCCTCCGGCGCGATCCCCCTCCCCCGGGCTTTATCGGGGGAGGGTCGGGGAGGGGGCTCACTTGGCCCCCTTCGGCCGGGCGTTCCAGATGGAGACCATCAGCGCCGCGCTGGCCAGGGAAAGCCCGGACAGGACCCAGAAGACGAGTCCCCACTGGCCGTGCGCCTGGTCCTTGAGCCACCCGATGCCGGCGCCGGAGAAGATGGACCCTGTCGCCCCCAGGGCCATGGTCATGCCGGTGGCGGTCGAGGCCGCCCGCGGATGGCTCGCGTCGACCGTGGCGGCGCCGCTCATGAGCATGTCCGGGCCGTAGATCATGAAGCCGGCGACGGCCATGAGCAGCGTGGCCGCGACCCACTCGCCCCGGGGGACGAAGACGAACGCGACGCACGTGGCCGCCAGACCGACCAGCATGATGGCGCACACGGGCGCCCGGCGCCGGCCGAAGACGTGATCCGACGCCCAGCCGGCCGACACGGCTCCGACCGAACCGATGAGGGGAATCGCGACCGCCGTGAAGGCGCTGTTCTTGATGGTGCGGCCCTGGAACTCGGCCATGTACTGCACGGCCCAGTTCATGAAGGTGTAGCGCACCGAATTCATGCAGAAATAGCCGATGCCCAGCACCCAGAGAATCCGGTTGAGCAGCGTCATGCGCAGGATGGCCGCGGTGCCCGGATCCGCGGCGGCGGCGGACGCGGTGCCGGACGCGGGTGCGAGGTCGTCGCGGATCGGCGGGAATCCGGCCTCTTCCGGGCTGTCGACGAGGAACCAGCGGATGATCGCGGCCATCGCCACGAGGCCGAGGCCGGGCAGCGCGAACGCGGCGCGCCATCCGATGGACTCGACCAGCACGCCGGCCAGCAGCAACGACGCCGCGTTTCCGACCTGATAGCACGTCGAGAGCAGGCCGATGACCGTGCCGCGGCGCGCCGACGGGTTCCAGTTGGAGGCCGTCTGGACGATGAGAGACCATCCGGCCGACTGCGCCCAGCCGTTGAGAGCCCACAGTGCGAGCATGGCGGGCAGCGTGTTCACGAAGGAGAACCCGATGTTCGTGAGCGCCGCGACCGCCAGCGCCGCCTGCACCATGCGCCGCGTGCCGTAGCGGTGGCCGAGCGTGCCGTTCACGATCTGCCCTGCGGCGTAGAAGATCGCGTACGTGGACGGGATGAGGCCGACGTCCAGGTCGGTCCAGTGGAACTCGGCCTTGATGGCCGGCTGCGCGACCGCGAAGTTGACGCGGCAGAAGTAGTAGGCCGCGTAGCCGGTCCACAGAAGCCAGAAGGTGCGCACCTGCCAGGTACGAAGGCGCGACTCGTCGGGGACGGCAACGACGGCGCTCATGCGTCTCCTCGTGCCGCGCAGGCTCGGGAGAGGCCTTCGGACCGCGGCGGGGGCGCGCAATATCGCAGAAAGCAGGCGGGGTTCCAAGGGCGCGCGGGCTGGTCGGGTGCAGGATCGCGCTGCAGGGTGCCATCGCATTCCGAAGGCGGTTTTCGGGACGCTCGAACCGGATCGGAAAAGCAAGAACCGGGCCGGCTCCAGACCAACATGCCGGCGACGGACCCAAGGCGCTCCTGAAGGGCAAATTCGCCTGGCGTGAGGGCGACGACAGGTGGGTGCACGACCACCTACACGCCGACGAGTCTCACCCGCTTGCCGCCAACGGTCGCGTACACCTCGACCTCGCCGCCGAGCGCGGCCACGTAACGCTGCAACGTCGAGAACAGATGGTTCTCGCGACGCTCCGTCCGCGACAGCTCGCCCTGGGTCATCTTCGCCGCCTCTGCGGCCTGCACCTGCGTCAGGCCCAAGGCCTCCCGCAGCTCGCGCAGGCTCATCTCCTCGATGTCCCCATCGACCTGCCGATCGACCTCGGCGAGTTGCTCCTGAGTCAGCAGGCGCGTGCGCACGTCGCTCCACTTGTGCAGCTTCATGGCCATGATCAGCCCTCCTTTTCGTGCAGCCCGGATGCCTGCTCGGCGAGGTACTGCTCCCAGATCCGCTCCGCGACCGGCACCATGCGCTCGTAGAAGCGTCCGTTGCCGGTCTTGTCGCCCCCGATCAGCAGGACCGCGTCGCGGCGCGGGTCGAATGCGTAGAACACCCGCAGCGGTCGGCCGCCGGCCTGCACTCGCAGCTCCCGCAAGGGATGCCGGCTGCCGGCGACTGCACTCGCTGCGGGAAGCCGAGTGCGACGCCCTGCCGCTCCAGCAGACCCGCGGCATGCACGACCGCCTTGCGCTCCCGCTCGTCGAGGCCTTCCGCCCATTCCACGAACTCATCGGTGGCGACGACCTCGACCATCGCGAGTCAGTATGCATGCGGCGTCATATGCCGTCAAGTGCATTGCGACCCGAAGAGCGAAAGGTGCGGATCTCTTGCTGGATCCGGGCGTCGGAACAGGTGGGGAAGTCGGTTCCTACTTCGGCGCGCCATGCGAGACAGGTGCGACTGCCCCGCCGGTGGGGGAATCGAGGACCGGTGCTCGCAGCCGACCGGGCCTCGCCGCGTGCTTCCTCGCGAAAATCCGCCAGAACGGCGTGTCGAACGCGAGCAGCAGCTTTCGCGCCATCGCGTCCGCGCGCGGCCGATCCGCTGTCAGTGCTCCGGCGCGCGCCCGCAGGCCGCTGTCGAACGCCCTGCACAGGCGCTCCAGCCGCAGCACGACGCGCGGCCCGGACGCGGAATCGCCGCTGCGGGATCGCGCTTGCGCCAGACATTCGTGCAGCGCCCGCGCGGCGGCCTCCAGCCGGAGTTCCGGGTCGCCCGAAGGCGCGTCGAGAAGCTCGAATCGCATGCCGCAGCGCGTCATGGCCGATCGGTAGAACGTCAGGCTCTCGTAGTGGACGTCGTTGACGCGTCCCGGCAGCGCCTCGGCCACGCGCCGGCCTGCCTCGCGCGGCCCGAGCAGCGACACGCCGAAGAGTCCGAAGTGGCCGTCGCGCAGGATCGCCGCCGGATGAAGGCGATTCGGAACCTGGAAGAACGCCGCGCCGCCCGGGTTCAGCAGCGCCGCCACGCGCGCCACCGCGAGCGCCGGGTCGGCCACGTGCTCGATGACGTCGTTGAGGCATACCAAGTCGAACGTCCCCAGCCGGGCGGGCAGATCCGGTGCGAGCAGGTCGCCCGCGACCAGTTCCGCCCGGAATCCGAGGTCTTCGCGGAGCGCGCGGGCGAAGCGCAGCAGCGGTTCCTGCACCTCGAGGCCGACGACGCGCGAGGCGCCGTACTCGGAAAAGGCCGCAAGAAAGCCGCCGTACGCGCACCCCACGTCGAGCACCGCGCGGTCGCGCACCCGCACGTGGCGCGCCAGGCCGTCGCGGACTTCGCGCCCGCGGGCGACGGTGCTGACGGCGAAGTCCAGGTGGCTGCGCGCCAACGGATCAAGCGAGTCGTCGAGCGATCGGAGGCCGAACTCGCGGCAGAGCAGAGCGGTGAAGGCCGGGTAGCGCCGCTGCAGGGTCGGCAGGAATCCGGCGCGGCGAGCCACCGACAGAGCCAGAGCCGCCGGCGGAAAGCTTTTCGCCCACCGCTTGAATCGCAGCACGCCCCGCCCCGCGGCGGCGCGCGCCTGCTCCGGCAGCCCTGCGCCGGCGCCGCGCCGTGCCATCGGGTCCCTCGGTGCCGCGGACGCTACGCCGCGCGCGCCTTCAGCTCCAGCCCGTGCTGGTAGCCGCGCTCGAACGCGCGCAGGTTGAGCCCCTCGGTGCCGCGCGGCACGCTGGTCTCCACCGCCTTGCGCATGGCGTCCACGCCCAGAAGGCCCGTCGTCGCCGCGAAGAAGCCCACCATCACGATGTTGAGCACCTGCCGGCGGCCCAGTTCCTCGGCGATCTTCGTCGCAGGAACGCCGTACACCTTCACGCCCGGCGGCACCGCGCCCAGCTTCACCAATGAATCCTCTATCAGCAGAATACCATCGGAGCTCAGCTCGGGGCTGAACTTCGCGTAGGCGTCCTGGGACATCGCGATGAGGATCCGCGGGTGCGTCACGTACGGGTACAGGATGCGCTCGGTGCTCACGATGAGCGAGGCGGAGCACGCGCTGCCGCGGGCCTCGGGGCCGAACGCCTGCGTGAGCGTGGCGTCCTTGCCGTCGAAGATGGAGGCCGCCTTGCCGATGATCATGCCGGCCAGGATGACGCCCTGCCCGCCGAAGCCGCTGACTTTGATCTCGGTCGTCGCCATGTCGTTCTCCCGGCCTACTTGCGCGGCTTGTGGCCGGTCGGGTACGGTACGTAGCCGCGCACGGCCTTGGAATAGCGCTCGTTCATCGCCTCGATGAGCGTCGCGCGCTCGCGGTCCACGAACTTGCCGACCGCGATCTCGCTCTGGAAGCCGATGCCCACCTCGCGCGTGGGCGCCCCGTGCTTCACGACGCTCTTCTCTTCGTAGTACTTGAGCGCGTCCACGCCCTCGCCCAGGCGGTTGCGCCTCGCGTAGAGCGTGGGGCACGGGGAGATGGCCTCGACGAAGCTGAAGCCGCGCTTCTGCAGCGCCTCCTCGATGGCCTTGGCGAGCTGGCGCACGTGCGCCACGGTCCAGCGCGCGCAGTAGACCGCGCCGCAGGCGTCCGCGAGGAACTGGAGGTTGAACGGATCCTCGTACGCGCCGTAGGGCGTGGTGCTCGCGATGGCCGGCGGGGGCGTCGTCGGCGTCACCTGGCCGCCCGTCATGCCGTAGGTGTGGTTGTTCACGCAGATGACGGTCATGTCGATGTTGCGCCGCGCCGCGTGGATGAAGTGGTTTCCGCCGATGGCCGTGAGGTCGCCGTCGCCCGACACCACGATGACCTTCAGCTCGGGGTTGGCGAGCTTCAGGCCCGTGGCGAACGGGATGGGCCGGCCGTGCGTCGTGTGGAACGAGTCCAGCCGAACGTAGCCCGCCACGCGCCCGGTGCACCCGATGCCGCTGACGATCGCGACCTTGTCCAGGTCGAGCTTGCAGCGCTCCAGCGCCTGTGCGAGCCCGTTCACCACCGTGCCGATGCCGCAGCCCGGGCACCAGACCGTGGGCATCCGGTCCATGCGCAGGAACGGCTCCACCTTGTTCGCGGGCCGCACCGGCGCTGCCGCCGGGACCGTTGCCGTCGCCGCTTCGCTCATCGCGCCGCCTCCACGATCGCGTCCGCGATCGTCTTCGGGTCGTGTACCGAGCCGCCCGCGTGGCCCACGCACACGGTGCGCGAGCGCCCCGCCGCGACGCGCTCCACTTCCAGCGCCATCTGGCCGAAGTTCAGCTCCGGCACGACGAACGCCTTGACGCGCCCGGCCAGAGCCTTGATCCGGTGCTCCGGGAACGGCCACGCCACGAGCAGCCGCAGCGAGCCCACCTTCACGCCCCGCGCGCGCGCCAGCTCGATGGACCGCTGCGCGATGCGCGAGGTGATGCCGTAGGAGACGACCACCACCTCGGCGTCGTCCAGCCCGCTCTCCTCGGTGCGGCAGATCTTCTCGGCGTTGAGCCGGATCTTGTCCACGAGCCGGCGTACGAGCTTCTCCTGCGCCGGCACGTTCATCGCGGGGTAGCCGCGCTCGTCGTGCGTGAGGCCGGTCACGTGCAGCCGGTAGCCGTCGCCCGCCTTGACGATGTCGGGCACGAGATCGTGGCCCGGTCTGAAGGGCAGGTACTCCCCCGGCTTCTTCTGAGTATATCGGCGCGGCACGACCTCGATCCGGTCGGCCTCGGGGATGACGACGCGCTCGATCATGTGGCCGACGACTTCGTCCATCATGACGAGGGCGGGCACGCGGTACTGCTCGGCCAGGTTGAACGCGAGGATGGTGAGGTCGAAGCACTCCTGCGGGCTGTTGGGACACACGGCGATGATGCCGTAGTCGCCGTGGCTGCCCCACTTCGCCTGCATCATGTCCTGCTGGGCGGGCATGGTCGGCAGGCCGGTCGAGGGTCCGCCGCGCTGCACGTCCACGTAGACGCACGGGGTCTCGGTCATGGCCGCCAGGCCGATGTGCTCCATCATGAGCGAGAAGCCGGGGCCGCTCGTGACGGTGAGCGTCTTGGCACCGGCCCACGCGGCGCCTTGGATGGCGATGGACGAGGCGAGCTCGTCCTCCATCTGCAGGAACATGCCGCCCATTTCGGGCAGGCGGCCGCTGATGCGCTCGACCACCTCGGTGGAAGGCGTGATGGGATAGCCCGCGGCGAAACGGCATCCGGCCGCGAGCGCACCCTCGCAGCACGAGTGGTCGCCGTCCATGAAGTGGGTGCCCGTGAGGACGCCCCGGGGATCGGCTTTCATGGCGTCTCCTTCCCCGCCTTGCGCATCCAGCCGTAGATGGCGAAGTCGGGGCAGTACAACCCGCACAGATTGCACCCGGTGCAGTCGTCCGGGGCGGTGAGCATGGGCACGTGATAGCCCTTCGCGTTGAAGTCCTCGCTCATGCCGAGGCACTTCGGGGGGCAGAACTCGACGCAGAAAGTGCAGCCCTTGCACCGGTCGCGCTCGACGTAGATGAGGCCGAAGACCTTCCTGGGCTTCTTGGCCGCCGGAGCGGGCGCGGGCACCTGCGCAGTGTCGTTCGCCATGGCGTTCCTTCCCGGGCCGATGCCGCCGCCGGAGGCGTCCCGCGGCCCGTGCGCGGGCGCCTCAGATACCACCGGGGTGCGGGCGCCACAAGCAGGCGCACGCTGCGTTTTCCGCCCGAAGCGCGCCGTCGGCGTGCGCGCCGGAGCCGCTCCCCTAGCACGCGGCGTGCCGCGCGCGGGAGAAGAGGCGGGCGGGCGCACGAGGCGCCGAGAAGCCGGGAGGAAGCAACGCACGGTCGTTTTCCCGAGCGGTACGCGGGCGGAGAAACCTGGCGGAGCGAAGCGGTTGCGCCGGGCCGGCGATTCAGACGGAGCGGCGGCCACAGGCCGCCGCTCCGCCTGCCGCCTACCCGTCGAACTGCTCGACCACGATCACGTCGTCCCTGAGGAAGTCCGGCCGCAGCAACTCGTCCTCTTCGCGGCGCATGTCGTCGCGGATTTCCGAGACCAGGGCGAGCGTGTCCCGCGCCAGGGCCTTCGAGTCCGTGTGCCCGATCGACGAGCTGATGCGCGCGAGCGTCTCGAGCTGCGCGTCGTGCTCGTCCAGAATCCGCTGCGCGCGCTGGGGACCCCACGCGTCGGCCTCGCGCACGGCAGGCACCAGGTGCGCGTTCTCCATGCCGATGTGCGTCTCCATCTCCGAGGCCAGATCGCCCACGATCGTCGCGAGCCCCGCCCCGTCGGGCGACGCCCCGGCGAGCACCTGCTGCGCCGCCTCCGACGCCGCCTCCAGCGTGCCGCGGATGTGCTCGTGCTGCGAAAGCACGCTGGAACGGACTTCGCTGGGCCTCATCGCGTGCCTCACGCCGGCGCCGCCGCCTTGCGGGCGCCGCGCGCATCCTACACAAACGGCGCGCGGACGGGGCGGCGGAGGGGGAAAGGCGGTGCCTTTCAGGTTTCGCTGCGCTCGCCCTCCGGCCCGCGCACCGACGCGATGATTTCAGGCGAAATCGTGCATCCCGCCGAAGCGCCCGCGCACCCGTGACAGGCGGGCCCGGGCGCGTCCTCGACGACGGGCTGGAACACCGGCAGCGACGTGGCGCTCGCGATGCCGCGGCTCACGTTGTGCGCGAACACCTCGATGCGCGCCACGACGCCTGGCGGATACGGGTTGCCGTCGTTCTCGATGGCGACCACCGGCATGTGCCGCTCGCGCGCCCACGGAGCGTAGATCGCCTCGATGATGCGCCCGGGAAGGCACGCGAACGGCGCGATGATCGCCGCGCCGTCGTAGCCTTCCTTCATCGCGACCGCGGCCGAGCCCGGCGACAGAGTGGCCTCGCTCTCCAACTCCGTCGAGGCGAACTCCTCGGAGGCCTTCATGATGCGCTCCATGCCCTCGGGCGACTCGGGCACGAGGCCGCACTTCGCGAGCGCGTGGCGGATGTGCGCCTCCTGGGCCCACTTCCACACCATTTCGATCTTCAGCGAGAGCAGTTCGCGCGCCTCGGGCGATACGAGCTTGCGCAGCGGCGACATGCCCGCCATGCGCCGGCGGAGTTTGCGCACCTGCTCCCAGTCCAGGTAGTGAATCCACTCGGAAAGGCCCGTGACTTTGGCGACGATGTGCCTCTCGGCAAGGCGCTCGATGAGCGTGCCGACCGAGTAGTCGTCGCGCCGCACGAAGATTTCCCCGACGACGAGCACCTTGCGCGCCTCGTCGAGCTTCTTTGCCAGCGGAATCCGCGCAATGCGCTCCGCCGCGGCGGGCAAATGCGCCATCACCGGGTCGATGCCGGTTTCCGCCAGCTCGATCAGTTCCTCGCACACCGCGTCGTGCTCCGCCAGCGCCGCTTTGGGATTCTCCGCCAATGCCGCCAGCGACCCTTCGATGTCGCGGAGGTAGTCGGAGATGCAGACGACCTTCCAGAGCCTGCGGCTGAAATCGGGGCCGAATTCGGTGTACGAATTGTCCGCGTTGAGCGACAGGACCACGACGTTGCGGTATCCCAGCTCCTGGAAGAGGTTCTGATAGAAGATCGCGTACTGTCCCGTGCGGCACGGTCCCGTCGTCAGAGGCATGAAAAGCAGGTACACGCGGTCCTTGTCGACGGGATTCTTCGCGAAGTATTCGAGGAACGCGCCGAGCACGAGCAACGCCGGGATGCACTCCTTGCCGCTCGCGACGGCGCGGGCGCGCTGGGCGGTGCGCACGTCCGCGGGCGGCAACGCCACGGAGTCGATGCCGTAGCTGCGGCTCACCGCCGCCGTCATCTGCGTCGCCACGCGACCCATGCTCGGCCAAATCAGACGGACGCGCGGGTCCTTGAGTGAACGCGTCTCGCCTGTCTGCCGGTGTACGACGCGCGCGTCCTTGCCGTCGATGCGCACGTCCCAGTCGCGGTCGATCATCATCGGCGTTTCGACGACCTTCGCCTTGCGGTAGCTCTCGACGATGTCGAGGAAGGCTTCCACGCGCGTGTCGATGCCCGCGTCCGCCGTGTGGCTGTCCAGTTCCAGCACCAGGAACGGCTTCGTGTTGTAGATCCAGCGGTTGTAGTGGAGGATGAAGGAATCCGGCGCGCACGAGAAGTTCGTGATGTAGCAGGCGAACACGTTGGGCATGTCCTTGACGACCACCGCGCCCTTCAAATCCGCCTGCCCGTAGTACCAGTACATGTTGCGGTCGATCTTCTCGTCCTTGATCGGGATGAAGTCGAACGGCAGCACGGTGCAGCCGCGCGTCGTGAACTTGCGCGGAATGCCCATGTTCGCCTGCGCCGTGAGCGCGTTGTACGGACGGCCGAAGAGCACGACGACGGGCCGCGAGTGCTTCACGCTCTCGGCGAGCACGGTCGCGCCGATGCGCCGCTGCTCGCGGTAGCACGCCTTCTGGCGCTCCACCGCCAGCGACCACGCCGAGCGCCCTTCGGCCTCCGTGAAGCCCAGACGCACCGCCACCTGAGCCATCGCCGCCGCGCCGTCGTCGAAACCGCCCCGCAGGTCCAGCACCGGCGCGAGCATCCGCTTCTCGTCCAGGTGGAAGGCCCGCTTGAGGTAGTACGGCAATGCCTGGGTCAACGGGCACAGGCAGGCATGGATGTCTTCCTGGTAGGAAGGCATCGCCTTGAAGTGCGGCAGGAACCAGTAGTCGAATTCGCCGTCCA
>Ga0172368_10004061_pt1 | contig 17203 bp, 10 predicted proteins | sample Lak11m_FD_114540 | JGI IMG/M metagenome (GOLD analysis project Ga0172368, IMG submission 114540) | Freshwater microbial communities from Kabuno Bay, South-Kivu, Congo - kab_022012_11m | ecosystem: Environmental > Aquatic > Freshwater > Lake | place: Democratic Republic of the Congo: South-Kivu...
AGCGCGCGGTCGATCTCGGCGCCGACGGGGTGGACGTGCGCATTGCCCATCACCAGTGCTGTCTGGAGTGGCTCTCCTACGCGTATGCCGAGCCCAACCTGGCCGCCTTCCGCGCGCAGTATGGGCGGGAGCCGGAGGCCACCGCCGCGGATTTCGAAGCCATCCGCCGTATCCGCGGGGCATTTCACACCCAGTTCCTGCGCGAGGCGTCCGCACTGCTGCACCGGCATGGGCGCAAGCTGCAGGCGCATGTGGAGAGCCGTATGACCACGCCCCCTCAGCACGACACCTACACGCAGATCCACTGGGACTGCGCAACATGGATCGATGAGGGCATCGTAGACGGGGTGAACCTGAAGTATCTGGGGCCATTCAATCCCTTCGTGCACCGGGAGATCCTCCCGCGGGCGCGCAAACGCGGCATCCCGGTCAACATAATCGGCGCCATCGGCGACCCGCGCTGGCTGCCTCGCACGCCGGAGTATACCGACGAAACCCTGGCGATGATCCGCGCCGCCGGCCTGAATGGGCTGAACCTGTATGAACTCTGGTGCTACCTGCGCACCACGCCCAACGGTGAGCCGTTCGCACGCGGCTGCACCATGCGCATGCTGGAGCGGCTGCGGCGGAGTCTGTCGGAGGGGGAGTAAGCATGCCCTCCGCGCTGCCGAATGTCCTCCTCATCCTTGCCGACCAGTACCGCTGGGACTGTGTCGGCGCCAACGGCAATGCGCTGATTCATACGCCTCAGTTGGATGCGCTGGCGCGTAACGGTGGCGCGGGAGTCGCGGCAGCGCATCTCCGCCTATTATTACGGCCTGTGCAGCTTGATCGATGACCGGGTGGGCAAGCTGGCGGACACTCTGCGGGCGCACGAGTGTTATAATGAAACAACGATCCTTTCCCTGGATGAACCGGCAGGCGGACGGGGAAGGATGAAATGGAAGCCCGTGTTCTATTCTCCGGTAACCAGGAGCGAGCAACCATGAGCACCACCACGGAGCGACCGGTCGCGACGCCACGCGTCTCCCCGTCGGCGATGCTGCAGCGCGGGCTGACCTTCCGCTCACTGTTCACCCTGCTGTTCGCCCTCGTGCTGCAGGGGATCTGGATTTATTACACGGAATTCTACATCGTCGGTGGCCCGCTCGGTGAAAACGCGCCCCCGAACAGCGCCCTCTCGCTCATCACCATCTTTGTGGTCATCTCTGCCCTGCTGGCGCTGCTTTACCGCCCGTTGAAGCTGACCACCGCCGAGTTGGTGGTGGTCTACGCGGCGCTGATCATTGCCGCCCCCTTCTCCACGCAGGGGATGTGGCTGCGCTTTTACGGGCTGATCACCTCCATCCCGCATAACAAGGATTTCAAATCCTATGAAAGCCTGCCCGAGTCCCTCTGGCCGCACGGCGACAACCTGGTGATCAACGGGCGGTTCGTACACGGGCTCGATGGCTTCACCCGAAGCGGGGAGGGCACGATCAACTGGGAGCACGTCTCCTGGAAGGGGAAGAACTGGCAGGTACCGGTGCTGACCGCCGCCGATCCGGTCAAACCGTTCGGCCTGAGTTTCTCTTTGCCCCGTTTCCAGGGCCGGCGGGAGGTGCTGGTGCCCGGAGAGATGTATCTGCTCACCTTGCTCGTGCGTGCCCGGGATATCAAGGAGAAGTCTTACTATTACATCTCGATGCAGGCCGATAACCAGGTCCCCATGAAGATCTTCGCCGCCGCCAGGGAGAGCACGCCCACCTTTGTGCTGCGCAACGGATTCGAGCGCATCGGGGTATCGCCGGTCATCATCCCCCGTGGGCTCAAGCACACGCTGACATTGTCAGTCGGGCAATCAGGACCTGGAACACTGGGACTTCTCGATATTCAATTTTTCGACGTCAAGGCGATGGAGGCTGCCCATACCGGGATCAAGCTGGTACGCGCCAGCCATCTGCGGGACCTGCCGGACAACGAGCGGGATTTTACCGTCGTCAAACCGGATCACATATTCAGCCTGGCCGGCGCGCGATACCTGCTGGTCAATTACATTCCGGTTGGGGAGTGGGTGCGCCCGATCATTACCTGGTTCGTCATCATCGCGGCGATTTTTATGGGCTTGTTCGGCCTGAACGTGATCATGCGCCGGCAGTGGGTGCGGGTGGAGTGCATGACCTTTCCCATGCTCACCGTGCCGCGCGAGCTGTTCACCGAAGCGACGGATGAGAAGGGGCATACATACCGGCCGATCTTCCGCTCGTCGATGACCTGGGTCGGTTTCGGCGTCTTCCTGCCGCTGGTGCTGGCGAAGGGGATTCACTACTACTGCCCGCAATTCCCCGCGATCTTCGCCTGGGATATCTGGGGAGCAGCGCCGAACCTGGCCACCTACGTGACGGACCCGAACCTGAAAGCTTTTCTGGGGAACATGAATATCAACATCCCTTTTTCCATGTTCGCCATCGCCCTGCTGATCGACACCGATATCCTGTTCTCCATCTGGGTGAGCTTCATCCTTTTCCAATTTTATTACCTGTTCGGGCGACTGTTCAATTTCAACCGGTTCGCCGGTTATCCCTGGGACTGGCAGCAGAACATCGGCTCCTTCATCGGATACGCTCTCTGCGCAGCCTATACGGCCCGCCGCCACCTGTGGGAAGTGGCCAAACGCATTGCCGGTCGCGGGCGATTAGATGATTCCGAAGAGGTGATCTCCTATCGGGCCGCATTCCTGTTGATCCTCGCTTCGCTGGCGCTGTTCGCCGGTTGGGGGATTTACACGCGGATGGGATGGGCGGTCAGTCTGTTGTTCTTCGGCTATCTGCTGGTGTGCGGCTTTGCCGCCAGCAAGGTGCGCGCCGAAGCGGGGATCCCCCACTCTTACTGGATGCCGTATGAGAGCATGATGTTCGTGTCGGCGGTGGGCGGTTTCGCCGTCTTCGGTGCGACGGGGATGCTGGTCGCCCTGCTCGCATCCGGCTTCATGGTCACCTCGAATTTCCTCTTCATGGCGCCCAGCCAGGTGGAGATGATGGAGCTGGGACGCCGCTTTCGCGTGCGGCGGCGGGATATCAGCCTGGCACTGGTGCTCGGGCTGGTCGGCGGCGTGTTGATCGGCGGGTATTGCCTGCTCACCTGGTCCTACGGACTCGGCGGCAGCAACATGAAGTTCGACATGCCCTACAACATCGACTGGTACCTGCGGACCTACCGGCAGGCGGAACTGCGCATGGACAGCGTGGTCGCCACCCACGAGCCGATCGTCAACAGCAAAACCGCTCCGCTGAACTTCGTCAACAACGTGGATGCCAAAGGCGTGGGGATCGGGGTTCTCACCGTCTGCGCGCTTACCTTCCTGCGCAACATCTTCCCCTGGTTCCCGCTGCATCCCCTCGGCTATCTGATGGCCTGCACCTATTTCGGCTGGATCCTCTGGTTCAGCATGTGTCTGGCCTGGGCGATCCGCGCGATTCTACAGCGCATTGGCGGGGCGCATATGATCCGCAAAGGCCTGATCCCCTTCGTCATCGGCGGCCTGATGGCCTGCGTCCTTTCGATTGTGTTCTTTGAGGTATTGGGGCTGTATCTGCACTCGGTCGGGATTCAGGATATCTACGATAAGATTCCGTAGGAAGACGGCGATTTACATTAACTCCGGCCGGCGGGCGTCGTACCCGGGTGGTGTCATAGCCCGGCGCAGATTCCCTTTCCCGACGAGGGCGGTCAGCTTGCCGGTAAGGTCATCCACCGCCGCGCGCCACGCTGCCAGGTGAGTGCCCTGCGGATCATGACAGGCGAAGCTGTGGCCACCGAGCAGCCAGGTGGGATGCCAGGCGGCTAGCCGGCGGAAGGCGATGGCGGGGCCGCGACTTGGCCAGGCGGTATCGCTGTAGAGGATGGGCAGCTCCAGGCGGATGGGGCCATCGCCGTATTTCAGCACATCCCCCGTGCAGGCCACGCGCTCGCCCTGCCAGGGGAGGCAAAAAGCGGCATGGGCGAAGCAGTGCCCCGGCGTATGCAGCGGCAGCACCGGGATATCGTGCCAGCGGAAGAGACGACCGTAGGCCAGCAGTCCGTCCACCTTCAGGCGGTCGAAGGGAAAGCCATACCAGTCCAACACGCAGGGATAACGGTAATCCGCGGGGCGGGCCAGCACGGCGGCGACATCGGGGGTCGCCAGCACGGACGTGCCATAACGGGCACGGAGCAAACCGCAAAACTGCACGTGGTCCCCGTGGTAATGCGTCAGCAGCGCCGTGCCGACCCGGCGCAGACCGGCATCCCGCTCTAACATATCGAGGTCGGCGTTCAGCGCCACCTCGGCTTCTTCCCATCCTGGCCAAAGGCAGGGGCCGGGATCGACCAGCAGCGCGTCTCCGTCTTTGCGGATGAAGAGGATGATGTTGCCCGCGTTGGTATTTTGCCAGAGGCCGGGCAGCACTTCACGCCAGCGCTCCTGCGTTCGCAGCGGGATGGCATTCGTCAGCGCCGGAGCATCCTGCGAGATGTCTTCCGCAAGGATGGCTGCCAGCCGTGCCTGCAGCCGCTCGACCGCGCTCTCCGGGTGGCGAATTATCGGTCCGGTGCTCGGCAGCAGCAGGCTGGGGGCCAGGCGGTGTGCGGTCGCCAGCGAGGCAGCCAATTCGCCATAGCCGGTCGGCAACTCATACGCGCGCTCGAGATCGTAAAGGTTCACCGCGCGGCCGCCGGCGTGAATCAGGTCGCCGGAGAACAACACGCCCGTTTCACGCCAGTAGAATCCGATGGCATGCTTGCCGGATCCCGGCAGCGCCACCACTTCGAGCATGATCCCGCGCCAGTCGATCCGCTCGCCGGATTCGAGCGTTCGCCTGACTGCCAGGGGGGACAGCGGCGGACGCTCGGTGGGACAGCCACCGATGCCGTAGGGGTCTTCCCCCCGCGTCTGCCACTCCCGATCGGCGGCCCAGCGGGTGCGGCAGGCCGTGACATATATCGGTGAGCGCCGGGCGATCTCCTCGCTCCCGGCGGGCACCCACACCGGCGTATCGGGAAACGCTGCCCATTCCCGGCAGTGCTCGTCCTGCACCTGAGTATGCAGGACAAGCTCGGGCGCCGGCAATCCGCACCGCCGCAGCACTGCAGCAATATCTGTCGCGGGGCAATCGATCAGCAGGCTGGCGCCGTCCCGTATGATCAGATAGCCATTGGTTTCACCCTGGCAACGCCAGACTCCGGGAAGGATTGCCATGCAGCGGAGCGGTTGAGTTCTCACTGTATTACATATCAAAGTGAATACGCTCAGACCGGGCATGCCGCTAACAAAATGGGGTGCGGTGCGCTTGCCGTAAGATGACGCACATGCCCCCCGACCCCCCTCTCCCTGATGAGAGGGGGGTCTGCGGCAGGTCCTCCGAATGGCCGTTCATTTATTTTGGCGCTCATTATACTTTCGATTCCCCTCTTCATACTGACTCCTGGTCATCCCGAATCTCTTCAAATCGGCATCCGTCGGTACCTGTCCCGCCGATGAAGTCGGATTGGCGGAGGTCGCCGGCGTTGTCGGTGCTGTGGAGGCCGGTCCAGTCGCGCTGCCTCCGGGCATCACATTTCGCGTGGAGGACGCCTTTTTACACCCGGCACAGCACAGTAGCATAATCGCAGCACAGACGATAGACAGCACGGTGATACGCATGGCCGCACTCCTTTTCCGCTAAGACGTCTGGCGATAAGTCCGCGGACGCATGCCTGCCCCCGGCGAATGGCATCAGCAACCGCATTCATTCGTCGTATTGTAGTTATACGACCTTGTTTTCATAACGTCAAGAGATAGCACGCCGAGATACACAACCCTGGCTTCACCCCTGTCCAGACGAAAAATGCGTCTGATGCGCGACAGTGGATAATTACCGTGATATTATGTAATTGCCTTGCTTGCCCCTATTGACAAAATACACTACCCGCATTACAATGAGTGCGGTTGCATCCATTCCGATTATGGCTTGAAAGGAGGAGCTATGAAAAGCTGTCCTGCCCCCCGGTTGAAACCATCTCATGGCTTTACTCTCATCGAGTTGCTTGTTGTGGTTGCCATTATCGCAATCCTGGCAGCAATACTGTTCCCGGTATTTGCTACCGCACGGGAAAAAGCACGACAAGCCAAGTGTACTTCCAACCAGCGGCAGATCGCCGCTGCCATCTTGATGTATGTCCAGGATCATGAGGAACTGTTCATGACGGATCTCGAATCGCAATCCTGGTCCTCATCTCTCGGTTCATACAATGATGGGCATATCTATGATTGTCCCAGTACGGCGACTGTTGGATCGGCGGGAAAGCCTGAATACGGCTTTAATTTCTTTTTGCTCGGTGGGCCGTTAGGCGATATTGAGCATCCCGCCTCGATGTTGATGACCGCCGACCGCCTGCCCGGTCAGGGCGACTATGCATTCGTTGATCTGGATGAGGAACTCGACCCTCGCCATAATACCGGTTTGATCCTCTCCTGTGTTGATGGCCATGTGGCGTATGTCTCCACGAAAAACAGCACGTCGATCTCGAATGCGTTGCGGGGGTATGAATTTACTCCGCCGTTGAGTCCGTTTTACACGGATACGACTACATATACGGCGCACATCGAGAACGCCTCGTCCGATATGTATACCATGACACGCAGTGATTATGGCATGCTACCCAAAGGCGCCTATATCCCTACCGACGGGGAGCCACCGACCATCCTGCAAATTTCGTGCGATATCACTAACGAGCATGATTATGCCTTCAGCTTTACGGGCAACGGGTGGCAGTCGTTTGCCACCGCGTTCTTCTGTCCGGATGGTATCCCCACAAGGTTGAGCAGTACTCCGTGGGATTATAGTAAGGCAAAAATTGGGCGAATGCTGCCACTCGATCAGTGCGTCGTTGGGGAATACGCGGACAGCTTATTATCCGGGGCCTATTACACGTCGACACCGGAAACCTGGGGACTTGTGCTGGGCATGGAAGCACCGCCGGCCGCGTTTATTGATTGCCATACCGCCGGCGTTGCCGATAAATGGACATCGATACTGACGATTGTCAGGGGCACGAAGGTCACGCTATCCCTCTATAAAGGCGACACTATGATTGGTTCCTGTTCGAAAAAGCAGGATATCAGGGCCATCATGCACAACACCAGATTTTGCGTGGTACATTCCGCAGCCGATCAAACCTGGCGCCAGGGGACGAAGATCACGAACATCAAGTTTGCCAAACTCTGACCGGTGGCTCTAAGGGATAACGACCATCCGATTGACACGTTTTCATCTGCAAAGGAGGAACCCATGACAACCAGATACTCCCCGTCCGGCCCATCGAGTCAAAGGGGATTTACGTTAATCGAATTGCTGGTCGTGATCGCGATCATCGCCATCCTGGCCGCAATTCTCTTCCCGGTCTTCGCCAAAGCGCGGGAGAAAGCCCGCCAGACCCAGTGCATTGGGAACGAACGACAAATTGCTACGGCGATTATGATGTATGCCCAGGATAACGACGAGAATCTGCTCGTCGATGACGGTCAACCCTGGACCGCCAACCTTACCAAATATAATAACGACGTGAAACTCTACCGGTGTCCCACCAAAGGAAAAACCGGCTCGAACACGAATCCCGATTATGGTTATAATGCCGGCATCTATGGGAAGGCGCTGGGAGATATTCCCAAACCGTCGGCCACGCTCTTGCTCGGCGATCGCAAATACTCGCCGGAAACTAATAGTGCGCTCAATGACGTGAACACCGATCTGGATGCCCGCCATAACGGCATGGCGATACTCGCCTATGTGGATGGACACGTCAAGGGTGAGAATCTGAATGGCGTTGCGAATACGAACTACAATACGACGCTGACCGCTCGAGGGATTTTATTGGACCTGGGAAAATTATTAAAGAGCATTCCCGGGCCATTCTCGCTGCAGGTAATCGACCGATATGAGTCCCGCAGCGCGCTGTTCGAATTACCGGCTGGATCCTTCGACGTCTCGAACGTCAAATTCGAATGGGATCAGTCCCTGCCGGTGACAACGGCCAATGGATATTGGTATGCCGTGGGCATGGCCTTTTATGTCGATCCGGCGATGGTAGAATCTCGCACGACAGGTTTCAATACAGGGATCACCACCTTAAGCTCCACGTCGATGGCGGTACTCCAGAACGACTGGGATTACGGTTACCCCGAAATTGACACCGACATCCAGCCATTGAAGTTGGCGGATGTTTCACAACGAGCCGTCTTCGTCGCCGGAGATCGGTCGTCTCTGCTGGCGAAAACCGATCCTATCATAATCCCTGCCTTTACGGATTACCACTACACCCTCACTATTAAGGGAGGGAAGAATATCACGGTCACCGCCGGTCTAGCCGGAGGCCCATTATACACAGCGCAGGCTACCGTTGATGTGTCGGCATACATGCACAGTCCCTACTGCTGCTTCTTCCTGGCATCGGCAGCTACTTCACAGACGCACAATCCGGCGATGCCCGGAAACTACTGGTACGAACCAGGGGGACCATTTACCATGCATGATTTAAAGATCTTTTCGTTGTGATGACTTTCGTCAATCGAACGACGGAAGCCAGCGAATCTCACCGCCTCAGGCGATACCTGGGGCGGTGAGTGCACGGGGGAGTGTTGTTGGTGATCTCAGGCCGGCCATCGATCGGTTGCAGGTTGCGAGGTAATGCCATAATATACAAGAGCAATGTCGCGCTCCGGGAATGAACGCCGGCAAGGTATGCGTCCGGGGAAATGACCTTTCCGAAGGGAGATTGACATGAGATATGTGACAGTGATAACGATCATGGTCGTCGTTGCCGCACTAACGGGATGCAAACAAACCACTCCCCCCGCGCCGACCGGTTCAACCGGCGTCACGTCGACGGCAACAACCGGCACCAGGACACCGACACCAACAGGAACGACGCCGGCTTCGCCGGCGTCCCGGTTACCGGGCGCCGGCACGATGAAAAAAATTCCACCGGGTCAAAAAACCACTATGGGTACCTGCGCTCAGTGCGGGAAGCAAACGCAAGTCTATCAGGAGAAGGCCATCAACGGGAAAACGATTACCGTTTGCAGCCCACTCTGCCTGCGACGTTATAACGCAGCGAATCCACCGATGTTCAATAAGAGATAAGGGACCACTTCAGTATCAGCCGAAGTCAGATCGACACCGTGGGGAGGGTCGTCGTGTTATGATACAGGCAGCCTGATATTGCGCAGGTAATCGTCGTATGATCAACAGCAAGTGGTTATTTCCGATCCGTTTTGGGATTCCATTGGCACTCTGTGCCGGTATGCTCGCAAGTTTCGCTACTTTACGCTCGCAAGATTACCTGCGCTATCGGTTATTCTATACCGCGGATCTACTCCTGATCCGGCATATCGATGTTTATGCCCTGTGGTGCATCGCCGGCCTTTTCGCCATGGTGTTGGCCTTCAGTTTGACAGGCCGCCTGCCGTGGAAAACGCGACTCATCGCCAATGTGCTGCTCACCCTCGGGCTTGCCGCCAGCCTGTCTTTCACGGGTTACCTCCACCTCATTGACCAGCAGCTACGATTCGTGCTGGCTGATCTGCAAGCCTCGGTTGATCGGGGGTGGTATCTCGCAACGACCATCGTGATTCTGGGCTGGCTGACATCGAGCGCCTGGAAGCATTGGAGGTTTCATCGCCGGCAGGAGAACAGGGCAGCGTGTCAATCCCTGTCCGGAACCATCCTGAGTTTTCCACCACTCAATCTGATCACCGTCCTGCTGATCCTCGGTTTTATGAGCATCCATGTCGCCACAGGCTATTGCTGGCTGACAACAACCCTCGCACTCAAGAACAAACCGAATGTCATCCTGATTATGATCGATACCCTGCGGGCCGACCATCTGGGCTGTTATGGTTACGCTCGCAACACCACCCCGAACATTGACCGGTTTGCCCGGGAAAGCACGCTATTCAGTCAGGCATTTTCGCAGGCGCCGTGGACCGTCTGGTCGGTCAGCTCATTTATGACCTCACGATATCCAGACACCATGGGAATCGGTTTGCATGGGCATCTGGATGTCAGATTTCTCACCCTGGCCGAGGTGCTGCACGATAACGGATACTCGACGAATGCGGTCATCAGTAACTATCTGCTGCGTCCGCGTTCGAATATCGGGCAGGGATTTGATTATTACAATACCGCCAGCTCACAGTTGATGGACTCCACCAGTTCTCCCGCGGTCACGTCATCCGTTATCGCCCGGTTGGCACACTTGACTGACCGGAAGTTTTTCCTCTACATGGTCTATGTCGATCCGCATGCGCCATATATTCAGCATCAGGGGTTGGATTTTCACGGGTCCCCACGCAGCGTCAGGCCGGTGAAGATCGCCAAAGTGCCGGATACCTCGTCGTTGCGACCGCATTCCTGCGATAAAGTCACCGATGCCATGGCAAAATACGACTCGGAGATTGCCTTCACCGACCAATATGTCGGTCAGGTCTTTGCCGCATTGAAGCGTAATAACTTATATGATGATTCACTTATCATCCTCCTTTCCGACCATGGCGAAGAATTGATGGAGCATGGGAAAACAGGACATGCGAAAACCGTGTTCAATGAAGTGCTCTCTGTTCCACTCATCATTAAATTTCCCCGGCAGCAGCGAAGCCGGGTCGTGAGCGGCGCCTTCACCTTGCTCGATCTGGCGCCGTCTCTCCTCGGTTACCTGCATGCCAACGATCGGGCCTATCCGTTCCAAGGCGATGCCCTGATGCTGGATTACCTGCTGAGATGCCCGGAAAAATCGATCATGAGCTCCGGCATGCCGGATCAATTCACGGTACGCATGGATCAGTATAAGTATAACCTTTACACCCTGACATTCGCACAGGAGCTGTTTAACCTCTCAAAGGATCCCTGGGAACAGCAGAACCTGATCAACGACAAATCGCAGCGTGGGTGGGCGACAATTTTAAGCAGTCAATTACGCGAACGCAACCTGATACGGCAGCATGCCGGCAACACGGGATTAGCCCAAAATGATGCCGGCAACATGGGCTGGTCGGTCTTTCAACAGCAGTCACATGAGGAGCCCATGCCACTTGATCCGGAAGAAACGAAAAAATTACGGACTTTGGGATATTTGCAGTAATGATCGCTTATTCCCCCGGCACATGCCAATCCTCCGGACCGACCGCGACGGGCAGGCCCAACCGCGCCGATTCCAGGCATTTCAACGCCAGCCGGTTCACCGCGACCGCGCTGTCCACCGGGCAGGGATTCGCCCCATGACCTTCCACATGCCGCAAGAATCGATCGAGATGCGCGTAATGCCCTTTCTCGACGATGAACGATCGCGGCATTTCAGTCGTGCCCGTTATGCGTGCCAGCTCACCGGCCATCTCCTGGAAAAAGCCGGCTATCCCCGGGCACGGCGCCGGGTTCCCATCGGCATAATAGGGAAAGGTGCGCACCATCTGCTCGTCCGGCAGGCCGCACTGGCGCACTTCCAGGTGGTGGTCCATCGCGATGGTGATATGGTGAATGCTGGCCTCGATCAGCTCTTTCGGATAATCGAAGTGCCCGACCATGGAATGCTGCAGCGTGGTAATCGCGCCGTCATCGAAGCGGACGATCAGCGTGAAGTTGCCGCGCGGCGAGCCTTCCGCCACAATGCGCACCGGATGGCCGGGGTTGCACCAGAGGGCGAGATCGAGGAAATGCACCATCTCGGCAAACATGATCCCTTCCTCATCCCAGAAGATCCAGTCTTTCCAACTGCGCGCATCATCGTTCACCCGCAGCAGCATCTGCAAGCCGCGCTCCTCCGGCAACGGCGTGCGGCCGGCGGAACGATCCACGGACGGCGGCAGCGACGACGCACTTGCTTGCGCCTTTGCCAACAACCGCTTGAACTCCAGCACCGCCGGACTTGACCGGCGGTTATGCCCGACGCACACCGCCCGCCCGGTGCGGCGAACGGTTTTGACGATCTCCAACATCTCCGCGCGGTCCGGCGCCAGCGGTTTCTCGGTATATACCGCCTTCCCGGCTTCCAGCGCGGGGATGATGAAAGCGCCGCGCAGATTCGTGTGGGTGGCGAGGATACAGACGTCGATATCCGGCGCCTCAACGATCCTGCGCCATTCGGTTTCGGCGCGCTGCGCCCCGTACATCGCACGGCACTGCTCCGCGGTGGCGGCATCGAGATCGCACACCGCCACCAGTTCGACATCCGGATGCCGCCGGCAGTTGGGCAGATGGGTCATCTGCGCCATCGAACCGCACCCGACAACGGCGATACGATGCTTCCTCATGGTCGGCTCCTCTGCTCGGGCAAATAGCGGTCGGCTCTCAGGATCAGGACACAACTTCCCGCGTGCGTGATGGCTCCCTGTTTCATCTCAACTCCTTTTATCCGATGCCACGGGTTGCACGGCGAAGGCTAGGCGGGCACGCGCGCGCTTTAGGTATTGATTGCGTGTCTCCAACTCGTAACGCTCGATCAATTCCGGCAGCGAAAGGTCATCCAGCGCGCCCAGCGCAAACAGGCTGGCCGGGTAGACGTGATCGACGGTCACGCGACCGGCCTGCTCTCGCAGGAGGCGGTGCAGCTTCGGCTCACCCGCCGGATCAAGGTAATGGAAATCGCCGTGGAACAGGCGCCGGTCCAGGTTGAGGCGTACGGTCAATAACGGCGGTAACTGCCAGAGGCTATGCTGCTCATAACGGTATCCGGTCCGTGCCAGCTCGACCCCGGTCATATCGACCGCACGAGATTCATCGCGATACGCCGACACTATCGGGCAGCCTACGGTGAGCGCCCATTGTTCCAGCAGCGGTCCGCCGGCATACATGGAGTGAAAGCAGAGCAGATCGAGATCCAGCGCCTGCATCTCGACCGCCCGCTCGATGAAATTCAAATCGAAACAGATAAGGTGCCCGATGCGGCCGATATCCAGCTCGAAGGCGGCAGCCGCGCGGCCCGGCGCGATGCCGCTTTCTAGCTCGCCGATCGTCGGGTAGCGCTTATCATAGCGACCCGCAGGCTGTCCCGTCCGCCGGTCCAGCGTGACCACACTGTTGAAAACGCGGTCGCCTTCCCGAACCGGCAGCCCGAGCGCTATGTTAGCCCCGAGTTCCTGTGCCAACCGGCCAAACCGCTTGGTGACGGCATTGGGCAGCGACTCCGCGCGCTCGACCAGCGAGCCGGCGCCGTCGGCGTGCAAGCACAGTTCGGGGAACAGCACCAGGTCGGGCCGGGAGGCGGCCGCCTGCCGCAGCAGCACCTCGGCAGCAGCGGCGGCAGCGGCGAGATCCTGCCCGGCATCCGCATGCCAGGCGATGGTGGTGATCGTCACAAAGCGGGCCATAACGGGCAACCTCCTTGCCGAGAGATGATCGTTGATAAACGACATGCGCATCAGCGATGATACCCGGGGCAGTCCTTTTCTTGTTTTCTATCCGACCGCCTTTCCCATTGACAGACCGGTTAAACCGACCTATACTAAGAATGAGTGCGGTTGCGCAATTCACAACCAGATAAGCGGGATAGCGCATCCTTATTCTACTACATTTAGCGGGAGATAAGCCATATTATCGATGCACACGCATTGCATTTTTAGTTGGCTCCCCGCCTGACAGCCGCCGGTAAAAACTGAAAACAGAGCGGAAAGGAACGGCAGGTATGTCGTATCGCATCGCAATGATTGGGGCAGGATCGATCGGTTTCTCCCGGGCGATTGCAGAGGGGTTGATTTGTAAAGAGCGATTCAAAGGCAGCACCTTCGTCATGATGGATATTGACGAAAACCGCCTGGAGGCATCAGCCGCCGGCATCCGGGAACGAGTGGCCGCATCCGGCTTCCCGCTGGGGATCACCACCACAACCAACCGCCGTGCCGCACTGGACGGCGCGGATTTTATCGTCACCTCATTCGCGCCGTCTCGCCTGCAGTTCTGGCAGCAGGATGTCGACATCGCGGAGCGCTACGGCGTCTTCCAGATCATCGGCGAAAACGGCGGTCCGCCCGGCGTCGTCCATGCGTTGCGCAACGTAACGATCATGAAGGAGATTGCCCAGGACGTCGAGGAATACTGTCCTCAAGCCTGGTTGATGAACTTCACCAATCCCATGTCCGTCCTCTGCACCTACCTGTATAATCATACGGCGGTGAAAGCGCAGGGATTCTGCCATCAGGTGCATGGCAGCTTCGGGGTGGTTGCCGAGATGCTCGGTTTGGCGCCGGGCGATCTGGAGGTGATCACCGCCGGCATCAATCACATGAACTTCCTGCTCGATATTCGCCGCCGGGGCAGCGGTGAAAGCTGCATGGAGGCGTTCGTGCAGGCGATCCGCCAGAACCCCCACTGGCATCAGAATGAGGATAATATCCCGGAACAAACCTTTAGTCTGGAATTCTACGAGGCGTTCGGTGTATATCCCGTCGGGTATGACAACCACATCTGCGAATATATGCCGTTTTTCTACGGGAAAGAAGAAGCGTTGCGGCGGGGATATCAACACATCAGCGTGCTCCTGCAGCGATCAGTCGTTCAACAGGCGACCACGGCGGTCATCAATAAGACCGTCACCCAGGCTGAACCGGAGTGCGCGGCGGTGGAAGGCATTTACCCCTTCCCGAAAGACCCGAACCATCCCTACTATCGGGAATCGCCGGTGTCGGTTATGGAAGCGTTGATTTCCAATACCCCGCTCTATCTCGATGCGGCAGTGGTGCGAAACGACGGCTGCGTCACCAATCTTCCGGCGGAAGCGGCGGTGGATATTCCCGCGGTCGTCATCGGTGGGCGCGTCCGCGGGGTAAGCGTAGGCGCCCTCCCCGTCTTCCCCGCCGAACTCTGCCGGCGCCAATCCGTGGTGCATGAGCTGATCGTGCAGGCGGCGTTGACCGGCGACCGCCGCCTGATGCTGGAAGCGTTATGCCTCGTGCCGGGTGCGCGCGACTTACAAACCAATCGGCAGTTGATGAATGATTACCTGACGGAGTATCGGGAATACCTGCCGCAGTTTTTTGCGTGACGGCGAGCGCTCGCACCCGTAAAGGGATGCGGCTACATGAATCATCCGGGTTAACAGTCCCGACATAGGGCGGGAAATAGTTCCGCACGTCTCTTTGCACCCGGTTATTCCACTTTCGATTAAGGAAAGGAAGGAACGGCGATGCGACGGTTACACCTGTTAACACTGGGCTTCCTGGCCTGCCTGCTGCTGTGGGCCTGCGCGGGGTGGGGTAAGGATCCGGCATTCGTTATTTATCCCCAATACTACGCGGATAAGGTTTACGCCAACCAGCCGCCGACGCTGGAGCAAGCCGCTCAATGGGCGGCGGGGCGCAAGCTGGAAACCTTCGCCGCGCAGGGAGAGTTCGCGCCGTTGAGTGCGGTCATTTACCCGCAGAACGGCGTGAAAGGCGTCATCGCCGCTGCGAGCGATCTGAAATCGGACGCCGGTAAAGTGATCCCGGCGTCGGCGCTGCAACTGTATTGGGTGAAGAACTGGTACCGGCCGATCGGTTCCAATGTCAAGTATGACATCAACGCCCGCTACCTCGCACCTGAGCTGCTGGTCAAAGACGCGAGCTGGCTGATCGTCGATGACACGAAGCGGCGCAACGAGCTGGCCGGCGGCTGGGATGCGCTGCCGAACGACGCAGCGACGCTGCAGCCGGTGGATGTGCCCAAGGGCTCCGTGCAACAGCTCTGGATCACCGTCAAGGTGCCGGATGATGCCGTGGCCGGTGTCTACAAGGGCATGGTGACGGTGACGGCGGGCGGCGAGAAGGTAGATACGCAGATTTCACTCGAAGTATTCGGCTGGCCGCTGATGCCGTCGGCGAAGAATATTTCGCTATATACCGGCGAGCGGGGTGGCTTGCCGGAGGATCAGCACCGCGCGCAGGATCGCGATATGCGAGATCATGGGCTGACCGTGGGCTACATGTACGAATCAACCGCCGACGCCCCGGATTATACGAATCATACGCTGGGCAAGCTGCCGGAGGTGTTCAAGCTCTACGGGGATTCCGGACTGCTGAACGATGAGATGGTGCTGTTGGACAACACAAACACGGGCATCGGCGTCTGGAATGAAAATCCTGATGATACCTTCATCGCCGACGGCAGGAATAAATCGCGCGAACTGCTCGCAATGATGCGCCAGTATGGTTATAAAGGCGATGTCTATGTTTACGGCTGCGACGAGTGGGGCGGCAAAATGCTGGCGCAGGCGGCAAAAACCTATCGCGGCATCGCGGAAGGCGGTGCAAAGGTTTACGTTGCCTGCGGCGACGACTACTATCGCTATGCCGGCGATACGTTGAAGCTGCCGATCATGGGGATTTCCGGCGCGAATCTGACCGAGCGGGCGATCGCCGATACGGCGCGCACCCACGCGGACGGCAACGACGTGTGGAGCTATGGGCTGTTCACGACCATCCCGGAGCCGACCACCCTTCGCTACCGGCTGGGTTTCTGGCAGTGGACCGCGCCTATCGACGGCACCTGCCTGTGGGCGTATATGGACAACACGGGGCCCAAGGCATACGAAGAATTCCCGGAAAAGAGCGATAGCGACTGGATGAACTCCATGCTCGCATACCCCACCGCGCACGGCGTGGTGGACACTATCGAGTTCGAAGGCTTCCGCGAAGGCGTGGACGACATGCGCTACGCCACCACGCTGCTCTGCATGGTGCTGAAGGCCGATAAGCTGGGCATCAAGGATCCGCAGATCGAGGCGGCGCGCAAGCTGGCCGTGAATATCCAGGTGGCTGACGAGAAGCAGGTTGCCCAGACACCGCCCACGCGCTGGGCCGGCGTCCTCGACATGAATCGCTTCGATGCCAAGCGCCGGGAGATCGCCGACGCCATCACGCAGCTCCGGGCGAAGTTCCCGCAGCTCGCGCTGGCCCCGACGACGCTCACCACCGGCCCGGTGAAGGAAGTGCGCGACTACCTGAAGACGACCTATCCGAAGCTGACGGGCACCTTCCCCTATGGCGTAGCGGGCTTCGCCGAGGGATTCAAACAGTTCCAGGACGAGATGCAGCAGAAGCGATGGTACCAGGCGATACAGACCGGCTGGCAGGTCATCCATTTGATGGACAGCGCGCGGGCCGCCAACAAAATCACTGCCGCGCAGTATGGCGTGCTCATCGAATCGTTCACCGACGATTTCTTCGATGCCGAGCTGGCCTTCG
>Ga0172368_10004064_pt1 | contig 17201 bp, 18 predicted proteins | sample Lak11m_FD_114540 | JGI IMG/M metagenome (GOLD analysis project Ga0172368, IMG submission 114540) | Freshwater microbial communities from Kabuno Bay, South-Kivu, Congo - kab_022012_11m | ecosystem: Environmental > Aquatic > Freshwater > Lake | place: Democratic Republic of the Congo: South-Kivu...
GCCCGCGCAATCCTGCGCGGGCGCTTTAATACGAGTTTGAAATTGTTTTAAATTGAGTATAGGCTTTGGTGCCCGCCCAGTTTTGAGGTAAGAATTGAGCGGGCACATGAGGATCTGATTCGTAAATTTGCGCAAATTCCTGCTCTAAAATTTTAGCTTTTAGAGCCCAAAATTTGGTGCGCTTGGCTCGCCTCGCTTTGGCTAAAAACCGTTGGTAGCGGTGGTTGATTTCGTCCAGATTCCAGATTTTTTGAATCGTTTCCTTTTCGTTATCAATTTTTTGAACCTCAAAGAACCTCAAATACTGGCGGATACCAAGATCAGTTGCAAAGCGTGTAACCACGCCACTTAGGGGGTGTGGTGAGATAAAAGTGCTCTTTTGGATTGGCACAAAACCGATTTTTTTGAGTTCATATGCGAGCTTAAGTCGATCAGAGCGGAGCCTCTCGGGGATATCAAAACTTAAGAGACGCCAACGCCCATCCCACGGGCCAAACTGCTTGTAAGAAAGTTGGGTTTTAATTTTTAAGCGCCCTGGTTGAGTTAAAACTGGGTAAGGTCGGCGATAGTGAGTTTTGAACGCGACTAACCCTTGGCTTTTAAGAAGGGAATATTCCTTTCTCAAGGTGGAAATTTTATATTCGCGGCCGTAATAATGGTCTAGGGTTTGAGAGACTGATTTATAAGAAAAAATAAATGCGACTTCCTCAATGCAGTAGGCGATGTAGCAGAGTAATTTGTATTGTAACGGTTCTTTAAGGGTTTTTGTCATGGTTTATCTATTTATCTAAATGTCTTTTAGCCTATTTGTCTAATTTTAGTTTACTAAAATTACTACCGACCGTCAATAGAAAAGTATAACGAAAATTAACATTTTTACATCAAATAGTTTGACTTTTTAAGCTTTTTATGAAAAAATTATACCAGAATTTACCATTCTGCCGCGGAAGTATCGAACGGACATTAACAAGCCAGAAGGGGGGGGACATAATGGATATTACGCAGATTGTCCAAATTGTTCGCGAGGCGGGAGAACTTGCCTTAAAATATGAGGGCGGGAACTGTCGGATTGACTATAAATCTGATGGTACTCTTGTTACCGATGCAGATAAACTGGTTGGTGAGTTTGTCACTCGTCGAATCCATGGACTATTTCCTGACCATTTGATTATTCAAGAAGAAACCGTTGATCCAAAAATCCATACGCCGGAACGATTACGCCAAGGTTATGTTTGGGTTATCGACCCCATTGATGGGACAACTAGTTTCCGGGAAGCCTTCCATTCTTGGGGGATATTAGCAGGACTCCTTTATAACGGCGAACCAGTTGAGGGGATCGCTTTTTATCCGCGTTACCAAGAGATGTTCTTCACTGATGGCAGAAAAGCTTACTGGGATTACGAGCATGTGAAAAAAGAGCTAACCGTTTCGGCACAACCGGATTATAGGAATAGTCCTCTTTATAAAGATCATCGAATGAAAAATCTTGTTATTAATGTAGATCCATTAGCATTTCAGAGATTCGACTTCTCGGATTTTTCGGGCCGAATCTTTGTACAAACAGGCGTCTACGCTTTCACTATCTTAGCCAGGGGTATGAGCAGTTGCTTACTATTAACTCCTGGCTTGGATCTAACGGATCTTGTTTCTGGATTCGCGATTGCTGACAAGGCGGGTGCTGAGTTTCGTTATTTTTCAGGAGAACCGTTCCATGTTACAGATTTGTTTCATTTAGGAGCCAGCGATAAAGATATTATTGCTTGTCGTAAAGGCGATTTTGATAGAGTTGTCCAATATTTCACACCAAGAAATTAATTCCTCGATGACCAACCCGAGCCCCTTAGTAAAAATCTACTTTGGGGCTTTTCGATTTCTATTAAGAAAAATGATTGAACTTTCTCAAGATTTGTTTATAATATAAATATCATCTAATAGAAATTATATAAAATGATTTATCGCTTCAAAGATATAAAAAGCATTCATCTTGAATTAACCACAAAATGCAATGCTAATTGTCCAATGTGCAGCCGAAATGCTTTTGGCGTTTTAAGGCCAAAACTAGCGATGGCCGAACTCACTCTAGATGATTGCAAAAAAATATTTTTGCCACAATTTTTAAAACAGCTTACACTTATAAGTATGTGCGGCGTTTATGGTGATCCAACTTTAGCCAAGGATTTGTTGGAAATTATCAAATATATGCGCCACAACAATCCAAGTGTTGAGTTGGATATTTATACTAACGGTAGTATGCATTCACCTTCATGGTGGAAAAAACTGGCGCAAGTTATTGGGAAAGGTAAAGTTATATTCGCGATTGACGGTTTGGAAGATACAAGCCCTATACACAGACGAGGTACAAAATTCACTATTGTTATCAGAAATGCCAAAGCTTTTATTGAAGTAGGCGGTCATGCGCAATGGGATTTTATTGTGTTTAAGCATAATGAACACCAAGTTAAAAAAGCAAAAAAATTAAGCGAAAAACTCGGTTTCAAAACTTTTCAGATAAAACGTACAAGCAGATTTTACAAAGTATTATACGAACAAGACCCTGCCTTCGAGGGTGTCGGTGAGGAATTTGGAAAATTTCCTTTATATGATTCCAAGGGGCAGAAGTATGGATATATAGAACTACCACAAAACCCCTTCTATCGCAACAGTTCATTAAAAACAATAAAGAGTATAATTAAAAAATTCGGCTCCTTGATTCGGTATTTTGACGAAGCGCCGATTGATTGTCAAGCAAAACGGAACAAAGGGATATTTGTGAGTGCAACGGGACTCGTTTATCCATGTTGTTGGGTTTATCAACAGTCAAATTACGGAAGTATCCACAATATAACGGATCCACTCGAGCTTAATGAGGAAAATATGCTTAAGAAAACTGGAGGAATTAAACAGATTTCAGCAAAAGAGCATTCGATAGAAGAGATTGTTGAAGGTCAATTTTTTAGACAGATTGAGAAAGCATGGGCTCTTCCGAGTTTAGCGGAAGGCAAGCCAAAGGTCTGTTCCCGAGCTTGCGGCTATGGATTGGACATGCACGCAGAGGGGCACGAAAAACGAATTAAAGACAGAACGATAAAACCAAAGTATCAATCGCATTGAAGGCATCTATCATGGAATTATTAAATCATAAAGTATTTTTTAACGACGAATTCTTCGGTTCTAGAATTTACAACACTCTGGCACAGGAAGAGTATTTTTTTGATAAGGAATCGACAAATCTTATCAAAAAAATATATTCAGGAAGTTTTATCGATACTCCAGCCATCAACATAATTAAAAACGATTTAATTAAAAAAGGGCTCCTGACATCCGACATTAGTTATATCCAGCATAAAAAATGCAAAGGCCTAAGTTCACCGACCAGAGTTTCAATTAATATTTCTCAAAAATGTAATTTGAGATGTCGACATTGTTTAAGTGACTCGGGAGAAATCACTTCTAAAGAATTGACTAAGAAAGAGCTCTTCGGGCTAATTGATAAAATGAGACAAGCTGGTTCTTTTTATTTTGCTATTGGCGGCGGCGAACCACTCATGAGAGAAGATTTATTCGAAGTGATTAAATATGCAAGAAAAAACTATATCGCCGCTTCTATTATTACTAACAGTTTGCTGGTGACGAACGAAATTGCTAAGAAGTTAAATGATTTAAAAGTTAAGACAGTGACGGTCAGTATTGATGGTCGTGAAGCGCATCATGACCAAAATCGTGGCCAAGGGAATTTTAAGAAAGCGATCGAGAAAATTAAAATTTTGCGAAAATATCTAAAATATACTAAATTAGCGATGAGAACAACGGTTAATAGCTTCAATATTAATGATTGTGATTATTTAATAAAGCTAGCGGAAAAGCTAAATTTCGACTTTATCCGATTGACGCCAATCTTACCATTGGGCAGGGCGAATGAATATCCAGAGATGTTTATTACGCAGGATCAATATATAAGTTTCTTAAAGAAAGCAGTAAATGTTCAATCAAACATCAAAGTTATTTTGCCTAATCAAGAAAACGACAAAAAAATTTTAATCGAATCAGATAATTTTGGTTGCCATTGCGGCAAAGAAACTTGTTGGATTACCGAGACAGGAGATTTTTATCCTTGTATTTTCTTTGGCAAAAACTATTTAGCGGGAAATATTCGAAAACAAGATTTTTCAAAATTGTGGGAAAAATCTAAAAAAATGGTGACGCTTTGCGGTAATGAGATCTGTAAGAATTGTGGTAACTATGGAAATTGCAGGGGCGGTTGTCGTGCTCGCGCCTTGGCGATTTGCAAAGATATGAATGCTGTTGATCCACTTTGCCCACTGAAGAAAAATCAGCCTATTAAAAATAAATTCAGTAGAGCGCCATACCAAGTTTTGATTTTCCCATTTATCAAGGAAAGAGATAAAATTTTCTACGCCATTTTTAAACGAAGTGATCTAAATTTTTGGCAAGGCATTTCAGGAGGTGGCGAGGGCAATGAAAGCCCATTGGAGGCAGTACAAAGAGAAATCTGGGAAGAAATAAAAATAAAGCAGGATGCTTATAAACTTATCAGGCTGTCATCCATGGCTACTATCCCGGCAGACAACATTAAAGGTCAAAAATGGGGGGAAGTTATTATGATCCCGGAGTTTTCTTTCGGGCTGGAAGCTAAGTCCAAAAAATTGTCTCTTGGTGAAGAACACACCGAATATTTGTGGCTAGAGTTTGACCAAGCAATCGAAAAATTAAAATACGATAGCAATAAATCGGCGCTTTGGGAACTAGATCAGCGGCTAAAAAATAAAAATATTGGTGGTATCGAAAAAAATATTGAAACCATAAAAAAGTACTTAGATTAGCGATCTCCCAATAAAAAGGCCCTACATATTAAAATATAGGGCGTCTGATCGTTATGCAGCTCTGCAGGTTAACCGACTTTAAGTAGGCGACTTATAGCTTCTGCTAGTAGGGGAGCTATATTCCAAATGATAAACTTATCCTTGTCCTTAACCTTATCTGCCGTTGGAATGGAATTGGTGAGAATAATTTTTTCCAATGCTGAACCTTGCAGCAATTCAGCTACAAAATTTTCATCCTTTCTTGCTTGACGCAAAATCCCATGTACAGCTATCATCGATATTGATTGCGCTCCACTCAACATTAACAGTTTCGTCGTGCTCATCGCCGTATTACCCGTTAATATTTCGTCGTCGATTATCCAGCAATGTTTGCTTTTAACCTCACCCACAACCTTGCCGTGACTAGGGTTCTCTTTATTATCTTGGCGGGTTTTGGTAAGGTAGGCCATTTCAAGATTAAGCGTCTTGCCAAGCTTGCCGAATCTCTCAAATGCCCCGGTATCTGGAAAAACTATGACGAATTCTTCTGGGTGACAATTTGATAAAACATTATTTTTTAAATAATCAACAACCAAAGTAGTTATAAATGTTTCATCTGCTGCTGGCTCAAAATAGTGTTTAACATGAGGGGCATGAGGATCTAAAAGTATAACTTTCTTTACGCCAACTCTATTTATAGTTTGAGCCATCCATGCTGCCATGACGGAGCTACGGGGGACGCTCTCGACGTCCGACCGAGAATACGGCATATATGGGAAAACAACAAAGATATCTTTGGGCTGAGCATTTTTAATAGCATCCAGCAAAGCGAACAGCTCAATGATCCCTTGGCTAACATTTGGAACTTGAGTGTGAAGCACTACCACTGAATGATTAGTAATATCTGGGATTTGAACCCGAATATTATCATTGGAGAAGCAATCAAGAACATGGTCGCTCAGGCCAACGCCCAAAGAACGGCAGACTTCCTCGCCAAGATATTGAGTGTCTTTTGTGGCGAAAACCTTTACAGGTAGATAGTGCCTAGTCATCTTCCTTCCCCCTTGCTGTTAATGTGCTAACAATAAAGGAAATACATCCTTCATTGTTTGCCTGACAATAGCATATTACTGGAGTTTTTGTCAATAATTTGTGGCCCCTACTAAGTGGCAGGGGGTAGAGCACAAAAGCTTGTATTTTAGCGGTTCGTGTATTTTATTTGTCATGGTTTTTGGTTTTTTATCTGTTTATCTATGTATCTATAAAGCTATATCTCTATTTTTCTCTATTCTATTTTTACCAAATATAAAGCCGATTGTCAATATAAAAGTATAACGAAATCATAGATTTTGGCAATTTTTAGCCAAAACAGTTGACTTTTGGGGTAAATGGGTATAAAATTTACTCATATTCGGCTGGCAATTATGCGAGCCAACGGACGTTCACAACCGAGGAGGTTGATATGGCTACGATATTCGGTTTCATCTCGCAGTTCATGGGGCTGGACACTGTTAAGTATCTGGCTCCGCAGCTTATCAAGGGTATCGATCCAGGCGATCCGTTGGCGGTTGAGAATGTATTGATCAATTCTGATCCGTTCATCGCCACGTGGATTACTGGGGAAACCCCTAGCGGAGATGCTGTAGAAGGTGCTTTTGCCTTTGTCCCATTCCTAGCCGAGTACTTGACCAGGGCATCTACTCCTATTTCGCGTTCTGTGTATCTCCCGAAGATCAGGGAGGCTGTCAATAAGCTCGCGGATAGAGGTGCCACAATTGTGGGGCTAGGGTCATTAACTGGCTCAGGGATTACCGGAGGAGGCAAGCTGATTCGTCCAGTGAACACATTTTTGACCACTGGGAATACTTTTGCGGCAGCATCAACTATAATGGCTGTCGAAAAAGCACTCGCGATGACCAATAGAGATTTCAATAAAGGCACGTTTGTGGTTCTTGGGGCCACTGGGTCCATCGGCACAGCGGTAAGCCATGTAATCGCAGAGAAGATTGGCAAGAAAGCCAATATGCTATTGTTAGCAAGACATGAAATGCCGCTTAAGGCTCTTTGCGGTGAAATCGCTAGTCCCTCCGTAGGATACTCAACAGATATCGAAAGAGGTATCCGTGACGCAGATGTGCTAGTGGTCACTACTGCTGATCATGGTTGTATTGTTCGCCATGATATGCCGAAACCGGGCTCAATTATCATAGATGATACTAAGCCTTGGAACTGTGATCCCCGTTTAGGTGCACGTGAGGACGTGTTGCATGTTGACGGTGGGCTAATCGCGGTTCCTGGGATTGACTTCGGTATACCAATGGATTGCCCGCCAAGCACAATTTATGCCTGTTTAGTAGAGACTATTATCCTATGGCTTCGCGCAATTGAGGAGGATTACTTTCTTGGCAAGGTCGCTTATCAACAAATCCCTCTTATGCGGGAATGGGCGCAGGATTATGGCTTCAGCCTTGCCCCGTTCCACAGCTTTAGCGAGTTAATTCCAGAGGATTTTTACGAAAATTTTTCTCGGTAATACTCGATGAGCTGTGGTTGCAGCCTATCGGGCCAGGCGATTAAAACTCGCCTGGCCCACTAAAAATCATTACTAATTTTTTTATCCAAAACAGTTGTTTATAGATCTCTATCAAAATTTTCAATGCAATTTATTATGATGTATACTAAATAATAAGGAGACCTTGAATGGAAAAAATTTACGCTATCGTACCGCTCCTTAGCTCAATTTTTGTTCTCTGCCTTGGCATATGGGTTCTTGTAAAATATTTCCGCGACAAGAGAGAAATCGAGCTAATACTAGCTTTATTTTGTTTCGCGGTAACAATTTGGTTATTCGGTACTTTTATGATGTTTTTGAGTCAGACAGACGCCGAGGCGATCTTCTGGGATCGTTTTGTCTATGGGGGAGTAGTTTTTGTTCCGGTCTTAATGCATCATTTCAGTCTTGTCTTCGCGAAAATTAAAAAGCAAAAATTATTTTTGATCTTAGGATATATATTTTCCTTCGCTTTTCTAGTGCTTAGTAGAACAAACCTTTTTGTCGCCGATCTCTATAAATATCAATGGGGTAGCCACACAAAAGCTGAATTTTTCCATCACATTTTTATCATTTTATTTTTTGCGTACACCGTTGTTTTCTTTATTAATGTCTGGCGTTATTACAATACTGAAATTACATCAGACGAAAAGAACCAAAGCAAATATGTTTTCATCGCGTTTTTAACCCTTATAATTTTAGGTGCCCCCGCCTACCTCCCCGCATATGGGATTCCCTTGCCCCCCTTCCCGTTCTTATCCGGTTTATTCTTTATTATTATCTTATCCTACTCGATTCTGAAACATCATTTGCTAGATATTCGTGTCGCAAGCGCGACTTTCCTAACAGTGGTGTTGCTTATCGTTTTCTTCGTGGACATATTTTTAGCCAAAAGCTCGACCGAAACAGTATTTCGAGTTATTGCCTTTGCCGCAATGACAGTTATAGGGTTTTACTTGATAAGGAGTGTTAATAATGAAATTAGACAGAAAGAAAAGTTACAGGAGCTTTCAATACAGCTCGCTCAGGCCAATAACCACCTCAAAGATCTCGACAAAATGAAGACCGAATTTGTGAGTTTGGCCAGCCACGAGCTTTTAACTCCGGTTTCGGCCATTGAAGGTTATTTGAGCATGATTTTGGACGAAAAACTAGCCAAAATCGAGGACCCCAAGGCGCAAAGGTTCTTGGACAATGTTTATAAATCTTCGAAGCGTTTGGCGCGGCTTATTGCCGACATGCTCAATATCAGCCGTATTGAAGAAGGTAGGCTTCTGGTGGAAAAGAAAGATATCGATTTGGGCGACCTCGTGCGCCAAGTTATGGATGAACTTAAATTCAAAGCCGATGAACACAAGCAAAAAATTATATTTGAAAATGTTGCCGGCGCCAAATACCCGACCTTCACCGACCCTGACAAAATTAAAGAGGTGTTGGTCAACCTAATTGGTAACTCCATCAAATACACCATGCAACCTGGGACCATAACGGTTAGCATTGAAAAAGTTCCGACCGAGACGGTCACCAAAACCTGGGGCGAGCTCGAAGCGGTGATTAAAGCCGGCACCGTCGATGACCAGGAATCCATTCACGCGGTGGCAGACGAAAACATGAAAATGATTCTAGGCAAAGAGCAATATATGATTAAAGTAAAAGACCAAGGCATTGGGATTCCGGCCGAAGAACTGCCCAAGCTTTTCAAAAAGTTCCATCGGGTCGGGGACTTTTCTACGGCTGAAAGCCAAGGCACAGGTCTGGGCCTTTATATTACCCGCGCCTTGGTCGAACTGCACCACGGCCGGGTTTGGCCTGCTTCTGAAGGCCAAGGCAAGGGCTCAACGTTTACTTTTACCTTGCCAACCCTGGACGCTAAACAACTAATCATTGATCAGGAAGCGCAATCGCCCAAGTCTGACGAGCAACTAAAACCACTCGCCAAACCGATGGGCAACGATACCGAGCTATAGATAAGTAAGTCGTGGAAAGTTGCCGCGGAATTTGCCTCCGCAAATATGGGCAACGATGGCACCTCTAATTGAATTTTTTTGTTCTCTTTCCTTGACAAACCAATCAAATCAGGCTATTATCTAGTCAAATTACAGCTTTAATTTAAATAAATATAATGCAAAGAGTTCGCGCCGTAATAATTAAACAAAAATGCATTCTTTTAATAAAACGCACCAAAAAAGATTGTGTTTATTGGGTATTTCCTGGCGGTGGCGTTGAAAGACATGAAACTTGCAAATCGGCTCTAGCTAGGGAAGTTAAGGAAGAACTTGGTCTCGATGTTAAGGTGGGTAAACTATTAGCTAAAAATCAATCCCAAAAACCAGAAACGATCGGCCAAGACGAGTTTTTTTATGAGACGAAGATCGTCGGGGGAATTTTAGGGAATGCTAGTGGTCCCGAATACCAATTAGGTAGCGGTTATGAAGGCAAGTATGAAATAACTTGGGTCCCAATAAAAAAGATTCAGGAAATCAATCTTTTACCCATTGACGTCAGAACTTTAATTTATAAGATTTATAATGACCAACAAAATCCAAAAAATATTAAATAAAATCAATCAATCGATCATAACTCAGTCAGATATTAACGCAGTACTCAAAGTTTTCAAATCAGGGTTTCTCTCGAGGCCGGAAGGCGGACCATGCGTCAAGCATTTTGAAAACGAAATGACGAAAATTCTTGGTCAAAAATACTGTTATACAACCAATTCCGGCACGTCGGCTTTACATTTAGCTATTGCGTCTTTGGGGCTCAACAAAGGCGATGAGGTGATAGTACCTGCACTAGCGAATATTGCCGACTGTTCAGTCGTTTTACAAGAAGGAGGCGTCCCAATATTTGCAGATATAAACATAGATGATTTTAATATTGACCCAGAATCTATTAAAAATAAGTTAACCCCTAGCCCCAATCGTATCATTTAGCTCGATGGTCACGCCGCGCGGGGTAAAGTATGGCGCAGTTTCATCGGTCCGGTCGTTGATACGGAAGGGGAAGTGTTGGGCGAATTTGGCCTTGCTGAGCCGGTAGTTCAAGGCCTTACAGAAAAGAATTCCATAGTCGTTTTCCACCAGCGCTCGGCGTTGGATTGGGCTCATAGCCGAGATTGGCGACCAGCGCGAGTAGGTCAGGGGCTTATCCAGGTACATGGGTACATCGCCCATGATCCAGGTTTGTGGGTGCCAGAGCGAAGGGATAGAAGCAAAACAGCCGTATCCATCTTTGATGTAGTAAAAGGGTGAGCTGTTCCAGCCCCAGCAAGCAGTTCTCCCGAACTGACTGGCATAGCGTAAGACTTCGCCGGCGACATGGCAAACGCCGGCACCAACCTCGGGGTCATAGAAGATAGGCGAAGGCGCCCACTTGCGGTCGCTACGAATCGTTAAAATGTGGACGGTTTCCGAGTAAGGTTTAAGGACGTTGCAGAGGTAGTGTGGCGCGCCACCGAGGTTTAGTTCGGCGATAACGCTCGGCGCCATGGCTTCGGCTACGTATTTGAAGTCAAGACACTCGCCTCGCCCGACCATGGGTGTTGGGATGGGCTCATCAGCCCCCTCTTTGACAAATTCAGCCACAGGAATAATAGCCTCCTGGACAAATCCCGCATGAAGCGGGGGGTGGTACACGCGTGACAGCTTGCCGTTAGTGGTCAAATAATTCAAGATACTTCTCCTTTGCGAGACTGGCGGGCTCTTCCGCTAATTCCAACATATATCTAACCCTTGATGGCTGTCAACGTGACGATACGACTCTCGTCGGGCGCCAACAAATTAATCCATTTTACGATCAGACTATCGATTGACTTGTAAAATGTGGTACAATATAGTTAAGCCAAAAAAGGCAAATTTTGTAAACTTTTATTTAGGAGGGGATTATGCCCAAAGGTAGTAAAGTTCTCATGGCCGATGACGACGCCATGCTACTCGATATGTACAAGGAGAGACTAGGACTCGCTGGTTATATTGTTGAGGCCAAGCCAAATGGTGAAGAACTACTGGCTAAGGTCAAAGAATTTCAACCAGATATTATCCTCCTGGACATTATGATGCCAAAACTTGACGGCTACGGCACCCTGGTTTCCTTGAAAAGCGATCCCTCGACTAAAGATATTCCAGTGGTAATGCTAACGGCTTTAATGCGGGACTTTAACAAGGAAAAAGCCATGGACGGCGGCGCCGATGATTATTTAATTAAATCTGAAGCCATGCCATCTGACGTCATTACCAAAGTAGAGCAAGTTTTAGTTAAATACGGCAAAGGTGGCGCCACGCCGCAGTCGCCGCCAGACTTCTCACCGGCGCCTCCTGCTGCGACTACCGACCAGAAATCGGAAAAATTTGCTGATCATATCGAAACTCAACCAATTTCGCCCCCACCGACCGAGGCTAAGCTAGTTGAGGACGTACCGGTGGTTGAAAAAGTTGGCCCATCTGAACCTATTACAGAAAAGAAGGGCGAGTCCAATCTCGGAGTATGGATTTGGCTGGGTGTTTTTATTATTACGGCCGTAGCACTAGTGTTAATTTACTTTTTCTTTATTAAATAATATTTGACAACGATATTTAACCCGTTTATATTTAGGTTAGAAAGGAATCCTATGGAAGGTAAAGTAATTTTACTAGTTGATGACGACTTGACCTTAAGAGAAATGTATGGCGAACGTCTTAAAGCCGAAGGTTTTGAAATCATTCAGGCGGTTAACGGTGAAGAGGCTTTAGCTAGAGCCAAAGAATCTAAGCCCAATGTAATTCTTTTAGACATTATGATGCCTAAGATCAACGGGTTTGATGTCTTGAAACAGCTCAAAGAAGACAGCGAACTTAAAGATATTCCGGTTATTATCTTAACTGCCTTGATCCAAGATGTTGACCGAGCCCAAGGGAAAAAACTAGGTGCTATCGATTACATTGTCAAAAGCGAAACCATGCCGGGTGAGGTTATCGAAAAAATTAAAAAAGTTTTAGTCTAAAAAAAGTATCAGTTAAAGTATATTATTTTTTTAATTTACTTTCTGATACTTTTTAATTTGCTTCCAAAAATGGATTAGTTCGGCCGTAACCCGCTTCAACCGAAGTGTCGATCGGGACGCTGTATTGGCGAAGATTGGTAAATTTTGTCAAAGTTTCCGCTGTAACTGTAATGTTGGCTAAAGATTTTTCTGCCGAAGTGTTAGCCTTGTTCCAATAGGCTTCGCCCTGAATATTGGCGCTCAAACCCTTCTGGTCTTGGGACACGCCTAGAGTTTTAATCACGATTAAACGGCTCGAAGTTTCCACTGCCTTAAAAAACTGCATTAAATTTTCAAAAGACCCAGTAATCTTAATAGAGAACCCTACAATTTGTGCGGTTTGGGTGTTTTTCGACTGATCTGTTGTAGAGGCGCTATTACCAGTAACGCTAGGGACATCTTCCTCGGTGACTGCGGGCGCAGCGCTATTTTCTAAACTAATTTGATCTAAGCTCATGCCGCTTTCTGTAATAATTGCGGAAAGCTCAAGGATCAGTTCGCTGGACTTTGACTCTTCCGGGATATAGCCGGACGCCGTTTTGGTAATTGTGTCTAAATTTGTATTTTTAGCTAATTCGCCTAAAACCTGTTTTTTTTGCGATAGTTCTTCCAGCTCTTTTTGGGCGGTTTTGGTCTCTTGGTATGTGGTCCAGTCTCGCGATACGCCTGGCCAGATTAGGAAAATGCCGATCAGCAAACAAATGCCGGCGCTCACCCCAATAATTATCCAACTGGTTTTACTCATTTGACCCCCGAGCCGTAATAAAGAATTTTTCTAAATCAAACTCTAAAGAAAAACTGACTCTCTTTTCGGTCGGCTGGGCGACGACTGTAGCGGGAGCGGGTGGCGTGGTGGTCGTCTCCGGGGTAGTCTCTGGTGTAGTTGTGGTTGGGGTTGGGGTTGGGGTTGTCGAAGTAGCGGGAGCGGGAGCGGCAGGCTTATTTTCGGCCGAAGAACTCTTAAAAGCAACGTTTTTAAAAAACTCTGACGCCTCCAGTTTGTCTTTGAAACTAACTACATTCCTTTCGCTTTTGGCGTAGCCGTTCAGAACAATATTGGGCGTTTTACTGACATCGAAAGCAACTGATGCAAACTGTACCTCTTGCGGCACAGTGTTAATTAGATTTTGCATGATTTGTGACCAAAGTGGCCTTTTCTGTTCAATCGCCAGGGCAGTTTTGGCTCGGTCGTTTAGAAAAATAGCCTTATTTTCAAGTGTGGCAAAAGCCTTAAGATCGGTCGTGCTTTGGCCGATATCGCTTTTAATCGCCGCCAAATTCGGTTCTAAAAACATAGAATTGGCGGCTTGAGCTAACCCGCCGATAACTAAGAATAAAAACACGATCACTAGAGAAATACTAAAAACATTAGCCGAAGCTTTGGCCTGGGCGATTTTGTTTTTGATTTCTGCTGGGACTAAGTTGATATTGACCATGGTATTCACCATTATTTATAAGCGATTTCTTTCAAGGCCAAACCGATTGAGGCAGCGTATTTAGGATCATAGTTTTTTAGCCGGATCAAGGGGTCGCCCACTTCAGTCTTAATTTTAAGTAACTGCTGTAAAACAATCGTCACTTGGTGGATATTAGCGCCTCCGCCAGCTAAAACAATTTTTTTGAAAACTTGGACTTGACCCAGACGGTTTTGATAATACTTAATTAAGTGCATAACCTCAGCCGAAAGATTTTTGATCGTTTCGGCCGGTTCTAATTTGATCTGATCGCCGCCAAAAGTAAGTGTTGAAGTGAGTTTAAGCGTTCCCTGGTCAAAGCAGATTAAAGCTGTATTGGTAGCGCCAATATCAATTAATATAATGGGGCCTGGTTCATGGTTACGTACTAACGCGCGGATTAAAGCGATTGGCTTTGTTTCTAGCCCCATCAGTTCAAATCCCGCTAACTTCACGGTTTCAATTAGATCGTTAACTAGTACTCGTGGCGCCGCCACGACCAGAACCTCAATTGAATTATTCGGGAGCGTACCCACGACTTGCCAGTCCATATAGGTTTCCTCAACTGGCAGGGGAAAAAACTCGGTAGCCTGGTATGGAATATTTTTAGCGAGTTCTTTATCGGTCATTTTCGGTAAATCTATAAGTTTAGTAAAAACCAATGATTCCGGGAGAGCAGACGAAACAATTTTAGCGTTAATTGGACTAGGCTGGGCTTCCTTAACTGCGGCTTTAATAATTTTGGCTAACTTTTTTTTCTCTTTAATGCCATCCTTGGTTATACTTTCTTCAGGAACAGCCACTTCTACTGCGCCCGCAAGTCTGGCAGCCGGTCCAACACCTTTAACCTGAACCATTTTCATGGTGGCATGCCCTATATCAAGACCAAAAGTCGCTTTTTTTATTCCTAAAACGCCTTCAAACAAAAAATCCCTCCTGTGTTTTTATTATAGACCAATAAGTCTAATTAGACAAATTGGTCCAATTGGTCTAATGGGTCAGTATTCTTCTTCCCAATGCTGGGTGACAATAATTGGCGTTTCGTCCGGGCTTGGCTGCAAGGCCTGATTGACGTAATCCTGATTAAATTCAATATTGATGGTTCGGAGTCCATTGCCGCCGAAACGCCGGCAAAGGACCGCGCCCTCAATATTAATGTCTTTTGAACTTAAACTATAATAAGGGTCAACTGCAAAGCGGTCGCCGACATAAACTAAACCTTCAATATTGACAATACTGTAAGCCCAAGCCGTAAATTTATTCAAAGCAATCACACCCGAGGCCTCCTCGCCGACATGATTTATCGTCAGAGTGCCTTTCTTGGTTGGCTTACCCACATCCACGCTGCCCTCAGCCACCAGCATGCCATTGACAGTGAGGGACTGATTGTTATCAATCACAATGCCCGAACCGCCAGCCACGTAAACTACGCCGTTAAAAGTCAAAGGCCCGGTTTTGAGCATATTTTTAAAGGTCTGATCATCATAATATTGGTTTTGAGTGATGGCCAAACTTTTGTAAGAATCGGGGTCATCGGAAGTGACGTCAATTTCGGGCATAGTGTAAGGACCGCTGACATGATCGTCAATCACGCCGCCGGCGGTCACATCAGAGAAAATATTTCGGATTTCACGTTTGGCCAAAATATCTTTAACGACGTTAATATCAGAAAATGTGAACCAAATGTCTCGGTTAGAGATTAAACTGCCCCACGGCTCTTCAATGTCCGGCGTCAGAGGATTATTGTCATGATCAACCCAGTGACTGCCGGTGATATTTAATTCAATAGCCGTGAAGGTAATATCTTCCTCGCCAGTGGCGCCACCAGTTAAAATGGCGCTGTCGTAGGTGAAAGGCGGTGGCGTGACAGCTTTAGTTACTTTAACCGAGATGCGGCGCTGGGCAGTTTTGAGGCCCATCTGCAAATAGCCCGTCGCCGTCACCGTGGCCGCAGCCTTGGCTGTATTCTGAATGGAAACATCATATGAACCACCAGTTAAAAGCGCGGGATTATGGGAAAAAATGGTCAGGCCGTTGGTGGTGGTTAGAAAAGTTGTTCGCGTGGCCGCATCATGCTGAATACGCCAAACCGCTTCCTGGACACCCGCCTCGGCCAAGTGAAATGCTTGGGTCGCAGATTTTTGGTTTCGCGAAATCGCCATTTCGCTAAACAACGCATCGGCAAAAAAATACATCATCGCCACCAAAATCATCATAACGACCAGAACCGAAATCAGAACATATCCGCCTTGTCCTTTTTGTTTAATCATTGTATATTCCTTCCCCAAATTTTGGTTTGGAAATCAAAGGCATCAACCCCGTTAGTCACTTGTAGCTCTATCGCAATAACTTTATCGCCATAAAATTTTAAAACATTAATCTTGTCTGCCTTAATTCGATCTTCGTCAATATGCTCAGTCGGGGGATTGCCAAACTGGTCCTGCGTGTTCCAGGCGACCCAGGTGCCGGGATCAGCCGAAAACGAATAATGAATAACTTGCCGCCGCAAATCCGAGCCACTCAAGTAATACTTAATATACTGGGTCAGTGTTGTCTCGTGGCCATCTTGAAACTGGATATTCGAGGGTGGTGGATTTAAGGGGTCGGTGGCTGTTGGTGGTAGTGTTGTTATAATTCTCCCTGTTTGGCGTAAGTCTCGTGACATCCGCTCCAGGCTTATCCTGGCGTTTTGGGCCAACTCCTGCTGGTTGATTGTCTTGCGATAAGATTTAGAGTTAACCACATAAACGGAATAAAGCACAATTAGCAATAAGGTTCCGGCTAAAATCGCAATTAAAACCTCAACCAAGGTAAAACCAAATTTTGAATTTTTTTTCTGTTTTAAATTCATTTGGCGGTCACAATCGTGGTTAAATTTACATTTTTTTCTCCAAAAGAGGTTGGCCAATATACCCAAACCTCAATTTTTTTGAGCCCAACGTCTGTGCCAGAGGGAGCAAGACCCGAATTAACCAAGCTGACATTGACCTGTTTTTCGTAGAGAGCATACTGGCTAGCTGGGTCATTGGTGAAAGTAGTTCTTGTACCAATAACTGGAGTTAAAGAGTTGTAACTCAAAGAAATGCTTTCTTCAATTGTCCTCTCGGCGAGGTTGGAGGCGACAGTAGTCTGTCTGGCAAAACGCGCAAACTGGGTAGAAATTACAAAATATGACAAAACAGCTATTACGCCCAGGCCAAAAATACCAATAGCCACAATAACCTCGATTAGTGTAAAGGCCTTTCGACTTTGCTCAATATAAACTTTTTTCATATTTATTCGATCTTAATAAAACCAGCTGGCGAAACATCAATCTTTTTCTGACTACCATTTATCGCGAGTGTAATGTTTGTCGCCGC
>Ga0172368_10004069_pt1 | contig 17181 bp, 14 predicted proteins | sample Lak11m_FD_114540 | JGI IMG/M metagenome (GOLD analysis project Ga0172368, IMG submission 114540) | Freshwater microbial communities from Kabuno Bay, South-Kivu, Congo - kab_022012_11m | ecosystem: Environmental > Aquatic > Freshwater > Lake | place: Democratic Republic of the Congo: South-Kivu...
AGCCAACTGAGCTAATCACCCATAATACACTTCGTGTAAATTTTAAATTCTAAATTTTAAATGTTGAATAATTTTTTTTATTTAACACTTAGAACTTAACACTTAGCATTAATTTTCATCTGATATGAGCCAGCGAATATACAAACACTCACGGAGCATATATATTCTTTTCTTTTGACGAATCAATCTACAATCTACGCACTTGATACATTAGTGAGAGCAAACACTATTGCTTCTAATATAGTATAGACTATATCAATTTTCTATTTCTCACGTTTCTCAGACAATCCCTGGTACTTAAAAATCCAAAACGCGCGCGGAATCGTGTCATCTTTTTATTTATTATATTATCATGGGAGTCCCCTTACTACACTATCTCTCTTATATAGTACTCTTATTATTATATTTATATTAGTATTTAGTATATTGGAAAGCCTTCGGGTTTCGCCCTCTGCAGTAGACTGCTACGCAGTCTTGTCAATCAATAGTATAATACAAAGGACTCGCACCTGCGGTACTCGGACTATTATGCTCGCTGTGCTCGCGCTACTATTCACGTAAGGCTTTCCATATCGAAGTATATTCATTCATACTTTTCTCAAGTATATCAGAAAGATGTCTTTGATAGTTATTGGTTATCCAAACATATTCGCATAAGCTTTTCCATATAGCAGATGGGCTACTGGATTGTATGTGAAATCAAGACATTCATACGCTCGTCAAATCGGATAAGGTCTTCGTCTGCTGGCTCCTCGACCTATCTCGATTTGTCGGCATCGATTGTCTTTCCCTTCGGTGATTTCTCATCCACTTTCTGATTTCTTTCCTTCGTTATTTTATCTTCTAATTATCAGAGTATGGTATAAAACCAAACGATTACACAAACAGTAATGCGCTGGATTCGCATTAAAAAACAGATGATCCATTTGGGTCATTTTTTTATATTGTAATTTACAAACATGACAAACACAAAAACAATCAAGGAATGTATCAGGTTCCTTGAAGCTTGTGAAGATGGTATCGGTGAAGATGAACAAGTCAAAGAAGGCTATCATCAGGCTATCAGGTGCCTATGAGATTTTCTCATTGAGACTCAAGATGATTATGAACAAGCATACAGCGAGAAGTATGTTGATTCTTACTACAACTTTTAACTTTTAAACAACTATTCAAATGATGAACGAAGCAACATTAACTCAACAATGATACCAAAACAGGAATCATATTTCAAGAAGATTCTATCTAGGTATCTTGAATCAAAAAAAATTAAAAGAAGCAGGGTTTGCTACTCCCGAACGAATCACTTATAATCAGGCAAAGCTCAATGGAATGAGAATCAAAGCTTGATCCAATGGTGTTTTAATCAAGTATGAGGATAAAGTAGAAATCCAAGAGAAAGTAGATGGTAAGATAGAAAAGAAAGTTGTGCCTTACATCCGCTATCACACAGTATTTAATATAGAACAAACAGAATTAATTAAGAAATAATATATAAACTCCTGGGAACCGAGTATAAACTTCCCACTTTTTTTTGTATTTCATAGCCACATCACAGCAGAAAAATTCCCCGCAGGAGGACGGCAGGAGCGGTTATTTCCATCAACACGACAGCATCAATCTGATGCTATGTATTGATTATCCAATGTTGGTTATACGATAATCACACATAGACTCTTGCGGTATGTAGTTCATATTATGGAATGTTTTTGTAGGAGCTTCGGCTATCTCTACCTGTCTTTGCCATTTACTTATAGTATGTGTCGATAATCTATTTGCCCTGGCTGTTGCTCTAACACCAAACATTTTACTGTTATTTAATATGTTAGTCTTTTGTAAATATGTATATTTAGGTCTTCAATTTTCTGACATAATAAAGGTTTTATGACAACCAGAACAACGATATCTTTGTGTTCAGATAACAGTAAATCAGAATCTATTTGTTTCGGGTGATTTACATACTGGGCATTCGACCAACTTGTCATTATATGTATGAAACATATTCGTAGATAATAATATAAATCTATATATAGAGTATTGATAACTTCGAAAAAGTCATCTGTTTTTTTACTTGCAATAACGATAACTTATAATAAAATTTCAATTAGTTTTCCTTTATATTATAATATGTAATCATGAAAAATATCTTACTCTATATTATTGTTTCTCTATTAATGCTTTGAACGACATTCGCTTATGAGCGTAATGCAACACAAGATGAAATGTTAATTCATCTTAATTGATATAGAGCTTCGCAAGGAGTTGCTATGCTTACAGGTAATGACTTCTTGATGAAATCAGCACAAGACTTCGCATGTAAGATGGCTGCAGGACTTGCTCCCTATGCTCATGTAGAAACAGATTGAACAACACCACAAGACAGAATGATTGCTGCTGGATACAGATGAGTAGCCTTTTGAGAAAATCTTTGAAATATATCTGGTACTCTTAGTACATCTGCAATGGCTATTTATAGTCGATCACATTCGCCTGGTCATAAAGCAAATATGGTTAATCCTTTGTTTAACGAAGCATGACTCGGACATTGTTGAAATTTTTGGGTACAAAATTTTGGAAAGTCTCAGCCTCCTACAATTATTAATACAGGAGCAAATACTACTACGACATCAACTAATACCACAACCAACACAGTTAATACAAACACAACAACATATTTAACTACGTATATGGATGAAGATTGAAATATTCTAACACAACAGGAGTATTTAAATCTTACCAATGAATGACTATCGCCTTCAAATAATGTGGTTACCTCTTCTACGGCAGATATTAAGTCAGAATTAGAAATTGCTGTTGATTGGATGTATAGCAATGGTCTTACTTCTAAATCTAATGTCACTGATTTTCTTCCAGACAATACCATGACTAGAGAGGAAGCCTCAAAATTTTTCAGTGTCTTCGCTAAAATGATATACGATAAATCAGAAAACTCCGCTACTGCATGTAACTTTTATGATATAAAGAGAGCTGATCCAACATTAACTAGCAGTATTACTAGTGCCTGTAAGCTAGGTATATTTAAATGATACAAAGGAAACTTTAGTCCAAAAGACAAACTCGATAATGCTCAAGCAGTGACTGTGTTAATGAGAATAATGGTAGGACAGCTTGTAGAACCTACTAAAGCATATTATACTAATTATCTCACACAAGCCCAAGGATTTGATTTGATAGGAAACATTGATCCGAACAATAATATCACTAGATGAGAAGCCGCCATACTGTTATATAAAGCTAATGTTTATAAGGAGAAATTAAATAACACAAATAATTAATTTTATATTATCTTTTCATAGGAATGCGGACTATATTTATAATAGGTATAGTTATTAGGGTTATTATAAAATTAAATATTATAGCTAAAGACAAAGCAATTAAGAACGCTTTCCTTTTAAAATTAATGGAAATAGAAAAGAAAGCTATAGGCTATGATAATGACCTCTTAAAAAGATATACTTTAAAACAAGAACAATCTACAAGAAGTAGTTTAAATTATACTGATCTCTGGGAAAATTTAACAATATAATATGTCTCACGAACTATCAAATGAGAGTAAATTTGCCTGTAGTGATTCTTTCGCTACAGGTTTTTTTACGTTTGAAAATAAGAATAATAAACATATAGTTACAGACGAACTAATTTTTCTGTAATAAAATACTTTTACGCCCATCACTTTCGCAACACATGGCAATCAAGAAAACTCAACTCTATAGCTCACTTTGGGAAACAGCAAACCAACTTCGCGGTGGTATGGATGCGTCATCATACAAGGACTATGTCCTAGTGATACTCTTCGTCAAATACGTAACAGATAAATACAAAGGGACGAAGTCTCCACTTTTCATCATCCCTGAAGGTGGAAGTTTTGATGATATGAGGTTGGCTAAGAACAAGCCAGACATCTGAGAAAGAATCAACACTATCATCGCTAAACTAGCAGAAGCAAACGAACTCAAAGGTGTGATTGATAGAACAGATTTTGATGACTCTGAAAAACTATGAGGAGGTAAAGAGAAAGTCGAGAAGCTGAGTAAGCTAATCGGTATCTTCGAGAATCCATATCTTGATTTCAGTAAGAACAGATCTGAATGAGACGACATCTTGTGAGATGTTTATGAATACTTCATGAAAAACTTTGCCAGCGAATCGGGTAAAAGTAAAGGTCAGTTCTATACTCCTGCTGAAGTATCTCGTATTATGGCAAAGATTATCTGAGTAGATAAAGCAACTAGCGCAGACCAAACAGCATATGATCCTACCTGTGGTAGTTGATCGCTCTTGCTTAAAGTCGCTAGTGAATCTCCTGTAAACATTACACTCTACGGACAGGAGAAAGATATCGCCGTATCTGTACTAGCAAAAATGAATATGATTCTCCATGGTAAACCAACCGCAGAAATAGTACAAGGCAATACACTTTCAGAGCCAAAGTTTAAAGATGGAGATAGGCTTAAGACCTACGATTACGCCACTGCAAATCCGCCATTTTCCGATAAAGCATGGATGACATGAGTCAACTTTGAGCATGATCCTTTCCATCGTTTTGATGATGGGATACCACCAGCAAAAAATGGGGACTATGCTTTCCTACTTCATCTTATCAAATCACTCAAGCAGACTGGAAAATGAGCAATCATTTTGCCACACTGAGTATTATTCAGAGGTGGTGCAGAAGCAGTAATCAGAACCAACCTCATCAAGAAATGATATATCAAAGGCATTATCTGATTACCTGCAAATCTTTTCTATGGTACAGGTATCCCAGCATGTATCATCATGCTAGACAAAGAGAATGCAGTAAACAGGAAAGGTATCTTCATGATAGACGCCAGCAAATGATATATCAAAGATGGAAATAAAAACAGACTCAGAGAGCAAGACATCCATCAAATCGTTGATGTATTTACCAATCAAAAAGAACTACCAAAGTATTCTAGAATGGTAGCACTAGAAGAGATTGCTCAGAACGAATACAATCTCAACATACCTAGATACATCGACACCCAAGAGGAAGAAGATATACAGGATATCAATGCTCATCTTCATGGTGGGATACCAAACACCGATATTGCAAAGTTCCAATGATACTGGGACACTTTTCCAAACCTACAATCCAGTATCTTTAAGTCTATTGACGCTACTTATAGCTCATTCATCATAGACCAGGACAAGATCCAAGAAACAATCCTGCACAACAAAGCGTTTGAGTGATATGCAAGCAAGGTACAAGTTGTTGCTACAGCATGGAAAGAAAAGAATCTGAAGTCTATGATGAGTATTGCTCCAGACACTCACGCAAAACTGTTCGTCAAGGATATATCTGAAAGTCTTTTGCATGACTTCGGTCCTGTGCCACTTATCGATGGATACGATATGTATCAACATCTCATGAACTATTGGGATGAGGTAATGCAGGATGACGTCTATATGGTTATAGAAAACTGATGGAAAGCAGAAGCATATAGAATCATAGAGAAGAACGAAAAGACTGGTAAGGAAAAAGATAAATGATGGGCATGTGATCTAGTGCCGAAGCAGTTAGTCATAGACAATTACTTCGCAACAGACAAGCAAGTAATCGAAGGCTTGGAAACTCAGAGAGATGAAGTCACTAGGCAGATAGAAGAATTGGAAGAAGAACATGGTGGAGAAGAAGGTATCTTGGAATGAGAAGACGGCAAGATAAATAAAGCTATCGTCGCAAAGAGAATCAAAGAAATCAAATCTGATCCAAACTTCAATGATGAACTCCAAGTCTTGGACAACTACCTATCGCTGGTAGAACAAGAATCTGAACTCAATAAGGATATCAAAGCAAAAGAGAAAGTGCTTGATGATAAACTTCTCAAGAAGTATCCTCAGCTCACAGAAACAGAAGTCAAAGACTTGGTGATAAACAAGAAGCGGCTCGCTCGTGCATTTGAAAACATCACAGGAGAGCAGGAAAAAGTATCTCAGACACTCGCTCAATGACTCAAAGAATTAGCAACAAGATATCTGCATACGCTTCCAGAGATAGAAAAGAATGTTGCTGGATATGAGAGTAAAGTCAAAGCTCATCTAAAAGAAATGTGATTTAGTTTGTAGGATTATTATATGCCAGGGCAATTCAATATAGAAACAGTATGAGATTTCTCTTGAGATGGATGCGTAAAATACAGCAACCTGATATTCCCATTTGCTAAATTATGAGGTTTGCCAGAGATAGATCATGAAGTCTTTTTCCAAGATCATTTGAAGCTGGCTAATAAATTTGTAAGTACACAAAATAGTATTAACGACTATGTCCAATTTTGGAAAGAAGCAATGAAAAGAATAGATCAGGAAATATGAGAATATCTAAAACATCATAATTGAACAGAGGTAGTTCCCACTTGTAATTGGACAAATCCTAGTATGAAATTGGATAATACGTTTAGAGAAATTGTTGAATTTTGTGCTTTAAGATTACAAGATGTAGCAAGATTATGTTTGCAGATAAACAATCAACCAGTTGAAGTATTGAGAAAAGCAAACCTTGTAAAAGAGTATGAAAAACTTTTGAAAGTATGGTTTCCAGAAGATGTGTCAGTAATAAAAATGTTAGATAGTGATTGACCTTGGATAACGATGTTAAAAGATTTAAGAAATGAATGATGACGACATCAATGATGAGACTCTCATTGAAGAGAATTGATATTTCACCCAGTCAAGATAGATTTTTCTAGGTGACCATCAACTAAACCAAAGCTTCAAATACCCACATTCGAGTTTAATGGTGGTGGATGAAAGATAATCATTCATGACTTCAAAGATTTCTTTAATGTACTGATGCACAATATATTTGAATTGTCGATTGATTGGCTAGCATTAGCTTATTCCCATAGATCCAAAATGCCAGCACCAATAATAAAAAGCATGATTCAATGTAATCGAATTGATAATAAAAAAGATTCTTAAAAGGAAATTTTACATTACCTATCTTATATGACACAACAAGCAATACCAGCATGATATAAACTTACTGAAGTGGGAGTAATCCCTACAGATTGGTTTTCTAAATCATTAGAAAATATTTCTTGATTTATAACTAAATGATCTACACCAACAACTTATGGATATAAATGGGAACAGTGTGGGATTCTTTTTTTAAGGAGTGAATGTGTCTCAGAAAAAGGTTTGGATTTAACACAATCAATGTTTATTTCCCCAGCTGCACACAAAGCATTACATCGTAGCGAAATTTGTAATGGAGATATTCTTGTAACAATCACTGGGAATGTAGGACGTGTTATCCAATTATCAAATGTGCCTTGTGCAAATATGAATCAACATATTGCAAAGGTCAGAATCTCATCTACTCAAGTAGATCGTGAATATGTCTATTATTTTCTCTCACAGCCGTCTGTTAGAAAACATTTCAATACTATTACAACAGGATTAGCATATCCACAGATTAGTCTTAAACAAGTTCGTGAAGCTCTAGTGTTATTTCCTCCCACACTCTCTGAGCAATCTCATATTGCCACGGTTCTCAGTGATATGGACAAACTTATTACTCAGCTTGATGAACTAATTGCCAAGAAGAAAGCTATTAAGCAGTGAGCGATGCAGTTGCTTCTTGTGCCAAAGAAAGATTGGGAAGTGAAAACAATAGAAGAATTTGAAAAATTATGACTAATTAAATTAATGCGTGGGAAGGTGATTTCTAAAAAAGATATTGATTGAAATTCATGAAATTATCCAATATATTCCTCATCAATTCATAACAATTGACTATTTGGATCATATGGACAATATATGTTTGACGAAGAACTCATCACTTGGTCAGTTGATGGTGGTGGTAATTTCTTTTATAGACCCAAACACAGATTCTCAGTAACGAATGTTTGTGGATATATGAGAGTTGATACAACAAAAATTAACTATGCGTTTCTTGCTGTCCAACTACAACTGCTTCATGGTAGATTATTTTTTGATTATACTTTGAAGGCACATCCTAGTATTATTAGAAAAGCATACGCTGTATGAATTCCAGATATAAAAGAACAAATACATATCGCCACTATCCTTTCTGATATGGATCAGGAGATACAACAGCTTGAAGAAAAGAAAGCTAAGTATGAACAGACAAAACAATGAGCTATGCAACAATTACTTACAGGCAAAATCAGATTAAAATAAATTTATCCTTTATCACTATGTGCTTATGACACCAAACAATCCACAAGTAGGAGACATCGAAAGACTCACTCAAAACAGAGTGGTTAAATTTTTTCAGAATGTACTAGGATACGACTATCTTGGTAATCGAGAATACAGAGAAAACAACAGCAACATCGAAGCTGACCTTGTCAAAGCGTGGTTATCAGAGCAGAAAAAATATAGTGATGAAGTCATCAACAAAGCTATTCTGCAACTTCAGAAGATTGCCACTGATCAAGTGAAATCACTCTACGACATCAACAAAGAAGTATATGGTATGCTTAGATATGGTATAGAGATAAAGGAACAAGTAGGTAGACCATCTGTGCATGTTCACTTTATCGACTGGGCAAACCCACAGAAGAACAGTTTTGCTATCGCAGAAGAAGTGACTATCGTTGGTCCTCATGATAAGAGACCTGATGTTGCGATATATGTAAATGGTATCGCTCTTTGAGTATTGGAACTCAAGAGAAGTAAGGTATCTATCAGCGAAGGTATCAGACAAAATCTTGATAACCAGCAAAAGAAATTTATCAGACCTTTCTTTGCTACCCAGCAGTTAATCATGGCGGGTAATGATACTCAAGGATTACAATACGGAACTATCGAAACTCCAGAAAAGTATTATCTTACCTGGAAAGAAGACATAGGTGCTGAACATCAAAACATCTTGGACAAACATATCTTCCAGCTCCTGCATAAGGAAAGATTACTGGATATGATCCACAAGTTTGTGGTATTTGATGCAGGGATTAAGAAGTTAGCAAGACATAACCAATACTTTGCTGTCAAAGCAAGTCAGGAATCTCTCAAAAAAAGAGAAGGTGGAATCATCCGACATACCCAAGGTAGTGGGAAGTCATTGACTATGGTGTGGCTCGCTAAATGGATCAGAGAAAACATCGACAACAGCAGAGTCCTTGTCATTACTGATAGAGTTGAGCTAGATGAACAGATAGAAAAAGTTTTTATTGGTGTGAATGAAGAACTATACAGGACTAAGAGTGGAAAGGATTTGCTGGAACAGCTGAATCAGAATCAGCATTCACTGATTGGTTCACTTGTCCATAAGTTTGGAAACAACCAAGGCACAGAAGACCAAAGCTACGAGGACTATATCGCAGATATTAGAAAGACTTTGCCGAAGAACTTCAATCCACAAGGAGACTTGTATGTGTTCGTCGATGAATGTCATAGAACACAATCGTGAAAACTACACAAGGCTATGAAAGAGATATTGCCAAACGCAGTATTTATCTGATTTACTGGTACTCCGCTTCTCAAAAAAGACAAAGCTACCAGCAAGGAAACTTTTGGAAAGTATATCCATACTTACAAATTTGATGAAGCTATCTCTGATAAGGTAGTCTTGGATCTTAGGTATGAAGCAAGAAATATCGAGCAGAAAATCGTCTCACAAGACAAGATTGATACATGGTTTGAGTCCAAGACTCAATGATTATCAGACCTTGCTGTCAAAGAACTCAAGAAGAAACGATGAACTATGCAGAAAGTTTTGAGTTCCAAGGAAAGACTAGAAAGAATTGTTGCTGATGTCTTGTTTGATTTTGAGACCAAGCCTAGGCTTCAACTAGGGCGTGGGAATGCTATGCTTGTGGCTGGTAGTATCTATGAAGCATGTAAATACTACGAACTTTTTGTTGGTGCAGGATTTACCAAATGTGCTATAGTCACTTCATTCAAACCTAATGTTGCAGCTATCAGAAACGAAACCACAGGCGAAGATGAACTTTCTGAGAATGTAAAAAAATACGAAGTATATAATCACATGATTGCTTCATACTTTGGAATCAAGACAGAAGACGTAAAGGACCAACATATAGAAGACTTCGAGAAAGATATTAAAAAGAAATTTGTTAAAGACCCTGGGCAAATGAGGCTTTTGATAGTAGTTGATAAATTGCTTACAGGTTTTGATGCACCACCAGCAACATATCTCTATATCGACAAAAGCATGCAGGATCATTGATTGTTTCAAGCAATATGTAGAGTAAACAGATTGGATGAAAACGACCAATGAGATGAGTTCGACAAAGATTATTGATACATCATAGACTACAAGGACCTTTTCAAAAGCATGGGGAATGCTATCAAGGATTATACTGAATGAGCTTTTGAAGGATACGACGACAAAGATGTATCTGGATTGTTGAAAGATAGATTGGGAGAAGCTAAGAAAAAGTTGGACGAAACTTTGGAACAAGTGAAAGCTTTGACCGAATGAGTGAAAGCTCCAAAGGGAATCAATGAATACAAAGACTACTTCATCGCGAACGAGTGAGAACTTAAGGATGAAAAGGAACAGTTGAGACTCGAGTTCTACAAGAAAGTTTCATCATTGGTTAGAGCATACACCAACATCGCAAACGAAATGGCTGATGCTGGATACAGCAAGCAGGAAACGCAACAAATCAAAACAGATGTAGAATACTTCACAGATTTGAGAGATGAACTAAAGCTTATGAGTAGCGACTATCTAGACCTCAAGAGGTTGAATCCTGCAATGAGACACTTGATAGATTCATATATCCAAGCAGAAGATAGTCAGAAGATATCAGCTTTTGAGAACACTTCCCTGCTAGAGATTATCATCAAGGAAGGTATCCAAGCGGCTATTGAAAAGCTTCCAAAGAAGATTGGGAAAGAAAAAGACGCTGTTGCTGAGACCATTGAGAACAATATCAGAAAGCTAGTCACTGACGAACAGGCAGTGAATCCGAAATACTTTGAAAAGATGTCTACTATCTTAGATGAACTAGTGAAGAAGAGGAAAGAAAAATCTATAAAGTATGAACAATACCTCAAAGAGATTGCTAAACTTGCTGAGATGGTAATGGGTAAAGAAGATCCAACAAGTGCGTATCCTGCTGGTATCAAAGGAAGCGTTGCAAGAAAGGCTCTTTATGACAACCTCTGAAAAGACGAGGAACTTGCTATCAAGTTGAATGAAACAATCAGAAGAGTAAAACAAGATAACTGGAGAAGTTCCACAGTCAAAGCAAGAATTGTAGAACATGCTATCAATGAAGTGCTAGATGATGAAGTGCTGACTAAAACTATTTTTGGTATCGTAAAAGAACAGAATGAGTATTAGTAAAACCACACAATCAGTAATTAAAGTGAACGATATGGACATCCTGGTATTGAAAAAGAATATCAAGAATTTCCATTTGAACGTTTTACCACCTGATGGTAAAGTGAGAATTTCTGTACCTACAAATACTACCGATGGAGCAATAAGAACATTCGCTATCACAAGATTGCCCTGGATCAGGAAACAGATTACTGCTTTCAAAAACCAATCAAGACAGACAGAAAGACAGTATGTGTCAGGCGAGAGCCACTACTTCAAAGGTCAAAGATATCTGCTCAATGTAATACACCACAATGCACCAGCAAAGATAGAAGTAAGAAATAAAAAGTATTTGGACTTCTATGTGCCAAAGGATCATACCATTACGCAGAAGGAAAAAGCTATAATGAACTGGTATCGCCAAGAACTCAAAAAAGAAATACCATCACTGATTGATAAACGAAAGAAAGTTGTCGGCGTAAAGATCAACGACTGGGAAGTAAAGAGAATGAAAACTGTGCGATGAACTTCTAACATCGAAGATAAACGCATCCGATTAAATCTCGAACTGGCAAAGAAACCGCAGGAATGCTTGGAATATATCATTGTCCACGAGATGGTGCATTTCCTAGAGAGGAACCACAACGATAGATTCGTAGCATACATGAATAAGTTCATGCCGAAGCGGGAGATGTATAAGAACGAGTTGAACAGTGAGATATTAGCTCACGAGAAGTGGTAGAAAGATTTATTTGCAAGTAATATTACACCATATAAGGAGGAGCCATTGGCTCCTTTTTAATACGCTAAATTATTTTATATACATACTATAACATATATTCTAAAAAAAGTAAGTATAATTTATATCAGATTAGAAGTGTATTTATATACTTGTATATATATTTACGGTTGCTAATTTTCATTTCGTCACTATAACGATAGATGCAGCTATTTATTTTTTAATCCTATTATGCAAAAAACGAAAGTACTTTTTGTTCTAAATGAACCAGTTGAAAAATTATTCAGTCGTTATTGTTTTGCAAAATGATTCACAAAGTCATGATTACTCAGAACTATGCTGTTTGATTATATACATAACAATCGTGAAGAGTTTATGAAGTATGCTGATTCAGAAGTAGATATGGGCCTCTATATATAATAGGTACATATTAAATAAAAAAAAACACCGTCACTTTTTGAGGAGAGATCGGTGCTTAGTAACTAGAAGAATATCATATCCTTACGGATACAGCATTTTTCTATTACAAAAATAATGAATGATGTATTAAAATCAAGTGTTATACTATGCCTATCATATTGTTTTATCTTTTATTTTACATTATCATGTCACCAACAGATTTACTCAAAGAGTACTTTCCAAATTTATCTCAAGAAATGGAAACTCAAATGCTACAATTTATGGAAGATCTCTCGGTATGAGCTAACTTCCATATATTAATAACTAAAAAGACTATAGAAAAACAGGGCGATTATCTCAAAAGAGTAACCTATCGCTGCGTCACTATGAGTCCAAAATGAAAAGATATTATTTTTATAGATAGCGACCAGTTTCTTGATGGCCAAAGTTTCGAAAAAACTATTAATAAATATGTTTGATTAGAGGTTTATGGACTAGAGAAGCAAGTGAAACAAATAATGGTCAAAGATATAAGGAAACGATTACATCTTCTTAAGAAGTTCTGTGACTTCTGCGACATAAACAATGTATTTATTATTGAAGAAAGAGTTTCTTACTTCTGATATTCTAGGGAAGACAATAAATCAATTTTTTTCGCTAATGGTACTTTGGACCAATCGACTAACGACTTCATATCAAAGAAATCAAGTATTAAAAATCCAAATGCTATAATTTTTGAAGATGATGAATGACTATCTCTTGCCAATAGTATTAGCGAATTTGCTAAATTTCCACAAGAATTATTGACCCAGGATTCGCAGATATTTGTTCTTATTTGATTTTTTGGGGCAAGCATATGGGCCAACGAATTCTTTTCTTATTTTCATAATTTTCCTCAATTATATCTCTTCTGACCTAGGGGTTGCGGTAAAAGTTTTTGAATAAAAACACTCATGGGTATCACTTGATTTATAAAACAAGAGCCAACTGACCTTAGTAAAATAACAAATTTTGCTTTACTTGATCTCATGGAAAGTCTTAGTCGATATTTTTTCATGGATGATTTTTCTACGGCAAAAAACAAAGCTTTTATAAATAACATGCTAAGAAGTAATTACGATAGACTTCCATCATCTAGGTGATCCATTGGGAATAATTACGAAAATAGGTGACCGAAGACAGAACATTACCATAATGATAGTGTAATGATCACTGGTTCAGAAACATTGCCAAATGATGAAGCTTTACTGACTAGGCTTATCATTATACAGGCAGGCAAAGGATATACTCACGAATTTAGGCATGATGCTTATGAGGAATTTGTAGCAAAGTATAGAAAGTTATTTTTTAACATAGTCAAAAACAAAAATCAGTTAAATGTAAGGCAATACATAGATGAGGCATATAGTATTATTGAGAAACATAATATCACTTTTTATGAGAAAAGAATTGAAAATAATATTATTATCCTTGTCGCAGGCAATCTTATCCTAGAACAAAAGAACGAAGCTTGGATAGTGAATAATGTCTATGAATATCTACATAGCTATGATAAGATGTTTAAGCTCAATACTTTTGTTCAGTGAATCATCAATGACATATTATGTTATCCTGATGAATATTTGTCTTTGGAAAAATTCGTTATCAAACAGCAGAAATATCCACTATTCATACACGACGGAAAACTGTTTATACGAATAAGACTTTTGATAGGTATTTTCAAACGTCGCCATCCATCGGTAGATGTAGACCTTACTAAAATAGAAAATGAGCTTAAGACATTGCTTGGAATATCAGGCAAAGTTGCAGATAAAGAAACCAATTATTATGATTTTTCAAATAAGCGTGATAAATGATTGGCGCTTGGTGTAGAACACGTGAAAACGAATAAGTACTTGGTAAAGTTATGGAACATTTTTCTTAGCAAATTAGCACACGATGTTGATAAACAGAGGAATTATGTAGTTTCCGAAGAATTTGAAGCAGCGCTGAACCAGTGTATTAATACCCATGAACAAATCGACATAGATAGTTTTTGAGAAATATGAGAAACGGAAAAATAATACGGTACTAACATTATTCTATTACAAAGTTTTTTTATTTTTAACCCACTATACCCATGAAAAACCTAGAAACCATCAAACACCTTTCGCTTCATTGACCTATTTATGTAGGAGATTGCCATAAGGGGTATGACGCAGAATGAGTCACACTAAGTGAAATCCGATTTATGGATTGAGAACGAGAAAGTCCGCTTATCAAATTTAAATACAGGATAATCGGTGGAAAAAAAGAAATGGTATATTTTGAACCATTTATAAATAAAGGTAATAACAATATCCGAACTAAAGCAGATTTTTCTGCCAAATACTATGATTGAAAGTTAGAAATAGTCCATGGATCATTCACAGAAGAAGGCAAAGAAAGACTTGAAGTCGCTATTATTGAATTAATGAATCGTTGCGATACAATAGTGAATACTTAATACGAATACTTTATTTTATTAAACTAATTCTCATGTGCGATTTACCTCTCTGGAAACTACCAGGATCTACTAAACCACAGATAAGTGTAAAGCCTGGAGCTAAATTTTCTATCGTTACTTTTAGTTTTCAAACCTTAGTGAAACATTTGGTGGTCTTAAATAAGTCCACTCACAATATTGATATAACCACATACAGACGTGGTGGGGTCATGCAAAACATTATTCATGTTAAACTTGATATCAAAGTACCCACCACGGATTTAATGAAAGTAATCTCTCTTTACTTGGAAAAGTAAGAAGAAGATAACTTTTTTGACATGACTACAAATTATATCACAATAGAAGAAGCGAGGGCAATACTTTGAAATGAATTCTCTTGAATTTCTGACGAACAAATTAACAATTTGATAATCATGTTATCTTCTATTATAGATAATGTCTTAGATACGGCTTTAAACCATAGATATTATTCCCATGACAACAAAAATTAGATATGATTATGAATCTAGATCATTTGATGCTCCTCAAATTATAGAACCATTAGGTTCTAATTCTAAGAATTGAATATTATATTTGCGCGTATCGTCAGAAAAACAGCAAAAACAATGACATGGAATGGAATCACAGGAAGATGTTTGTGCAAAACGAGCCAAGGATAATTGAATAACTATTCTACAAATATTCAGAGATGAAGCTATTAGTTGAGCAAAGGAAGATAGGGCATGATTTGTTGCTTCTCTTAAATTTATAGATGAGTGTCAGAAGAAATGACTATGAATTGATTTTTATATCTGCACCGAAATCAGCAGAATAACTAGACCAGAGTATTTATTGGAATGAGTAGCTATTGTTTCAAGGATAATAGAGAGAAATATACAATTAGTCGATGCTGCTTCCAATCAAATAATATCTAGAGAAGATGATTTACAGATTCTGTTTAGTATGTTCAAGGTTCTCGAAGCAAAGAATGAAAGAAAAAAGATAAAGGAAAGAACAACAAGCTGAAGAATAAGTAGAACCAAGGCGTGATATCGAAACATGAGGGCTCCAGCAGGATACAAACCATCAAAAGAAACTATAAATGGAAGAACAAATAGTATAATTGAACCAGCACACCCTCATTGTGAATATCTTAAAGAGGCACTAGAATTATTCGCAGATGGTAGGTTATATAGGAAAAAGGATTTCCTATGTTTTCTAGAAGACAAATGATTTATGGGTAATGGCAAAAGCACAACTGCAGGAAAACTTCATAGAAGTGTCTATGAAAGAGCTTTATACCCTATAAATTTATATCTATATGGGTGACGAATTCTGTATCCCAAGCGAAATATTTTAGAGCCGATACAAGCAAAACATAAATCTATAATTAGTATAGAAACCGTACACAAGATATTGGATAGATTGTCTGACAAGGAATCCATTAGGGAATTGACCAAGGGACAAAGAAGAAATTGAATACAAAACTTCCCTTACAAAAGAGTACTTAGATGCGGGAAGTGCGGCAAGTATCTTTGTTGATGGTTTTCCACATCTCGTAATGGGAAAAAACATCCTTACTATTGATGCAATAACCATTCCTGCGAACTCTATAAAAAATCATTGCCTAGACAATGGGTCAATCAAAACATTGAAAAGCTCTTAGAATGAATTTACGCCAAACCACAAGTGGTTAAATTAATGGAAAAACTGTTCGAGTCATCCATAGAAAACAAGAGAGATATAATAGTAAAGATTAATAAAGATAAAGAAGTTTCCATAGATTCCCTAGAAATACAGAAGAAACAGATAGAAAACAGTCTTCTTACTATAGATGAGCCATGAATTAAGGAGTCCTTTGTTTCTAAATGGAAGGATCTAAACTGAAAGCAGAATCAACTTAAGTTAGAAGTCGAGCAGAATTGTTTTGATGAATCTAGAATTGTCGAACCATTTAGAATAGTTAAGAATATGTTATTAAACATGGCTAACCTGCGGCAAATTAGGAATTTAGAATTAAGGAATTTAATGCTTAAAGTGCTTTTTAGTGATAAATTATTTATTGAAAAAAATCAGTGATGTCGAACCACTGATTCTTCCAATCTCTACAAGGCATTTTATAACAATAAGTTTCCGTTATGTCGTGTTAATTGACCTCGCCCGGAGTCGAACCGGGATTACAACCTTCGCAGGGTTGTGTCCTATCCATTAAACGACGAGATCATAAATTTAATTAACAATTAATAATTAAGAATGAATAATGTTGGTATGTATAATACA
>Ga0172368_10004071_pt1 | contig 17179 bp, 19 predicted proteins | sample Lak11m_FD_114540 | JGI IMG/M metagenome (GOLD analysis project Ga0172368, IMG submission 114540) | Freshwater microbial communities from Kabuno Bay, South-Kivu, Congo - kab_022012_11m | ecosystem: Environmental > Aquatic > Freshwater > Lake | place: Democratic Republic of the Congo: South-Kivu...
GCCGACAACCGCTTTCACCTTTAACACAAAATTTTCCAGATCGCTCGCCACACTCGTCCGTTCACCTGTGACTCCGGCGACGGAAACTAAATACACAAACCCCTTGGCGCGTCCCGCCACTTTTTTGATTCGTTCATCGGTCGAAGTCGGCGCGAGCATGAAGATGTAAGCCAGATCGCGCGCGGCACATTCACCCTCCATCTCCGCCGATTCTTCCGGCGGCAGGTCGGGGATGATGAAACCGTCCGCACCCGCGTGGGCGGCGTCACGCACGAATCGCTTCACGCCGTAAGAAAAGATCGGGTTGTAGTATCCCATCAGTAGGAGGGGATTTTTAATTCCGGCACTACGCAACTGCCTCACCGCCTCTAAACACTTCGCCATCGTCATTCCATTCTCCAGCGCGATCTGCGTTGAGCGTTGGATGACGGGACCATCGGCGAGTGGATCGCTAAACGGCATTCCCAGTTCAATTAAATCTGCGCCCGCTTCGACGGCGGCTTGAATACACGCCAGCGACGTTTCAAAATCGGGATAGCCCAATGTGAAGTACGGCATGAGGGCGGGGGGAGTTTTAAAAGCGTTGACGATTCTTTTCATGTTGCCTTCATCACGGTGTCTAAATCCTTATCTCCCCTTCCAGACAGGTTAACAATAATGACTTGCTCTTTTTTCATTTTGGGCGCGCGTTTGATCGCTTCGGCGACGGCGTGTGACGACTCAAGCGCGGGGATGATCCCTTCGGTTTTGCACAAGATCGAAAATGCGTGGAGGGCTTCGTCGTCGGTGGCGCTGGCGTAAAACGCGCGTTCCTGATCGCGCAGCATGGCGTGTTCGGGTCCCACGGCGGCGTAATCGAGTCCGGCGGAGATCGAATGTGTGTCGGCGATCTGTCCATCGGCTGTTTGCATCACAAAAGTTTTTGCGCCATGCAAAACGCCCACGCGCCCGGTGGCGGCATCCCCGAAGCGAGCGGCGTGCTTGCCGTTTTCGATCCCGTTTCCAGCCGCTTCGACTCCGATCAACTCCACGTTTCCATCTTCAATAAAATCGTAAAAGAGTCCAATCGCATTCGAGCCGCCGCCGACGCAAGCGATGAGCGTATCGGGGGAACGCCGGATGGCGTTTTGAATTTGCTCTTTGGCTTCGCGCCCGATGATGGATTGAAAGTCGCGCACCATTGTGGGGTACGGATGCGGGCCCAACGCCGACCCCAACAGATAATACGTCGTGTTCACATTCGTCACCCAATCGCGGATAGCTTCGTTGATGGCGTCCTTTAAAGTTTTTGTGCCGCTCTCTACGCCGCGCACTTCCGCGCCGAGCAACTTCATGCGAAACACATTCGGTGGCTGCCGTGCCATGTCCACCGTTCCCATGTACACCACACAGTCGAGCCCGAGCAGGGCGCAGGCTGTTGCCGTTGCCACGCCGTGTTGCCCCGCGCCCGTCTCGGCGATGATCCGTTTCTTGTTCATGCGTTTGGCGAGCAGCGCCTGACCGAGCGCGTTGTTGATCTTGTGCGCGCCGGAATGGGCAAGGTCTTCGCGCTTCAAATAAATTTGCGCGCCGCCCAGTTGATCGCTTAATCGTTTGGCGTGCGTGAGTGGGGTGGGGCGGCCCACATAAGTTTTGAGCAGATGACTTAACTCGTCTTGAAGCGTCTTATCCGCTTTTGCCTCTTGATACGCTTTCACCAGCTCATCCAGCGCAGGCATCAGCGTTTCGGGGACGAACTGACCGCCGTAGATTCCAAATTTGCCGTTGTTCATCTTCATAATAAATGACGAATGACGAATCTCGAATGACGAATTGTTCCATTCGACATTCGTCATTTTGCATTCGTCATCCCCTTTTTGCCGCTTGAATGAAATCTCTCACTTTGAATTTATCCTTTTTCGCCGGACTGGATTCGACTCCCGACGCCACATCCACGCCCCACGGTTTGACTTTTTGGATCGCCCGCGCAACATTGTGCGGAGTGAGACCGCCTGCCAGCAAGATGCGGCGACTCTTCGCTAGTGGCGCCGCCTCTTCCCAATTTGCCGTTTGCCCCGTGCCGCCGAAAGAGTCTTTCACAAAAGCGTCAAACAAAACATCGGGCGGCGTGGCGCGTTTAGTAATGGGTAAGCGGTCATTGCGAATTGCTTTGAAGCCGCGCTCGCCCATGGCATTGACGATCTCATCCGGCTCGTTGCCGCTGAGTTGAGCGAGATCGAGATGGCATTCGTCTAAAATTCTCATCATCGTTTCTGCCGTCTCGTTGACGAACACGCCGACGAGCGTAGGGCAGTCAGAGAGTTTGCGAAGTTCGGCGGCGATCTCTTTTGCTTGTTTCGGTTCGACGTAGCGAATGCCTTTCGTATAAAAATTCAACCCAATGAAATCCGCTCCCGCTTCGGCGCACATCAACGCATCTTCAATGGAAGTGATGCCGCAAATTTTCACGATCATGTTGATGGATGTCACTCCGAGCGTAGCGAGGAGTCTCTAGGATTAGTCTAAGAGATTCCTCGTCGCGAAAATCACGCTCCTCGGAATGACATTTCCTTAGTTTCCTTTAGCCCCGCAAGTTCCCTCGTTATTTCCGCTACATCCCCCGCCTTCACAAGTGTTTCTCCGACCAACATCGCATCTACGTTCAAATCCAAAACATCTTCGCGCGATCACGTGGTGCCTGATGCGCGTGAGGTGATCGCCGCGCTGCAAGCGTTGGGCAAAAAAGTTTTTGTGGTCAGCGGCGGCTTGCGCGATGCCGTGCTGGATTTCGGCGAGTGGCTCGGCGTGCCGCGCGCGCACATTTACGCCGTGAGCATTGCCTACAACCAGCTGAGCGGCGAGTGGTGGCATTACCACACACGCAACGATGCCGAAACGTTTCTTGCAATTGAAGACGACACGCTTGCCGCAAGCGGCGGCAAGATCGAAGTAATTAAAGAGATTCGATCTAAACACAAGGGCAGGGCGATGTTGATCGGCGATGGCTTGAGCGATCTTGAAGCACGCGCCGCCGTCGATCTGTTCGTAGGATTCGGCGGCGCGGTGAGGCGGGCGCGAGTCAAAAGTGACGCCGACGTTTTCGTAGCCACCCCTCACCTCAGCCCAATCCTTCCTCTTTCTGCTTCGCGCGCCGTTCCCGATTCGGAATTGTTGAAGGATGGATTGAAGAGAATGAAGCAGAAGGAAGTGACGTTTAGGCATTGCGAGATGGAAGAGGCGTTTTTAAAATCACGTCGTTAATCTGTAGGGGCGAAGCTGGGCAAGGGCAACCGCAAGAGTTGCCCCCACATAATACCCATGATCAATATCCTCATCACCGAAGACCTCTCTCCCGAATCTTTTTCTCTCCTCCACGCGGACGATCTCCATATTGATAATCGGCGCGTCTCACGCGCCGAACTATTAAATATCATCGGCGACTATGATGCGTTGATTATCCGTTGGGTGACTCGCGTGGATGAAGAACTGTTGTCGCGCGCGAAACGTTTGCGCGTGATAGGCAGGGCGGGGTCGAGCCTGGACAACGTTGATCTCAACGCGGCGACCCGGCGCGGCGTGATGGTAACGACCACGCCGTTGATCAATTCAATCGCCTCGGCTGAATACACATTGGGTCTGTTGCTTGCCGTAGCGCGCAATATCCCGCAGGCGCACGGCGCGGTGCAAAAGGGCGAATGGCGATCACGACGCAAATATATCGGCGTGGAGTTGCAGGGCAAGACGTTGGGGTTGATCGGCTTCGGGCGGATCGGGCGACAGGTGGCGGAACGCGCCGCCGCGTTTGGGATGAATGTGATCGCTTACGACCCTTATGTTGACGAGGCGGATGTGACGTTGGTGGATCTGGATGAACTGCTGCAACGATCCGATTTTATCTCTCTGCACACGCCGTTGAACGACGAGACGAAAAATTTAATTGGCGCGGACGAGATCGCGCGGATGAAGAACGGTGTGCGGATCGTCAACACAGCGCGCGGCGGGCTGATGGACGAGGCGGCTCTCGCGGCGGCAGTGAGGTCGGGCAAGGTGGCGGCTCTCGCGGTGGATACGTTTACTCACGAGCCGCCCGAGTCGAGTCCGTTGATCGATCTTCCTAACGGGATCACCACGCCGCATCTTGGCGCGTCAACCGTTGAAGCGCTGCAGGCGGTCTCGACTCAAATTGTGCAGCAGACTCTCGACGCGCTGCGCGGGACGGATTATCGTAACGTGATCAATTTGCCGTTCATCGAGGGCGCGGAGTTTCGCGCGCTGCGCCCGCAGTTGATCTTGGCAGAGAAAATTGGATCGCTGCAACGGCAGTTGGCGGCGACCCCGTTGAAACGGATCGAGATCGAAGTTCGCGGGCTGAGTGGGTTGATCAAACCGTTGACGGTGGCGCTGCTGAAAGGTGTGTTGGGCGGCGGGGTCAATTACATCAACGCGCCGCTGGTGGCGCGCGAGCGCGGCATCGCGATCACGCAGGCGAAGGGCTTGCCGTTGGCGGATTATCCAAATTTAATTTCGTGCCGCGCCGAGTGGGATGACGGTTCGCGATTGATCGCCGGGACGTTGTTTGCGAATGAAGAAGCGCGCATCGTGCAGATGGACGGGATTCACATTGACGCGCTGCCGCACGGCGTGGTGTTGGTGATGACGAATGACGACGTGCCGGGCGTGATCGGGCGCGTGGGGACGTTGCTCGGCGCGAACAAGATCAATATTGCCGAGTGGCGTTTGGGTCGCACGCAGCAAGGCGGGCAAGCGATCTCGTTTATCAATTTAGATAATGACGTACCGCAAGATGTCTTGAACGAGCTAAAGGGGCTGATGGGGATTGCGAATGCGAGGGTGGTGAGGTTATGATTATTGTAGAGACGTCCCTTCGGGATGCAACGTCTCTACATCTTGTCTACCGAATACCCTTTCTTCTTCACCCTCTCTACAATCTGCGCTTCGCTAACTTTGGTTTCGTCAAACTCCACTTCCATTTGCTGCTTGTGATAGCTGGCGTGGATGCGCTTGACGCCGTCGAGTTCGTCTTCGATGCCTTCAAGTTTCATCACACACGCCGAACAGTGCATGTCGGGAATGCGGAAAGTTTTTTTAATCATAAAGCCTGTCACGTATTCCGTTTAGTAGAAGATTATCTGTCCTGTGTACATGCCCATCGTGCAGGTGAAGCGTAGTGTGGAGCCGGTGGGCTGCGCCGGAACGTCTAAAACTTTTTCGCCGGTTTGCGGCAACACCGTTCTCATTCGCAAGTTGGGGATGGCAAAGGCGCGGGCGCAGCTATAGGTGTCGTTGGTGACGAGTCGAAGTTTGATCGGCACGTTGCCTTTGGCGCGAATCAAGTTTGGGGTATAGCCGCCGTCGTTGGCGCGGATGACGATCTCTTGATACGTCCCTTGCGCGGGCGCATCCACTTGGGCAGTGGTGATCGGCGCACTGCCCAGAGTCGGCAGCACCGTGATCGGCGAGCCGCTTAAATTGAATCCACTTTGAATAGCGTACGCGCCCGTGATGGCGATCACGATGGCGGCGATCACGTTGAACCATTTTTCGAGTCGTGAGCCGAGCGAGGAGGCGAGATAAGCTAACGCGCCGAAGACGGGCGACGTGCCGAGCGTGAAGGCGAACATGATCAATGCCCCGCGTACCGCGTCGCCGCTGCCCATGGCCAGCGCCATCATCGCTTGAGTGACGCCGCACGGGATCAACACGGTGAGGACGCCGAGAAAAGCGGGCGTGATCCAGCCCGAACTATTTTTTGCCGTGCGGCGAATGTAGCGCGTGATGAATGATGGCGGCTCAAACGTGAAGTAACGAAAGATGGGATGCACGTTGAACATGCGGAGCGCGTTGCCCACGAGGAAGACGCCGATGGCGAATTGCAAAAACGCCCGCGCCGGCAGATCGAGTTCGATCACCGAGCCGAGCCAGCCGAGCAAAAAGCCGAGCAATGTATAAGCGATAAGTTTTGCGCCTAAGAATAGCGCGATGGGTGTTTGCGATTTTATTTGCGCGCGCTGAAGTTTTTGTTTGGCGGCGAGTCGTGCCCGCGCTGTTTTGGCTTTAGGCGCGGCAATGTCGTGTCCCACTTGCCCCGCGATGGACGAGGCAAGCAAGCCGCCCTGCACGGCTAAACAACTTAAGCCGCCTGTGGTCAGACCCGTGATAAAAACTGCGAGGAGATCATTCATGCGCGTAATTATAGACGGGCTTGTTTAGAACGCGGTGAGTTTCATCAACTGTGTGTTCTTCGTAAGAGCAAGTGATGACAAAAGGCACATCGGATCATGATTTGATTTTAACGCAAAAGCGTGTAAATTAGGGTCACAGAAAATATGACCTTTCCAAAAATCCCTTTCGGCGGACGGATCGTTATTCTCGGCTGCGGTTCGATCTCGGTCTGTATGCAATGGCTGTTGCTGCATCGCCTCGACGCCGATTTCTCCAAGTGCCTCCTCATGGATTTTGAAGATTTGCGCGAACGCGCCGCCGAAATGTTGAAGGCGGGCGCGACGTATCTTCAATTGCGTCTCACGCCCGAAAATTATGTCGAGGTGTTTAACAAATACTTGAACGCGGGCGATCTGTTGATCGATCTGGCGTGGCAGATCGAAACGCGCGACGTGATCCAATGGTGTCATGAGCGCGGCGTGTTGTACGTCAACACTTCTATTGAGCAGTGGAATCCTTACGAAGATTTAGAGAACACCTCACCCGCAGACCGCGCCTTGAGTGCGTTGTATCGCGATCTCTTTAAAGCAACCGAGTCGTGGCACGGGCGCGGACCCACCGCCATCGTCGATCACGGCGCGAACCCCGGTCTGGTGAGTCATTGGACGAAGGTTGCCCTTCACGATATTGCAAAGATGATTTTGCAAAATGGCACAGCCGACTCGGCGCGCGCCGCCAAACTTGAACGCGCGTTAAGCGACAACGATTTCGCGCGCGTGGCGATGTTGAGCGGAGTCAAAGTCCTGCACATCTCCGAACGCGACACGCAGATCAGCAATCTCCCCAAGCAAGAAAACGAATTCGTCAATACGTGGTCTATCGAAGCGTTCTACGAAGAAGCCCTCGCGCCCGTTGAAGCGGGGTGGGGCACTCATGAGCGCGCGCTGCCGCCCAAAGCCTACCCGCACAATTTTCACCCGCGCTGCCAAATCTCGGTGGCGCGAATGGGGATGAATACCTGGGTACGATCATGGATTCCATCGGGCGAGATCGTCGGCATGGCGATCCGCCATAGCGAATGTTTTACGATCTGCGATCATCTCACCGTGTGGGATGCCGACACTGCCCTCTACCGTCCCACTACGTTTTACGTTTATCTGCCAAGCGACGCCGCGCTTGCTTCGGTGCATGAGATGAAAATGACCAACTATCAATTGCAATCCAAACATCGCATCATGACCGACGACATCACCGAAGGGCGAGACGAATTGGGCGTGTTGTTGTTGGGGCACGATCTCAATGGATGGTGGACGGGTTCGTTGTTAGACATCCACGAAACGCGCCGCCTCGTGCCGCATCAGAACGCCACGATCTTACAAGTGGCGGCTTCCGCTTTTGCGGCAATGGCGTGGATGATCCGCAACCCGGATCGCGGCTTGCTCATCCCCGATCAACTGCCGTATCAAGAAATTCTGGAAATTGCGAATCCGTATCTGGGTCCCTGCCCTTCGATTCAGACGGATTGGACTCCGTTGAAGAATCGCTTTGAACCGTTTAAACGCTTTGGGTCGCCGCCACCGTTAAACGAGGATGTGTGGCAGTTTGAAACTTTTTTGTCGCCGTGAGTGGGCAGCCGCAAAGACTGCCCCCACAATTTACTTGGAGAAAAATCAAAAATGATTCATCCCGATACGGCATTGAAGTTTATTAGTGATGGGGTAGGTTTTGGCGTAGTGGCTACGAAGTTGATTCCGAAGGGGACGATTGCGTGGGTAGGCGATGACTTGGATTTTCGGATCAGCGCGGCACGATACAAAAAGATGGACGCGCTCTACAAACGATTGTGGAACCGTTACGCCTATCGCGATGAGAAGGGCAACTACGTTTTGGATTGGGACATCGGGCGTTACGTAAATCACAGCTTCAATCCCAACTGCGTTTCAACTGCTTACGATTTTGATCTCGCTGTACGCGATATTCAACCCGGCGAAGAGATCACCGAAGACTACGGCTTTCTCAACTTGACCGAAGAAGATATTTTCGCGCCTGTGCCGGAACCGGGCGCGACTCGTGTGGAAGTTCGCCCCGAAGATTTTCTAAAAAATTATCGGCAATGGGATGAGCAGATCGCCGACACCTTCAAACATTTTGCTACAGTCGATCAGCCTTTGCAAAAATATATCAGCCGCGAGTATCGCCGCGTTGTGGAGAAAATTATAAGTGGCAAGCGCGCGCCGGATTCGATCTTGAATACGTCGGTTCATCGCGACAAAGACATCAAACATCTCACAACTTTGCGAGACAGCCGCCGCAAACCACTCGCCAAACAGAAGCCGCGTCGGGCTCGGAGAAAATAATTTATTTCGTATTGCGTATTCCGTTGCGACGCGTCACAAATCACGCATCACGAAATACGCAATACGTATTCTGCAACGCTTCACCCCTCCAACTCCCTCAACCTCTTCAACTGCGCCAAATTCCACTCGCTCACCGCTTCGCCCTCATCCATTCGTGTTGTGAACCATGCCTCTAAAATTTCGCGCATGACCGGGATCGGGGTGGCGCGCAAACTTAACGCCAGCACGTTAGCATGATTCCAAATTCGCGCGCCCTTCGCCGTTTGCGCGTCGTGGACAAGCGCGCAGCGTATTCCTTTGATCTTGTTCGCGGCGATGGATGCGCCTGTGCCGGTCCAGCAACAGACAATGCCCTCATCGGCTTCCCCGCCTGACACCGCCTCTGCCGCGTGAGCGCTCGCCAACACCCAATCGGGATCAGGGTCGTTAGGGTGGATCGCTCCAAAGCGGATGACGGCGTGACCGCGTTTTTCGAGTTCGGCGATCAAGGCAGTCGTGAGTTCGTTCGACTCATCGCTGCTTATTGCAATTTTCATATCTATCCACGAAGTTCACAAAGGAACACGAAGAATTACTAATTACCATTTACTATTTACTGGCTCTTCCACTCACTCATCTTATCCAACACACTCATCTCTTCTTCGTTTAACTTCAAACCCGTTGCGCCCAAACTATCTTTGAGTTGCTCGACATTGTTCGCGCCGATGATGGGCGCGGCGACGTTGGGCTTGGCGAGAATCCAACCGAGCGAAATTTGCGCCGCCGTTTTATTTCGACTGCGGGCGATCTCTTCGATCTTGTCGAGTAGATCGAAATTTCTGTCGCTCAATACTTTCTGCACGCTGCCGAATCGTTTGCTGTCGGGCGGCGGCTGGTTGCGGCGATATTTGCCGATAACCGTCTCCGCTTCGCCGCCTTTGCAACCATCTGCCCAACGCGAATACACATCGGCGGTGTCCACGAAGTTGCCGCCTGCTTCCACAAACGCATTCAGCACGGCGAAAGAGTTGGGTTCATCCGTCGTCCACAAAAATTGCATCGTGCCGAGACACATATCTGAAACTTGTAAGCCGGTGTTGCCGAGAAACCCGTATTCCATTTTTCACCTCAAGAGAAGATCGAAGATTAAAGATTCGCGCTCAATCTTTAATCGTTAGTCATCAATTATAATCCTGCCATCCTCTCACGAAAGGCGAAAACCATGACCGACTTCACCACACTAGATCGCTACATCGAAGATCATCTTAACGACTCCATTGAAGAATTAAAAAAGTTGTGCGCCCAGCCCAGCGTCTCAGCTCAAGGTCTGGGGATTAAGGAATGCGCCGAACTTGTGGCAGAGATGTTAAAGAAGCGCGGATTCAAAACCGAGATCGTGCCGACGAAGGGACATCCCATTGTCTACGGGGAAGCCGACGGCGCGAGTGAGAAGACGATTCTTTTTTATAACCATTACGACGTGCAGCCGCCCGAACCTCTCGAACTATGGGACTCGCCGCCCTTTGAGCCGACACTGCGCGATGGCAAACTTTACGCGCGCGGCGTGAGCGACGACAAGGGACACATCCAATGCCGCCTCTCCGCGCTCGACGCGGTGAAGGCAGTGACGGGTCGTTATCCGTGCAGAGTCAAATTTGTGATCGAAGGTGAAGAAGAGATCAGCAGCGTCAACGTCGAGCCTTTTGTGCGCGACAACGCGGCGAAGCTCAAAGCGGATGGCTGCGTGTGGGAGTTTGGCGGAGTCAATCACGAAGGTCGTCCCATGCAGCATTTAGGTCTGCGTGGGATTTGTTACGTCGAACTCAGCGTGCAAACCGGAACGCTCGACGCACATTCCGGTTTGGGCGGATCGATCTTTCCCAATGCGGCGTGGCGATTGGTGTGGGCGTTGAACACGTTGAAGGGTCAAGATGAAAGAATCCGCATCCCCGGATTCTATGACAACGTCGTCGCGCCGACGAAGCGTGATCTGGAATTACTCGCCGTGCTGCCCGACGATTCGGATGACATGATCACGCGATACGGCTTAAAAGGATTCTTGAAAGGAATGAAGGGTGGAGTCGATCTACGGCGCGAGGAAGTTTTTGTGCCGACCTGCACCATCTGCGGACTCACGTCGGGCTATCAAGGTCCCGGTTCCAAAACCGTGCTGCCCGCGCAGGCGAGCGCCAAAGTGGATTTCCGTTTAGTGCCGAATCAAACGCCGCCAGAGATTGTAGAGAAGTTACGCAAGCATTTGAACAAAGAAGGATTTGACGACGTGCAAGTTAAATTCCTTGGCGGCGAAAACCCCGGACGCACCGATCCCGATCATCCGTTTGTTAAATTGGCGATTGCTGCGGCGCGTGATGCTTACGGCAAAGAAGTTGTCGTCGCCCCACTGGTCGGCGGTTCGGGACCCAACTTCGTCTTTCTCGATTCGCTTAAAGTGCCGATTGTGACGGGCGGCGTTGGTTATCCCGGTTCCCGCGCCCACGCGCCGAATGAGAATATGGTGCTGGCGCATTTTGTAAATGGGGTGAAGCATACGGCGAGGATTTTGGCGAAGTTTGGGGAAGGATGAAAAGAGAAAACCGCGAAGGCGCAAAGGACGCGAAGACAATTATGATCGTAGAGACGACCCGCTGGGTCGTCTCTTTTGTTAACCATAAAATGTTAAAAGGGAGACGCGCCAACGGCGCGTCTCTACAAACGGTTATTTGGGCATGGCGCTGCGAATAAACCCTGACAATTCTTCCTTCATCTTCCTCAACGACGGGACGTGAATGTACATCATGTGTCCGGCTTCGTAATAGCTCATCGAGATATTTTTTTGCAAACTCGGATCGAGCTGCAAGTGGCTGAAGGTGTACTCGGTGGCTAAGTAGGGCGTGGCGAGATCGTAGTAGCCGTTGGTCACATGCACTTTGAGATTCGGGTTCATGCTGATCGCTTTGCGAAGAGTCTCGCCGACGTTGACGTATTGGTTTTGATATTCAGCATAACTCCACGATTGCCACAAGCCCGCGCTCACTTCGTACGGCAAATCATTTTCGTACTTCAAATCATCACGCACATAGTTGTTGAACATTGACGTGTAAGCGCCTGTGAGGTTTGCACTGGCAGGATCGAATTCGGCGAGTTCACCGGCCGAGTCGCGGTCAACGCCAGTGAAGCGGCTGTCGAGTCGCCCGACCGTGCGCCGTTGATCGCGCAGCAGCTCTTTGCAGAAGCGATGGATTTGGATGCGGAGATCGGTGCGGTCAATGTAGTCTTCACTCAAGCCGGTGTAGGCGGCTAATTTTTTGATCACGGTGGCGCGGTCAGCGGCGGCGAGACCTGATCCTTTCATCAACGCCAACGTGTATTCATTCGCCGCAAAGTGTTCCACTTCCGCCAGCAGTTTCTTTAAATCACCTTTGATCTTTTTGTGATACCACGCGGTTGCGGTGTAGGTGGGCAAAAACAAAACGTAAGGCAGATCGTTGCCTATGAAGAAGCGCGCGGTTTGGAAGTTGAGAATAGACGAGACGAGAATCAACCCATTGAGATACATGCCGTGCCGCTCTTGCAAATATCCGGCGAGACCCGAAGCGCGAGTGGTGCCATAACTTTCGCCGATGATGAACTTGGGCGAGCGCCAACGTTTGTAGCGCGTGGAGTAGAGACGGATGAAGTCGCCGACGGACTCGATATCTTTTTTGTAGCCATGAAACTCTTTTGCTTTTTCGCCGGGGACAACGCGGCTGTAACCTGTGCTGACCGGGTCAATGAACACGAGATCGGTTTGATCGAGCAGTGAGTGTTCGTTGTTGACAAGTTGATACGGCGGGGGCGGGGCGTTGCCGTCTTTATCGAGCAGCACCCGCTTGGGACCCAACACACCGAGATGTAACCAGACGGATGCCGAGCCGGGCCCGCCGTTGAACGAAAATGAAATGGGACGTTTGCGTTTATCGCTCACGTCGTCGCGCGTGTAGGCGATGAAGAACACAGACGCTTTAGGTTTCTCGCCTTCAAACTCTCCCTCCTTCTCACCTTTCTTCTGCGCTTCTTCTTTCAATACCATCGTGCCGGTCGTCACTGTGTATTTAATTTTCTTGCCGCCGATGGTGGCGGTGTGTTTGGTGACGACGACGTTATCTTTGGGTGGAGCTTTCTTTTCTTCGTCTTTCGGTTTTTCTTCTTTATCGTTTGCCATAAAATGTCTCCTTTTAGGCTTAAGCACAACAGACAATGAACGTCATTGCGAGCGTTCTTTGCGAAGCAATCTCGCGTTGGGACGATGTTTGAGATTGCTTCGGCGGGAAAACACCGCCTCGCAATGACGAGCGTTACTTAAGTCTTAGAAATTATTGGCGAGCGTTTGTTTTGTAACGCGCCCGTTTTTCAAACAATGCTATCTGCCGTTCTTTGGGTAACACGAGTGGATAGTTGGCGATAAAAAGTTCTTGCTCAAGTTGATCGGACTCGTCCGTAATGTTTCTCATACCGTAAGTGATGTCCCAATCTTTGATATGCGCGAATGAGAAAAGATCGCGCACGTAATCCGAATCGTCGTAAGTGATCAACCATTTGTGTTTGCACTTCCTCATGACGTTGGCAAAACGCTCATGGTCGAATCTTTTGTGCAATTCTCCGTTCTTGCCATAAAGCGCAGACTTTGTCGCCGAATAGTAAGGTGGGTCGAGAAAAATAAAAACATCTTCGCCTTCGGCTTCGACGGCTTCTTGATAATCCAAGTTCGTGATTTTTGTGCCGCGTAAAACTTTATCCAGTTTGCACAAGCGATCAATACTCGATGTCGTGAAGCGCTTTTGAAAACCCTGCTCAGAATATCCCCCCGATTCCGTTGTGCCAGAGAAGGTCATGCGATTCAAGGCAAAAAACGCGCTGGCTTTTTCGAGCGGCGTCAATGTTGGAAGGTTGTCAATTAACCAACGGTGAAGTTTTTTGCCATCTCTGTGTGTCTTATGCCACTTTTCAACTTGATGAACTACCCCGCCGCCCACAAACGGCTCACGGTATTCGCTGAACTCTGGAATGAGCGCAACGATTTGTTCAGTGACCTTGCTTTTGCCGCCGGGATAGCGGAGAGGGCTGCGAATCATTTTATCCTTTTTGAATCACAACATTGAATTGATCAGTGCTTGCTTCGTCAAATACTCTCAACACAAGAGCTTTGTGCGAATTACGAAAATGATTCGCTTTGAAGAATTTCCCGATCTCATCTATCTTTGCGATGACATAGTCATTGTCGAACTCCTGTGCTGTAATCTTGTCCTTTCGTGTCCTGTGTTTCTTTGCTTGCACATAATAGCCGAAGATTACGTACACGTTGAGCAAGCTCATCAGAGAGATCGTGTCCCATTGGATGAAATCTCTGTCAGCCAGCAAAACCCTCATCTTTCACAATAGGAATGACCGTGATCTTCTTGGGTTGAGAATAGGTATTGTATACGCGCGCATATGGATAAGTTCTGGTGCGTTTTGGGGATTTCCACTTGCTGATTGCGAAGAATTTTCCGTTGTTCTCAACGATGCAGCTTGAAGGATCTTTGTTAATATCAAAATCCGATAGCGGGATTCTTATTAAAGTATTTTCAAGGAAGGTGGTGTATTTGATCTCTTCAATTTGTGCTGTGATATTCATTGGCTTTACCGTCAAGCAAAAGCAGTGACTCGCTTGCCTTTAGTGGTATATGCGATAGGTGACTTCAAATGCCACTGCCTTGTTCCCCAAATTTTCTCCAGCCCCTCCGTGAACTTGTAGTCCTCATGATGTTTTTCAATATTATCTGCCTCACGCAAAGTCGTCAGCCGCGTACGTATGCACTCCACATTCTTCGGATCGATCTCGATTCCTAATGATCTTCGTCCAAGTTGCTGCGCCACAATGAGTGTTGTGCCTGTGCCTGCAAAAGGATCGAAGACGAGATCGCCAATGTTCGTTGACGACAGAATGATTCGCAAGAGCAGAGCAATAGGGGATTGCTGTTTATGAAACCGCTCACCATTTCTGGCGCGCAAAGCTTCGTCGCCTGCAAAGTAGCCTGAAGTTAATTCGCGGATGTCATCCCATACGTCGGTGACAAACATACCGTTCTCGCGCTCGTATTTGTAGTGAGCAGGCAAGGGCGGCGAGATTCGCAGACGATTAAACACTTGCGCCCGTTCACCTTTGGTGGCGTAAGCGATTACTTGATAATGCTTGCCATATCGTCCGGTGCAAGGCACAGCCGATGTTTTCTTCTTCCAAACGATCAAGTTCTGCAATGTCCAACCTGAATCGCGCAAACAAGCTAACACCTTCTCGGTATTCTTCTCGCGCTGCATAAAATAGATCGCCCCGCCTTTGGATGTAACGCGATGCACTCTTTCACACACCGTCTTCATCATCTGCCAGTAATCATCATCCGGCATATCATCGTCATGATGCGTGTAATCTTTGTTTTGGTTGAAAGGGGGATCGAGGAAAGTTAAATCCAGAGTCGGCACTGATTCTTGTCGCAGATACTCGACGCTGTTTACGCAGTTCACTTCCCAATCTCTGATGGTTTTGTATGCGGTTCTACTTTCCCGGACTTTGGGTTTTATGGGTTGCCGTCGTGGCATTTAAAAGTCTCCGTTAAGGCGATTCACTTCTCACCCTCAAGCGCTTTGTGGGCGGGGTCTTCAATCGCAGGATCGCCGATGTTCAAGTCTAACACTTGTTCCGGCCCTCCCCAATTGGGCCAGCCAATGGAGACGAAAGGAATTTTGCCTTCCGGTTCGACGATGTAAACTACGCGGTAGCGATCCATCGCGCCTAATCCGTAAAAGTCAAAATTGCGACCATGCCACACTTTGCCATCGGCGGTAGCAGAACCGAAGGCGGCAAACGCGGTGCAGCCACCGCTCAATTCCTGAATCATACGATTGCGGCGGATGACGGCGTTGAAGGCACCCGTTTCATTTTTCAACAGAGATTCTCTCTGCTGCCGCATCTGAGGCTCGCTCCCTTTCAGATGAACAACGATGATCCCCTCTTCGATCTGTTTGTATCCTTGCCCTTCGGTGATCTTCGCTTCAACGCGGCGCGTGGGGATGATTTGAGTTGTGGGGGAGAGGGTGATGAGGGGAGTGGCAGTAAGTTGTGGGGTGGGTGCGTTTGGAACACAGGCGATCAACAGACTCGCCATCAACACATTTGTCCATCGAGCTATTCGGTTCATAGGTTTTTACTCACCGCAGAGATCGCAGATCCATGCAACCGTTAGTCTCTCGTTAAACAAGCGAGGAACAAACCACGAAGACACAAAGAGCACCAAGTTTTGAAAATGATTCTTTGTGGTCTTTAATTCTTCGTGATTTTCTCTGAGGTGAATTAACTCAAGGCTTTTCCGCAATTCGAACAGAACTTTGCGTTCTTCGCATTCACAAAGCCGCACGAAGCGCACGCCGTCGGTTGCACGTCGCCCAACGGCGCGCCGCACTGCACGCACGATGTCGCGCCCACTTTGTTGGCGGCGTTGCAGTAAGGACACACCGTTGAACTTAACCGTTCCGAGATCTGTTTGGTTGCGCCTACTGTTTTGCAGTAGCGTTCAATCGAATCCCAAACTTTTTGCGGCAACTGCATCGAGTTGACGTCTGAGGCGATGTCGTCGAGCCGCCCGAGGATGTTGAGTGGATTCTGAAAAACGGAGAAAGCGGTTGAACCGAGCGAAGCCAGCACGCCCAAAAATTCTTGATCGCCCATATCCACCAGCACGCCGTCTTCGTGTTGTTGGATCGAAAGCCCCAACGAGGTGTTGCCGCCCGATTGCCGCCACTGCGGTTTAAAAATCTGCACCACAATCTTGTCGCTACCGCCGCTTTGGTTGGCGTTGAACTCGTCGTTGCTAAATTCGCCGACGAGCGCGTCCGCCAGATCGCTGGGGGTAATATCGCCGTGAAAGACTCGCTGTGTCATAGTATTCTCCTTTAATGTCGTTGCGCGTATTTTACTACTTCACACTTTAACCTCAATTCGATTTCGCCCGCGTTGTTTCGCCAGATACAACGCTTCGTCGGCGTGGTGAAGGAGTGTCGCCAGATCGGGTGTGGAGGCGGTTAACGCGGCGACCCCAAGGCTGATGGTGAGGGTGATGCCGCCACTGCGTTGGGTGGCGATGGGTGTGTTGGCGACCGCCGTTCGCAATCGTTCGGCGATGGCGCGTGAGGCGGCAAGATCAGTCTCAGGCAGTAAAACGGCAAACTCCTCACCGCCGTAGCGCCCGATGAGATCAATGCCGCGAATGTTGCTGCGGCAGCGCTGCGCCACTTCGTGCAGCACCTCGTCGCCGACGGCATGACTGTAGGTGTCGTTCACTTTTTTAAAGAAATCGAGATCGAGCATCAACGCGCTCAACGGGCGCTGCACGCGTTGGGCGCGTTCCACTTCGCGCGCGCCGAGTGTGAACAAGCCGCGCCGATTGCAGATTTCGAGGAGAACGTCGGTGATGGCAAGTTGCTGCACTTGGGTATAGAGGCGGGCGTTCTCTAGCGTGATGGCGACTTGACCGGCGAAGATGGATGTGGCGGTGACATCGTCCTCTTGCAAGTCCTTGCCCCACAGCATCAGTAACCCGCTGACTTTATCGCCCACAGCGAGCGGGAGATAGAGTGAGGCCTGTTGTGAAGCGAGTCCCAGAGTCCGC
>Ga0172368_10004072_pt1 | contig 17176 bp, 15 predicted proteins | sample Lak11m_FD_114540 | JGI IMG/M metagenome (GOLD analysis project Ga0172368, IMG submission 114540) | Freshwater microbial communities from Kabuno Bay, South-Kivu, Congo - kab_022012_11m | ecosystem: Environmental > Aquatic > Freshwater > Lake | place: Democratic Republic of the Congo: South-Kivu...
ATGACATGCTGCCGGGCGACGATCTCACGCAAAGGCGCAAAGGACGCAAAGAATCACTATCTTGGCGCTCTTTGCGTCTTGGCGTGAGCATTTGGGCCGTGCATCATGTCTCTGCCCAGTACACAAACGGCACATCCGTGACCATAATCCGGTTACGCGCCTCAGACTCGCTGATCGACTGGCTGAAGAGCTTGAGCATGTAGTCGTTCAGCGGTAGATGCGTATAGACGCTCGGGTTGTGTGGCTGGAACGCTTCGGCGTATGGAATGCACCAGTGCAGCCCCATGCGGCCGTTGACATCCTCGACGCACTTGCGCGCCAGGTTGCCGGGATAGAACTGGCTCGTCAGGCAGTCCATTGCCCGCACCTTCCGGTCCACGACCGATGTGATGTCGATGAGGACGTTGCCGTAACGCATCCCCTCCATCGTGAGTTGGGTGGTGGTCCCGTACATCTCGCAGAAATAGATCTGAATCGGGTAGCCCCGCATCTTGTACTTCCTCGGGTATCTGCGGGGCGCGTTTGCCAGCCCGCGGGAAGCCAGCGCGGCCTGCGCCGTCTCGCCGTGGCCGTTGCCTGGCTCCTCGCTGGGGTTGTGCAGGATCAGGATGTGCGGCTGGACGTCGGCGATCTGTGCCGCGATAGCCTCGATCAAGGGCTGATTGACCAACACCAACTCGTCCGGGAAGCGCAGGAAGCGCACGTCATGGATGCCGAGGATCGCCATGCCTTTCAGCACCTCGGCTTCCTTTTCGTCCATCGCGGTCTTCATGTCCGCGGCCGTCGAGGCGCTCTCGAAGCGCAGCGCCTCATTGCGTTGGTGGTGGTGCGTGTCCACCCCGTGGGTGCACACCACCACACTGACTTCATCCCCGCGCTCGGCATGCAGGCACATGGTGCCGCCGGCATGATCGATGGCGTCGGCAGGGTGACACACGATGGTCATGATTCGCAACTTTTCGTCCATGGATAGTCATCCTTTGGCTAATATGACCAGTAGGGCGGGTATCTGTCTACTGTATATCCACCCAGGGTCTTGACCGGGACCGAGCAAAAATGCTGATCAGCGTCGTCGCCTTCTGTCGTGAGTTCATCCTTGTGCCCCAGGCGGCGCGCCGTGTTCCACTCCGGCAGGATGGGGTAACGCCCGCTGGCATCCCAGAGACAGAGGCCCTGCGCGCCGGCAGCGTACGCCTGCAACGCACGCCGCCGGTACTCGCCGGCGGGCATGCGGCGCGGCATGATCTGGGCGTAGAGCTCACACGATGTACCCCTGGTGATGCCGGCGAAGTACTCGAGATCGATCGCTTTGCCAATCCACGTGTCGGGGACCATCAGATCCAGGATCCCTTCGCGCGCCCAGGTCGCAACGTCCAGTCCGTAGAACACGTTCTCGGCTTCGTTGTTCAGCACGTTGCCCGAGAGGAGCAGGCGCCGACCGCGGCCAGACGTCTTACGTGCACACAGCGCGCACACACGCCGCATAAAGCCTGTCATCACCTCGTCGCGATAACGCAAGTAGTGCGGGTCCTGTTCATCGAGTTGCCGGGGGTCCACACCCGTGCGCGCCCGATAGCCGGCGATCAAAGGTTCCTCATAGAGGAGATACGGCGCACAGCGTGTAAAGATCAGATTGAGGCCGTCCGGCTCATAGCTCGCGAGTTCCTCCAACACGGCCAGGACGTGATCTTGCACTTCCGGGTAAGCGTAGCTGAGCCGGGCAATCGGCGTTCCGTCACGGTCAACACAATGCCACTCCGGATGGCCCCGGTAGAACTCACTGGTGAAGAACTCGTCGAAACCCGGGAACATCTGAAAAGCGCCCAGCCGCAGGCTGATGTGGTACTCGATCCCCAGGCTATGGGTGTAATCCCGGGCCACCTGCATCACGTCGACGCCCTGGCCGAGGAGCAGCCGCATGCTTTCGCCCACGTGGCGATAAGCGCTGGTGGGGAAGTCCTCCTCGGTGATGCCGATCACGCGGCCCACCCTGGTCGGATAACTGACGACGTCGCCTCCGGCGCCGGCGCACCAGAAGAGCCGGCCGACGTCCGTGTCGCGATAGGGCTCGATCTGCTCCCAGATATCGGCGACCGTCGCCCGCCGGTCGCAATAGAACGAGAAGTTATCGTCCATCGCGATCAGGCGTCGCGTTTCGAGGCGCTGCCGGTCGGCCAGGACGGCTGCCACTTCTTCGGCGGACAGCGGCGCCAGCCTTACATAAGCCAGGCCGGCCTGCCTGCCGCTGCCCGAAGCCATCTGCGCAATGGTGAGATCTTGCCCGGTGAGATCGGCGTACTTCCAGAAGACGTCGTCGATCAGGATCGTGCTGTCGAAGCCCGGATCCGCCCGTACCACCGGCACGAAGCAAGAATCACTGGTCAGCTTCACCCGCAGGCAATCAGGGCCGGCCCATTGGTCCGAGTAAACGCCCAGGAAGACCGCATGCCAGCCCCGCACGCCCAGGCCCAGCGTGACAGGAGGCGCCTGGGTCTCCGGCCCGGCCATGAGCAGCGTGCCTGCGATCCCCCCGGCCTCGTAGGGAACTTTCGTCCAGCGCCAGCGGGCGCGTCGTTCCGAAAGGGCGCCGGCTGGCCGGCACTGGCCGAGATCAGACAGGATTGTTGCGTGCTCCACATCCATGAGCCAAACTCCAACATGTGGCGGTCGCCCCAGCTTGCAGGGCACCAGCCGGTCCATCCGGTAAGTCCCTTTTGATCTGTCGATTAGTCTCTCAGGGAAGGATCGAGCGCATCCCGAAGTCCGTCGCCCACTAGCGTGAAGGCGTACATGGTAATCGCGATCATGATGGCGGGGAAGAGGCTCAGATAGCCGAATGTCTGCATGTACGGGACGTACTCATTCAGCATCTTGCCCCAGCTCGGCATGGGCGCATTGACCCCGACGCCCAGGAAGCTCAGGCCGGCCTCGCCGATGATAGCGGTCGGAATGCCCAGGGTCACCGACACGATGATCGGCGTGAGCGCATTCGGCACCATGTGGCGCAAGATAATGTACCTGTTGGTGGCGCCGATGGCGCGCGCCGCCACCGTGTACTCTTGCTCGCGCAAGGAGAGGACCTGGCCGCGTACGAGCCGGGCGATGCCGATCCATCCCGTGACGCTCATGGCGATGAAGACGTTGACCAGGCCACTGCCCAGCACCGACATGAGCAGGATGGCGAACAGGAGGGTGGGGAAGGTGGACATGATGTCGACGATACGCATGAGCGCATAGTCAATCGCGCCGCCAAACCAGCCGGCGGCCGCGCCCAGCGGCATGCCGACGAGCAAGGAAAGCAAGTTGACCACGATAGCTACGGCCAGTGAGACGCGCGCGCCGTACATGATGCGGCACAGGACATCGCGGCCAAATGGGTCGGTGCCCATCACGTGTTGCGCCGAAGGGAACTTCCACGCGTCGGCGTACACCTGGTGGTCGTACCCCATCGGGTAGAACAAGCTGGCAGTGAGCGCCATGAGGACCAGGAAGAGGACCAACACCAGCGCCGCGACCGACAGTTTGTTGCGCCTGAAACGCTGCACCGCATCTTTCCACAGGCTGCGCTCCCTGGTTGGCATAAGGAAGGAAGCACCTGCGGTCGTTGTAGCACTCATTTGGTGCCTCCGATGCGAATGCGAGGGTCAACCGCAGCGTACAGCAGATCGGTCAGCAGGTACGAGACCGCAACTAGCGTGGTCCATAACAGGGTGAAGGCCATGATCATGGGATAGTCCCGATTGTAGACGGCGAAGGTGCCCTGGTTGCCGATGCCGGGGATGTTGAAAATCGTTTCGATAAAGAAGGATCCCGTGATCATGCCGGCAATCATGGGACCCAGGACCGTCAAAATGGGCAGGAAGGCGTTCTTGAAGGCGTGGCGGAGCACCACCCAGCGTTCGGGCAAACCCTTGGCGCGGGCGGTGCGCACGTAATCCTGCCGCAGCGTGTCCAGCATACAGGAGCGGGTCATGCGGGCGAGCGCGGCCGACGGCGCCATCATATAGGCGATCACGGGCATGATAGCCTGCTTCACTGTGCCCCAGCCGCCCGTCGGGAACCAGTGCAGCTTGATCGAGAAGATATAGATCATGACGATCGCGACCACAAAGGTCGGTGTGACGATCCAGGTGACCACCGTGACCGAAGTAAGGTAGTCCAGCCACGAATTTGGCTTGAGCGCGGCAAGGATGCCCATGGCCAGGCCCACGATGATCGAGAGCACGATTGCGATCGCCCCGAGCTTCGCCGTCGTCGGCCAGCCGCGCGCGATGACCGTTGTCACGGGGTCGCCATACTTGAATGAGACGCCGAAGTCACCCTGCACTACTTTTCCCATGTAGCTCAAATACTGGACATACACGGGCTTGTCCAGGTTGTATTTCTCCATCAGGGCTTTGCGGATGTATTCTGGCAGAGGACGCTGCATCTTTTCACTGGTGTCAAAAGGCCCCCCCGGCACGAGGTGCATCATCCCAAAGGTGATGATGGATACGGCGATGAGGACGCCGAGGATTCCCAGGATTCGCCCCAGAACGTATCTGGCCACTGATGACCCCCTGGAAAAAAGGGGCGGGGACAGGCCCCGCACCCTTCGGTCAGGACGCGATCTCGCCTACTTCACATTGTTCTTGATATACACGTCGGCCAGCCAACCGGTGTACAAGAGGCGGTTGCCGTTCTTGTCAGCCTGTGGCCCGCCAATCCAGGGCTTGTACAGCAGCATCTGCTTGGGGTGCTCGATGAACACGCCAGCGGCATCCTGGAGCATGATCTTCTCGGCTTCCCCGTACTCCTGGCAGCGCTTGGTCAGATCAAGCTCAGAGGAGGCGGCCTTCACCAGCGCGTCGAACTGGGGGTTCTTCCACTGGATGATGCTGCCGGCATTGCTCTGCCACCAATCGACAAAGTTGCTGGGGTCGTTGTAGTCCATCGCCCAGCGGCCCAATGCGATCTGCATGTTGCCCTTCGACAGGGCATCTACGTAGACCGCGCGTTCGACGTTCTTGGTGGTGACCTGGATCCCCAGATTTTCCTTCAGCATGCTCGCAATGGCTTCCAGCTCAGGCTGAGCCTCACCTTGCTTGGTCCACATCTCCATCGGAGGCAGTTTGGTGACGTCGACGCCGGATTCAGCCAGCAACTGCTTGGCCAGCACGGGATCGTAGTTGGCGAGCGCCGTGTACGCCGGGTTGCCGTCGTTGTTGCAGGGCGTGCCGTTCGGGATCATGGTGTAGGTGGTCAGGTTCATGCCCTGGGTGACCTTCTGTGTGATCGCATCGCGGTCAATGGCATGGCTGACGGCCTGGCGCAGCTTGAGATTGTCAAAGGGCGGCTTGAGCGTGTTGAACCAGATATAGCGGGTGGTGAAGCTGGGATAGACAACAGCTTCCTTGCTCAGAATGGGGTCGGCCATCGCCATGATCATATCGGCCTGCGACCCGCCCGCGGTGTAGTCCAACTCGTCGGCCTGATACATGCTCAGAGTAGGCGCACCCTGTTGGGTGAACTTCTTTACGATGGTTTCAAGCATCGGCTTCTGCGGGCCGGTATAGTTGGGGTTCAGCTTAAAGGTAATGTCGGTGCCCTTGTTCCACTGCGTCGGATAGTACGGCCCGTTAAAGAGCGTCTTATCGATGTCAGTGGCGAAGGCGTCGCCGTACTTGTCTACCATCGCCTTGGGGATGGGCCACGAGGTCGGGAAGCCCATCACCATCAGCATATAAGGGATCGGCTGCCCGGTCGTGACCTGGAAGGTGGTGTCGTCCACCGCTTTGACGCCCAGGTCGGTGACTGGCGCCTTGCCCGTGGCGACCTCCTCGCCGTTCTTGATCACATAGTAGAACCAGGCGTACGTGCTGGCCGTCTTGGGATCCATCAGGCGCTGGAAGGTGAACTCATAGTCCTTGGCCGTGAGGGGTGAGCCATCCGACCACTTGAGGCCCTTGCGGAGGTGGAAGGTCCAGGTCAAGCCATCGCTGGAGACTTCCCAACTTTCAGCGTCACCTGGATGGCTATAATCCTGGTTCGCGTCCGGGAGCACCAGCGCCTGGTTGCAGATGATGCACAGGTCGTTGAATTGATAGACATCCTTGTTGAAGTCGAAGAACTTGCCTTCCATGCCGGCGTCGTGGAAAACCTGTTTGGCCAGCGGCGCGGCATCGGCCGGCAGCGTGACGCCCAGGGAGTTCTTGATTGCGCTCGCCGCCGCGGGGGCCGCGGTGGGTGCTGCCGGCACCGCGGTAGGAGCGACCGTTGGGGCCGGCGCCTCGGTAGGAACCACAGCCGGGGCGGTTGTGGGCACTGGCGTGGCAGCCGGAGTGCACGCTGTCAACAGCATCGAAAGTACCAAGAGGATGACCGCAGCGATCGAAAACCTTCGAGGTAACATTTCTCTGATTCTCCTTTGTGCCAGGTAGGCCGTCTGATGCGACTTCGTTCCCTGATCGCCTGTCCTTGCCCGGCGACCGGGGATCGATGGCAATCGTCCAGACAACACGCGACTCACGACAATGATCTCAGACCTCTTGACTGCCTCCTTTCTCGTGCATCTGGCGTTGCACGCTTATCCCACAACTGCACTTAGCCGCGATTCTCAAGTAGTCCGCCAGGAGGAAGTGGGTTGTGGGACTCAACGGCCCTCTCGATCCGTTTCGTGGCCCGAGAAGCGCGCCGTTCGAGGTCGACCAAATGCTCGCTCATGGCCGCACGGGCCGCGGCCAGGTCACGCCGCTCAATGGCGTCTACGATGCGATCGTGCCCGCTCCAATAGGACTCGTGGTCCGCCGTGCGGATCACCGCCAGGGTCTCCGGATCGGAGTTGTCCTCCGGTATGGCGAATACTGTGATGGGGTCCAGCATGTCTGCCAGCACGCGGTTATCGGTTGCGGAGGCCATGAGCTGATGGAAATAGATGTGTTCTCGAAGGGCAGCCGTGCTGTCCGTGGCGTCGAGGCGCCGGCAATTGGCCAGCACTTCACGCATATGGGCGATTTGTTCGGGCGTGGCGTGCGCGATCGCCTCTTCCACCACGACCAGTTCCAGGCCGCGGCGCATCACGAACACCTCCCAGGGCGTGTAATCGTGCCGGCGCAAGGAAAGGGAGATCGCCTCGGCCAGGCGGGCGCGACTGCTGCTGGTGACTGACGTGCCCACACCGTGGCGGATCTCTACCAGCCCCTTGGTGGCAAGGACACGAATAGCATCGCGTACGACGACGCGGCTCACATGCAGATCATTGGTCAGTTCGACTTCGGAGGGCAAAGCGGCACCGGGTTGAAGCGTACCGTCGAGGATCATCTGCTCCAGACGGTTCGCTATCGCCTCGTGCAAGCGCTGCCTGTTGACCGGACCAAGCTTCAGCTTTGGCATGGCAGATTTCACAAACAGAGAAGTCCAGAGGATGAAAGATCGGTCACTGATATAGTGACATAGTCATCATACATGTTACACTATACCACGGCGAGGGGAATGTGTCAATAGCCCAAAATGCAAGCACGCCGTCGGGTCAGCGAGTATTACCCGGAGCTGATCCCTCCTGCGCTCTCCCAAAGGGGTAGCGCCCCTCCTGGGCAAGCTGATCGACCAACCCGACCCTGGCCAGCATGGCCCGCACTTGGTCCGGCGTGCGGCGCCGCACCGGCCAGGGTGTCACCCAACTCAGATGAGCTACCGTGCGCGCCACTCGCAGCGCCTCGGCTTGCAGGTCAAGGCGGTTCAGCTTGTCCAGGGTGTCGGCTGCGGTGTGTGTGAAGCGGCCAAGCACGTAAGGCTGCCCTCCCGTCAGTTCCGCGGTCGGCACGCCGGCGATCATGAACGGATAATGGTCCGAGTGAACGCTGGGTGTCCAATTGATCAGGCCCATGTCAGGGACACCTGCCAGCGGGGCGCGCAACGCCGTCCATAACTCAGGCCAATCATCCAATGCTATCTCTTTGGCGCCGGGTCCCCCCGCGCAGTCAAGATTGATCATCAGGTCGATCCCGTCGAGCTCCGCAGCGTGCTGCGTGACGTAGGCTTCCGACCCAAGCAGCCCTACCTCTTCGGCGCCAAAAGCCACGACGCGTACCGAACGCCCGAGCCCAACATGGCTCAGCAGTCGCATCGCTTCCACCATGACCGCCACGCCGCCAGCGTCGTCGACGGCGCCGGCCGCGATATCGTGGCTGTCATAGTGCGCGCCAAGGAGAAGATAGTGATCTGGCCACGCCTGCCCGGACAACTCGGCCATCACGTTCTGGCTGCTCGCCGGCCGGCTCAGGTTCTGCATGTTCAGGCGGACGCGCGTAGTTCCTCGCTCCACAGCGGTTGCCAGCAGCCAGCCCTCTTCGTAGCTCACGGCCGCGGTCGGCGGCCGGACGGCCTCGGCGAAGCCGTGTGTACCGACCAGGGGCAGCAGGCCGGGCTCCATGTTCATGATGAGCAGGGCGCTGGCACCGTAACGGCCCGCCCTGATCGTTTTCTCGCCGCGATGCATGGGCCGTTTCAGCCACGCTGGCCAGCCATTGCGCACGAGCACCAACCGGCCGCGCTCCATCTCCCCAAGCGCCACAAACTCCTCTTCGGTGCCGTAGCCGGCGTCCGACAGCTCCCCTTCCACGTCAGCACTGGCGGCGCCGGCCAGGGCCAGGGGGTGCAGGCGCCGTGGCTCAGGGGCCAGCACGTCGAGCCGTGCCACCCCCCGCTGCCAGCCCTGGATCTGAAAGGCCTCGCGCGCCACGCGAGAGAGTCCGATCTCGCCTAGGGTGAGCGCGAGATAACGCGCCGCGGCGGCTTCGCCGGTCGAGCCCGCGAAGCGATGCTTCGACCCGTTGCACAGCGCCGCGGCGTATTCCCAGGCCTGGCCCGCGCCCAGGGACTCGGTGATCAGGCGTCGATCGCTGTCGTTCAAGTCACGCATAAGGGCATCGGCCCCCACTGCGCCGGGGATGATGGCGTCGGCTGTCACGGCATTGCCTCACTTTCTGCTTCGTCGGATCGTAGCTGGGTCTTGGTCGAACTGGCGACCAGACCTGTAAGCGAAGAGCTGGCCGGCATGCCCGCCAGGGAGACACCGGCCGGCTATCGATGTGTGCACGGCAGCGCTAAGACACGGCGGCCAGCAGTTGCGCCATCGCCCGGTAGCGAGCGTAGGCTTCGGCGAGGGCATGCTGGTGTGCCGGCTCCGGCCGGAGGCGGGCTTCGCCCCCGCGCCACGCTGTGAAGCCGGCCTCTACGTCGGGCAGGAGGCCCGCGCCGGCGCCGGCCAGGAGCGCGGCGCCGGCCGCGGCAGCATCTCTGATCGCGGGCACCGTAACGGGGATGGCCAGGGCATCCGTTACAATCTGCGGCCAGAGGGGGCTCTTCGCCGCGCCGCCCACCATGGTCAGCTCGGTCACTTCAACCCCGGCCGCCCGCATTTCCTCCACGGCCCAGTGCAGCTCGAAAGCGGTGCCCTCCATGACGGCACGCGCGAGGTGGCCGCGCGTGTGATCCAGGGACATGTTCACGAAGCCGCCGCGAGCGGGGCCGAAACCGGCCGCATGCCCGCCGGCGAGCGGCAGGAACAGCAAGCCGGCTGATCCGGGCGGAGTCTGCGCCGCGGCTGCGTTGAGCGCCGCGTACACCTCCGCTCGCTCTACGCTGACGCCTGTGCTTCCGCCTCCAGGCGCAGGTGCGCCGTAGCTGTTGTCCACCAGCCATTCCAGCGAGGAGCCGACACCGCCCAGGGAGCGAATCCCGCCCCAGCGATCCCGTACCGCATGACGGCTGACCGCCATCCCGCTGGCCAGGCCCAGCGCCAGGCTATCCAGCACAGCAAGGACGACCCAGGCGGTCCCGCATGACAACAGCATCCGCCCGGGCTGCGTGACACCGGTGCCGACGGCCGCACAATACTGGTCGTGCGCGCCGTTGATCACCAGCATCTCACGGGGCAGGCCGGTTGCTTCCGCAGCCCCCGCGGCCAGGGCGCCGACTATCGTGCCTGATGGCCGGATCGGCGACAACTGCTCGCGCCGAACCCCTGCCGTCTCCAGCAGGCGCTCGTCCCAGTCACCGGTTACCAGGTCCATGAGCTGCGTGATGCCGGCATCCGATGGGTTCATGCAGAGCCGGCCGGTCAGGCGGTAGCCGATGAAGTCGTTGACGAACAGGAAGTACTGCGTCGCGGCGAACTCACTCGGGCAATGGCGCCGAAACCAGGTGATGTGCTGGAGAGGCAGCCCGCCGAGCAGCGGCCAGCCGGTGGCGCTGCGGATGAACTCCGCGCCCCAGCGGGCCGCAAACTCCGCAGCTTCCTGATCGGCGCGCTGATCCATCCAACTGAAGGCGTGATGCAGGGGGCGGCCGTCGCCATCCATAGGGATCGTCGTGCCTCCTTGCGACGACTGCCCCAGGGCTACGATCCGGTCCCGCGGGCCGCACGCCTGGCAGAGCGATCGCAGCGTTTCCACGACCGCGCACCAGATCTCCTCGGGATCCTGTTCCACCCAGCCGGGCCGCGCAGTGATGAGGCCATAGCCCTGTCCGGCCGAGGCCAGCAGGCGACCATCCAGGTCGAAAAGGAGGGCCTTGGTTGCTGTCGTACCAACGTCTAGACCGATGAGCAAGTCTGCCATACGCGTGTCTCTTCAGTCCCTTCCGGCGGCGGCGATCAGCCGTGCGGCGTTGTTGTACATCACGTCGGCCACATCAGCGGCGCTCAGCCCGACCGCTTCTGCGGCCTGGCGGAAAGCCAGCAGTTCCTCGTACATGAAGAAGGAGAGCCGAGCGCCTTCTTCCTCGTCCACCTCGCGCATGTGCGGGTCATCGCTGACGTCGCCGTAAAGGCCGCGGGGCACCAGATTCACGTAGAAGCCATGCTCGCAGATGCGACGCATCCGCATGCGTACTACCGGCATGTCACTGCCGAAGACCACCCGCTGCGGGCCGACCGCACGCAGCAGTTGCTCCATCGCATAGGCGCTCGTGTTGGCGCAGAAGTCGAAGTGCATGCGCCGCGTGTCTTTGAGGATGTCGAACGCATCCCCCACATCCTCGGGGCAGTAGGCGCGACCGATGTGCGCGATCACCAACCGCACGTTCGGATAACGGCGCTCGATCTCCAGCATCATTTCCAGGTTAAGCGGGTCGCGCAGCCGGCCGCGTCGCGGGATGTGCAACATGACGATCCAGCCGTGCGCGTCGGCTACTTCGAGGTGGTGGTGGGGCAGAAAGTCGAAAATCGTGATGTCGTCCGAAGCGATGTGCGGCGGGGCGAACTCCAGGTAGGGCTTCAGCCCCAGGAAGCCGCCTGCGACCACCCGCTCCTCCAGCTCGTTCGCCGTCCACTCCGGCGTGGTGACCAGCAGGCTCGGCAGTCCGTGCTGAGCGGCCGCCTGGCTGACATAGTGGTTACTGCCGTCCAGATCATAGTCTCGTGTGGCAGGGCCGAAGATGACCGGGGTGACCGTCTGCCTGGGGAACATCAGGCGGTAGGTCTCCAGCAGGTCTTCAATCGGGTTCTCGGCCGCCACGCGGCCCGGCCATGTGGGCCCGCGCCGCGCCACCTCGGAGGGTTGGTTCCTTCGATGGGATCGCAGCACTACGTGGGTGTGGATGTCGATCATCCTGGCCGGCAAGTAATCCAGATGTTTCTCGTAAAACGACTTATCAACGGATGCGATCTTTAGATCCATGGATCGATACCTCCCAGAAATGACACCGTTCTTCCGTGCATACGTAGGGTTTACGCAGTGGTACTCGAAGCGCCCCTTCGGCAAGCTCAGGGCAGGCTCTGAGCAGAGCCCCGCTGTGGTGGAGCGGGACGGAGTCGAAGGGTGCGGCGTGATTCAGAACGCCGCTCCGCTGTAACTTTTCGAACGGATTGGCTTGAACTGTCGCGCGCAGTGTACGAACCAGGCGATCTTGCCCGGTGGGGTGTCGAGCGTAAACGGGCTGCCCTGGCAGACGACGAAGCCCCGGGCGCCTTGTCCCAGGCGGAGCTGTCGCTGAACCTCAGCCTGAATCGCATCGTGTGTCCCGTCCAGCATCACCTGGACGGCATCGACGTTGCCGAACACGCAGCAGGCGCCATCCAGGCCGGCGATCACCTCGGCAATGTCCACCGAGAAGCCTTTCTTACTTTCCTCAACGGCCAGCGCATCCATGCCGAGCCGCTTGAGCCAGGGCAGCCGGGGGACGATGTCGCCGCAGTAGTAGAGGATGACGGTCAGGCCGAGCCGCTGCGCGGCCGTGATGGTGGGGCCGGCCGTCGCGAAGGCAAAGCGCTCGTAGTCCCGGGGCGAGATCAGGTCGGCGGATGACAGGCACTCTTCCAGCCACAGGTATTGGACGCCTGCCGCGACTTGCCCGGCCAACAACTCCATGCGCTGTTGGCCGCGACGCTCCATGAGGTAGGCGAAGAGCTGGGGTTTTTCGCGCATCATCACCATCATACCCTGAAAGCCAAGCAGGCCGTAGGTGGACCAGAAAGGAGTGGGCGCGATGTAGGACAGTGGCAGCCGGTCGCCCACCCGTTCGGCCAGGATCTTCGTGACTTCGAAGACGCCTTGCGCGGTCAGCTCCTCGGTGGAGCGGATGGGGAGCAGCGCGTCCACGTCGGCGCGGGTGTGCAAGCCGATCGACTCGTCCCATAGGTCGGTCCCGGATGGTCTGACGTGCGAGGCGCGATTTGCGTAGCGGGTGGTGGTGGGGAGCATGAGCCGGCCGGGCTCGTCCATGTCCAGGGTTTCGCCGCTCTGCTTGTCCACGTAGAGCCAGCGGCCCTCCGCGAAGCGCATTTCCCCGTGCTCGGCCCAGTCACGGGTCTCGGCCGGGTGGGTGTGAATCCAATCGGGCTGTTCGCCCAGGATCTCGTAGGAGCGCAGGATGGCCTCGGCGCGGAAGCGCGAGTCTTCGGCGTGGTCGATGGTTACGGCGCCGGAGGAGGGCGTCCGGCAGGACGCCCCTACAGCGGTCTTTTGTTCATAGGCCTGGCGATAGAGCCGTTGAGCCTGCTCGTCCAGGTAGAGGCTCAGGTAGGCGGGCGCGACGGCCGGAACGTCGGTGGGTTGGCCCGCGATGGCTTTTTGCAGCCGTTCCTTCGAGTTCATGCGCAGCTTCTCCTCGTGGCTACCCGCCGAACAGGAATCGCACCGTATTCTCGCTGACCTGTGCGCGCTGGGCAGGCGAGAGCGCGTCCAGCGCGGCCTTCTCCTGCTCGTAAGTTCCTTTGAGCCGGAACTCCCGGTAGACGCCTTCGCTCTGCAAACGGCGGGTGATGTAGCTGTGATACGGTGAGTCGGTGGCCCAGAGCATGGTCGTGGGGTAACGCTCGACCAGCGCCTGGAAGACACGCGTGTGATCGCTGTAGTCCAGGTCGAGCATGGCCGGCGACTTCTCCGCCCGGAACAGGTCCACCTGGATTTTCAACGCGGCGGTGTCAACCCAGGCGTTGGGCAGCGCGGCCGCGTGCTCCAGCGACTCGCGATCACAGCCGATGCAGTGAGCGAGGCAGAAACGCAGCTCCGGATGGCGTTCGGCAACCTGGAGGATGTGAGCTGCCTGCGAGAACGGATCGGTGGGATCGGTCGACGCGTGGAAGAGGATCGGCCAGTTGCGCTCTTGGTTGCGCTCATGTGATTGCCTCCGCATAGGTGTTCAATATCTCCCGTACTTCGCCACCAGGTCGCGCATGATCTCGATCCGATCTTCGACAGCATAAGGTGGGACCTGGTCGCCGGCGTTGGCGATGAAGCGCGGGCCCTGGTGTTTCAACTCCAACCAATCCATCACGGACTTCTCGAAGACCTCGCGGGGGATTTCGGGCAGCCACAGGTTGGGCGGCACGCCGCCAGACAGGATGAAGTGGGGCCCGGCCTCCTCCCGACACGCGCGGGGAGCCAGGTCACCCATCGGAGCCGGCGTGATCGCATCGCCGCAGTCGGCGCCCGCGTCGCGAATCATACTGATGGCCCCGCGCAGCTTGCCGTCGATGTGGACGGCCACGCACTTGCCCGCTGCATGCAGCCTGCGGATCGCCTCGGCGTAGAAAGGCCGCGACCATCTCCCGAAAAAGCGCGGCGGCTGGAGATCGCTGGAGAAGTTGTCGCCCATGATGATGATTTCGGCAGGTGACGTCGCCAGCAGGTCGATCAGTCTCAGATTGTTGTCGTTGATCTGATCGACAACCTCCCGCAGGGTCGTGGGCCAGTCTGCGGCCGCATAGGCCGTGCCGCTGACGCCGAGCCAGTAACTCAACAGGTGCCCCATCGCGCTGTAGCCGGCCGAGAGATAGACGACGCCCATGTCGCCGACCTCGTCCACCCACGCCTGGTAGCGATCCCACATGGGCGCGTAGGTGCGCGAGCCCAATGCATAGCCGAGCACGCGAAGATCCTGTTCGGTCTGCACGCCCCAACGGGTGATCGCCCACGAGTAGGAATCCTCCTCCCACATACGCCGGCGCTCAATGCTGCCGAGGGGGGTCGTCAGCCGCCAGATAATCTCCGGCACGCCGTTATGGTACTCTTTCTCGACGGCAGATTCGATGTCCTCGCCATAGGTCACGCTGTAGAACGAACCGAGGTTGGGCATGTAGAATCCCGCGCCGACCTGCTTGTGATAGCCAATCAGCTCAACCTCCGGCTTCTCATACGCGATGCTCAGATCCCACGGGATTCGGTTCTTATGATAGAACCAGTGCGACAAATCAAGCATGTAAGGGACGACGTCGGGGGTCTCACCCCGATAGACGGCCAGGATACGCTCTCGCGTGGACATTGTCATGAAGTCACTCCTTGACAAACTTCCGCAGTGGATCGCTGAGCACGCTTCGCGATGCCTTCGCTTGAATGACTGCGTAACTCCTATCCTCGAGCGGGCCGCACGGCCCGCCGTTACAAGGTTAGCGCCAACCGGATCATGTCGAGGCAGCGAATGCCGTTCTCGACGATCTCCCCATCGTACAGCCCATGCGTGAAGAAGTTGCGCTCGACCCCGACGATGCGAAACCCGCACTTCTGGTACAACGCCAGTTGCGACAGGCTGGAGTTCCCGGTGCCTACCTCAATCACAGCCGCGCCCAGCTCGCGCGCCTGGGCAATCGCGGCCTGCACCAGCTTCTTACCCCAACCCTGTCCCTGGTAGCGAGGGGCGACGGCGATATTCGTCAATTCCCAGGTTCCTCCCCTGGACGAGAGGCCCGGCGAAGCAGTGTGGAGCAAGACGAATTCGCCCACCAGCTCGGTTTCCAGGAACGCCAGGTAGCATCGCCCCTGCGCCAGATACGCCTGCACGCGCTCGCGCGCCGGGTCTGCCAGCAACAGCAGATCCCAGGGCGCCGGTTCGTCTGCGCCAATGAAGCGCACGGTGAGGCCGTCGGTCTCGGCCGCTATCATGTCGGTTTCTCCGCGGCTGCGCCAGCGCAATTTCCGGCCGGCAGCTCGATCTTCCTGAACAGGAGCGCGGCCAGCACGGTCATGCCGGCGGCCACGGCGAAGATTGCCGACCCACTGACGCCCAGGCCCAACAGGCCCACACCGATGAACGGCCCGAGTATCCCACGTGCGCCGATGACCATCGATTGCAGCGCGGCGTACTCCTGGATGCGACTGGCGCTCGCCAGTCGGATGGCCGCGTTGATGAACCCCAGGTCAACCGCCGACCCGACCAGCCCGGACGCCACAAACGTGGGAAACAGCATCCATCCGTGGGTGACCCAGATGTAAGGCAGCACCACGATGACGTTGATGAGGCAAGCAACCTGCAGGCAGCGCACCGCGCCCCACCGGTCGATGAACCGGCCCCAGTAGAAGTAACTGACCAGCCTGGCAAGCGAGAGAGCGAGGTTCAGCCAGCCCATATCCGTGTAGGAGATGTGCAGCCGGTCCACCTGTACCAGCGTAACGATCGCGACCGGCATCAAGAGGCTCAGCCCGAAAAACACGATTGCGGCCAGGTAGAGGGAAAAGCGCCTGTCGCCTGCCAGGATGGTCGCGAAGTGACGGAGGGTCGGGGTCTGCCGGATCTGCAGCTCTCCCTCGTTGAACCTCAACCGAGACAAGATGACGATACTGAGAACGCCAAGCAACGCGGCCAGCGGAAACAGCACCCGATAGCCAGTCTTGTCGAGGGCCCAGCCGGCCACCGGCGCAAGCACCAACAGCGACAGCGACATCCCCACGCGTACCGCCGCCATCACCTTGCCACGATCTTCGACCGGGTAAACCTTCTGGACGATCCCGCTGTAGATGGGCGCGGGCAGGCCTTCGCACAGCCAGAAAATCGCCATCAGGAGCAGCAGGCCGATGTCGCCGGTGATGAAGGCTGCTCCCAGGAACATGGCCCGCCCCAGGGACCAGCAGGTGACAGCCATGCGCATGGGGCGTTTCTGGCGAGCCAGGAACAGGCCCGGGCCGGCCAACACGTTGCCCAGGTAAGCGGAAGCGGAATAGAGCGCCAGTAACTCGGCTGATGCCCCCAACCGCCGCAAGACCAGAGGAATGAAGGCCAGGATGGTCGCGAATGCCCCATACGTGATGGTAGAGGCCAGCTCCACGCGCATGTTGAAGCGGACGGTCCGATCCAAGGGGCCGACAAACCAGAACTCAAGCCGATCCCAAAAAGAAGCTGGACGAACGCCGGACATGTATAGTATCTTAATTGAGCCGCGCAAAGCCCGCGTGCGCCACCGGGCCTTTGAGCAAATCGCGCACTGTCCCACGATCGAGTGCCCGGGTGACGGCGCCAAAGGTCTGCTCGGCAGCCTGGAGATACTCCTCGATCACCTGATCCTGGTGGGCGAAGGTCGTGTTGAACGCCTTCGTCGCCAGGAAGCCCTTTTCCAGCATGAGCTGTGTGAAGAGCGTGGACGCGGCTTGCGCGTCCTTGTGCTGGATGGCAAAGCTGCTGTACATGTTGCCATCCAGGTCCCAGACCCGGGCGCCCTTGGCCCGGCTATAATACGCGGGCCAGTTTTCGGGCAGAAACATCTCCGGGCGCCTCGAAAGCAGTTGGGCGCCGCCTGGAATGCAGGTCTTGGCCTGGCGATAGAGATCTTGTCCTGTATGACCGGGCATGAGTTCCTCCCTGCGCTTAGGAACGCGAATTTTATAACTGTTCGCTCAACGCGAGCATCCTGAGCGGAGCAGCGCATTCGTCCGCGCTGCGTAGTCGAAGGATGCGGCCCTGTACGCTGACCGCTCCGCATCCTTCG
>Ga0172368_10004073_pt1 | contig 17176 bp, 10 predicted proteins | sample Lak11m_FD_114540 | JGI IMG/M metagenome (GOLD analysis project Ga0172368, IMG submission 114540) | Freshwater microbial communities from Kabuno Bay, South-Kivu, Congo - kab_022012_11m | ecosystem: Environmental > Aquatic > Freshwater > Lake | place: Democratic Republic of the Congo: South-Kivu...
ATAAATAATATTGTATCTTTGAAGGTCAGCAAAGAAACCAAAGCCTCTGTTATGCACATTCAAACGTCAGACCAGGGAAGCCTTTCCCTGGGTATCGGGAATTATTCCTGCAACTGGGGGACTCATATCTGCGGACTCTATGAAAACGAAAAGGAACGTGATGAGATTCTTTTCGGATTTCTGAAACAAGGGTACCACGACGGTGATCTTCAGCTCTATTGTCCGACTGAACGGACCAAAGATGATTTTCTGCATAAATTCAGCAACCATTGTCCTGAATGTGTATCCCATCTGTCTGACAAAGAATGTTTCCGGGTTCTGGCTGCAAAGGATCTCTACTATCCTGACGGGGTGTTCAGCCCGTTTGCAATGGACGAAGGATTGAATGCTTTTTACAAATCTTCACAAAAATCCGGACCGACCAATATCCGGGCCACAGCCGAGATGGTATGGGCATTGGAAGCTATTCCCGGAATTGAATACCTGATGGCCTATGAAGCGAGGCTGAATTATTTTATTCCGGGCAAACCCTGGATCAGCATCTGTATGTACAACGTCACCCGTTTCTCAGGCAGTACCATCTTGAATGTCCTTCAAATCCATCCATTTGTGATCAACGGGGGCATCATTACACAGAACCCTCATTACATCCACCCTGACGTATGGCTGACCGAACATGCACCACAATTCCTGGATTAACCGCTAAGACATGCCCGATCTATCACACGACCTGTTGTTGCTGATCACCAACCTGTCTCAACACAAAGATAAGTCCAATATTATATCTCTATTCACAGAAGGGATCCGGGCACTTTTTCCCTACTTTATCATTGAATGGAGGGATGATCAACGGGATCCGGAACATAAGGTATTTGCGGTTCAAACCCGAGACCGTCATTTTGGGTATCTTGTTGTAGAGTCTGACAAAATCATCTCAGGCGAAGTCAGAAGTCTCATTCAGAATGCAGTGCAGATGGTTGCAGTCATCCTGGAACGGGTTGAACATGAAAATGCACTGGAAGAGTACAGGGACAACCTGGAACAACTTGTTGAAGCCAAGACCCATGACCTGGTTGTTCGTGAGATAAAATACCGGAATCTCTATGAATCTATGATCCAGGGGGTGGTTTACCAGGATACTGAAGGAGAGATCTTATCGGCAAACCCGGCAGCAGAACGTATCCTTGGACTTACTTTGGCCCAGATGCAGGGAAGGTCCTCCACTGATCCCAGGTGGCACTCAATCAAAGAAGACGGAAGCGATTTTCCCGGGGAGGAACACCCTGCCATGCTCGCACTCCGTTTTGGGAAAGAGGTTTTGAATGTTGTGATGGGCGTTTTCAAGCCCTCATTGGAGGATATTACCTGGATCAATATCCATGCAATACCTCAGTTCAGGGAAGGAGAAAAGAAGCCTTACCAGGTGTTTACAACCTTTGAAGACATTACCGAAAAAAAGAGAAATGCGGATGGATTTTCCGTATTATCAAAAAAACAGGAATCTATTCTTGCTGCTATACCGGATATCATTATGGAGGTGAATGAACATAAAGTTTATACCTGGGCAAATGAAGCCGGACAACTGTTTTTTGGGATGGATGTTATCGGAACAACAGCTGATTCCTATTTTGAAGGAGAACAGGATACCTACAACCGTGTTCAGCCCCTGTTCAATGGAAGTGAGGATGTTATTTACGTGGAAAGCTGGCAACGGCGAAAAGATGGAGTGAAGAGATTGCTGGCCTGGTGGTGCCACGTGCTCAAGAATGAAAAGGGAGAAGTACTCGGGGCTATCTCAACGGCCAGGGATATTACGGAAAACAGGCAATTGGAGATCAGTCTGGCCGAAAGAAATCGGTTTATTGAATCTTTGGTCAACCTCCAGCCTGATATCGTCTATATCTACGACCTCGTTGACCATAAGAACGTATACAGCAACAACGGGGTGGAACGTATTTTAGGCTATTCAGTCGCTGAAATTCAGGAGATGGATTCGGGACTTATCGAGTTGCTTATGCATCCCGACGATTGGCCCGTGTACCTCAATGAGGTCATCCCCCGTTATCTGAACGCTGCTGATGGTGAGCAGATCACGCATCAGTACAGGATGCGTCATAAAAGTGGTGAGTGGCGGTGGCTGAGCAGTACTGAGATAATCTATAACCGATCCTACGATGGGACTCCCAAACGGATTTTCGGTGTCATCCACGATATTACTGACCGGAAAATGGCAGAAGAAGAGGTTCTCAGGCTGAACACCGAACTCGAACAGCGCGTCATTGATCGTACGGCCCAGCTGGAGCTGGCGAACAAAGAGATGGAAGCATTTGCCTATTCCATCTCACATGATCTCAGGGCGCCATTGCGCGCGATCAATGGCTATACAACCATGTTGAAAGACCGGCTTTCGGAAACTCTGGACGAAGAAGGGAAAAGAATTTTGGGGGTGATCATCCTCAGTACAGTCAGGATGGACAGGCTCATCACTGATCTTCTCAATCTTTCCAGGATCACCCGTGGGCCCCTTCAGGTATCACTTGTAAATATGAAGGAGATGGTGGAATCCGTATTCCAGGAATTAGCCCGTCAGGAGGAGAAGTTGCAGATTGAGCTGGAAATCCGGGATCTTCCGGAAATCTCAGCGGATCCTAACCTGATGCGCCAGGTTTGGACGAATCTCCTCTCAAACTCGATGAAATATACAGCGAAACTGAAAAAGAGAACCATCTCGATTGGTACTTCGCAGGAAACCGGCACACATATTACCTGCTTTGTAAAGGATAATGGGATCGGCTTTGATCCCAGGTTTGCAGAGAAAATATTCGGAGTCTTCCAGCGGCTCCATACCGATGAAGAATATGAAGGGACCGGTGTGGGACTGGCTATCGTACAACGCATCATCCAGCGTCAAGGCGGTAAAGTGTGGGCTGAAGGTATGGAGGGGAAAGGCGCCACGTTTTATTTTACACTGCCGAAGAGGGTATGAGAGTATGTGGGTATGAGAGTATGAGAGTATTTATGTCATTCATGTCATTGTATTTCATGTGCATTTCAATTGACCTTTTATGACCCCAAAAAACTTCACAGACAAATTTCCCTCTGTCTGTTTCTCTCTGGTTGCAGTTCAGGGAGTTCTCGCACTCGCTGGCTGGATACTTGATGAGCCAATCATTTCCAGTTTTTATCGTGAATGGATCCCGATGGCGCCAAGCACAGCGGTGCTTTTTATCCTGTTAAGTCTTACCATGCTCATGAAAGGGGTATGGCCGGATAAAAAAACGGTCAGGATCCTGGCTATTGCGATCATAACCTTCACGGCTTTGATTGCTTTGCTCGTACTTGTTCTTTCGGTCAACGGGATCTATCTCGCAATTGAGCACATAGAATTTTCTGCAAAAGAATCAGAAGGTAATTCACCTGTGGGGCATATGTCACCCATCACTGCCATTGGTTTTATTCTGGTTTCAATTTCATTTTTCATTTGGGTTTTTGCACCACCTGAAAGTTCTGTATGGCACCTTACAATGTTTTTTGTTGGTCTTGCATTGTTGGCCTTCGTTGTTATTTTTCTTCTGGCATATGTGATCGGAGATCCCTTTCTTTACACTGTTACTACCATCCCGCCTGCGGCCTCCACCCTGTTGGATTTTCTCCTGCTGGGAACAGGCCTGCTTCTCGTTTCCGGGAGGCATCTGTACGATACATATGAAATATATAAACTGATATCCCTGAGAAATACTTTTTTTCTGATAGCCGGATTCCTGCTTTTTTCCGTGGCCCTGTTTATCATCGGATATTTTTACTTTTCAAGGTACGAAAGGGAGTTTCAAAGGAATATTGAGGCCGAGCTGGAGACTATTACACACCTTAAGGCTAATCAGTTATCCAGGTATTTGCAGGAGCAGAGGAATCATGCGGTAGCGCTCGAAAAAAATATCTATCTCCGGTCGAGCCTGGACCCCTTTTCATCTGACATGTTTGATAAACCTCTTCCCGATGATCTCCTGGATCTGCTTTTCCTGTACCAGGAAACATTCAATTATCACAGGATCATGATCCTGGACACTTCAGGAGCTCTGATAGCGGAAGTTCCTTCCGCGTGGAAAAATGTCCCTGGCGCTATCCTGTCCAGGTTGCCCGAAGTGCTCAGATCAGGGGAAATAACCCTGGTTGATATGTTTGAAGATGCAGCGACTGACTCTGTTTGCCTGGCTTTCTTGCTCCCTCTCCATGTACCGGGAGATACACTTCGTATAACCAGTGTGCTCGGATTGGTAATTAATCCCAACCGGGAGATATTTCCGCTGACGAGTGCCTGGCCGTCACAAAATTTTTCAGCCGAATCTATTCTTGTCCGAAAAGACAGCAATATTGCAGTGGTATTGACTTCTCTTCTTAAGCACAATATTGCTCCGCTCCAGTTGAGAATGCCCCTGGAATGCAAACATATGGTTGCATCACTGGCGGTTGAAGGGACGCAGGGAATGATGATTGGTACTGATTTTCAGGGACTGATGGTACAGGCTTTTGCAGCCCAAGTGGCTGGCAGCCCCTGGTGCCTGATAACTCGTGTTGATCTTGTTGAACTGTATTCGCCTATTTGGACTCATTTCTGGAATATGGTGGCAATGATATCCGTTTTACTGGCTTTGGGGGCAACAACATTCGGATTGATCTGGAGAAACCAGCGGGTCAGTTTTTACAAAAAACAACTGATAACAGATCAGGCAGTTCACGAGAATGAACAGAAATTTTCAAAGATCTTCCACAAGATTCCCATGATCATGTCGATCAGTTCATTGGAAAATGGAATTTACCTGGATGTGAATGATGAGTTCCTCAACGTTTCAGGTTTTTCAAGGGATGAGGTCATCGGGAAGTCATCCCTTGAACTAAACCTGTTACAACCCGTACAAAGGAAAAACTACATTTCTGAATTAAAGCTGAAAGGTGAGATAAAAAGCCTGGAGTTAGACTTTACCATGCGGGATCAGCGTGTCGTTACATGCCTTGTCAATACCCAGGTTATTGAACTCAAAGGAATACCCACAATGCTGACCAGTGCCCAGGATATTTCGGAAAGGAAACGGATGGAAAACGCGTTACGGATCAGTGAACAACAGTTCCGTGAATTTTTTGAAAATGAGTCAAACTACTGCTTCAAAATATCTCATGAAGGAATAATTCTTGATGTTAATCCCAGCGCCCTGGCCCGGTTTGGATACCCAACAAAAGAGGATCTGGTGGGAAAGCCAGTCATCACCACGATCTACGCATCCAGGTGTCAGGACAAGGCTCGCGAAGTTTTCACCAAATGGAAAGAAACAGGCAAGATCTCAAACGAACTGCTTACCATTCGCACCGCTTCCGGAGAGGAACGGGAAGTACTACTGAATGTCAATGCCATAGTTGATACAAATGGCAACCTAATTCACTCTGTTTCGATCCAGACTGATATCACCGAGATGAAACGTGCCCAGGAAAAGCTGAAAACTGAGATGGCTCGGCTGGAAATAATGAATGACCAGATGGTGGACCGGGAGTTGATAATGATCGAGCTGAAAAAAGAGATTGGGAGGCTGAAGGATGAGTTAAAAGGTAATAGGTAATAGGTAAAAGTTAAAAGCTGATTATTAAATTTCCCTGGTTATCCCTTTCGATCAAGCTAGGGGAAGGAAGGTAAGATAAATTACCCCATGCTTAAGCGCCTGGGATAGAAAAGCGATCTTTCGAATTTATAAATTCCAGCATAAATGACTAACCCTATCCGTATTTTATTTGTTGAAGATGTCCCGGCAGATATGGAACTCGGTGCAGTGGAACTGCAGAAAGCGGATATAGCCTGTGTGACAATGCGGGTGGATAAGGAAAAGGAGTTGTCTCATGCGTTGCAAACATTCCATCCTGAGCTGGTGATCTGCGATTATTCCATGCCACGGTTCAATGGGATGGAAGCGGTACGGCTCATTCAGGGGCACGATCCTAACCTCCCGGTTATCATGTTCACGGCAACACAGAATGAAATGGTTGCTGTTGAATGTATGAAGGCAGGTGCTGTGGATTATATCCTGAAGGATAACATAACGCGTTTGCCTTTTGCCATTAAAGAGGCTCTGGGAAAGAAGGACCTCCGGAAAACCAGGGAAAAGGCTATGAATGAGAGCCAGGCTTATATTGCAGAACTTAAAAAACTGAATGAAGAACTGAAAACTGCCCGCCAGGCATCACTGAACCTTCTTGAAGATCTTTCCGCTGAAATGGAAATAAACGAATCTACACGAAAGGATCTCGCAAAAAGTGAACAGAAGTACAGGAAACTCTTTGAATTTATGGCGCAGGGTGTCTTTTATCAGGATGCTACGGGGACAATGGCTGATGTGAATGAATCTGCCCTAAGGTTATTTGGCCTGACAAGGGATGAATTTCTGGGAAGGACTTCCGCTTCTCCGGAGTGGAAAGTGATCCGGGAAGATGGAACGGTTGTGACTGGAGCCGACCATCCGTCGATGATCGCCTTGAAGACTGCAACATCTGTGACAAATACGACACTGGGTGTATATAATCCAACGAATGATACCTATACCTGGATGATCGTCAATGCTGTGCCTGAATTCCACCCTGGAGAGAACAAACCATTTCGGGTTGCTGTGACCCTTCACGATATCACACAGCTAAGGCAGACCCAGAAACTCCTGAAGGAGAGTATTGACCGGTTCAGGCAGGTGACAGAAAGTGCGGGTGCCTGGATATGGGAGGTGGATTCACAAGGCCTTTACACCTATTCCAATTCGGTTGTAGAGGAGATCCTGGGATATACCACGGAAGAAGTTACAGGGATAAAACACTTTTACGACCTGTTTGTCCCGGAACAGAAGGAATCCCTGAGATCTGCAGCATTTGAAGCCTTCAAAACCAGGCAAACGTTCAGAAATTTTGAAAACAGGAACGTTTGCCGCGACGGGCGTATCGTGATTCTCGAAACCAATGGATCTCCAATCACTGACCGACAGGGAAACCTGCTGGGGTATCGCGGGGCAGACAGGGACATCACCGAACGGAAGGAGGCGGAGGAGGCACTAATACAAAAAAATGATGAGCTTCAGCGCTTCAATGATCTCACCATCGACCGGGAATTTGACATGATCACCCTGAAAAAAGAGATCAACGAACTTCTAAAAAGGTTGGGTGAAAATGCTAAATATAAGATTGTAGAATGACTGACATTAATCCTCTCATCGGCCTCATTTACAAGCTCTCAGGGCAGGATATTTCCATCTACGAGGAATCATTCCTGAAACGATCGGTAACGAACCGTTTGGTACACAAATCAATACCCGATATTTCCTCCTACATGAGTTATTTGTCTGACCATGTCGGAGAAGCGTTGGAATTTATCGGAACCCTTTCCATCAAATACAGCGAGTTTTTCAGGAACCCTATGACATTCTACGCCCTGGAATTGCTCCTGCTCCCCAGGTTGATGGAAGAATATGTTAAGCATAACAAGAAACATGTCCGGGTATGGTCAGCAGGATGTGCTGCAGGACAAGAGGCCTACTCCGTGGCAATGATCCTTGAAGAGTTGATCCGGCGGCTGTACAACGCCCCGGTCTCTTACCAGGTTTTCGCTACGGACGTTTCTGAGAAAGCGCTGAATGACGCGCAAAAGGGGGTGTATGATCCCTGCGTATTGAGAAAGGTCCCGAAACAGTATCTTGATACCTATTTTATAAGGGAAAAGGATCTATATGCAGTGCGCGACACATTGAAGACCCGGATTGAATTCTCGTTCTACGACTTGCTGGATCCATGTCTTAAGCACCCGCCTCCGGGCATCTACGGGGATTTTGACCTGATCATCTGCTCCAACCTGCTTTTTTACTATAATCCTACAGTCAGAAAGCAGATCCTGGCAAAACTTTCCCAAGCGCTGTCACCGGAAGGATTACTGGTTACAGGTGAAGCCGAACGGGAGATTGTTGCAAAAAACGGATTTACTCCGGTTCAATGTCCTTCACATATTTTTAAGAACAATAGATCTAAGCGAAGAGAGAAAGAGTAACTTTCAACAACCGATAACATGCAGATAAAAGACATGAAGATCAGCAGGCAGCTCAAATACGGACTGAGCATAATGGTATTCCTGGTGATTTTGCTGGGAGCTGTCTCCTTGTATCAGGCATCGTTGCTGTGGAAGGAAACCAAAGGATTGTATGAACACCCGCTCCAGGTAAGGCTTGCCATTGGAGATGTTAGCACGGATATCCTGAACATCGCTTTGCAGATGAAAGAACTTTTTCTTGCCGACAGCTACCAGGAAAAAGAACAGATCATGATTGCCATAGATGCATTTGATCTGGAGGCGGTCAAACACTTTGACCTTTTACGGACAACCTACCTGGGTCCCAAACAGGATATTGATTCTGCCTATGCCTTGTTCGTTCGATGGAGGTCGATCCGGAGCGAAACCTACCGGTTATTCAGAGAAGGAAACATTGAACAGGCAAAGGCCCGAACCAAAGTATCAGGCGTCCATGGAAGCTTTATCCTGAAGATGATGGCTGCTATTGAAAAAGTGAGTGACTTTCAGATTGCAAGGGGAGATAAGTTTTACCAGGATGTACTGGCTCATAAAAATGACCTGGCGATCCAGTCCGTGATTTTATTAGCTGTAGTGTTTTTCATGGCTCTGGTGATCGGTTATTTTCTCATGAAACATATCCGGGAACCACTCCACGATATCCTGTTGGCAGCTACGGCCATTCGGGACGGAAACTTCACTTCCCGCAGCCGGTACAAATCAGGCAACGAATTCGGTATCCTATCAGCCGCTTTCAACGACCTGGCAGAAACACTCGAAAAAGAAAATAAACGAAAGGAAAATTTTATTGCAATTGCCGACGTGATGCTGAAGGAGCATGAAATTCAACGGTTTTGTGATGAGTTGTTGAAGGTTTTGCTTGAACAGACAAATTCGCAGCTAGCGGCCATTTATATCCTGAACGAAGAAAAAACAGACTTTCATCATTTTGCTTCCATCGGGTTGAGCGCCCAGGCCTGGGCCTCCTTTTCCGCCAGCGGCAATGAGGGTGAATTCGGAAAAGCGCTTGCCACAAAAAAGATCTCCCACATCAGGAAAATCCCTTTGGATGCACATATGACATTTTCAACTGTTTCAGGAGATTTTGTCCCGCGGGAGATTGTGACAATACCCATTCTTTCAGGAGATCAGGTGGTTGCTGTCATCTCCCTGGCAAGCATCAGAACCTATCCCCAGGAAACCACGAATCTTTTAAATGACATCTACCTGACAATGACGGCCCGGATTACGGGAGTACTGGCATTCGACAGACTCGACGAACTGCTGTCGAAACTTCAAATCCAGAATATGGAGCTTGAAAACCAACGAACTGAGCTTTCGCAGCAACGGGACGAGCTGAATGAACAGAACCTTGAACTGGAGATGCAGAAACGGCAGCTTGATGAAACTGCTTTGATTAAAAACAATTTTATTGCCAGGATGAGCCATGAACTCCGCACTCCGCTAAACTCTATTCTTGCCCTTTCCGGAGTGCTGAAACGCCGCCTCCAGGAAACAATTCCCGCAGAGGAACTGAGCTACCTGGACATTGTTACCAGGAACGGGAGACAACTGTTGGATCTGATCAATGATATCCTCGATCTTTCAAGGATCACTGCAGGTTATGAAGTAGCCCGTCCAAGCAAATTCAACCTTGCCGATCTCATCCATGATCTCCTTTCCGGCATCAGGATTCAGGCTGAAGAAAAGGAGATAGAACTTTTTTGTTACATCGGGGAAACTTTGCCTGAGATAACCACGGATTATTCAAAGTGTATGCATATCCTGCAAAATGTGATAGCTAATGCTGTTAAATTCACAGATAAGGGCAGTGTAACCATATCGGCAAAATCTGATGGAAAATTTATCAGGATTTCGATCGCAGATACTGGAGTAGGGATTGATAAAACCCTTCTTCCCTTTATTTTTGACGAATTCAGGCAGGCAGATGAAACCACGACAAGAAACTTCGGAGGTACCGGACTTGGATTGGCTATTGCAAAAAAATACGCAGATTTGTTAGATGGTGAGATCCTTGTTCAAAGTGAATCGGGGGTGGGTTCCACTTTTACAATAATCCTTCCGGTCAACATGGAAGGCGAAACACTGCAACCTGGATCGGACAGAGAACAAAAAAGACCGGTTGATAGCACGACCAGGGCAAAAGGGAAACGGAAAGCAAGCGGACTTGGAATGACTATCTTGCTGGTAGAGGACAGCGAACCTTCCATCATTCAGATCAGGGATATCCTTACCCAGGATGACTACCAAGTGGAGGTGGCCAGGAATGGGCGGGAAGCTCTTCTCTATGTCAGCACCAGCGTTCCTGATGCCATGATCCTGGACCTCATGATGCCCGAGATTGATGGATTTGAGGTGCTTAAATCGATTCGTGCTAACAAAAATTTCTTCCATCTGCCTGTGCTGATTCTGACCGCAAAGCACCTGACACAGGAGGAACTCAGTTTTCTTGAGGGGAACAATATACACCAGTTGGTCCAGAAGGGGGACATAAGCCGGGATGAACTGATTCAAGCAGTATCAAACATGGTTCATGGAAAAAAATAACCTGAAAATTCTGGCAATTGATGACAACCAGGATAACCTGGTCAGTCTTAAAGCGATCCTGCTGGATTTGTTGCCTGATGCTAAATTTTTATCGGCAAACAACGGGCGAAAAGGCATCGCAATGGCAATCATAGAGGACCCTGATGTTATCCTGCTGGATATTGTGATGCCTGGATTGGATGGATACGAAGTTTGCCAACAGCTGAAAGAAGATGAAAAACTGAGCATGATCCCCGTGGTTTTTCTCACAGCCATAAAAACCGGCCGCGACAGCCAGATCAAAGCACTGGAGGTGGGTGCGGAGGCATTTCTTGCGAAACCGATTGACGAAATGCACCTGGTAGCAACTGTTCGTGCCATGGCAAAGATCAAAGAGTCCCACGAACTGATGCGCAAGGAACAGGACCGGCTTTCAAACCTCATCCTGTCACGTACCACGGAACTACAGAAGGAGTCGGACATGCGAAGCAGGTTTGAAACGGATCTTGAATCGGCAAATGAGAAACTTCGCAAGAGCCAGGCCGCATTACTGAACATCCTCGAAGACCTTAGAAACCAAAATATTGCAAGGAAACTAAGTGAAGAGAAATACCGTCTCCTGTTTACGCAGATGACAGAGGGATTTGCATTACACGAAATCATTTGCAACAATAAGGGGATTCCGGTTGATTACCGGTTTGTGGAGGTGAATCATGCGTTTGAAGTCCTGACCGGATTGCGCGCAATTGATATCATTGGGAAAACGGTACTGGAAGTGATGCCGGCAACAGAAACCAGGTGGATCTCCACCTATGGCAAGGTCGCTCAAACCGGTAAGCCGATCGATTTTACACAATACAATATCGAACTTGACCGGACCTATTCGGTTTACGCCTTTAGCCCAAGTCAAAATCAGTTTGCTACCATTCTCACAGATGTCAGCGATCAGGTAAGGATCGAACACGCCCTTCGCGAAAGTGAAACAAAATTCAGGCGGATCACAGAGCAGGTCTCTGACCTGATATTCATGACCGACAGGAACGGATTACTGATTTACCTCTCACCCGCATCATTCAGGTTGTTTGGCTATGAGCCGGACGAGATGCTTACCGAAAAGTTTACCACATTTCTGGCTGAGAGTGAACGAAAAAGCTCCGTCAAGGCCTTCAGGCTTGCCATGCGAACCGGCTCCGCAATCAAAATGGTCATCCGGATGAAACGGAAAGATGGGACACTGTTTGACGGGGAACTGCGTGCTTCGATCTACCGGGAGAATGGCAGGGTCCAGGGAATCCTGGGACTGATCCATGACATCACCGAAAGAAAGCGTCTGACGGAGGAGCTGGAGACTTCCCGCGAACAACTTCAGGAGCTGAACAGGTATGTCTTGGAGGCGAGGGAGGAAGAGCGCACACTCATCTCCCGTGAGATCCATGACGAACTGGGACAGTCGTTGTCGGCCCTGAAAATTGACCTGGGTTGGGCATTGAAAAATTACGGGACCCGACCCGACCTCAGACAACGGTTGGAAGAGATGATCAATCTCGTCTCAAACACCATCTCTGATGTCCAGCGGATCTCCTCTTCCCTGCGCCCCGGGATCCTGGATGACCTGGGGCTCTCTGCCGCCTGTGAATGGTATTGCGAGGAGTTTGAACGGAGAACCGAGTTGCAGATCGAGAAGGAAATTGAAGAGCTTACCGAAGGTGGAGTACACGAAAATACAGCCTTGTTCAGGATCCTCCAGGAGGGGCTGACCAACGTCCTGCGGCACGCACAGGCCGACCGGATCAGGGTCATTCTGAAAAGATCCGATGCCGGGATTGTTCTCTCGGTATCCGACAACGGGATCGGAATTCCCGATGAAAAGATGGATTCAAGGAATTCACTTGGTATCCTGGGCATGAAGGAGCGTGTGAGACAACTTGGAGGTAAGATGAAAATCACATCCGCGCCATCCAGGGGAACAAAACTGAATGTAACTGTACCACAAAGCAAGAAATAGAACCGCTATGGAAATCCTGGTTGCCGACGACCATTCGATTGTAAGGGAAGGCCTGAAGCAGGTGCTTCTGGGAATTGACCCCTCAGCAGTCATCCATGAAGCCTCCACAGGCGAAAAGGCCTTCGATATGATCAAATCCGGGCATTTTGACCTGATCATTCTGGATGTTTCAATGCCGGGCCTCTCAGGTCTGGACATTCTGAAGGCCATGAATGACAGGGGGATCAAGGCGCCGGTCCTTGTACTGAGCGTTCATCCGCAGGAGCAATATGCCGTTCGCTCTCTCCGGCTGGGGGCATCGGGTTACCTCTCCAAAGACAGCGCCTACGAAGAGCTGGCTGCAGCAATGCAGAAGATCCTTTCGGGAGGCAAATACATCTCTTCTGCTGTGGCGGAACGATTGGCCCTGGCTGTCGAGGGGCACGAACTGGAACAACCCCATGAACGGCTTTCCGAACGCGAATTCCAGATTATGTGCCTGCTTGCACGCGGGATTCCTGTTAATGAGATCGGCCACCAGCTGTATATCAGTGAGAAAACAGTTAGTACCCACCGCACACGTCTGCTTGAAAAGATGGGTATGAAGCGAAATGCCGAACTCACCCTCTATGCTATTCGTAAGAACCTGATTTCCTGATGTGGGAGAAATACCTACAGATAAACAATCCTTCTACCTACGCACCATTCATGATTCGCCTACAATGCAATAGATAGCGAATAGGTAATTTTACTGCGTTCCGGATCTTTTGAATGATTGCAGTATGGAAAATCCAAACGCCTTATCTCAGGAGAAACTGAAAATTCTTGTTGTTGAAGACAGCCAGACCCAGGTGGTTCAGCTGCAGCACATGCTGGAAAGCCAGAATTTCGAAGTCATTACTGCAACGAATGGCGAGCAGGCCCTTCAATACCTTCAGTCCTCGCTTCCCGCCCTGGTCATCAGCGGCATCCTCATGCCGGGGATCGATGGCTATGCATTGTGTCAGAAGATCAAGGAGGATCCTCGGACCAGTGACATTCCCGTGATCCTCCTCACCTCCCTGTCAAACCCTGAAGATGTCCTGGATGGGCTGGCATGCGGCGCGGATGACTTTTTGACCAAATCATTCAACGACCAATATCTGTTGTCACATGTAGAACAGATCCTTACAAATAAACGGTTGAACAGGAATGAAAAGATCAGGCTGGGAATTGAGGTCAATTTTTTTGGAAAACCCCGGTTCATCAAGGCCGACCAGCAGCAGATGCTCACCCTGCTGTTCTCCACCTACGAGGCAGCTGTCCTTCGAAACAACGAGCTGGCATCCATTCAGGAAGAGCTTAAAGCCCTCAACGACAACCTGGAGGATTTGGTGGAGGAACGTACCCGGGAACTTAGCAGCCAGCAAAAGAGATACCTGACCCTGTTCAATCAGGCACCGGTCATGTTCCTCTCATATGACCCGGTGACACTGGAGATAGTAGAATGTAACGATACGCTGCTGCAACGCACCGGGTTTTCACGGGAAGAGCTGATCGGGGGAAACATCCATGAGAAACTTCTGGCCGGCTTGCGTGAGGAGATGGCAACTGATCTTAAGGAATTTGCCGCTTCCGGAATCCGGATTGAACAGGAACTTACCATCACCACGAAACTGGGAGTACAGATCCCGGTACTCTTTAACGTAATTCCTCTTCGGAATGAGACCGGTGAGATCCTCCAAAGCCTGGCAGCTTTTCAGGATATTACGGCAATCAAGCGCGCCGAAGAGGAACTGAAGCAGAGTGAGGAGAGATACAGGACTGTGGCCGATTCGGCCGTCGATGCAATTATAACCCTCGATAGTTCCGGGCTGATCGTCGGATGGAACAAAGCAGCAGAAAAGCTGTTTGGGTACACCGAAAAGGAGATGGCCGGAGAACCGGTTACCCTGATCATGCCCGAGGAATATCGTCCGTTGCACCAGGAAGGATTCTACAGGCTGCAGCACACCGGCGATTCCAGGATCACCGGGAAAACCGTCGAGCTGAAGGGAAAACGAAAGAATGGGGAAGAGTTTCCGGTTGAACTCTCCCTGGCAAGCTGGACAACGGATGACGGACGTTTTTTTACCGGAATCATCCGGGATATAACAACCCGGAAGAACACCGAACAGGAGTTGCTGAAGGCCAAGGAGAAAGCGGAAGAGAGTGATAAGCTGAAATCCGCCTTCCTGGCCAACATGTCGCACGAGATCCGGACCCCGATGAACGGGATCATCGGATTCGTCCAGTTGTTGGAAGATCCGGATATCACAGCAGATGAGCGGGACTCATTTATTGAGATCATTAAAGCGAGCTCGAACCGCCTGCTGCAGGTGATCACCGATATCGTGGATATTTCAAAGATCGAGGCGGGACAGGAGGAGGTGACCTTGAGTGAGGTTAATATCCACAATCTGGCTCATGAAATCCTCGCCTTCTACAAGCCCAAAGCCAATGCCAAAGAATTGACGCTGGAATTGATCAGTAATCTCGATAGTCAAGTCAGGACCATCGTATCTGATCCGGTAAAACTTCGCCAGGCGGTCAGCCATCTCGTGGATAACGCTCTGAAGTTTACCTCCCGGGGCGGAGTGGTACTGGAGATCGGAATCAAGAACCAGATCCTGACATGCAAGGTAATCGACACGGGAATCGGCATAGCTCCCGAATTGCATGAACGGATCTTCGACCGGTTCCGTCAGGAAGAGACAGATATTGCCAGGAAATTCGGAGGAACAGGGCTAGGGCTGGCACTGGCAAAGTCGTACATCGAGATGCTGGAAGGAACCATCTGGCTTACCTCTGATCACGGGAAAGGATCCACCTTCGTGATTGAGGTCCCGGTCAGATTCAAACCCAATATCAAAAAGGAACAGGAGTCCAGGGCGAAAAAGGAGATGACCGAGGATCCGGAGCTTGCAGGTATATCCATTCTGGTCGCAGAGGATGAGCCCGACAACCTCAATTACATAAGAATGCTCCTGGAACGGTTTAAAATCAGCCTGGTGTTTGCAGGTACCGGCGAGGAGGCGATCGACAGGTGCAAAAGCCATCCGGAGTTGTCACTGGTTCTGATGGATGTCAAGATGCCGGTGATGGACGGCCTTGAAGCTACCCGGATGATCCGGAAGTTCAGACCCGATCTGCCGATCATTGCCACCACTGCCTTTGCCATGGAAAGCGATAAGGAGAGATGCATAACTGCCGGCTGCAACGACTACATTTCCAAACCGATACGTAAAGATATCTTACTTGCAACAATAAAGAAATTTGTCTTATGAGAATCCTAATCGCTGATGACTCAACACTGCTTCGGACAAGGATCAAAGAGATGATTGGCGGGATACCCAATCTTAATTGTGTCGGGGAAGCGGATAACGGTCATGACGCCCTCCGCATGATCGGTGAACTGAACCCCGACATGGTCGTTCTGGATATCCGGATGCCCGGCCTGAGCGGGATCGAATTGCTGAACGGGATCAAACAGAGTGGATCACCGATGAAGGTCTGCATTCTGACAAACTACCCCTACAGGCAATACAGGGATCGATGTATGGCGGAAGGAGCCGACTACTTTCTCGATAAAAACAACGACATCCAGAAAATCATCGAGCTCTTTTCTTCCCTTGGTTCCATGCCCGAATCTATCGAAAAACAGGAAGGAGAGCATGAATAACTCAATCATGCCGGCCCGGAACCTGTTTATCCGGTTTACACTCGGCGAATCCCTTTTCGCCCTGCCCCTGTAGGCCGTGGAGCGGGTCATCCCCGCGGTTGAGTTCCGGCCGCTTCCCGAGGCGCCGGAGATCGTTATGGGGGTGATCAATCTGCAGGGAGATGGGGTTGTAGTGATTGACGCCCGGAGCGTCATCACTACATCCGCAGGGTATCTGAAAGGAGTAGGGAACCTTGACGGTGACCTGATCCTGATCTACGACCTGAAAGATCCGCTGGTACATCTGTTGAGAAATTCCATCGACCACGGGATCGAATCCCCGGTGGAAAGGAAGCGTCTTGGCGGAACCTTATCCATGGAATCCATGCCTGGCGAAGGATCCGTCATCGTTCTGACCTGTCCACTGTCAAAATCCTCTCTCCTGGGGATCCTGGTGCGGTGCGGGGACTTCCAGTGCATATTTCCGGGCCAGGAGGTGGAACGAACAATTCGGGTTTCAGCCGACCAGGTGAAGAGAGTGGGCAACAGGAGGACAATCACAATTGATGAGTGAATCCTGCCGGCAATTCCGCTCGCCAATGCACTCGGGATTGAGGTCAAGGAAGATCAGGAAGACTCAATTAATCAATCCCGGATGCCATTTCAGGGATTTACAGTACATTTGTCATTGTAAGAGCCTCAGGCCAGCACATCGCGCTGCAGGTGGATGAGGTGATGGGAACCCAGCCTGTGATCGTGAAGGGACTCGGACGGCAGCTGAAACGGGTTCTCAATTTTTCAGGCGTGATCATCTCGGGATGACCGGGAGCGGGGAATAGAAGCCGGAGCAAATGCATACATTGTGAAGAGCAGTTTTGACCAAAGC
>Ga0172368_10004074_pt1 | contig 17166 bp, 19 predicted proteins | sample Lak11m_FD_114540 | JGI IMG/M metagenome (GOLD analysis project Ga0172368, IMG submission 114540) | Freshwater microbial communities from Kabuno Bay, South-Kivu, Congo - kab_022012_11m | ecosystem: Environmental > Aquatic > Freshwater > Lake | place: Democratic Republic of the Congo: South-Kivu...
AATCTCAACTTCAACCGTAACCTTGCGTTTTTGCATTATGTCTAAATTGATGAAATCGATATTAAAACTATCCAGAATTTTTAATGGAGATGGTCATTGTGCCCTAGTAAAAACTGGTGCCAAGATATTTGAGAGTATCATGACGAATAACGACCCGAACAAAAGGTTATACGGGGACGTTGTTGAATTGTTCCACTCTTAATAATAAACAAATACGCCGGGCGAACGCAACCATTTCGCTGCGAAACGTACGAGCGCCTTCCTTCGAAGCCATGAGCACGGAAAACGAACGGGGAGCCCTGCGCGGCAGAGTCTATTTATTTCGAATAGAGCGCCAATTTTACAATCGCGCCAGACAACGTGCGGTCATAATTTATTGACTAATTTTTCAAGGATTGCTTCGAGGCGGTTGTTATGCGCATCAAGGCGGGTATTCTGTTCATGCATCATTGCTTCAAGACGAATGTTATGTTCATTTATCCCAATTACCATTGCTTCAAGATGGGTATTATGTTCTTTCTGTTCCCCAATAAAAGAACCTAAAATATTCTTGATATCCGGTAGATTTTTTAAGAACTCATTTCCTTTATCCAGTTTTCTGCCAAGATCGAACTCATCATCCGAGTCCACTTTTGAGAACTCTTCCGGCAGATCAATATTAAAAGGTAACAATAGTTCTTTGATACCTTTTATTTTAGCGCCGCTCTCTTCCCCTCGTACTTTTATTGTCTGTGTGAAATTATCTATTACACTATCTTCACCACAACATAGGATCTTAACACTACCGTCCTTTGCATTAAAAACCAGTCCAGGCATACCAAAAGATCTTCCAATATGTTCTACGACAGACCTGAAGCCAATGTCTTGTACTTTACCAGTAACGATTATGCTATGACATTTTTGAATCGATTTTTCTGTTGTGGTGGTCATGCTGTTTCCTTAGGCATTTCAACGTTTCACTTTTTCTATTGAAGATATCATATTGTTGCTTGAGCCTTAGTACCACAATATTAAGGCAAACGCTAATAAACCTTATTAAATTGGGAAAAATATAAGATATCTTGATTGCAACAGGATAAAAGAAGTCACGTATGCGGGAAGGTCTAATTCTATCTGCGAAAACCTGCCAATCTGTGGATAAAATTTTAGATGAAAATCCGCAGATTGACGCAGATTTGTTGGGAGTAACCCGGAAATCTCACCGCAAAGAACGCGAAGTTCCCAAAGATTTTGCAGCTATGCTTTCTTTGCGGTGATTTAATTTTTGTATGTCAGTTAAATCAGCGGCCTTGGCTGCTTCTCATCCGGCTGGACAGGCAACTTCATCGTATTTATCAGGATCGGATCGGTCACTTCTTTTGCTCTTTCAAGCAGCAGTTCCTTTCCACATTGCGTTATAGCAAAAATAGGGATTGCCGTGCCAAACTGGGCTATGGTCTTTCCTGCGACGCAGCCGCGTATCCATTTTGAGGTGCAGCCTGTGGTCATATCCACAAGATCTACGAATTCTTTCGCCTCTTCCTCTGGCATGCCTGTTGTATGAACACCGAAAGCGATTATTTGCACTTTATGTTTCTTCTCAAGCTCCCTGAATTCACGCGCATCCTTTGCATTTGTAACAGAGACACCGATCTTCTTGTAACCCATTTTAATTGCTTTCTTAACACCTTCGACCTGGTTAAGAGCAGCCGTTTTTGGATCAAGTACCGTGCCCCCGACTTCCTGGATTCGTTCAATAAGCCCTGGGATGGGTGTTGTTTCAGCCAATCCTGAAATGCGTGAGCCCATTCCCTGCGCCAGTTTAGGATTGCTGGTAATTACGGTTCCTGCCCCGTCGCATGCCGTGACAGTTGTGTCAAGGAGACCCCGGCGCAATCCTGTCATGAAAGTCTCACTTGCGCCAAATCCCACGAATATTTCCATCTCTATTGCCCTGTCTTTTGTAAATAGCCCGAAATCCTTTATCCTGAATTCGATATTTTTCTTTGCAGTCTTTGAGGTGAATTTCTTTATCCCGCGCACCTTATCGAATATAGGACAATATTCCGTCTCTGGTTCGCCTGTTTCAACAACTTTGCCGTTCTCAACTACTACACGGGTTTTACCGAGAGCTTCCATAACGTGTCTGTCTTTTGCCATGATTATTAGTATGGGTTCTGAGATATTAATCATTAAGATATTGACATATTTTCAAAAGTTGAGGCAAAATTTGCCACAATTCTTTTGACATGATTCACAGGAAAATAAATAAGCTACTTTTCCATATTAAGCCCTGAATGGAACTATCGATCATCTTATTAAGATTAATCTTAACATTCGCATTATCCCTGATCTTTGGTTATGAAAGGCAGAGGTCACATAAACCCATAGGTTTTGGGACCTTCATTTTTGTATCAGTGGGATCATGCGGTCTTGCGATAACTGCGATCATCCTGAATGAAAACCCTCTTCCGTTATTGGGCTCGGTCGTCACGGGAATTGGCTTTCTGGGAGCTGGCGCATTGATCAAGACAAACGAAAAGACTTTCGGGTTCACCACGGCTGCAAGCGTGTGGTTATTCGCGATCTTTGGGATCACTATAGGTGTTGGTCAATATGTTATAGGGATCACTATTTATATACTGACGTGGGTAATTATTTTCTTTGATAAACTGTTTGAAAAAAAAGGAATGGGATATTACCAGAAAAGGTTGATCATCAATACCAATAAGATCGTGGAAAAATCTGAAATAAAAACTATCTTTTCACAGGGCACGCAAAGGCACAAGTTCATAGGTATAGATGTGGATAAGAAAAATAATAAGATAGCTATAACTTACCTGATAGAAGGAACTTCCGAAGATATTTATAAAATTTCGAAGAAATTATATGAAATGGACTGGTTCGATTCCTGTAAATTCGAATGAATATATAAAAAACTCGCTTATTATCTATTATATTACATTGTATCCTTTTTTCACAGCATCTCGGACAATATAAGATTCTTTCAATTTTCTTTCAAATTCTTCCTGCGTATAGCATAATGCATCAATATGTTCGTGAAATTTCAGTTCTGTGAGAATCTTCCCCATTCTTCCTGCGAATTTTTCTTTACTGAATTCATTTGATACTAATATCATATCAATATCACTGAAATCATCTGGCTTACCCCATACCCTTGATCCAAAAAGTATAAATTTGACAGGTTTATATTTTTTTATAATATAATCCTTCTTTTCTCTTAGAAATTGCTGAAGAACCGAATCTTTTATCTGATTTTCATCCATTATCATTCACCCAGTCTTTTCTTTACCCCACATAAGCAATTTTTCTGACTGTGATATCTTCTGGCGCTTCCAGCAATATTGCTAATTTATCAATATGATGGGTCTTTGGAGGAAGATCGTCAAATCTGGTAATATATAGGGCTTTTAAACATTGTTCTATGGTCTGATGACAAAAGAAAGCCGATGCATAATAATCCCCTGATCTGGCACAATTTTTTGCTGTTATAAGATCACGTTCGGATTGCGACAGCCAGTTCTTTATCATCTGGTTCAAAACAAAACACCTGCAAAATCTTCTATATTCATCGTATTAACCTTGATTTATAATTAGTTAAATCTTTTTACAAGACCAAATCTTCATTAACACTGTTCGCCATAATATCCTTCAAACAGGATGTGATGGTCAATGAATAAGATATTTTTCAAAGATGCCAGGGTTACAAAACCGCAGGACAACCAGGTGGAACAGGTAAAAAGGATATTCCCGGAAATATCTCCTGTGAAAGAGGGTGATATTGTAGCGATCAAAATTCATCCGGGCGAATATGGCAATACCACACATGTAAGGCCTGTCATCGTAAGAACCGTTGTTGACCTTGTAATAAAACAGGGCGGAATACCTTTTGTTACTGACACTACTACATTATATAAAGGAATGAAACTCAATGCAGCTCAACTTATTCAGGGCGCCGCCATGAACGGCTTCACTCATGCAAGCATGAATGCTCCCTTTATTGTGGCAGACGGTTTGAGAGGCGGCGATGGAAAAGAGATAAAGATCGATGGGGAAGCGCTTGATAAGATAACGGTGGCCTCAGGGATCGCGCAAGCTGATTCCATGATAGTCATCTCACACGGGAAAGGTCATCCAGCGTCCGGATTCGGGGGCGCAATTAAGCATCTTGGCATGGGCTGTCTTGATCGAGCTGGGAAGATCAAAGTTCACGAGGTTGGAAGACCCTCGATCGACCCTGAAAAATGCATCCGGTGCGGCGACTGTGTAGAAGTATGCCCATGGGGTGCGATAACACCGCCCCAGATAGACCATAAAAAATGCTGCGGTGAGTTATCATGTGCTGATGCCTGCCAGCAGGAAGCGATCATTCCACCAATTGATGCCTCAGAAAAAATGCAAAAAAGATTGGGGGAAGCGGCACTTGCTCCTATCAGAGCACTTGGTGGCCGCATCGGTTATATCAACTGGGTTTATGACATAACGCCTGGATGTGATTGCTTTAATTTTTCGGCTGAACATTTTGTCCAGGACATTGGAATACTGGGTGGAAAAGATCCTGTGGCTATTGATGCTGCGACGATCGACCTTATAAATGAACGGATGAAACCGGATGGAAAGTCCATATATCATGTTTGGGGAGTAAATCCAACCATACATCTCGAAGCAGCTGAAAAGATTGGGTGTGGAAGAAGGAAATATTCGCTTGTGGAATAATTCGGCCAAGGATAGGCTCATGCAAATTTCAATTCATACATAAGATTAATAAATGAAAGAAATCAAGTATATATTGGAATACAGATCGTTTCAATTTTTAATACATAAATAAACAAGATCATAAATATCAAATGATTGAAAAATCTAAAGACAAAGCTTGAAAATCGAAAAGATGCGAGGTAAAACTATGTCAAAACTTAAAAAGAGAGGAATTGAACGAAAAGGTGAAAAGAAACAAAAGACCCAGGACAACAAACTGATGGATGAGCATCTTGTGGATTTGACAAAAGGAAAAGTGGAGTTTGAGGAACTCCCAGAGGAATAATATTGAATATAAGGGTGAAAATACTTTCAGGGGGTGTTAAAGAACAGGATATGGATGTTTCACCGGATTCCACATATGAAGAGCTCCTGGGATCTCTTCATATTAATCCGGAAATTGTACTTGTTTTTCGAAATGGCGCTCCTGTGCCTCTTGATGAGAAAGTGTCTGCTGATAATGTAGATATCCTGAGGGTCGTAACAGGCGGATAATACTTGCTGATATTACAGATCCATAATACTTATTGATCTTTATGGAATTATCAGACTCTTGTGGACGAAAGATCCGAAGCCTTCGGATCTCACTCACACACCGATGTAACCTGAGATGTATTTATTGTCATCGCGAAGGGGAAACGCGGGAAATGAAAAATGAAATGAGTGTTGAGACTATTTCAAATATCGTGAGAGCCTCCAATTCTTTTGGAGTTGAGAAGGTAAAATTCTCAGGGGGAGAACCATTGATCAGGGATGATATAGATAAAATAATACAGGCCCTTCCTCCGCTTAAGGATATCTCAGCAACAACAAATGGTACATTTCTTGCACAAAAGGCGCAAAGCCTTGCAGACAGCGGACTTGATAGAATAAATATAAGTCTTCCTTCTCTTTCGCCTGAAATATACAGGAAGGTGACAGGAGGAAGTGTGCAAAGAGTTCTTGAAGGAATAGATGCGGCGGTTGAGTGTGATCTTACCCCTGTCAAGCTGAATATGGTTCTCATGAAGGGGATAAATGAAGGGGAACTACCTGAAATGATGAATTTTATCCGGAAGTTTGACGGGAAGGTTATCCTGCAATTAATAGAATTGATGGATTTTAACAAAATGAAAGAATTTCAGGTCAATATTCGAGAAGTGGAAAAGTACCTGGAATCTAAAGCTTCAAATATCGAAGTACGTTCCATGCATAGGAGAAAGAAGTATCATATAGATGGGATTGAAGTCGAACTTGTCCGCCCGATCGATAATTCTCATTTCTGCGCTAATTGCAATAGGTTGAGGGTCACATCAGATGGAAGGCTAAAGCCCTGTCTATTGAGAAATGATAATCTCGTGGATGTCAATAATAAAGAACCTGCTGAAATAATGGAGCTTATGGGGCTTGCAATGGAAAAAAGAGAACCATTTTATAAGAACTGATCCATAACTTATCTATAACTGATATGTCATGAATCATAATGCTGTGGTTCTTTATGAACAATATTTATGAAACTGAAATCAAATATTTCATTCAGGGATATGATCCGGGTTATGTATTTTAACCTGTGAAGTACTGGCACAAAATCCATTGTTGATGAAACAAAGCCAGATGACAGCATGGAGCAATATTTCGGGGAGATCCCGTAAGCATCAAGCACAAAATCCGCATCCACTATTCCAGTCAGTGTCGAAACCATCATTGCAGCCGTCTTTGGTTTTTTTCGTATGAAGGTGCTGGCTTTTTCATGAAGCTGGAGAAATCGCATGATAATTTCAGGATTTTTCATCAATTCTTTTCTGATGACGATCCCGTAACTTGGATTATTCTTCCAGAGCTGATCGGGCGGGATGATTATTTTTGCTTCACATGCACGCGAAGCTGCCGCGGCAAGTGACGGAGTACCAACAGAAGCATCAATATCCCTGTCAATTAGCGCCTCCAGGACAAAATCTGTCCATGGGAAATTCTTTACCCTGATGTCTAATTTTGCCTCGTTTATAATATTATTTATTATTACATCGTGGATCGAGCCTTTTGGAGGGGAACCGATGATCTTTCCCTCAAATTGCCGCATAGCTGCTTCAATATCCCCAAGTTCAGAAAGCGTCATGTACTCCTTCAGTGCAATCAGCACTGTTCCCTCCACATGCCCCCCAGCCACACATATGATAGGAACACCATGATCAATTCCGATTATCGCAGGGGGAAGACCTATATATCCGATATCGATTTCCTTGTTTGCAAAAGCTTTCACGATATCTGGCCCTGAAGCGAAAAGTTTCCAGGTAGCCATTATTCCGGCCTTTTCAAGCCAGTCCGTACTCATTAGAATAAAAGAAGTGTGATATAACGTAGAAAGATGACCGATATTGATTTGTTGTTTCTCGAACATGATATTTTCATAGATAAGCTATCATTAAAACCTTTCTGTAGCAGTTTCCACTGGAAGATTAGGAGTTAATTTGGGTATAATATTGGAAAAATAATATTTAAGGACATACCAATTAATGATTGCGTAGAGGATAAATAACAATCATCAAGATTCACTTCCTATCCTATCCACAACCTATCCAAGAAGTCTTGAAATCCTCTACCTTTTCTAATTATCGTTTCTGATCAAATAATTATAATTATAATCATAGATTTGGGGTCAATTTGGGTATAATCTTGGAAAAATAATATTTAAGCACATACCAATTAATGATGGCGTAGAGGATAAATAACAATTACCAAGATTCACATCCTATCCTATCCACAACCTATCCAAGAAATCTTGAAATCCTCTACCTTTTCTAATCATCGTTCTTAAACAGAAATCAGAATTCTTGACAAGTTTCACCAACAGATTTAAATGACCTTATTACATTTCGTGATGGCATGGAAATACTCGCAGACATCGGAGGGCGTCCCGGTCTTGATTGCCGGGGTTTTTGCAGATATTGTTATTTCAAAGGTGTGAAAGAAATCCCGGCGTTCGGATGCAAACACTGCATGCCATTCCAGAAAGGTTGCAATTACTGCACAAACAGTGTCCGGGAAAGTTATTCGAGTTTTAAATCGCTCTCCGTTGTGGCACAGGAGATAAACCAGGCGGTTTATTTCAATAAGAATGTTTCAAAATTCAATGTGAGCGGAGGAGGGGATGTGAGTTGCTATCCTGAATTAAAGCCTCTTGTGAAATTCCTCTCGCAATATAAGAAACCCATCCATCTTGGCTATACAAGCGGAAAGGGACTGAATAAGCAGGATGCACAGTTCTTTATAGAACATGGAGTTAATGAAATTACATTTACGGTATTTGCCACTGACCCGGAACTTCGACGAAAATACATGAACGATAAGACGCCCGAAGATTCACTGGAGGCACTACGAGTCCTTTGCGGTAAGTGCGATGTCTATGCTGCCGCGGTACTTATTCCGGGAATAAATGACGGCGATGTGCTTTTAAAAACATGCGCCGACCTGGCGGAAATGGGCATTAAAGGGTTCATACTGATGCGATTTGCCAATGCAAATGAACAGGGTTTGATCCTTAATAATTCACCCGTAATAGAAGGAGTTGTACCACACACGATCCCTGAATTCAAATCCATTGTAGATGATATTAATGAAAAGTTTGATTTTCGCGTAACCGGGACTCCTCTGTATGATCCTGAGACGGGCTCACCTTTTGCCATCCGAAATGAACCTGACGCCCTTTCAAGATTGCCCTCGATCAAGAAAGAAGCCACAATTATCACAAGTGAAGTCGCAGCGCCTTTATTAAATGAGATTTTTTATAAGCTTGGCAGGCTTGTGAATGCAATTCCTGTAAAAAAAGATATTGGCTGTCTTATTACAATTGATGATATTAAAGGACTGGATTTATCAAATGTTAAGGAAACAGTAATTTTCCCGGGCAGGGCATTTGTTCATGACCCTGAGATAAAAAAAATACTTGTAAGCGATGGCAAAGACAGGCTCGTTCGAAGAGGACCGGATTTGCTTACAGTTGACGGCGAGATGAGTATTTCCATGACAAAAGAGGAAGTCATTGCAATAGAGATAGCGGCGTTCACCGAATTGATCCAGATGATCAATGTCCTTGGAACTGAGCCAAAGAAATAACTAATACGATTTGTCGTGGAAACATTTTAAATATATCCTTTGAGAATGTTAATTTGGTATTATTTGGTGGAACAATGAACAAAAATATACTTGTAACAATAGGATTAATAATTGGTACATTAGGTTTTATTATCAGTGTTGCTGGTAGTATTAACGTCCGAGACGCCGTCAGCAATGCAATTGTTATTCAGAATATAATACTTTATTCTCTATGTTTAATCATCGTTGGCACCAGAAGGGAAACATAACTATACGGCTTGTTTTAATTTACCAGCATGACATGGAATGCCTCGCTCGATACGAACACAAATTATATATATCGTCATAACTATGTTAGTGTGTCACATACTAACACAAAATAATATAATAGGTGATTTGATTGTCAGAAATTGGAAAGAAAATAAGACTTGAACGGATTATGGACAGGGAAAGCAGGAACATGGTAATCATACCTATGGATCATGGGATTTCAATGGGGCCTGTAAGGGGTATCGTAAATCTGGCTGAAATGGTAAATAAAGTTGCTGATGGCGGGGCGAATGCGGTCCTACTGCAAAAAGGTATGGCAAAACACGGACACCGAGGCTACGGGCGTGATATCGGACTTATCATTCACATGAGTGCATCCACTGCGCTTGGACCTGATCCCAATGACAAAGTGATGGTGTGCACAGTTGAAGAAGCGATCAAAATGGGGGCAGACGCCGTGAGCATTCACGTCAATATCGGTTCCGGAACAGAAGCAGACCAGCTGACTGAAATGGGCGAAGTTGCTGAACAATGCGACACCTGGGGAATACCTCTCATTGCCATGATGTACCCGCGCGGAAAGGATATAAAGAATTCAAATGATGCAGAACTTGTCGCCCATGTTGCAAGAGCAGGCGCGGAATTAGGCGCAGATATCATAAAAACAAATTTCACTGGAGATATTGACAGCTTCAGATCAGTTGTGGAAGGCTGCCCTGTGCCAGTGGTTATGGCAGGAGGCCCAAAGGCAAATACTGATGAAGAATTCCTTCAAATGGTACGCACAGCAATAGATGCAGGCGGAAGAGGCGTCGCGATTGGACGCAATGTATTCCAGCATGAGAATCCAACAGCCATGACGCGCGCGCTTACGCTTGTCGTGCATAAAGGCGCAAGCGTTGAAGATGCCATGGAGGCTCTGCGGTGAAAAAAGAAAAATCCATATGGATAAAAGCGGACGGCAGTAACTGGGAAGAAAATAAGCCGCGAGTGACCACAGGGCTTGAATCGGGTGCAGATTTCGTATTCCTGAATGAGCAGGATATTTCAAAAGTAAGGGAACTTGGAAATATCAAGATCGCAGCGCCATCTGAAGATGCAGATATCGTAGTCGTTGGCAAAGAAAGCGAAGGCGATGGAACAAGCAAGCTGCCTTCTGATTTTTCAAATTCTGAGGATATTTCAGAAGCGCAGCATTTGAGGAGGGAAGGAAAAAGCGTTGCTGGTTATGTTGTTATTAAGAATAAGAAATATGAGCAGTTCGCAGTCGAACTTGGAAAATCATGCGATTATTTGATCGTGATCGGCACGGACTGGAAAGTCATTCCGCTTGAAAACCTTATAGCGGGGCTGCAAAAACTCGATGTTGAGATAATAGCAGGCGTCCAGAACGCGGAGGAAGCAAAGCTGGCTCTTGAAACGCTTGAGCACGGCTCAGACGGTGTGTTCCTTGATACCGATAACTTTTCCGAGATAAAGAAAGTGGCAGCGGTCAGGGACAGGTCGGGTATGGAAAAAATACCTCTTGCCAGAGCCAGAGTAACAAAGGTAAAACCAGTAGGAATGGGCGATAGGGTTTGTGTTGATACCGCTTCGCTGATGGTTCTCGGTGAAGGCATGCTCATCGGTTCCCAAAGCAATGGATTGTTCCTTGTGCATTCGGAATCTGAAGAAAGCCCTTATGTCGCAGCGCGCCCGTTCAGGGTCAATGCAGGCGCAGTGCATGCTTATATCAGGGTCGGCGAGAAGACGCGCTACCTCTCGGAACTGGCATCGGGTGATGAAGTATTGATAATCGATTCAGATGGTGAAACCAGGCCGGCAGTCGTTGGAAGGATAAAAATAGAGCGCAGGCCCCTGATGCTTGTGGAAGCAGAGGTTGATGGGACAAAAATAAAGACTCTTCTGCAGAATGCAGAGACAATTAAACTTGTAGGCGCCGATGGAAAGCCAATGCCAGTGACTGCACTTAAGGAAGGTGACGAGGTTCTGGTGTATTTTGAGGCGGCGGCGAGGCATTTCGGGATAAAGATAGAGGAGACGATTATTGAGAAGTGATGTGCATAAGGTTAAAATTCTCTCCTTTTTTTGATGATGCACATCCTCTATAAAATATTTTTTTTTAAAGATGTGAAAGAATTAATATGGTTATAAGAACAGATATAAGTAGATTAAAATGCCGAAAGCAAGAAACCTGATTGAAGCATATAATAACTTTGTTGTAGAACCGCTAAAGACGGTTGAAGAATTCGATAATTTTTATGTAAATAGACCACTGGGAGCGCCATCTCCTATAGAGGAACTCAAAGACAGAATAGAACATGCTGTAAATGTTGAAAAATATCTTTTTCTTGGTTTCAGAGGAAGCGGAAAAAGCACAGAATTGAACCGCTTATCTCGATTGATTGATGAGGACAAGTTCATCATTGTCAGGTATTCAATCAATGAATTGAATGTCAGTGATTTTGATTTCAGGGATTTCTTCGCTTCGATGGCTTTAAAAATCTATGAAACTGCGGCTAACGAGATAAAGTTGGAAAAAGATATCGAAGATGATTTTAAAGAATTTATGATGACCATTACCAAGGTATCAGAGCAGGACATTACGAGTTATAGCAAAACCGGTTTATCTTTCTCAAAACTTATAATCTTAAAATTAGGAAGTGAAGAAAAGACAAGGGAGTTTGTAAGAAAAGAACTTGAGACGAAAATCAGTGATCTTATCCAAAAACTTAACTGGCTTATTAGAGAAGTAGAAAATAAAGCAAACAAGAAAATTGTAATAGTTGTTGACGACCTTGATAAACTAACGCGCGGACAGCAGGCTGAGGATTTCTTCTATAAAAACTACAGATTATTGATTCAGCCAAATTGCTTTATTATTTACACATTCCCTATACCACTGGATTTCAATCCTTATTACGAGAACGTAAGACATGATTTTGATGATGATGTTATCCTTCCGCAGCTTCCTCTCAAAAGCAAAGATGGAAAGAAAATAAATGAAGAAAACTTCAACTTTTACAGGCAATTGGTACAGTGTAGAATGGATTTAAATATGATAGAAGAAGACGCTTTGAAGGAAGCCATATTTTCTACGGGGAAAACTTCTGAGTTCATTTCTGTAATGAGAGATGCGACTATCAAAGCGCACAGGAAAGAGAAAGGGAAGATAACAAAAGAAGAAATTAAAGAAGTGCTTGAGAAATTGAGAAGAACTTTTGATAGGACACTTACTGAAGCACACAAAAAGCGACTTTTAGAAATTTATACTACGAAGGAAGCTCGTGACCAAAGTAGTGATGATTCCATAACTCGTGAGCTACTTTTTAGCCTGACTGCCGTTGAGTATGAGGATAAAGAGGGAAGGTGGTGTGATATTAACTTGCTACTTACGCCACTGGTGGAGAAATGGAAAACAGAATCGAAGATGTTGAAGAAATAGACACATTAATAGCAGAGCTTGAGATTTCGAAAGGTAAAGGAAATCTTATCCTGTGCGTGGTTAATTCGCCTCTTTATAGAGATAGAATTATCCTGACTTTGAGAGGGAGATTTTCATCGAACATTGTACCTGTAATAAATGGTGAGCAAATAATCTCTATTTTAAAAAAGAAGGACTTCAACGGTGCAGATATTTTAATGTGGATTATGCCAGAAGACCCGAATGATGATCTGCTTAACACATTAAATAATTTCAGGGAATTATTCTATGAAGGGAAGTCTCCCAATGTTGTGTTTTATAATCAGTCATTTTCTGAGAGCGTGATAAGAAAAGCGCCTGACTTCTGGAGATACAGGGGGAATTATTACGAGTTTAAAGAAATTGAGAGAGGTTTGACTTTCGATGCACTAGAAGCTTTAACTACACCACTTATATATAAAGACAAAGAGGATTTGCTAAGGCGGAAAAGGATAAATGAATATCTTCTTGAAAAAGTCAAGGATAAGGAAGAAAAGAGCAAAATTTTGAGTGAAGTAGGTATAATATTCCGTTATTTGGGAGAATTTGATAAGGCTTTGGAATATTATCAAAAGGCATTGAAGCTGAATGAAGAAATGGAAAGAAAAGAAGGAATTGCAGATCAACTTGGAAACATGGGCGTTGTCTTCAACATTAGAGGAGAACTTGATAAGGCTTTAGAATATTATGAAAAGGCATTGAAGCTGAACGAAGAACTGGAAAGAAAAGAAGGAATTGCAGCTCAGCTAGGACATATAGGCACTGTCTACAGAGAGAAGGGAGAATTTGATAAGGCTTTGGAATATCTTAAGAAGGCATTGGAAATTTTTGAAGAACTGGGAGGAAAAGAAGGAATCGTCATTCAACTTGGAAATATAGGCATTGTTTACCTAAATAAAGAAGAATTTGATAAGGCTTTGGAATATTATGAAAAGGCATTGAAGCTGAACAAAGAACTGGAAAGAAAAGAAGGAATTGCAAATCAACTTGGAAACTTGGGTGTTATATACGCAATCCGAGGAGAATTTGACAAAGCTTTGGAATTTCACGAGAAAGCACTAAACATACATGAAAAGTTGGGGAAAAAACAAGGAATTGCACTTCAACTTGGGAACATAGGTTTAGTTTACTTTGACAAAGGAGAATTTGACAAAGCTTTGGTATATTTGGAGAAGGCATTGAAAATTTTTAAAGAAATGGGGAGTCGAATTGAAACCGCTCATGCTTTATGGTACATTGCTGATATTTTCGTGCTAAAAGATGAGAAAAAGCGTGCATTAGATTATTATTTAGAGGCGCAAAATCTTGCAAAAGGCAGTTCTATTTTTGAAGATATTACAAGAAAGCTGAAGGCATTAAAAGATGGAAAAAATGTGACAGGATCTAAGCCAAAAACAAAAGTACGAGCAACGTTATAAGTCCTTGATATTAAAATGTCCAATGAACTCCATAATAAATCCGATATGATTTCAAAATGTGAGACCGCAATAGGTGGGATCTGGAAAGGAAAACTCACAGGCAAGGAAATCAATGAAAGCATAATGGAAATTCGCTCAAAATTGCGGATAGATACGCAATAGATAAGCCTTCGTTCCATTCACTATAGCACAAAATGAAAATAAGGAATTTATCATGGCCACAATAATCATCAGCGACGGCCTTGCGTCATGCGATAAGGTGCTGGTGTTTCCCTATAAACAGGTAATATTCCCTTAAATCAGGTTTAATTCCCTGAAAATAGGAAATTATATAAATTCACAAAACGATTATTATTGGATGGAAAACATACTCGGCACCAAAACTGCTACAAAAATAATTTCCTGCTTATTGAAAAATCCACTTAAAGAATTCAAGGAAATAGACCTGATAAAAGAAAGCAGTGCGGGGAAAGGCGCCGGGGCGGATTCAATTAACAGACTCTATTCATCGAATATTGTGACAATAAAAAGAGCAGGAAAAACAAAAATTATCCGTCTTAATTCCCTGAATCCGGTAACATTTGCCATAAGGCAGCTTTTCGATCAGCTTAAATTCCTGACATTGCCGGAAATCAGGATTTGCGCTATTTCTCTTTTTAAGGAAAAGGTTTGCAGCAGATCGAAAGCAATAATTCTTTTTGGCTCTCTGGCTGCGGGAACATATGATGAAAATAGCGATATAGACCTGCTCGTGATTATTGACGATGAGAACGAGATCGAAGAAATCAAAAAAGTCATTAATGACATTCATGAACTTATTGGAGAATATATAAACGTTCACTTCCTTAACTCAAATGAATCCAGGAATGAATTTAATAAAAATGAACTAATAAGAACGGCGCTGATAAACGGTATTTTAGTTTATGGTGGGGATCATGTGCGAGAGATCATGAAATCACCCGTTGATATGGAAGATTTCAGATATATAAAAGAAAGAATAAATGCCGCAATGAGAAATTATGCCAACAAAGATTACGAATTATCTAAAGAAATAGTTTTTGCAGTAGTTGAAGATATGGCATTTCTTGTATGTAAACTGGAAGGATTGGACGCTTTATCCCGAAAAGATGCCCTTTCTAAAATAAACAAATTAAAGGAATACAAAGTATTAAGTGAAATGGAAAAACTCAACACAGAAAATATGATTGAAGTTTTGGAAGATATTTATATCAAAATCTTTAACAAGAAAATACGCAAAGGTGAACATATTGAAAGATGAATTAAAGAACGAGATAATTGAAGATTTCGATCGAGCTAAAAATGCTTTTGCCTCTGCGAAAAGAAATTTCGACGAAGAAGATATGTTCACTGCTGCCAATAGATTATTCGTTGCCTGTGAAAATGCGGTTTATGCTTGTATGAAACTCAAGTTTGGTGGAACAACTATCTCCAGAAAAAGGATAATCTTAAAAATCCATAGCATTAGTCCCATTATGATGGAATTATATGAACGTTCATATGATCTGAGAGTACAGGCTGATTACGGGAGAAAAAGCAAAATTGTGGAATTTAACAAAGAGCGCATCCGAGAAATAATCTGTAAAGTTGAAAAATTGATTTCAGATATTGAAAAAGAATTGATAAAATCTGGAATCATATAAACACAATTGAGGGAATTAAGGAGTAAATATGACCACAATAATCATCGGCGGCGGCCTTGCAGGTCTTGCCGCAGCTTACAAGCTCGCGGAAAAAGAGAAAATAATCATCATCGAGAAAAAGCCTGAACTTGGAGGCATGGCATCAAGCTATAAGATCGATAATTACTACATCGAACAATATTACCATCATATCTTTGCAAGCGACAAAGATCTTATTTCACTCATAGAAGAACTTGGTCTTGGCGATCGGCTTGAATGGCTAAAAGGTACGACCGGATATTATTTTGATGGTAAAATATATCCCATGAATTCGCCGCTTGAAATATTAAGAGCTCTGCCGCTAATGGATGTTATCAGATTGACATTTCTTGTACTAAAAGCCAAATCCATAAAAGACACGACTCCTTTTGATGATATCACGGCAAAAGATTGGATAATCGAAATGGCAGGAGAATCCGTTTATAATAATTTCTTTTTGCCGCTTCTATCCAGCAAGTTCGGGGATAATAAAGAAAAGGTGTCAGCAGCATGGCTTCTGGGGCGTGTCCAGATCCGCTCCAACAGGGGAACAAAGGGTGAAAAATTAGGTTACATGCGCGGGGGTTTCGCGGCGCTTATTGAAAAAATGGCGGGCAATATCAGAAATAAGGGAGGGATCATAACAAAAGGCAATGTATCTCGAATTGAGATTTCCGGCAATTCAATAAAAGGCGTTGTCGTGAATGGCGAAAGGATCGAATGCGACAGGCTTATTTCAACGGTTGCGCCCCATGTTCTTTCAAATATCCTGGACACGAATATTGCGGGGCTTGATCTTGATCTTAATATCAGTTATCAAGGAACTGCATGCGCTCTTTTTGGTTTATCCGAAAAAGTCATGGACGATATTTACTGGCTGAACATTAAAGAAGATGTCCCTTTTGGCGCGGTCATTGAACATACGAATTTTATCCCTGTATCAGATTATGGGGAACACTTGATGTATGCGACATCATATTTCCAGGATCCGAAGAGCATTCTCTGGAGTATGCGGGATAAAGAAGTGATTGAATTATACTTGAAGGGGCTTGAGAAATTATTTCCGGGAATCCATAAAAAGGTAAAATGGTGGCGCCTGCGAAGGGATCTGGATACGGCGCCGGTTTATGAAACAGGATACGGGAAAAAAGTATTTCCTTTTAAGACAAGCGTAAAGGGACTATACCTGGCGGGGATGTTCTCGCAGACCAATTATCCGGAAAGGAGTATGAACGGTTCGATCCTGGCGGGATTTAGATGTGCGGATGAAATAGTACGCAGATGATGGTAGTGTTAAGATCCTTTGTTCTGGTGAGGATAGTGTAATTGATAATTTCACGCATGCAATAAAGGCACGAGGAAGTGATAGGAGAATCCTATGGAAAGGTTTTGGCACCAGTTTTTACTAGGGCACAATGACCATCTCCATTAAAAATTCTGGATAGTTTTAATATCGATTTCATCAATTTAGACATAATGCAAAAACGCAAGGTTACGGTTGAAGTTGAGA
>Ga0172368_10004075_pt1 | contig 17166 bp, 17 predicted proteins | sample Lak11m_FD_114540 | JGI IMG/M metagenome (GOLD analysis project Ga0172368, IMG submission 114540) | Freshwater microbial communities from Kabuno Bay, South-Kivu, Congo - kab_022012_11m | ecosystem: Environmental > Aquatic > Freshwater > Lake | place: Democratic Republic of the Congo: South-Kivu...
CAAATGGTCCAGCGAACATTTCGGGAAATAGCGTGACAATTGTTATATCCATACAATTCGATGCTGAGGATGCACCGTTTATTCTTTATTGGTTTGTTCTTCAACAAGATCTTCTTTTAGGATGATATCGACGTATGTATGCTCCTTTGCTGCCATAAGTTTTACAAGGTCCCGGAGTGCTCTAATGATTCTCCCTTGTTTTCCAATGACTTTCCCCATATCTTCCTGGTGAACCGTGAGTAGGTAGATGACTCTATCTTCAGTTGCTTGTTCCTCAATGATGATTGCGTCAGGATGATCAACAATGTGTGTAAGGATATAAAGAAGTGTATCTTTCATGGGTCTTAGATAAGAATTTTGTTCACGCCGTCTGTTTTTTGCGCACCAACTGATAGCCAATAGTTGAGTCGTTCTTTATCAACAGTTATCTGAGGTGGTTTGACAAGCGGATTATAAAAGCCCAATATTTCTATTGTTTTCCCGTCACGTCTCTTTCCTTCTTCCATGACCACGATACGATACGTCTTCCTGTTTCGCTTGCCGGTTTGTGTCAATTTGATTTTTACCATAGGCCGTATCGTATCATATTTTACCCATCTTCTCAAGCGCATTTTGAGCAGCAGCTTGCTCCCCTTCTTGCTTTGATTTGCCTTTTCCTTCACCAAGTTTTTTTGTTCCCATATATGCCTCAATGTAAAAGAGCCTATTATGGTCCGGACCTTCTGATTTTGCTACTTGGTAGGTCGGTGACATTTTCGTATCTTCCTGAACGATTTCTTGGAGCAGACTTTTGAAGTCGAGATAAGATTTGGTTTCAACTATTTCGGTTGTTTTTTGGAAAAGATGTTCTGTAAGAAACTGTTTTACCGCATCTATTCCTTGATCAATAAATAACGCCCCAAGAAATGCCTCAAATGAGTCAGCAAGAAGCGACATGTTGTTTCTTCCGCCTGATTCCTCTTCTCCATGGCTCAGAAACAACAATTCGCCGAATCCGAGCACTTTTGCGGATTCACCCAAGCTTTTTGTTTTGACGAGACTTGAACGGATGTTTGTGAGTACTCCTTCGGGTGATTCAGGATATGTTGAATATAAAAAATGTGAGGTAAGAAATGATAATATCGCATCCCCTAAAAATTCCAGACGCTCATTCGATTCCTTGATGTGTTTTGCTTCGTTTAGGTATGAACGGTGATAAAACGCATGCTGCAAAAGTTCTTTATCCTTAAATGTGACGTGAATGGTAGCTTGGAGTTCTTCAAATGTCATAGGCTTTGTATAATTGTCCCTAATACTCCATTTATAAATTTCGGGCTGTTTGGGTTACCGAATGATTTTGCAAGCTCTATTGCCTCATCTATGACCACCTTAATTGGTGTCTCCTTGGATTCAAGAATTTCGTAAATGGCCAGTCGTAATATGGCTAAATCGATTTTTGCAATTTTATCTATCGGCCATTCAGGAGCGCAGGTGGTGATACGGCCATCAATGGTTGGGAGATGCGGAATGATTGCGGTAATTGATTTTTCATCCTGGGGGCGGAAACTGTATGCAAATAATTGCTGCATTATATTGATGCGGTGTTGGTGGCGTGGGTCTTGGGCGGTCTTCATGAGAGAAGTTACTTTTTCTTTTCTTTTTTGACTTTCTGCTTAATGATTTCTTTTCCAGCGTATTGTCCGCAGTTCGGGCAAATGGTATGTGGTCGACGCGGCTTACCGCAATTTTTACAAATAAGCGTGGCAACAGAAGCGAGCTTTATCGCTGCTTTTCGTTTTCCACCGCGTCTTGTTGAATGGCGTCGTTTTGGTAGTGGTGTCATAGTTAGTCTTGAGAGACGTTATCTATTTTACTCTGATTGAGCCTATCTCTCAAGAGGGGAAACGCGCTGAATGTAGGATCCATGTTTGTTAATTTTAAAACCGCCTCTTTTGTTTGGGCAACAAGTGTTTCATCTGCCAGGGATCCAAGGACAAGGGCAGGTACACCGTGTTGACGGCTGCCAAAGACATCGCCTTGGCCGCGAAGTTTGAGATCAAATTGGGCAAGATCCGCTCCGTTATGCATGGATTCAAGCGCTTTTAGTCGTTGTATTGTGTCAGGGTTCGTGTTTTCAGAAAACAGAAGACAGTAGGATTGTTTTTCTCCCCGTCCAACTCTGCCTCTCAGCTGGTGGAGTTGTGCAAGTCCAAATCTGTCTGATCCTTCTACAAGCATGATAGTCGCGTTTGGTATATCAATGCCAACCTCAACAACAGGGGTCGCAATTAAGATATTGAGGTCTCCTTCTCGAAATGCATCAAGTATTGCGGTTTTTTCCTTTGCTTTCATGCGGCCATGAAGAAGGCCAAGTTTTAATGTTGGAAATACTGTGGTTGACAGGTGTTTAAATTCAGTTGTTGCTGCTTTGATGGTTGTCATGGATTCTGACTCTTCGATAAACGGACAAATGATGAATGCTTGAGATTTGTTTTCCTTTAACTCTTTTTTTACCCATTCGTAGGCATCATTGCGCTTTTCTGGGGGGATAACCCATGTTTTGATATCCCTTCTACCTTTTGGCATTTCCGTAAGTTGAGATAAATCCAGATTGCCATATAACGTGAGCGCGAGCGTTCTTGGTATCGGCGTTGCTGTCATGGTAAGTAGGTGCGGTGTTGTTGTCCCCTTTCCTTTTGTACGGACAAGACTTCGTTGAAATACGCCAAATCGTTGTTGTTCATCAATAACAATGAGTCCGACCGTAGAAAACGTAATTTTTTCCTCGAGCAGTGCATGGGTACCGACAAGAATTGTTGCGTTTGGTTCTTTACGGGAACTTGTCACCAAACCAACAGCAATGTCAAAAGGTTCGAGGAGTTGTCGGATGGTTTTGTAATGTTGTTCAGCGAGAATTTGTGTGGGGGCAATGAGAATTGACTGGAGATTCTGTTTTGCGGCTATATACATAGCAAGTGATGCTACAACTGTTTTTCCGCTTCCAACATCTCCCTCAAGAAGCCGATTCATGGGTGTTGTCGAGGATATATCCTTCCTGATTTCCGCACATGCTTTTATTTGACTATTTGTTAAGGTAAACGGAAGATGTGTCATAAATGATTCAATGTCCTTTGCTGTTGGAGTGAGAGTGATGGCATGTTTTGTTTCTTTCCATATTCGTTTTTGTTCAAATGACGTGCATTGCATAAGGAGTAGTTCGTCAAAGGCAAGTCTTCGTCTGGCTGTTAGTCCAAGAGAAATTGTTTTTGGAAAATGTACGTCGTGAAGAGCTTCCTCAATAACCGGTAAATTGTATGTTGTTCTTATGTCCTCTGGAAGATATTCTTCAGTAAGCGTTGGTGTTTCAGTGAGCAGATAATAGATGCGAGTTCTGAGCCATTTAGACGTAATTCCAGCTGTCTCTGAATATATTGGTACAACCCGTCCGGTGTGAAGAAACGGTTTTCCGGGAGTTGCCAGTTCGTAATCTGGTGATTCCAAAACAAGTTTGTTTCCGAAAAACCCTACGGTCCCGGATGCGGCAAGAATCTCACCTGTGTGGATAATTTTCGGAAGATATAGCTGATTAAACCAGATGATTGTGGCAATCCCCGTGGGGTCTTCAATTCTGCATTCCTGAATCTTTTTTCCGGTTTTTGTGAATATATTTTTAATACCAAGAACGGTTCCATGGATGCTTACAACGTGTCCTGGGTGAAGCGATCGGATTGGAGTGACTTGGGAAAAATCGTTATAACGAAATGGCGCATAGAAAAGAAGGTCTCTCACTGTGTGGATACCAAGTCGCTCCAGTTTTCCTGCTATAGATGGACCGACACGGGGAACATACTGTATAGAGGAGTCTAATCGTAGCGTCATGCAATATTACCGGATTGAGAGTAGCGGTATAAACGATGTTGCGATAAGCGCAAGAGATGCAATCACTACCACTACTTTCCAGAATTTTTCATGTTTTCGAAAAAAGTTCATATGATGTGTATTTTAACAAATTTTTTCTTACCGATTTTGATTATATCATGAGATTTAATTGTCACTTCATTTGTCTGGAATTTGATGCCGAGGCCATTTATTTCAATAGCATCCTGTTCAATGAGTCTTCGGGCTTCTGATTTACTCGTCGCTGTTTTTGTTTCAACAAGGAGATCAGTTAGTTTCCAATGGGTCTGTTTTGTAGAAAACATGGGAATATCGTTCATATCCAATGATTTTTTCTGGAATTTGGATTCAAATGACTCGCGCGCCTTGTTTGCTTGTTCTTTCCCATGCAGTTCAGTGACAATTATATGTGCGAGTTCTTTTTTGAGTAGCATCGGATTTTCTCCTGATGATAAACGTTCTTTGACCTTCACAATCTCGCTTATTGAAATATTTGTTGCCAGGAGGAAGTATTGCTCAATCAGCGAATCTTTGAGTGACATGATTTTTCCAAACATGTCATTTGGTTCATCCGTAAGCCAGATCCCGTTATTCCAGGTTTTGCTCATTTTCCGTCCGTCTGTTCCATCAAGGAATCCGTTTGCGATGATGAAGGATTCTTTGTTTCGTAAATCTTTCTGAAGCACCCGGCCTGCCTGCATGTTGAAGGTCTGGTCTGTGCCTCCGAGTTGGATATCCGTATCCATGAAATAACTGTCGTATCCTTGCATGACTGGGTACAGTAGCTCATGGAGCCCGACTTTTTTGCCGTCAGCGAGACGTTTTTTGATGAGTTCCCGTCCGACGAAGTCGCCTGCTGAGAAATGCTGGGTAAGCTTGACGATATCTGCAAACGCAAGTTTCTTGAGCCACTCACTATTATGGTGAACCGTTATTTTTGAAAAATCTAACACCTTACTTGCTTGTTTTTTGTATGTTTGAAAGTTTGCCTCAATCTGTTCGCTTGTCAGTACTGGTCTTTCCCCTTCTTTGTCTGATGTGTCGCCGATGAGGGCGGTGAAATCGCCGATGAGAAACGTGACGTGGTGACCGAGTTCCGCAAATTTCTGGAGTTTCCGTAAAGGCACTGCATGCCCAATATGGATATTGGTTGCGGTTGGATCAATACCAAGATAGATATTGAGTTTTCGTCCACTACGGAGGACTTTTTCAAGTGCGCCTTTATTGGGAATAATATTTTCAACACCCCTAGTTACTAGTTCATCAATTGTATCCATATTTCCTCCTTTTACTATATCATATTTATGCATTCTGTCTGAGAAAGCATTTTTGAACAGCTTCTTTTGCTGTTTTTGCGGAGGTAATTAGAATCTTCTTTCTTTCATCAAGGAATTGGTTCTGTAATTTTTCACTCCAACCACCGGAACTATTCATCACAACGATAGGAATGCTTGCTTGGTATGCCATAGTAATTTCCATCAATGTACCAGAACCACCATTTATTGATATGACCGCATCACAACTTAAAATAAATGAAAATTCTCTCCCACCACCTCTTTGCTGGCCTGTGATAACTTTTATTGAATTTAATGTATCTAAATTGAAATTTTTTGAACCCCAAATAAACGCTAGTGTTTGACCGCCAACTTTTTGGGCTTCTTTGGCAGCACAAAGGGATAATGAGTCAAAATCACCTTCAAATCCAAAAACAACGATCGCATGTCTTTTCGCAATTTCCTTTCCCAATTCTTTTGCTATCTCCTTTAAAGAAGTAGCTATGTTAACGTCCGCCATTGAACCGATAACACCGATCTGTAGTTTATTCATACGCGTTCCTTTCCCAAATTTATATTACCCTCAATGTGGCGTTTTGTAATCTCGCGTAAACCGATTGATGATTCCACGCTTGCTTCGTGATCACATGAGAGAAAATGCATTTCTTGCATCAAATCTGCAACTTTATCAAAATTATTTCTAAATTGTTTCGAGGATATGTGTTCAAGAACATACGGAGATATGAGTAGTGTAGGATTAGTGGTGTGGATGCTGTGTTCTTTTGGAATGTGGTTATTGTTTGACATAAATAATCCTTCATTTTCCAGCCTATGCAACTCATGTGTGTTTACTGCATGAGGAAAAAATATCTGACGCATAGCTTCGTTTTCAAAAAGTCTTTGCGCTACTTGAGAATTTTTTCCATCTTGCTCAAATAATTCCTGAACTAGTATTGATGCTCCTAGCATACGTTCTAGTTGTGGATGCGCAATAAAGTCCTTAATATGCCAGCCGTCATCTCCCTCTGATGTGTTCATGGTAAATCCGGCAATAACTTTGCTTCCTGTTGATTCAAGTCTCTTTCTCGCGCCTGACATTGTACCTAAATCACCGTCGTTAACAATTAAAAATCCATGTGTTATATGTTCGGGGCTTAATGCAAATAATCTCATTGTTACGTCGCTACTCAGGCCGGAAAATGAAACGTCATCTAAGATAAGTGCATGAGAGAGATCAAGCTGACGAGTGTGATTTTGAATCTGAGTACGGTTCAAGCTCATAATATGACCGGTGGTATGGAGTTCAGGATCAGACACATCACGAACGCGGCTTAAGTGAAAATCAGTAATTAGTGGAGTAGATGGAAATATTCCTCGTAAAGATTCGCTTAACCAACCACCTGTAAGGTCTATAATAGTGGTAAATTTACGGTTTATAAGTTGGGAAGCTAATTCGCCGATACAATCTTGTGGTACCACAACTTCATGTTTCAATTCTTTATTTCCAATGATTGAAAATAGTTCTTTGCTTGCATCCAAAACTCGCCTCCAATTATTGGGATGCGTTTGTGCAATTAATTCATCTGCCATCCATAAAATACGTGACATATATCCTCCATTTCTAAATATTTCTAAATAAACACCTGTGCTGAGAGAAGGATTTGAACCTTCGTAGATCTTTTGATCACCTGTTTTACAGACAGGTACATTTGACCACTCTGTCACCTCAGCGATTCTGTCAACAAAAAACTCGCCTCTATCCCCAATTAATCAGGGACAAGGGCGAGTGTTTAGTTCGCGGTACCACCTTGTTTTACTAAGTTGTTTCCATAAAAAAACCGACTCGAGGTCGGTTCTACCTTAGCCTCTTGCTACTCCGTCCCATGTGGGATGACATAGCATTTTCGCTTTTACGGGCGTACCCGGTCTTGCCTACAAATTTTTCAGCTTACAGCTCAGGAGGGTATTTCGAAAGAAAAAATTCGGCAAGTCTTGCATCGACCGCTTGCTTTCTTTCTGTCACTTTCTTCTTTCTACTTCGTCTCCATCAACGCTTTTCGTATTAACTTGTAACTCATATTATACCAATAATTGCATTGGTGTCAATAAGTTGAGTACAATAGCCATATGCAACGAATGTTTATTGAACGGCAACTGAAGCGCCAGTTTGGAAGATTCTTCAATACACCACGAAGCAGGTTGCGCACCTTGAGTATGCTTGCAACAGCTGCATTTTTTCTAATACTTGGAAGTGTCGTTCTTGTTGGCTTATTGTTTGCGTGGTACGCAAAGGATTTGCCGAGGCCTGATAAAGTACAGCGCGTCGAAGGATTGTCAACCGTTGTTTTGGATAGAAACGGTGAAACGATTTACGATATTTTTCAGGGGCAAAACAGGATTCCTGTTCAGTTTGCAGATATCCCTAAGGCATTAAGGGACGCAACAGTTGCAGTTGAGGATAAAGATTTTTACAAACATAAAGGCCTTTCAACAACAGGCATTCTCCGTGCCGTTTTTCAGATTTTTGTTTTCCATAATTTGCAGGGAGGGTCAACTCTCACCCAACAGCTTGTGAAAAATGTACTATTGACGAACGAACGAACGCTTCCACGGAAAATGAAAGAGGCAATTCTTTCTATTCAGATAGAGCGGAAATACAATAAAGATGAAATTCTTCAGATGTATCTCAATGAAGCTCCGTATGGCGGAACAGCGGTTGGTGTGGAATCAGCGGCAAAACAATATTTTGATAAAAAAGCAAAAGATTTAACCGTTGCAGAATGCGCAATCTTAGCAGGCCTTCCGCAGTCACCATCTTTATATTCCCCGTTTGGGAATGATGCGAAAGCATATGTAGCTAGGACGCAGCATGTTTTGAGGCGTATGCGTGATGATGGATATATAACCCCTCAACAAGAAGTGGATATTAATAAGCAAATAACAACGATGAAGTTTGCATCTGGAGATAGTAATTTGAAAGCTCCACATTTTGTTTCATATGTAAAAGACCAGTTGATTGAGAAGTTTGGGCAAAAGGTGGTTGACGCTGGTGGCCTGAAAGTTACGACAACGCTTGACTTGAAACTTCAGGATACGGCGCAGACTATTGTGAAGGAAGAAATTGATAAGCTAAAAAAACTTAATGTTTCCAATGGCGCTGCGGTTGTATTAAATCCGAAAACAGGAGAAATTTTGGCAATGGTCGGATCAAAGGATTATATGGCGACAGAATCAGGCGGATTTAAATTTAACGTTGCTGTTCAGGCACTTCGTCAGCCTGGGTCCTCCATCAAGCCGTTTTCCTATGCAGCTGCCCTTAAAAAGGGCTACACAGCCTCTACGGTCCTCATGGATGTGGACACCAAGTATCCCTCTGGAGATACAGCGAAGCCTGAGTATAACCCAAAGAATTATGACGGGAAATTCAGGGGTCCCATGCAGCTTCGGTATGCGCTTGGGAATTCAATTAATACGATAGCTGTCAAGGTTTCGGCGCTTGTTGGAGTTAAGGAAGTGCTCCGGACGTCGTATGATATGGGGCTTACGACGCTCGAGCCAACGGATGAACTTCTGAAACGTTTAGGACTGTCGATGACCTTAGGTGGAGGAGAGGTAAAGCTTTTGGATATTACAAGCGCGTATGGAGTATTTGCAACAGGTGGGTTGCGTCAAGAACCAGTGTCCATACTGAAGGTTGAAGACGCCAAAGGAAAAGTGTTGTTTCAGCACCAGGAAGTGCAACCCAGAAGAGTAATATCATCTGACGTGACGTTTATTATTTCCAATATGCTTTCTGACAATGACGCACGAAAAGATACGTTCGGAGAAAAATCATATTTAGTCATCCCCGGAAAAACAGTTGCTGTCAAAACCGGTACAACGGATGACAAACGGGATAACTGGACACTTGGGTATACTCCGTCCATGGTTGTTGGCGTGTGGGTTGGGAATAATGATAATACGCCTATGAATCCTGCGCTTGCCTCAGGTGTTACTGGAGCCGCTCCAATATGGAGCCGTATTATTCGGGAGGCGCTTATTGATAAAAAAGATGAACCATTTACAAAGCCAGATAACGTTATACAGATGGATGTCGATGGATACCTTGGCGGTACGCCGGTTACAAGCTCAACAAGAAAAGAATATTTTATTAAGGGAACCGAACCAAACAGTAGATCTCCACTGTACAAGGATTTCAAAATGTCCAAGCATGAAGGAACTAAGCTTGCCAATGTGGTTGAAATATTGAAGGGTGAATTTGATACAAAGCAATATATAGTGTTTACGGAGCAGGACCCTGTTTCTGGAGATGGAAAAAACCGTTGGCAGGACGGTATTAATGCGTGGGTAGCTGGTCAAGGAGACACACGGTTTCACCCCCCCACAGAAACGTATAGTGGTGGTGACAGCCTTGCGATTTCACTCAAGGAGCCAGGTGATGGACAACGAATTGATGACAATGCGGTGAAAGTAACTATTAAAGCAGTTTCTCCGGATGGAATTGCAAAAATTGAAGTGTTTGTTGATGGAGCCAAGCAAAAAGAAACAACCAGTGATTCGTTTTCTGATACCGTGAATATAAATAACGGTCCGTATCGCTTAATCAAAGCAAGGGCAACGGACAATAAAGGAAAAACCGCAGAAGCGGAAATACATATTAGTGTTAATCAACCGTATGGGACTCCAACACCAATTCCAACGGAAACTCCTCTTCCAACGAGCGCACCAGTGGTAACATCAACACCGTAATTAAGTAAAGTGTACTCTAGATTGTCTTAAGTGTTGCGTTAAAGTGTTTCTTCATAGAGGAGATAATTTTTTCTCGGATGGGAGCAATGTCCTCAGATGTTAAATTTTTTGTATCGCTTTGATAGGTGATATGAAACGTTCGAACATCTTTGAAGCTGTCAAAAAGCGTTACGTTTGTTATTAAAGGATGTACTGTTTTTAGTGACGCAATCATCGGGGCGACAAATGAGCGATCGGGAACAGTAAATGCCATATCTTCATAGCTAGCCGGATGTTTTGGAATAGATGTATACGTATGGGACGTGTTTGCGTGTTTGACCAATTGATCGATAGATAATTCAAGGACTGTTATTGATTTATTTATACCAAGCGTTGATAGGAGAGTTGAATCTATTTCTCCAATTTGCCCAACATGACCCAACCTGAGCGATCGATTGGATTGATAATATCCGTTTGCTGGTTCGGTTGTCTGAGGAAAAGGAATGCCAAAAATAGTGAAAATGGCTTCAGCAATTCCTTTGATTTTTCCATATCTGTTTCCAGAAAGAGCAACAATCAGTGTTGACTCTTCATTAGGAAGATTATTTCTTCGATATGCATATGTCATGGAAAGCTCGAACAATCGTAGGTCAGTGTCAAGCGACATATTTTGTTTCATGCAAAGAAGCATGCTTGGAAGAAGGGTTGGGCGCATGTATACCCAGTCAGACGAAATCGGATTAGTTATCTGATAGATTTCTTTGTCACTGATATGAAAAAGATCCAGCGTTTCTTTTGCAATCATGGAATACGTATAGGTTTCTGTGTATCCCCAATCACGCAATCGACTCTTAAGTTTTTGTTCCCACCCGAGTATAGGTTCTTCGAATGTCATAGGTGGTTCACCCGTAGGCAATACGCCGTTGATTGTATGGTATCCATAGATACGGGCTAGTTCTTCAATTACGTCGACATCAATTGCTATATCGCGACGATAGCTGGGCGGTTGAATTGTGATATCAATATCGTTTATGTTTACGATGCACCCTAGTTTTGTTAGTATCTGTTTTATTTCTTTTGAAGAAAGCGGTGTTCCAATATATGCGTCAGCTTTATGTCTGGAAACCGTGACAATTGGTGCAACATAAGGAGATGGAAATATGTCGGTGATAGAACTTGCTGGTTTCCCTCCAGTCAAAGTTTGCATGAGTGATATGCCTTCGAAAAATACAGGGAGCACAAGTTCTGCATCTGTTCCTTTTTCAAATAGACTCGCTGCTTCTGTTCGATGTGCGAGATTCATGGTTGTATTTCGGATATGTGCAGGGTTATAAGTTTGCAAAAACAAAACAACACGTTTTGTTTTGTCTGTAATTGCGGAATTTTCTCCACCCATAATGCCACAAAGATCAATAAGTGTTCCTTCTCCGTCTTCAATCACAATATCTCCGCCCAGGAGTGTATGCATTTTTCCATCAAGAGTCGTTATTTGTTCGCCTTTTTTAGATGTGCGTAATTTCATGGTATGTCCGGAAATTCTATCGTAGTCAAAGACGTGGGCTGGTTGTCCGTATGCATGCATGAGGTAGTTAGTTATATCAATGACGTTGTTGAGGGATCGCACGCCAACAAGTGCTAATCGTTTTGAAAGCCAATCAGGAGAAGGTGCAATATTGACCGTATCAAAAACAATGCTGGTCCATCTCGGATTTAGGTGAGGATCCGTTGTAATATGGAGTTCTAGTAGTTTTGTTTTGTTAGTGTGTAGGTCTATGGATTTGTTAATCTGCGTATTTCTATAGGGATCACCGATAAGTGTTGCATTAATCCCAAACCGTGGGAGAATAACACTTGCCTCTCTCGCGACGCCCATAATAGACATTGCGTCAGGACGGTTACCTGTTATTTCTATGTCATATACTATTTCACCATTGACCGAATGAATCCGTTCAATTGAAGGCCCGCACAACGAAAGATATTCTTTCAATTGTTTTGGTGTTGCCTCAGTTTTTACGTAGTCCCGAAGCCAACTGTCTGGTACAAGGATGTTCATATTAAAATTGTTTTAAAAAGCGTATATCGTTACTGTACAAGAGTCGAATATCATCAAGATTTGTATTGGACTTCATCATATACGCGCGTTCCACGCCCCAACCGAAAGCGAAACCATTATATGTCGATGTATCGATGTTTCCATATTTAAGAACATTCGGATGAACCATTCCAGCTCCGCCAAGCTCAAGCCATCCTTCTTTACAAAGTTTGCAACCTTTCCCATTACAAATCCCACACGAGATATCGACTTCAAATGACGGTTCCGTAAACTGAAAATGAAACGGACGGATTCGCGTTGTTCGTTTGGGACCAAAAAAATGTTTTGCGAAATAATCCAAGACTCCTTTGAGATGCCTGATAGATACGTCTTTATCGATGTATAGTCCCTCAAATTGATGAAACATTGGTGTATGGGATACATCAATTTGCCTCCTATAGCATTTAGCAATATTTATCATGCGGATAGGGAGAACGTTTTTTTCCATTTCTCTGACCTGACCGTTTGAAGTATGCGGTGTAAGCACGATACGGTTAAATTTATTCTCTTTAGGTTTGTCCCCAGGATAATTGATAAAAAAGGTTTCCCATTCATCGCGTGCAGGGTGATTTGTGGGCATGTTAAGGGATGTAAATGCATACCAATCCCAATCAATTTCTGGATGTCTTACACGGGTAAATCCGAGTTTATTAAATATATGTGTAATCTCCTCAATTGCTTGGGATACAATATGCAGATGTCCGTCAGGTGGTATATCTCCTGGAGCGGTTGTGTCGAACCAGTCAGAAACACTTGATGTATGTGCGCTGTTCAATGTTAATTTTTCTAGCATCGCGTGCTCAATGCTTTTTTTGACGCCGTTTATGACAGCGCCAATTTGTTGTTTATTCTCTGGTTTGACCGAACGGATTGATGATGCCAGTTTTGCAAATTCACTTTCTTTTCCAAGCCAGTTCAATTTGAGTTGATCGATTGTGTCTGTGCTGTCAGTGATTGTACTAATTGCATCTTCTTGTAGCGTAAGAAGTAGCCGGATAAGCTGCTCTTTCGGAATTGGTTCTTCTTTTTGAATAGTTTTTTTCATAGATGCTTATTTATTGTACGTTGTTTTTAGCCATAAAAAAAGCCCCGTTTTGGGGCTTCTCTATGCGCGTTATGATGCAGCACTTTAAGCCCCTTGTGAGGTTTTAAAGATTGCATCAAAGTTTTCTGGCTTATTGACAATGAGATACGCCATAATTTTTCGGTCTATGATAATGTTTGCTTTTTTGCATGCATGCATGAATTTGCTGTAGGATGTGCCTCGTGCTACTACAGCGTGGGAAATTCTACTGATCCATGTTGCACGGAAATCTCTTTTTTTATTCTTCCGTCCAGCAAATGCATATTCACCTGCGTGAAAAAACGCTTCTTTCGCAACTTTAATAAGCCTGCGTTTGGTCATCCGATAGCCCTTATTGGCTTCGAAGACCTTTTTATGTTTTGCGTGACTTGTTACCCCTCGTTTTACTCTCATAGATTACGTTCGTAAAAAATTGGTTATATTCTGTATAAATTTTTTGTTTGCAAGTGCTATTGGTTTATCCTGTCTTCGTTTGCAGGATGCACTCTTTTTTCTCCGTAAGTGTCTTGCTCCCTGCACGTTATGCATGACTTTTCCGGTTGCTGTTATTCTAAACCGTTTAGACACGATTTTCTTGGTTCTCACTTTTGGCATATAGGGTATTATACGCTATGTTGCTCTTTTCGTGCAAGACCTATCTAGGAAGCTCTGGTGGGAATTAGGGGGCTTTTTTACTCGGCACCATCATGGCTGATAGCACCTTTCCCTCAAGACGAGGTTCTCGAACCATTTTAGCCCCAACAACCGCACCGACGAATCGTTTCATTACTTCAAATCCGAATTCCTTTCGTGTGATTTCTCTCCCCTTAAAAACAACATTTATTTTGATTTGGTTTCCATCTTTAATCCAATCTTGTGTCTGTGCAAGTCGTGTATCAAAATCATGTTGGCCGATAAATGGCCGCAGCCGTACCTCCTTGACTCCAACATTTTTTTGGCTTTTTTTGCTTTCCCGTTCCTTTTTCTGTTCTTGGTATTTGAATTTTTTGTAGTCAATAAGCTTTGCTACCGGTGGCTCTGCGTTTGGTGCAATTTCTACAACGTCCAAATCAAGTTCTTTTGCCTTCTGGAGGGCTTCAATTTTGGAGATAATACCTACTTGTTTCCCCTCTTCATCCAAAAGCCGTACGGTAGGACTGATGATTTGGTAATTAAGTCGGTAGTGTTTAAAGCTTGTGTTCAATTTCGTTTGATATACGGTTTATAAAATCGGAAAGCGTAATGGCTTTGAGATCTTCCCCGCTTCTTGTGCGTACGCTGACCGTCTGATCAGCCATTTCTCTATCCCCAATTATAGCCATATAGGGGATCTTTTGCAATGTCGCTTCCCTAATTTTTGCTCCCATTGGTGTGTTTTTATCATTTACTTCAACCCGCACACCAACGTTTTTAAATTGTAATGCGGCTTGTTTTGCTGCTTCAGTGTGCCGTTCTCCAATGGGTATAATGGTCAGTTGTATTGGTGATAACCATACAGGTAAAGCTCCAGCATATTTTTCAATAAGAAATGCCATGGTTCGCTCAAATGCGCCTAAACTTGATCTGTGAATGACTATGGGCTCTTTTTCTTTTCCATCAATATCGATATACTTCAGTTCAAACCGTTTTGGCATAACAAAGTCATACTGCACTGTAAATGCGGTTTCCTCATGACCAGAAACATTCTTGATTTGAATATCAATTTTTGGTCCGTAAAACGCCGCTTCATTGGGAGCTTCAAAAAATGGCGCTTTGAGATCCGTGAGTACTTCTCGAAGCACTTGTTCTGCGATATCCCACGCTGCGTCGTCTTTGTAATATTTTTTTGTATCTGTTCTGTCTCCAAGAGATAAACGATATCGGTAGTCCTTTCCTTTTGTCATTCCTAGTGTTGAATTGACGAAGTCAATGAGTTCTAAGACTTTTTTGATCTCCTCTTTGGCATGATCAACCTGACTGATTATATGAGCATCAGCCAAACAGAACATCCGTACACGCATAAGTCCGGTCAGCTCCCCGCTTTTTTCATACCGAAATTGTGGTGAGAGTTCTGCAAGTCGTATCGGAAGTTCTCGATAACTATGTGGTTCTGATTTGTAGAGCATAAAATGATGCGGACAGGTCATCGGGCGAAGGATTAATTCTTCCTCGTCTACTATCATAGGTGGATACATTGTATTTTTATAATATGGATAATGACCGCTGGTTTTGTAGAGATCTACTTTTGCAAGCGGTGGGGTGATAACGTGCTGGTATTCCCGTTTAATTTCCTCGTCAACAATAAAGCGTTCGAGCTCACGTCTGATTGTTGCGCCTTTTGCCGTGAGCATCGGAAGACCTTTCCCGACTAAATCTGAGAACACAAATAATCCAAGCTCTTTTCCTAGTTTCCTGTGATCGCGTTTTTTTGCCTCCTCAAGAAGCGCTAGGTATTCATCAAGTTTTTGTTTTGAAGAAAATGCTGTGCCATAAATGCGGGTAAGCATTTTATTTTTTTCGTCACCATGCCAATAGGCACCAGCAATAGAGAGGAGCTTGAAAGCTTTGACATCACTGGTTGATTTTGCATGTGGACCGCTACAAAGATCCGTTTCCTCTTCTCCCATACTATATATTGATACTTTTTCGTTTCTTTTTTCAATTTCATCTACCCATTCGAGTTTATATTGATTGTTTTTAAATAATTCGCGGGCCTCGGAGGGAGAAATGAATTTTTGTGTCATTGGCAAATTGGCATCAATAAGCCGTTGCATCTCCTTTTCAATTGTTGGGAAATCGTCCTCGGATATCTTTTCTTCAACATCAAAGTCATTATAAAATCCCTCAGGTGTTGCTGGTCCCATTGCCTTTTTCAGTTTTGGGTAAAGATTTTGAAGAGCAGTATGAAGAACGTGTTCGGCTGTATGGCGAAGTGCCCACAGTTCCTGTTCTTCTTTGGACATATTTTGTAGTTTTTCATCAAGTACTTGTGACATAGTCCTCCTTATACAAAAAAAGTCACCCGTTCTTGTTGGATCCGCCTTCAGGCGGAGGTTCCATCCAACTTTGGTGACTTGATTACATCGTTACGCAAATTGAGCGATTCTCTTTGAGGTTGGTTGAGTCTCATGCAGTCGAGAATATGTATATTATATCTTTTAACCAAAAGAAAAATCAAGGTCTTCCCTTTACGACAAATACTGCGTTTTTGGGAATACTTACCGGACCAGTCACAGGATCGCCGTTTTTATATACTGTTCCCAATATGTCCGACTCAATAGTCAGTGGATCTGGCCTTTCTTGAAGTTTGAGAAGGTCTGATGTAACGGAAGCGTTGTCAATGGTTATTAGGATGTTGTTATCAATTTTATCCACATGAACCGCATGTGCAAATAGAAGTGCCCGGTCTCCTGCTTCAGCATACGGTGCCATAGTAATATTGTAGTTAGTCGCGTTTCCCTTTGGGTTTTGGGATAAATGATTTTATTGTCTTTATGTCGTCCGGCTTGTTTTTGAAGGTATAAATGATTTTATCAATGTAATTTGCCAGGTCTTCATGGAAATATACATCGGGTATAACAATGCTTTCGTTCTCTGCTGCAACTGGTTCAAGTTGAAGAATCCCGATTTTCATGAGTCGTAAGACCATATTATTTGCATATGCTTTTACCTTAAGTACCTCATTCCAAAACAGGGCACGCTTATTGGTGAAAAATGGGGTGACCACATCAAAACGGATGATTCTCCTATCAGTTATATATGTTTTGTCGCTTGTTTGAGTTTTCCAAAGCCACCAGATAGACACTCCTAAGACAAGCAGACTAAGGATAGTGGCAATACTTCTGATAATGATTGCATATTGGGGAATGAAAAAAGTCACTGAATAGAAAATGCCAAGGATGAATGAAAAAATAACAATTGAGACTGTGAAGGAAAAAATGAAACGGGTGATATGTGGGGTAACGACAGTGAGAATCCGTTCATCTGTTTGTTGCCCGTCAAATTCCATAACAACTGTATTATACCTTCTTTTTTGGGATAGTAAATACAAACACATGATTATCCTCATCTTTATTTATGCAGGGAATATGAGGAAAAATAAAACTGTTTGAGACAACAAGTGTGCCCGGTCTTGTTTCCTTCAGAAGTTTGGA
>Ga0172368_10004080_pt1 | contig 17155 bp, 13 predicted proteins | sample Lak11m_FD_114540 | JGI IMG/M metagenome (GOLD analysis project Ga0172368, IMG submission 114540) | Freshwater microbial communities from Kabuno Bay, South-Kivu, Congo - kab_022012_11m | ecosystem: Environmental > Aquatic > Freshwater > Lake | place: Democratic Republic of the Congo: South-Kivu...
ATTTTTAAGATATTTATATTTTTCTAAAATCAAAAATAAATATATTGCACCAAAAAAATAGCAACGTTTAAATCTTTGCATCTTTTCAAGCCAAAATCGTTTAAATTTTAACTTTACTTTCTATTTTATCTTTTAAAATCATTGTGTTAATTGTTGGCACAACCATTGCAAAATACACTTCAAATAGCATTTTTATTGCCTTTGAGGTTAAAACATCATGAACACAAAACCCACGCTTGTAGTAATTGGTAACGGCATGGTTGGTCAGTATTTTTTAAGCCAACTCGCCGACAGTCCTTTAAAAGAAACGTATCAAATCGTCACTTTTTGCGAAGAAATTCGCCCTGCTTATGACCGCGTGCATTTGTCTGAATTTTTCACGGGTAAAACAGCAGAGGATTTATCGCTCGTTCCCGAAGGTTTTTTTGAACAAAGCGGCATCACGATTCATTTAAACGACAAAGTTGTTAGCGTAAATCGTGCAGATAAAACCGTACTTTCTGAAAAAGGCGTAAAAATTTCTTACGACAAAATCGTTTTTGCCACAGGTTCTTATCCATTTGTGCCGCCAGTTGTTGGCAATGACCGTCCGAATTGTTTGGTTTATCGTACCATTGAAGATTTAGAAAAAATGGTCGAAGTTGCCAAAACAGGCAAAGTTGGCACAGTGGTTGGCGGCGGATTATTAGGTTTGGAAGCCGCTAAAGCCTTGCGTGATTTAGGACTTGAAACGCACGTTGTTGAATTTGCGCCGCGTTTAATGGCGGTTCAAATTGATGAAGCAGGCGGCGCGATGCTTCGACATAAAATCGAAAATTTAGGCATTCATGTTCACACCAGCAAAAACACACAACAAATTGTGGCAGGTGAAAAATGCGTGAACAAAATGTGTTTTGCTGACGGTCAAGAATTAGAAACCGATTTAATTTTATTTTCTGTTGGGATTCGCCCACGCGATGAATTAGCGCGAAGTGCAGGTTTAGCGATGGGCGCACGCGGCGGAATTGAAATTAACAACCAATGCAAAACCTCTGACCCAAACATTTACGCGATTGGTGAATGTACGCTGTGGAATGGCATGATTTATGGCTTAGTTGCACCAGGTTATACAATGGCACGAACAGTTATTGCGGATTTGGCAGGCGAAGAAAATAATTTCACTGGCGCAGACATGAGTACCAAATTCAATCTCATGGGCGTTGATGTTGCCAGCATTGGTGACTCGCACGCAAAATCGCAAGGCGCAATGGTTTATACCTATCAAAATGGCGCGGCAGAAATTTATAAACGCCTCGTTGTCAGCGCAGATAAAAAACATTTACTCGGTGCGGTTTTAGTGGGTGATGCGTCAGGTTATGGCACGTTATTACAATACTATTTAAACGGTATTGAATTACCTGAAAATCCAGATTCGTTAATTTTGCCTAGTCGCCGTGATGAATCAGTCGGTTTAGGTGTGGATGCGTTGCCAAATTCAGCGCAAATTTGTTCATGTTTTAACGTAACCAAAGGCGATATTTGCAATTCGATTGAAGCTGGTTGCAAAACAGTTGATGATTTAAAAGGCTCAACCAAAGCAGCAACAGGTTGTGGCGGTTGCGGTGCGTTACTCAAATCGGTTTTAAATTCTGAGCTTGCTAAACAAGGCTACGAAGTCAACACCGATTTATGTGAACACTTCGCCCACACACGGCAAGAATTATTCGATTTGATTCGTGTTGAAGAAATCAAAACTTTTGATAATTTAATTTCCAAACACGGAAAAGGATTAGGTTGTGATGTCTGCAAACCAACGGTTGCTAATATGCTTGCATCGCAGTGGAATGAACACGTTTTAGAAAAATCTCACGCCACTTTGCAAGACACTAACGATATTTTCTTAGCGAATATGCAAAAAGATGGCACCTATTCCGTTGTGCCGCGCATTGCAGGCGGTGAAATCACGCCCGATATGCTCATCATGCTTGGGCAAGTCGGCAAAAAATATAATCTTTACACCAAAATTACAGGTGGTCAGCGTGTCGATTTTTTCGGCGCACGAGTAGACGAGTTGCCGCACATTTGGAAAGAGTTAATCGACGCAGGTTTTGAATCGGGTCATGCGTATGGAAAATCGTTGCGAACCGTAAAATCCTGTGTCGGTAGCACTTGGTGTCGTTTTGGAGTTGATGACAGCGTTGGTTTAGCGATTGAATTAGAAAATCGTTACAAAGGCTTACGCTCTCCGCACAAAATCAAATTCGGTGTTTCAGGTTGCACCCGCGAATGCGCCGAAGCGCAAGGCAAAGACGTTGGCATTATTGCCACAGAAAACGGTTGGAATTTATATCTTTGCGGTAACGGCGGCATGAAACCACGTCACGCTGATTTATTCGCCACAGGTTTAGATAAAGAAACCTTAATTAAATACATCGACCGATTTTTAAGCTTTTACGTTCGCACCGCAGACCGTTTGCAACGCACTTCGGTTTGGATGGAAAACATGGAAGGCGGTTTGGATTATTTAAAATCGGTGATTATCGAAGATAAATTAGGTTTGTGTGAGCAACTCGAAAATCAAATGCAACACGTTATTCAAACTTATCAATGCGAATGGAAAACCACGATTGAAGACGAAACAAAAGTTAAGCGTTTCCGTCATTTCATTAACAGTGACCAACATGATGAAAATGTGATTTTCGTAGAAGAACGCGGACAAATTCGCCCTGCTAAGGAAGCAGAACGTAAACATTTCAAATTAACGGAGATGGTGTAATGAATTGGTTAGATGTTTGTAGCGTTTCGGATTTACAAGAAAATGCGGGGATTTGCGTGTTGGTAAATGGTGAACAAGTGGCGATTTTTTATGTGAAAAATACGGTTTATGCCATCAGCAATTTTGACCCATTTGGTGAAGCGAATGTGTTATCGCGTGGCATTATAGGCGATTATCGTGGTGAAATTGTCGTGGCTTCACCGTTGCATAAAGAGCATTTCAATTTGAAAACAGGCGAATGTTTGGAACATTCCGAGGTAAAAATTCCAGCTTATGCGTGCCGTATTGATAACGGTTTTGTCCAAATTCCTGCTGAATCGCTATTATGAAATCAAAACAACGATTAGTCGTCATCGGCAACGGCATGGCAGGAATGCGAACGATTGAAGAATTGTTAAGTGCGTCACCTGACCAATATGACATTACTGTTTTCGGTGCAGAGCCTTACGGCAATTACAATCGCATCATGTTATCAGCCGTTTTAGCAGGCGATAAAACTGTTGAAGACATCGTGATAAATCCGCGTGAATGGTATGTTGAAAACAAAATTAAACTTCATGCTGGTGGAAAAAAAGCGGTTGCGCGAATCGAACGCGGTTTTAAAAAAGTGATTGCGGTTGATGGCACAACCGCGAGTTATGACAAACTGTTGATTGCCACAGGTTCAAAAGCGATTTTCCCCAAAGTGGAAGGTAATCATTTAGAGGGCGTGATTAGTTTTCGTGACATTGTGGACGTGAACAAGATGCTTGATTACAGCCGAAAATATAAGAAAGCGATTGTGTTAGGCGGTGGTTTATTGGGTTTAGAAGCCGCAAATGGGCTGGCTTTGCGTGGAATGGATGTTACTGTTATTCATCGAAATGAAGTATTACTCAATCGCCAATTGGATAAAACCGCCGCTAAATTATTGCAATCCGAACTAGAACAACGTGGCATTCAATTCAAAATGTCAATGAAATTACAAAAGTTGATTGGTAATGAAGACAAACATATTATCGCCGCCCAATTTCAAGATGGAAGTGAATTAGCTTGTGATTTATTGATTGTGGCAATTGGAATTGAACCGAATATCGCTATTGCAAAAGAAGCAGGTTTGTATTGTGAACGAGGAATTGTTGTGAATGATACGTTACAAAGTTATGACCCTAGCATTTACGCGGTGGGTGAATGTATTCAACATCGCGGTGGTACATTCGGTTTAGTTGCACCGCTTTTTGAACAAGCCAAAGTTTGTGCAAATCATTTAAGTTCACATGGCGTGGCAGAATATGTCACGTTGCCAACGGCAACAAAATTAAAAGTCACAGGGATTCAATTATTTTCAGTTGGCGATTTTATGGGCGATTCAGAAAGCGAAAATATTACTTTTTCTGACCCCGCTTTGGGGATTTATAAAAAGTTAGTTTTAAAAGCCAATCAGTTAATTGGTGCCGTTTTATATGGTGATACGGTAGATGGTAGTTGGTATCAAGAATTGCTTGAAAAGAAAACCAGTGTGTTTGAAATGCGTGACAAACTGATTTTTGGGAAGGCTTATAATACGGCTTTTTAAAAATACTTCTGGGGTACGAAATGGGTTTACCACAATTAAAAACGCATTACATTACTGAACAAGAATATCTCGATGGTGAAAAACGCAGAGAAATTAAACACGAATACTTTGATGGTGAAATTTATGCGATGTCTGGAGCAAGTAGTAATCATCAACGTTTGATTTCAAGACTTGTGCAAAAAATAAGCAATCATTTAGAAGATACACCTTGCGAAGTTTTCAGTTCTGACATGAAAGTGCGTATTGATGAAGGCAATAAATACTTTTATCCCGATGTGGTTGTAGCTTGTGAAAAAGAAAATGGTGACTCGTATTTCATCAATTCACCGCGCCTGATTGTCGAGGTATTATCAAAATCCACCCGCAAATTTGACAAAGATTTAAAGCGAAAAATTTATCAAACTATTCCTACGCTTGAAGAATACGTTTTAATCGAACAAGACCGCATTGAAATCGAAGTTTGTCGAAAATCACAAAACTGGCAACCGAATTATTATTTTATCGATGATGAAATTACGTTTGAATCACTTAATTTAACATTGCCCGTTTTAGACATTTACAAGCGCGTTGATAATGAAGAAATGCGCGAGTTTCTCAACGCAAATAATCAAGAATAATCATGCCAGAACTCAATTGGATTGGAAAAAAAGAAGTCGTCAAACATCATCAAGACGTACCGACGCATTTGTTAGAACCCGTTGCTGAATTATCGTGCGGCGATTCGGACAGTGGCAATTTAATCGTTCAAGGCGATAACTTAATCGCGCTCAAAGCCTTATTGCCACGTTATGCGGGAAAAGTGAAATGTATTTACATTGACCCGCCTTACAACACGGGCAACGAAGGCTGGGCATATAACGACAACGTGAACAGTCCCGAAATTAAAAAATGGTTGGGCAAAGTCGTTGGTGCAGAAGCCGAAGATTTATCACGACACGATAAATGGCTTTGCATGATGTACCCACGTTTGGTGTTGTTGAAACAGTTTTTGCGAAAAGACGGTGTTATTTTTGTGTCAATTGATGACAATGAACACGCCAATTTGAAATTGTTGATGGATGAGATTTTTGGAGGTAGAAATTTTTTAACTTCATTTGTTTGGAAAAGACGAAGCGGCTCAAACGATTCAAAAAATTTTTTATCTGTAGACCATGAATATGTTGTTGCTTATCAAAAAAGTGACACTGTTATTTTGAATGGTGTGATTAAAGATTTAAAAAAATATACAAATCCTGACAACGACAAAAGAGGCGGATGGGTTTTTGGCGACTTAACTTGTAATAAAACAAAAGAAGAACGCCCTAATTTGTTTTATAACATTACCAATCCTGAAACTGGCATTATTTATTCTGCAAGTCCAAATCGTGTTTGGGTTTATGAAAAAGAACGAATGCAGCGGATGATTGAAGAAAAAAAAGTTATTTTTCCTGAAGGTGAAAAAGGAATACCGAAATATAAAAGACATCTTTCAGAATTAAGAAATCTTAGCAAACCTGTTTCCTCATGGATTTATCCATCAAACACAAAAGATAGCTTTGTAGGCATTTCAACAAGCATTAACTCTATTGCAACCAAAACATTAAGAGATATTTTCAGCGCACAATGTTTTGATTATCCAAAACCCGTAGATTTAATTGAAGGACTTATCAGCCAAGTAACAGACAGCAATTCAATCATTTTAGATACTTTTGCTGGTAGTGGCACAACGGCACACGCCGTTTTAAAACTGAATCAACAAGACGGCGGCAATCGAAAATTCGTTTTAGTTGAAATGGACGAAAACATTGCAGAATCTGTCACCGCTGAACGCAACAAACGAGTGATTGAAGGTTATGAAAATGCAAAAGGCGAAAGTGTTGCAGGTTTAGGCGGAGGTTTTCAATTTTGCCGATTATCTAATGAGCCATTATTTGCGCCAGATGGTGAAGTTCGCGCCGATGTTACCTTTCCTCAATTAGCGAGTTATGTTTGGTTCAACGAAACCAAAATGGGTTATGAAGGCAAAGGCGATTCGCCGTTATTAGGTGTGTTTGAAGGTCGAGCGATTTATTTGCTTTATAACGGGATTTTGAAAGACGTGAGCGGTGAAAATATCTTAACGGCGGCGATTTTTAAAAATTTGCCACCATTTGAAGGTCAAAAAATTATTTACGCTGAAGCCTATCAAGGTAGTGAAAGTTGGCTTAAAAAAGAACAGATTATTTTCAAACAAACGCCGTATAACTTGGATGCAAAGCAATGAGTTATTTTGAAGCAAAAGAATATCAACAACAGGTTTTAGACAGCGTAAGTGCATATTTTCACGCTTGCCATGTGCAAAATCCGTCAATGGCTTTTTATGAAATGACGGGCGTTTCTTATCACGCATTAAAAGGTTTTGATAAAGAAATGCCTTATTTTTGTTTGCGCGTGCCAACAGGTGGCGGCAAAACATGGCTTGCGGCAAAAAGTGTTTCAATTATCAATCGGCAATTTCTAAAAAATACTCCGCATAGCGTGATTTTATGGCTTGTACCATCAAATCAAATTCGTGAACAAACATTAAAAAATTTACAAAATCCTGGCAGTCCATTGCATTCTGCCTTGCTTGAAGCGGGGGCGATTACAGTTTTAAATTTAGAAGAGGCAAAAAGCGTCACGCCTGCAACGTTAAATACGTCAACGGTTATCATCGTTGCAACACGCCAAGCCTTTCAAGTTAAAGACGAAAATGACCGAAAAGTGTATGAATCGAATGGCGCGTTAATGGGGCATTTTGACAACCTTTCGCCGCAACAATTACAAGATGTCCAAGAAGACAACGCGATTGTTTATTCATTGGCGAATGCGCTCAAATTACGCCGTCCTTTTGTAATTGTCGATGAAGCGCATAACAATCGCACCGAATTAGGTTTTGATACGTTGGCAAAATTCAATCCAAGCGGCATTATGGAACTCACTGCTACGCCTGATTTGATTAAAACGCCCTCCAATGTTTTGCACAGTGTTTCAGCGGTAGAACTCAAAGTCGAACAGATGATTAAGTTACCGATAATTTTAGACATCAAGCCAAATCCGCAAGAATGTTTAAATTACGCAATTACCCAATTAGAAACCTTGCAAAAATTAGCCGACAAAGAACATCAACAGGGCGCGGCGTATTTGCGTCCGATTATGCTCATTCAAGCAGAAGCAAGACATTCTGAAATATCCATTGATGTTCAAAAAGTAAAACAATCTTTGCTTGAACATCACAACATTCCAGAAAATCAAATTGTAATTGCAACGGGCGAAGAAAAAGGGATTGCAGAACTTTCTAAAAATTATCCGTTCGGCATTATGGATAAAAAATGCCCAGTGAAATATGTGATTACACAAAAAGCGTTAGCCGAAGGGTGGGATTGTTCGTTTGCGTATGTGTTAGCGAGTATGGCGCAGGTGCATTCATCAACGGCGGTTGAGCAATTACTCGGACGGATTTTAAGACAACCCAACGCAATTAGCAGATTAACGCCTGAACTGAATCAATCTTATGCTTTCGTGGTATCACGCAATTTTTCAGAAACCGCCAGCGCATTACGCGACAGTTTAGTAAAAGGTGCGGGATTTGAACGTAAAGCTGTGAATGATTTTGTTAAAGCACGCGACCCAAATCAGATTGATGTTAGCCTTTATCAAGAACGTAAAATTGCCCCGATTGATATTGCTTTGCCTGAAAAACCTGAATTAGCGCAATTATCTAAACCTTTAAAAGCAAAAATTGAATGGAATGAAACAAAGCAGACGTTGACGATTAACGCGCCTTTAACGCTAAAAGAGGAAGAAGATTTAAAAACGACCGTTCAAAATGAACAAGCAAAAACGCATATTGAAAAAGCGGCAGTTGAAAGTCGATTAGCGGTTGAGCATTTCAAAACACCTGCTGAACGAGGCATAAAATTTCGCGTTCCACAATTAGCCGCTTGGATTCAAGGCGAATTACAACGTTTTGATGACCCAACGTCATTGCCTTATGTTTGGGATTTGTCAAATTACAAACCTATTCCCCGCGATACGGATAGACAAAAAATTCAATCTGCATTAGATAGCAACGCCGTTGGAACCATCGACACGACAACAGAAGGAAAAATGAGCATTGCGTTTATGCCTGCTTTGCAACGCAGTTTAGAACTTGCCTACATTCCTGAAAATTGGAATAACACGAAAATTGCGGCGTGGTTGTGCCGATATGTAGAAGATAAAAATATCACTCATGCTAGCAAACAAGCGTTTGTGCTGGAGTATTTACAAAGCCTGTTAGCGCAATTTACCTTAGCGCAAATCAATCAGCAGAAATTTTTAATCCGTGATTTGTTAGACCAGCATATTAAAACGCTTCGTTCTGAAACGATTGCAACAGCTTATCAAGCAACGATTCTTGAAAGTAACGCCGTCACAGTCAATGACAATGACTGTTTTGAATTTAATCCACAATTTTATTCTCCCACCAGATATTACGACCCCAACACCAGCAAATACGGACATTACGATTTTAAAGAACATTACTACGGACAAATTGGTGATTTTGATTCCAAAGAGGAATTTGAATGTGCTTGTTATCTTGACCAATTAGCCATAAAACGAAAAATCACGTTTTGGGTGAGAAATTTGGTCAATTCACGATCATTTTTTCTGCAAAAAGCAAATGGACGTTTTTATCCTGATTTCATTTGTTCATTACCAAATGAATCAATTTTAGTGGTTGAATATAAAGGTAAAAATGGCTGGAATGATGCAAAAGACGATAGAGATATTGGACAATTATGGGCATCGTTATCTAACGGTAAATGTCAGTTTGTCATGGTGAATAAAGTAGATTTACATTTGATTGATGCGGCAATACTCAGCAGGTAAAAAATCATGACAAAAACCATTCAAACCACTTGTCCTTATTGCGGCGTTGGCTGTGGCATTAACGCAAAAGTTGACGAAAAAAATCGCCATATCAAAATCATTGGCGATAAATCACATCCTGCTAATTTTGGGCGTTTATGTTCAAAAGGTTCTGCTCTCGGCGAAACCATTGAACTCAAAGGGCGATTGTTACAACCTAAAGTTTATGGACGAGAAACCTCGTGGACAGAAGCCTTAGATTTAGTTGCCGATTCCTTCAAAAGCGTGATTGAAAAACACGGCGCAGATGCCGTTGCGTTTTATGGTTCGGGGCAACTTCTAACCGAAGATTATTATGTTGCCAATAAACTGATGAAGGGATTTATTGGTAGCGGCAATATGGATACAAATAGCCGTTTGTGTATGTCATCATCAGTTGCAGGACATAAACGCGCTTTTGGCGCAGACGTTGTGCCGAATTGTTATGAAGATTTTGAACACGCTGAATTGTGTATTTTGATTGGTTCAAATACGGCGTGGAGTCATCCTGTGAGTTTTCAACGCATTCGCGCAGCAAAAGAAAAAAATCCTAATTTAAAAATTGTTGTCATTGACCCACGCAAAACGCAAAGCTGTGATATTGCAGATTTACATTTACCGCTTGCGAGTGGCACAGATGCGATTTTATTTAATGGATTATTCCAATTTCTACATCAGCAAAATAAGTTAGATTTAAATTTTATTGAAAATCACACCGAAGGTTTTGAAACGGTTTTAGAAAATTTTACCTTAGAAAATTACAACATTGAAAATGTCGCAAATCGCTGTCATTTAGAAATCGAAAACGTAAAACAATTTTTTGACTGGTTTGCAGAGACCGAAAAATCATTAAGTTTATACAGTCAAGGCATCAATCAATCGAATTCTGGCACAGATAAAGTGAATGCAATTTTGAATTGCCATTTAGCAACGGCGCGAATTGGAAAAGTCGGTTGTGGCGCGTTTTCATTAACGGGACAACCCAACGCAATGGGCGGACGTGAAGTTGGCGGTTTAGCACATCAACTTGCAGCACATACGGATTTTTCAAATCCTGCTGAAATCGATTTAGTTTCCCGTTTTTGGAATGCGCCGAATATCGCAAAAAAAGGCGGATTGCCTGCCATTGATTTATTTGATGCGATTTATGACGGAAAAATTAAAGCCGTTTGGATTATGGGAACAAATCCCGTTGTCAGTTTGCCCAATGCAGATAAAGTCAAAGAAGCCTTAAAACGCTGTGAATTTGTCGTGGTTTCTGATTGCATTGAAAAAACGGATACGACTGCATTGGCGCACGTTTTATTACCCGCACAAGGTTGGAGCGAAAAAGACGGAACAGTGACAAATTCAGAACGTTGCATTTCACGTCAACGGGCGTTACTTCCAGCGGCTGGTAGCGCAAAACCTGATTGGTGGATTTTAACGCAAGTCGCACGTCGTTTAGGTTTTGAGCAAGCCTTTCATTATCAAAGTCCAGTCGAAATTTTCCGCGAACACGCTGCATTATCAGGTTTTGAAAATAACGGCGAACGCGCCTTTAACATTTCAGATTTAGCGCAAATAAGCCAACACGATTACGATAATTTTCAGCCTACACAATGGGGCGGGATTCGTTTTTTTGCCGATGGAAAATTTTTTACAAAATCAGGCAAAGCGCAGTTAATTTCTGTGATTCCGCGTTTGCCAATTAACGCGCCAACTGAAACTTATCCGTTGATTTTAAACACGGGGCGAATTCGTGACCAATGGCACACCATGACGCGCACAGGCATTGCGGCAAAATTAAATCAACATAAACCTGAACCATTTGTTGAAATTCATCCTGAAGATGCAAAACGTTTTGAACTCAAAACAAATCAACTTGCAAAAATTGAAAGTGAATTCGGTTCGATGTTGGCGCGAGTTCAAATTACTGACGCGCAACGCGAAGGCGAAATTTTTGTGCCAATGCACTGGACGGAACAACAATCTTCAAATGGCAGAATGGGCGCGTTGGTGAATCCAGTAGTTGACCCAATTTCAAAGCAACCTGAAAGCAAACATACGCCCGTTAAAATTTCAGCTTATCAAACTGTGTGGCAAGGTTTTATTTTGTCGCGCCGTGAATTAACCATTTCTAAACCTGAATACTGGGTTAAAAACAAAGGCGAAGGTTTTTATCGTTATGAATTGGCAGGCGAAAAATCCATTGAAAATTTAGCCGATTTTTCCCGTTTGTGTTTGTGTAAAAATGAAAACGTTACACCGCAATGGCAAGAATATAGCGACTTTGCACAAGGTAATTATCGTGCGGCTCGATTTGTCGATGGACGTTTAGAAAGTGTGTTTTTTATCACGGCTAAACATGAATTGCCGTCACGGAATTGGTTAATCAGTTTGTTTGCAAAAAATGAATTAACCAAAGCAGAACGATTAGCCGTTTTAACAGGCATTCCGCCAATTGGTGGCGAAGACGTTGGAACAATTATCTGCGCTTGTTTTAATATCGGTGAAAAAACCATTCAAAAAGCGATTAAAGAACAAAGTTTAAAAAACCATCAAGAAATCGGCAACTGTTTAAAAGCAGGCACAAATTGCGGTTCTTGCATTCCTGAAATTAAAGCGTTGTTAATCTCATGAAAACGTCAGAAATAGTTTGGATTGTCGATGACGATAAATCTATGCGTTGGGTAATCGAAAAAGCTCTGCAAAAAATGGAAATATCTACGCGCTGTTTTCAATCACCAAAAGAACTTTTGACAGCTTTGCAAGAAGAAACGCCAGACGTTTTGATTACTGATATTCGTATGCCAAATATGAATGGGCTAGAATTGCTCGACAAAATTAAATCTGATTATCCTGATTTGCCTGTAATTGTGATGACAGCGCATTCTGATTTAGATAGCGCGGTGGCGGCATTTCATGGCGGCGCATTTGATTATTTGGCAAAGCCTTTTGATATTGAAGATTTAATTGATTTAACGCGACGTGCTTGTGTGCATTCACAACAGCAACGCGAAGAAAAAATCACGCCAGCAAATTTAAAACAAACAACCGTTTCCGACATCATTGGCGAAGCTCCAGCGATGCAAGGAGTTTTTCGGGCGATTGGACGGTTGGCGCGTTCTCATATCACTGTTTTAATTAACGGCGAATCGGGAACAGGAAAAGAATTAGTGGCAAAAGCTCTGCATCGCCACAGTCCGCGAAGTGGCAAGCCATTTGTTGCTTTAAATATGGCAGCAATCCCCAAAGATTTAATGGAATCGGAATTATTTGGACACGAAAAAGGGGCTTTTACAGGCGCAGTGCAAAGACGCATCGGACGATTTGAACAAGCCGATGGTGGCACGTTATTTTTAGACGAAATTGGTGATATGCCAGCTACATTACAAACGCGCCTTTTGCGAGTTTTAGCAGATGGTGAGTTTTATCCTGTCGGCTCTTACGCGCCGAAAAATGTCGTTGTGCGAATTATCGCCGCCACGCATCAAGATTTGGAAAGTTTGGTGAGAAAAAAACGTTTTCGTGCCGATTTATTTCACCGTTTAAATGTGATTCGGATTCACATTCCCGCGTTGCGTGAACGTAGACAAGATATTCCGTTGTTGTTACGTCATTTTTTGCAACAAGCGGCAAAAGAATTAGAAATGGAAGTGAAAACGTTAAAATCGGAAGCTGAAGAATTTTTAAGTGCTTTGGATTGGGAAGGGAACGTGAGGCAACTTGAAAATACTTGTCGGTGGCTAACGGTGATGGCTTCTGGGCGTGAAATTCATGTACACGATTTACCGCCTGAATTGTCACCGCCTTCAACACCAGAAATTTCTATAAATAACGATTGGAAAATGTTATTAGGCACAGAAATTGACAAATACTTGCACGCTGAAAAAAAAGAGGTTTCTAAAAAAATCATTACGCAAGTTGAACATTTATTGATAGAAAGAGCATTGCTTTTTACGAATAATAAACGTCAGGAAGCGGCTTTTTTGTTAGGTTATGGCAGAAATACATTGGCGCGAAAATTAAATGAAGATTTTTAAATTAAGCCTTGCAGTTTTTATAAATCCCGTCCTTTAGGAACCATCATTTTTGCTAGTTGTTGATTAGTTAGCCACGTCAAAATGCGAAAACCGAGCAGTAACACAATCAAAATCAAATATAAAAGCGGTTCTGCTAAATTCCCTTTTAATTGCCAAAAATAATGAATTACTGACGCTACAGAGGCGATGTAAACGAGACGATGTAACTTTTTCCAGTTCTTTTTCAATTTTTTCATCGCCCATTTTGACGAGGTGATGCCAAGTAAAAAAATGATGACATAAGCCAAAACGCCAAGCCAAATATAAGGGCTTTCAATAATGTCGATACTAATCAGTGACCAATTAAAACCGTGATCAACGGCTAAATAAACTAGCAAATGTAGCGACGCATAAAAAAACGCATACAAACCAAATAACTGCCTATAATCTGCCATGCCTTTCCATTGGGTCATCGTTTGAATAGGGGTAATTGCTAGCGTTAAACATAAAAAACGCAGTGACCAATCACCTAAACGAATATGCAAGGCTTGAATAGGATTTCCACCTAAATTATCAAAAATGACATCGAGCAATAAAAATAACAGCGGTACTAAACTTGCGAAAAAACTCGCAAACCATAATTTGTTGTTTTGCCAAATCATTAGAAAAAATGCCGTAAATCCATATCGTTATAAAGGGAAGCAACTTGTTCACCGTAACCATTGAATAATTCAGTTTGTCTTCTTTGGGTAAAAAAGCCACTGCCTAATTCACGCTCACTATTTTGACTCCAACGTGGATGCGGCACGTCAGGATTCACATTTGCATAAAAACCATATTCATCGGCGGCTAATTGGTTCCAAGTCGTCAATGGTGCTTGTTTTAACAATTCGATTTTCACAATCGCTTTAATGCTTTTAAAACCATATTTCCAAGGCACAACCAAACGTAATGGTGCGCCATTTTGTTTTGGCAACGTTTCACCATACATTCCAACAGCTAACATTGTCAGTGGGTGCATGGCTTCATCCATTCTCAAACCTTCAACATAAGGAAAATTTAGCATTGCTTTTTTTTCTTGATTGGGCATATTTTCAGGCTGATAAATCGAGGTAAATTTCACAAATTTCGCACTTGAAAGCGGCTGTACTTGTTTCAACAAATTGGCGAGTGAAAATCCCTGCCACGGCACAACCATTGACCACGCTTCAACACAACGAAAACGATAAACGCGCTCTTCAATGGCTTGCATTTTTAAAATATCTTCCAAATGAAAAGTCGTCGGTTTTTCCACTTCGCCTGTAATTTCAACTGACCAAGGGTCAATTACTAATTTTTGTGCGAGTTTTGTCGAATCATCTTTGTTGAAAGTGAATTCGTAATAATTTGTGTAATTTTTCACCACATCAACGGGCGTAGGTTTTAAACCTGCAACTTGTGTTTGCGTTTTATCCGAATTTGCCAGTAGTGGCGAAATTTGCCCCGCAACGCCTAACCCAACTAACGATTTGATAATTTGACGGCGATTTTTAAATACTTGTTCGTCGGTAATTTCGCTGCTGGAAATTTCTGGTTCTGTTTTGATAATCATCGTAAAAACACCTGTTGAAATTGGTTAGTGACTACTTTTTGCCTTTGGGAATCCAGCTAAGTAAGCGCATAAAATTGTATTCAGTCAAGAAAGCCAGCGAAAACAATTGCATAAAATTCCCCGCTTCTACTAAATCTAAACCTAAATTTTCAGGCACCACTTCTTTGCGGGTGTTAAACATTTTGTCCCAAATCGAAAGCACAATCCCGTAATTGCTGTCGTGTTCTGAACGCAAAGTGGAATGATGAGCGCGATGTAAAAAAGGCGTAATAATCACTTGAGAAATTTTTTCTTCGTTTGGCACTTGAATGTTTGCGTGATGAAAGAAAATGAAAAATAACTCAATAATTTCAATCGATAACACCAAATACGCATCAACACCGATTACGATAACAAACACGCATTTGTAGACAATTTCGAGTAGCAAATCAAAAACGTGAAAACGAAAGCCCGTTGAAACATTAAAACTTTTGTCGCAGTGGTGAATTTTATGAAAACGCCACAACCATTCATATTTATGGCTAGCGCGATGCCAAATGTAAATCGCTAAATCAAAAAAAGCAAACGCTAAAATGCCTTTGAAAAGTCCGTTATCCAAACGTCCCAGCAAACCATAAGAAGAAAATTGTTGTGCGACAAAAAACAGTGATGAAGCGCGTAACATTGTTAAAATCACGTTGTTTATCACAAACGCAGAGGTATTTGTCACAAATGATTCTTTATAAACTTGTGCGGGAAATTCAAGATACGGTTTTTTCTTTTCCCACGCGAGCAAGAAAAAAAACGCCAGAATCGCAAGTCCAAATAAAATTTGATTGAACAATAAACTGCTGTTACCTGCTATTTCAGATTCATTCATAAAATTCACCGTTTCGTTGCAAAAAAAGACACACTTATTTTGACAGTGCCGCGATAATGCTATTTAACTCTTTGATTTCATTGCTTGCATTCACTTTGTCGGTAATGTCATATTGAACACCGAGATAATAAATAACGCGCTGTTTTCTATCAAAAAGCGGCGTGATTTTTAAGCGATTGTGAAACAAGGTACCGTCTTTTTTGTAATTGCGTAACGTGACTTCTAACGCTTCGTGATTTTTCATTGCTTCTTGAATTTGATAACGCGCTGGTTGGTCGCGGTCTTCACCTTGTAAAAATCGGCAATTATGCCCCACGATTTCTTCTTGGCTGTAACCTGTTAAACGCTCAAATGCTTTATTGGCGTAAATAATCGGCGCATCTTCTAAATCAGGATCAGCAAGTGTTACGCCATTCACACACTCATCTAAAATAGCGGCTAACACTTGGGGGATTAAACCGCTGCTATCTTTTTCAACAATAAAAGACATAACTCAACTCCAGTAAATTTAAGATTCAATTAGATTTTTGATATTTTCGACGGTATTTTCTGCACCATCTTCGATTGCAGTGCGAATCAGTTTTTGAAACGGACGCATAAAAACTTCTAATTCGAGCAATTCAAAACGAAAAGTGAGTTGCGTTGGCGCGTTATCAGCACTTTCAAGCAAGTAATTGTGTCGATAAGGCGCGTTAACACCTTGAAATGCTAGTTTTGCAGGTGGCTGATAATCAGTGATTTCAAAAATGGATTCGATTTTTGCGCCATTATCTTTGCGAATTTGTTTCGCTTTCGCGCCAACAAAAACTTCGTGGCTGTCGAGCGGCTCAAAATGCACGACTTCAACTGCCCATTTGGGATAATTGTGGAAAAACTGCTCGCCAATTTGTTCAAAAACGTGCTGAACGGGCTTGTTAATAGAAATCGTCGCTTCACCGACTATGGGACTAGATGAATCAAACGGAAACTTGAGTTGCATGGTGATTCTCCTAAATTTTGTAATTATTATTTTGGGATGATTAGAACATAATCAATTGTTTTTACAAGTCTTAAATTAAATAATGTTTTTCAATTTTATCAGGCAAAAGTTAAGCAAAATTGAATAAAATCGTTGAATTTTAGCCTTAAAATCCTTATCCTTTGCCCGTTCAAAATTTTGTTGAATATATGTTTTTAGAAAAAGAAAAACAGCTTTTTTACTTTAAGAGAGGTCATTTATGAAAAAATTAGTTTTAGCTTTATCAACTGTTGCAGTCATGGGTTTAAGCAGCGCAGCATTTGCTGATGAACAATTAGAAATCGGTCAAAAAATTTACGAACGTTCATTCGGTCGTGGTTGTGGCACTTGCCATGACATCGCGTCAAACCCACAATTATTTGATTTAGTAAAATCTGGCAAATTAACACGCGCTAGCTTTGAACAAACTTTAAAAGACGGTAAAGGCGGTATGCCAAAAGCAATCGCGGCAATTATGGAAGTTGGTCCTGTTAAAAAAGCAGG
>Ga0172368_10004081_pt1 | contig 17151 bp, 10 predicted proteins | sample Lak11m_FD_114540 | JGI IMG/M metagenome (GOLD analysis project Ga0172368, IMG submission 114540) | Freshwater microbial communities from Kabuno Bay, South-Kivu, Congo - kab_022012_11m | ecosystem: Environmental > Aquatic > Freshwater > Lake | place: Democratic Republic of the Congo: South-Kivu...
GCTTGAGGAAAAGAATCCTTCAGTCTGCCATCAAATGTCATTAAATGATCGTAAGCTATAGATCCTACTATTAATACGTTATTCATTATTTTTGCATTTTTAAATTTTCATCTATCTTTGCCAAGCGGCTATTTTTTATATAAGCAGCGGAATCCATAAGGGTATCAAAAGACTCTCCACAATCACCCCAGAAACCTTTTAGAGTAGAGAAGTTAAGAGATCCTTGTTTCAAATAATAGTTGTTTACGTCAGTAATTTCTAACTCGTTTCTTTTTGATGGAGAAAGTCCTTTTATGACTTTAAATACCTGAGAGTCGTACATATAAAGTCCACAAACCGCTAAATCAGATTTAGGATTTTTTGGCTTCTCTATGATGTTTTTGATCTTACCGTTAGAAACTTCGGCAACTCCATATGCTTTTGGATTCTTTACTTTTTTTAGTAGAATTTGAGCACCTTTAACTTGTTTTTTATAACTATCAAAAGCTGTCTTCAAATTGTCTTCAAATACATTATCTCCTAGAACTACAATCATTTTCCCCCCATCTACGAAATCTTCTGCGAGAGAGAGCGCATCAGCGATTCCTCCTGCTTTTTCCTGAATTTCATAAGTCAAATGAAGTCCAAGATCGTGTCCAGATCCAAGAAGTTCAAGGAAATGTCCAGCATGACCCTTACCAGAAACAATCAAGATGTCCTTGATTCCAGCCTCTTTCAGAGTAAATAGAGGATAATAGATCATTGGCTTATTATAAACTGGGAGAAGATGCTTGTTCGTTATCTTTGTTAGGGGATGTAGCCTTGAACCTGTTCCTCCAGCAAGAATGATTCCTTTCATATGTTTATTTATTATATTTTAATTTTATATAAGCGGTTAAAGCTTCGATCCATGTTCTTAGTCTTGGAATTTTTGTATTCAATAAAATGGAGTAATTCGGTCTTTTTGCAGGCCTAGGAAAGGCATCTGTAGTTACAGGATTTATAACAATTCGTTCTCCAAGTATTTCGAAAATTTTCTTTGTAAACATGTACCATGTAGTGTCCTCACTATTAGTTATATGATAAATACCGAATTCTAATTTATTATTAGCATTTGTTAATTTAAAGCTGTCATTCTCATCTAGAGAATGTTCATGATTCTCAAGACTTTTGTCAAAATATGGATATAGGAAATTTTCAATAACTGCATGACATAAATCATGTGTATAAGTAGGACATCCATGTTGGTCGTCGACAACATTAAGAGTCTTTTTGTCCCTTCCTATAGCGATTATCGTGTCTACGAAATTTTTTCCATTTGGCCCATATAGCCATGAAGTTCTTACGATATAATACCTATCCATGTTTTCTCTAATATTGTTTTCGCCAAAGAGCTTAGATTCGCCATATGCATTAATTGGTAGAGTGGAATCATTTTCTAAATATCCATCACTTTTCTTTCCATCAAATACATAATCAGTGCTGAAATGTATCAAAATAGAATTATTTTTTTGACAAAATTTAGAGATTTTTTCTAAAACTTCGCCATTTATTTTATAGGCCAAATCTTTGTTGGTTTCACAGTCATCGACAGCAGTATAAGCGGCACAGTTAATCACAATGTCAGGAGAAATATCGTTGAAGGTTTTTTCTAAGCTAGGATAGTTGGTTATATCTAAAGTCTCTTTATCAAAAGCAAATGTTTCAAAATCTTTTTCCCCAGAAAGCTCAGCCATGAAAGCACTTCCAAGCATCCCGTTTTTACCAAGTAGCAGAATTTTCATTCTAGTCTTTTAAGAACTTTTGTATTTTTTTGATCAAGTCGTCTATCTTTACAGTTTCAGCATCTTTTTTAGATCTCTCTTTCCATTCGATAGACTTTGTTTCCAGTGTTCTTTTGCTTATAACAACACGTAAAGGAAGTCCTATAAGGTCAGCATCTTTAAATTTAACTCCGGCAGTTTCATTTCTATCATCAAATAAAACTTCAAATCCTTCCTTCACCAACTTCTCGTACAAATCATTAGCTTCTTTTATAACAGTTTCATCATTTCCAAGATAAGCAAGATGTACTAAATAAGGAGCTACGGATTTTGGCCAAATAATGCCATTTTCGTCATGACTAGCTTCTATGACAGTTCCGATAAGTCTTGTAGTTCCAATCCCATAACACCCCATTATTGCAGGTTTTAATTGCCCTTCTTTATCAGAGAAATTTAAATTAAAAGCTTCACTATATTTAGTTCCAAGCTTAAAAATATTTCCAGCTTCTACAGCCTTAATTTCCTTCAATCCTTTTCCGCATTTAGGACAGTGGAAGCCACTTTTTACCTCAACTAGATCTACAAAATCAGCGATTACGAAATCTCTTCCGAGGTTTGCATTTTTATAATCTTTTGCATATGCATTTGCGCCGGTAACAAAATTCTTTACGTTCTTGATAGAATGATCACCAATAAACGAAATCTTTATTTTTGAAGGAGTATTCACAGGAGAAATATATCCTTGCACGAGTCCGACCTCTTTCAATATTTCAGGAGTGGCAGCTCTAAATTTCTTCTTTAAATAATTTCCAAGCTTAGTTTCATTTACACTTAAATCTCCACGAATAACTACTCCAAGAAGTCCATGTCCATCTACTTCATATACAACACTTTTTAAGATTTTATGAACTGGAACTTTGTGAGCTACAGCATTATCTTCTACAGAATATCCTCTTTCTATGGAAACTTCTTCAAGAGGCAACTCTTTCTCTTCTTTTAGGTCTGGATCAGGTATTTTCCCCTCAGCAATCTCAAGGTTTTGAGCTGTTCCACATTTCTCACAAAGAATAATTACGTCCTCTCCGGCAGGAGTAGGTACAGAAAACTCATGAGAACGTTTATCAGAAAAAGCTCCTCCGCTAGCCTCAATTACATATGAAGTAAGGCCACATCTAGAGAAAACTCTACTATATGCATCTTTTACTTTTTCATAATAAACATCCAAATCTTCGTCAGTAGTATGGAAACTATACATGTCTTTCATTCCAAATTCACGTCCACGAAGTAAACCGGATTTTGCCCTAGGTTCATCTCTGAACTTTGTTTGAATTTGATAAACACTTAATGGCAAATCTTTATAGGATTGAACATATTTTGCAACTAGGGGAGTCACAGTTTCCTCATGACTAGGGCCTAGAACGAATTGTTTGTTTCCAGACGCTGTAGTTTTATACAAGATTTCATCTAGAGTTTTATCTCTACCGGTAGCCTGCCAGATTTCAACAGGATGAAGACATGGCATGAGCAATTCCTGTCCATCTACTGTATCCATTTCTTCTCTGATAATTTTGTGGATCTTTGTCAGAACTCTGTGTCCAAGCGGTAAGATATTATATATTCCAGCCGCCAATTTATCTGCAAATCCTGCTTGAGTAAGTAACTCGGCATTTTTACTGTTAGAGTCACAAGGTGGATTATGTCTTGTTCTACCAAATAATTTTGAATAACGCATACGAAAAAATATTAAAACGATTCGAGCTCCAATATATCCTTTTTGGAAAATAATCTCAATAAAAATAAGCTTTGTTAAAAATTAATGTATTGCGAGGAAGCAAGCCATGTCTGCATGAGGCGTATTAAAGATACGACGAAAAAGAGATAGCGCAGCTGACGAAGTAAGACATAATTTTTAACAAAGCTAGGCTATTACGCGTTTCTTATATTCCTCGATATAAGCTTCCAAGATATCTCCTTCAAACAAAGGAACATCTCCTCTATATTTGATTCCACATTCATTACCTTCTCCAATTTCTTTTACAACTTCGGCACCTTTCTTTAATGAATCTATCAGACCTTTTCCAGCAATATTGTCAGTTTCTTCAGCAGTAAGTCCACGAATAATTCTAACTTTAGCTTTATTTTGCAATTTTCCAGATAGAACTTTGCATCCGATAATCATTTCATTTTTTTTGCTTAGGAATATCTGTTTCAATTGAGCACGTCCCAAAACTGTTTCTATTACATCAGGCTCAAGCATTCCGCTTAAGAAAGCCTTCATCTCATTTATTAAATCATAGATAATTAAGTATTTTCTAACTTCAACTCCTTCTTTTTCAGCAATTTTTGAAACAATAGGAGAATCGAAGTCTGTATGGAATCCAACTACGATGCCATTACTTGCAGAAGCCATCATTAGATCAGACTTTGAAATAAGTCCGACTCCACTATGAATAATTTTTATAGATGCACTTTCATCTTTTACCTTTGCTAGAGACTGAATAATAGCTTCCAAAGATCCTTTAGTGTCAGCCTTAAGAACTATCTTTAATGACTTGCTTACGGCAACACTCATAATTGCCTGATTCAATCCTGAACCTTTTTCTTCACCTTTTTTCTTAAGCAATAGTTGAACTTCTTCAGCTTTTTCTTTAGCAACCTTTTCATTTTTAACTACCTGTAAAATATCACCACTCTTTGGAGTTTGGCTTAATCCAGCTATAAGTACAGGAGTTGATGGGGGAGCAATAGTTATAGATTTTCCAGTATGATCTCTCATCAATTTAATTTTTCCATGAGCATCTCCGACAACAACATTATCAGTAATATGTAATGTTCCGGTATTAACAAGAATAGTAGCTACAGGACCAACGCTATGATCCAAATGCGCTTCTACAACTGTTCCTACGGCTTCACGGTCAGGGTTAGCCTTCAATTCCAGCATCTCGGAAGTAAGTAAAACCATATCAAGTAGAGTGTCTATTCCATCACCAGTTAGGGCTGAAATAGGAACCATTACAGTATTTCCTCCCCATTCTTCAGGTTGAAGTCCATTCTCAGCAAGTTCAGCTTTTACTCTATCTGGATTAACATCAGGTTTATCCATTTTATTTAGAGCAACAATTATAGGTACTTTCGCTTCTTTAGCATGGTTTAAAGCTTCAACTGTTTGTGGTTTTACTCCTTCATCAGCAGCTACAACCAAAATTGCAATATCAGTAACCTTTGCTCCACGTGCTCTCATTTCAGTAAACGCTTCATGTCCAGGAGTGTCCAAGAAAGTTATAAGCTTGCCTTTTTTCATAACTTGATACGCACCAATATGTTGAGTAATTCCTCCGGCTTCTGTTGCTATAACATTTGCCTCACGAATACGATCAAGTAATTTTGTTTTTCCATGATCAACGTGTCCCATTACACATACGACAGCAGGTCGCTCTTTCAATAAAGACTTATCATCTTCCTTAAGTAAGTTTGAAATATCTCTGGCAAAGAAGTCCTCTGCATTTGCAGCGACTCTTTTTCTTTGAATTTTAATCTTCATGTCATCAGCAATGACCTGAGCAGTTTCAAAATCTATTTCTTGGTTTATATTTGCCAATATCCCATTTTTCATTAACTCTCCAATAATTTTTGCTGCTTTTATATCCGTTTTTTCAGCGAATTCTTTTACAGTAATTACATCTGGAACCTCAATTATTTTTTCACCGGACTTTTTAGCGGCATTTTCCTTCTCTTGTTCTTCTCTAGTACTTGGAGAAGCAACTTTATCGCTCTTTCCCGCAGTTTTTTTTCTTTGAGTCTTAACTATTTCTCTTTCTCTTTGTTGTGAGATCATTTCATCGTACAACTCAGCAACATCAGTTTCCTCTGGAGCAACTTCTGCAGCAGGAGCTGGCTCTTCACTTTTATTACTTAACTCTGAAAGAACAAGTTCGGCAGTTTCATCATCAATAACTCTAGCCTTTGGCGAAAGTTCAAAGCCGAATTCTTTAATTTTATCCTTTAATTCTTTCTGGGAAAGCCCCAATTTGTCTGCTAAATCAGTGAGTTTTGTTGACATAAATGATTTAAATTTCCTTTAAAAGCATAACGAGTCTACGTAAAAATCCCTCTATTGTAAAGCTTTTACGCATATTTTTTGATAAATTTTTTAAAAAATGTATACTTTGACTACAAATAATTTTGAAAACATGGAAATTGCAATAATTATCGTAGGCATAGGAGTTATTTTGGGAATCATTTTTGTCGTATTGAAATTAAAAGATTTAGACAAAACAGGAGAAAGTAAGCTTTTGTTTGAATATATAGAGTCTTTAAAAAAAGAGATCCATCAGACTGGATCAGAGAGCAAGAAGGAAACACAGCTTTTACTTAATAATATCAACGATCGTTTAGCAAAAGGACTTCAACACTCTTCTGAAACGTTGCAAAAACAATTTTCTCAAAGTGCAGCTGTTATAAAAGATGTAACAGAAAGACTTACAAAGTTGGACGAGACAAATAAACAAGTTCTAGGATTTTCTGAACAAATGCAAAGCCTGGAGAATATTCTAAAAAATCCAAAACAGAGAGGAATTTTAGGTGAATATTTTCTGGAAACTTTACTTTCTCAGGTATTACAACCAAATCAGTACAAAATGCAGTACGAATTTAAGAATGGTGAAATAGTAGATGCTGCAATTTTTTATCACAAACATATCATTCCGGTAGACGCGAAATTCTCTCTTGAGAAATATAATAAGATAATGGAAGAAAAGGATGAAAAACGCAGAGATACATTAGAAAAAGAATTCAAATTAGATATCAAAAATCGTATCGATGAAACTTCAAAATATATTCGTCCAAATGAAGATACGACTGATTTTGCATTCATGTTTATTCCTGCGGAAGGAATATATTACAACCTTATGATTTACAAGGTTGGAACATTAAACATTAACACAACAGACTTAATAGAATACGCATTTAAAAAGCACGTAATAATAGTTTCTCCTACGTCTTTCTTTGCTTATTTGGAGACGGTTCTTCAGGGGCTTAAAGCTATGAAAATGGAGGAAAATGTAAAAGAAATAATAAAGAAAGTTGGTGAACTTGGAAAGCATATTGGAGCCTATGAAGAATACATGGGAAAACTAGGGAACAACCTTGGAACAACCGTAAATATGTATAATTCTGCATACAAAGAATTCAACAAAATAGATAAAGACGTCTATAAAATAACAGAAGGAAAACAAGGAGGAGAAGTTTCACCTCTTTTAGTAGACAAACCAAACGTTGAAGTTTAAAATTCACATACAAAATTAACTCTAACCAATAATTCTCATGGCACAGAAATTAAAAATATTTATTGCGGTAGTTTTAGTAGCAGTAGCAGCAATAGCTATCGGATTTTCAACAAAAAACGGAGGATTATTCAAGGGGCAATTGATGGGACAAAATCAGCCGGGGCAGATACCTGGAGAAACTGTAGCAAAGGCTGATCTTTACGCAAAAATGGATCTAGTAATGCCAACTAAAGACAGAAAAGATATAGAGGCAGTATGTACAATTACAAACCTTGGTCCAGGCAGCATAGATGGAAAAACTCCATTTAAGTATGCCGTTTACGTGAACGGAAAAGAATCTTTTTCTAATGTAGACTCTTATACAAAAATGGAATCAGGAGATTCATTCAGTTTCTCTTATCTTATTCCTCGCGACAAAACTCAAAAAACAGGAAAGATAAAATTTGTTGTTGATACAGAAAACAATATTCAAGAGAACAATAAAAACAACAACAGTTCTGAACTAGATTACGCTTTATAGTCCGGAGTTTTTTAAACTGCAGGACATATAAGTCTAAAGTCACAAAACTTACAATGAAACCCAGGAGTTGGATGGAAGGCTGATTGTTCCATTTCTTTAATTATTTCAAGAATTTCTTCCTTTGTTTCTTCAATCTGCTCATCTGTTCTAGTAGTTGAAAATTTCTCATTCCCTTCTAAAAAGTAGAGGCTCAATTTCGAAACATTGATTTTAAGCACATCTCGACAAGCCAATGCATAAATAGAAAGCTGTAAGTCTTTTTTTAGGTTTAATCCATCTTTTACTCTACCAGTCTTGTAATCGATGACTTCATAAGTGCCGTCACTTAGACGATCTATGCGGTCAATACGGCCATTTATAAATGATTCTCCGATTCTAATGTTAAAAGGTCTTTCAAGGTAAGAAGGAGTGATCCAAGGATCTCTGTTTTTCTCATAATAATCACTTAGCATTTCAAGTCCTTGTTTCTTCCTAAGAGATTCATGTTCAGCATTTTCATAACCATAAGGAATCCAGTTTTTTTCATACAATTCTTGGAATTTTTCTAAAGATATTTGTTCACCGGACTTTAAATGCTGGTAGAATTCATTCAGCGTATTATGAACACTTGAGCCAAAATTTGAAGCATGGGCAGGAGGAACAGGAACTTTCATCATGTACCTATAGCTATATTTTAGAGGGCACATTTTAAAAGTATCAAATTGGCTATAACTTAATTTCGTTTTTTTGAAAGGTGGAAGATTAAAAATAGGGGATTTTGGTTTCTTAAATTCAAGAAGTTTCTGTATAGATGTTTCAGTTTTTTTATGATCGGCTATCTTCATGTTTTTGCCATCTTCAATTTCTTCAACAAAAGGAGATTTTTTCCATTTTTTATTACCATCATATTGATCACTATATGTTATATATAACCTTTTCTTTGCTCTAGTCATAGCCACATAAAATAGTCTTCGCTCTTCTTGTAAATGGAAGTCGCCTTCAGGGTAAATTTCTTTAGTCAATTCATCTGGAATATCGAAACTGTCTCTGCGTCTAGTAGAAGGAAACCTTCCTTTGACCGTGTTTACAACAAAAACATAAGGGAATTCGAGTCCTTTTGCAGCATGAACTGTCAAAATTTGGACTGAATTTTTATCTGGGACTTGGTCGCCCTGAAGCGTCAGATTGGCTTCCTGTAGAAGATCTAAATATGAGGCAAAATCCGAGACGCTTTTGTTTTCATTGTCTTTCTCGAATTTTGAAACGTGTTTTGCAAACTCATTTATATTCTCGATCTCTTCAAACTTTTCTTTATTAACAAGATCGTGAAGATATCCAGATTTTTGCAAAAATTCATTACAAACAAGCCCCACAGGATTATTTTTAGAGAACTCAACTAGATGATCGAGAAGCTGTCTTAATTTTCCTTCATCACTTTCAAGTCCAGGAAGAGGAGTATCTTTTTCCTTAAGTAAATTTATTAAATGATCTTTCTTATTGAGATTCAATATTTCCAAAATCTTCGCCATTGTTATTCCGAAAACTTCAATTTTCAAGACTCTGAGCAAAGAAACGTCATCAAAAGGATTCGCCAAAAATTTAATAATTGAAACTATATCTTTTATTTCAGGCAAAGAAAGCAAGCCTTTAGGATTTCTTATTTGATATGGAATTTGTAGAGAATTTAGTTCAGTTACAAAAGGATTTCCAAGTTCATTTGCCCTTATCAGTATTGCGAAATCACTAAATTCCAAATTCTCGGTTTTTTGTATTTTCAGAATTTGCTTAGCGACAAATTCCGCTTCATCAAGAAAAGAATTGAAGTGATGAATCTCGACAGGATCATTCTCTTTTACAGAACATTTTAGATGTTTGTTTACATTATTTTTGGCTTCAAGTCTGTCTGGATTATTGTTTTGAATTAATTTGTATGCGCTATCCAAGATGTTTTGTGTGCTTCTATAATTCTCTACAAGTACGAGATTTTTTGCATCAGAAAAATTATTGGTAAACTGCAAAATATTGCTCAAACTAGCACCTCTCCATTTATAAATACTTTGATCATCATCTCCAACTACACAAATATTTTTGAACCCACTTGCTAGATTCATAACCAACTCAAATTGAGCGTAATTTGTATCCTGAAACTCATCTACAAGAATATACTTGTATTTGTTTTGATATTCTTTTAAAACAGAAGGTCTGTCTTTGAATAGTTTAAGCACATAGTAGGTCAAATCTGCGAAATCCATGGCGTTGTCCTTTATGAGCAACTCCTGATACTTTTTGAAAGCAGAAGCTATCTCAAGAGACTTTTTTCTTTCATCTTCGTCTTCGATTTTTTTTGCATATTCGATATAAGCCTCTGGCCTTATAAGCTCATCTTTAAGCCTATTGAAATGACTAAGTAAGTCGTATATAAAATGATTCGGATTACCTAAAGGCCTATAGTAATTCAGATCAAAATCAAATAGATGTTTCTTGAAAAAGAACCACTGATCGAAGGCTGTTAACAATTTATAGTTTCTGCTTAATCCAATCTCATGGCCAACTTCACGTAGCAGGTGATCTGAAAAAGAATGAAAAGTTTTTATACAAATTTCTTCATATCCGAGCTTCATGTCCACATCCACGCGTTCAACCATCTCATTAGCGGCTTTTTCTGTAAAAGTTAAGGCCAAAATCTCTCCAGGATCGACTCCTTCACTATTTATCAAATGCAAGATTCTTGAGGTGATAACACGGGTTTTTCCAGTACCAGCTCCAGCGATTATCAAAAGTGGACCATCTTTGTGGTTTACGGCCTGTTTTTGTTCATTATTTAATTCCATAAGAAAGTTTGAGAGCTTGAGTATTTCGACAATTCCCCGAAATTTTATACTAAAAAGAGCCCCATCACTAGGGCTCTCTTTAAATTTGGATTGAAATTAAACTCTTAGTCTTTCTTTGTAGCTTTCTTCTTTGATTCTTTTTTTTCTTCGTCATCTGATTCTTCCTCTTCTTTGTCAGCTTTTTTTGCTTTCTTAGCTTTCTTTTCCTCTTTCTCTTCGTCAGAATTTTCTTTCTTTTCAGTCATAGCCTTCAAAGATAGAGCAACTCTGTGTTCTTCAGGGTCTATAGCGATAATTTTTGCTTTTACCTTTTCTCCAACCTTTATAAATTGACCAGGATCAGTAACTTCTTCATTTACTATTTCGCTTACATGAATAAGTCCATTGATCTCTTCGTCTAATTTTACAAAAGCTCCGAATGGAGTGATTCTATTTACTTCTCCTTCAATAATTGTTCCAACCTTATATTTCTTACTAGCTTCGATCCATGGATCTGGAACAAGTCTCTTCATAGATAGACTAATCTTGTCAGATTCTTTTCCAATAACAAGAATTTCTACTTCGTCTCCAAGTCTTCCGTAGTCGTTAGGATCTTTTACATGGCCCCAAGCGATTTCAGAGATATGAACAAGTCCTTCAAGTCCATTAAATGTGACAAATATACCAAATTTAACGATACCACTGATTTTACCTTTAACCTTTTGTCCGACGATCAATTTATCAAGAGATCCTTGTCTTGATTCTTCCTCAGCTGCGCGCTCAGAGAAGATCAATTTACCTCCATCTCTATCTAGATTAATGATCTTAACGATCAAAGGAATACTTGTAAGCTTTTGTAGTCTTGTAAGGATCATGCTGCTATCTGCACCATCCACACGTGGATAGTGTAGGGGAGCAAGTTGTGAAACAGGCAAGAATCCCTTAATACCATCGATATTAAGTAGAAGTCCACCTTTATTAGCTTCATTACAATGAATTGTAATTGCTTTATTAGCTTCATAAGCTTCAATAAATTGATTCCAAGTTTTCTTCTGACTAGCCTTTCTAAGAGATAGAACGATAAGTCCATCATCATTCTCATCTTCAAGAACATAAGCTGAAACTTCATCTCCAACTTTTAGATTTTTCAAAGTTCCTGTGCTGTCATGAGTTTCCTGTCCAGAAATAACTCCAGTTGAAAACCCTTCTAGATCAACAAGGATTTTATTTTTTAAGATGGTAATAATCTTTCCATCAATAAGTGTACCTGGTTTCGGAAAGACCAACTGATATTCATCAGCTATAAGCTCTTCCATCACTGAGCTTTTTTTCTTTTTAAATGCCATAAACTGTGTGTAGCAAGACGTCTTAAAATATAAAGCTTCCTTAAAGTCCAAAAGTGTCTTGCTGACTAAAGTTCTTTGAAAACTAAAGAAAGCGAGAGGATTATAGGAATAACCACCGCTTTAGTCAACAGAAAAGAGGCAGATAAAATGATTTTGCGACATTCGACGACTTTTGCAAAAAAACAAGTGTTTAGAAAACATCAAAATATAAATCTATGATAAAAATAGTTTTGAGCCTTGGGTCTCGTAGGTCCCAAGGCGAAAAACACCTTATAATTTTCGAAAGCGAGGAAAACCTTTTTCTAAAAGGTTTTCCTAAGATTTTACTAAGTCGATTCCTTTCTTTGCTTTAACTAATTTAACAGTACTTCCTTCTTTAAAGACTCCATCAAGGAATTTCTCTGTCAAAGGATCTTCAACTAGTTCTTGAATAGCGCGTCTGACAGGTCTAGCTCCAAACTTTGGATCATAGCCAATCTTAGCCAAAACATCTAGTGCTCCAGGAGTAACAGTTAATTTAATTTTTTTAGGAACTAAACGTTTTTCTAGATATCCAAGATTTAAACTTACGATTTCTTTTATGTTGTCGTTTGTAAGAGCATGGAAGACCACAGTTTTATCAACTCTGTTCAAGAATTCAGGTCTAAAATGATTTTTCAATTCTTTCAATATTTCCTCTTTCATAGCTCCAAAATCTTCTTCTGCTTTCTCAAGTTCATTAGTTTTTGTATAGAATCCAATTGGAGCGGCTTTTTCAGTCAATTTTTTTGCTCCTATGTTTGAAGTCATGATAATAACAGTGTTCTTGAAGTCCACGGCACGTCCTTTAGCGTCTGTAAGTTGTCCATCTTCAAGTATCTGAAGAAGCAAATTAAATACATCAGAATGAGCCTTTTCGATCTCATCAAACAATATAACACTATAAGGTTTTCTTCTTACTGCTTCAGTAAGTTGACCACCTTCTTCATATCCAACATATCCGGCAGTAGCTCCCACAAGTCTTGAAGTATTATGTCTTTCCATGAACTCACTCATATCTATCTTTATCAAAGCATTCTTGTCATTGAAAACTTCTTCTGCGATAGCTTTAACTAACTCGGTTTTTCCAACTCCAGTAGGCCCCATGAAGATAAATGAGCCAATTGGACGTCTCTCGTCAGCAAAACCTGCTCTAGATCTTCTGATAGCTCTAGATACAGCAGTAACTGCCTCATCTTGTCCTATAATTCTTTTCTTTAGTGCAACTTCTAGAGCTTTCAGTCTAGAAATGTCATCTTTTACAAGTCTAGTTACTGGAACTCCAGTCATAGTAGATACAACTTCTGCAATATCATCAGCATCTAATTTTTCTCTTTGATCTCTAGGAATTTTTACAAATTTTTCCTTTTCTATTTGTTTAAGTAAATCTAATTCTTTATTTCTGAACTCAGCTGCCATTTCGTAATCTTGTTTTGAAACACATTCTTCCTTTTTTCTAGTAGTTCCGTTTAATTTCTTTTGTAGTTTCTTTACTTTGTCATTGTCAGTATTATGCTGAATGCGTTTTTTAGCAGCAGCTTCATCTATAAGGTCTATAGCCTTGTCAGGCAAAAATCTGTCATTAACGTATCTTTTTGATAAATTTACGGCAGCTTCAAGTGCATCATTGGTTATAAGTAAATTATGATGATCTTCAAAAGCTTCACGAATTCCAGTCAAGATTTCTAGTGTATCTGGAACGCTTGGTTCTTCCACAGTTACAGGCTGGAAACGTCTTTCTAGTGCCGCATCTTTTTCAATATTTTTTCTATACTCATTTGTAGTTGTAGCTCCAATTACTTGGACCTTTCCACGAGATAAAGCCGGCTTCAAAATATTCGCTGCATCCAAACTTCCTTCAGCGCTTCCAGCTCCCATAATTGTATGCAATTCATCTATAAATAAAATTACATTTTCTTGAGAAGTAGCCTCATCAATAATTTGTTTAACTCTTTCTTCAAATTCACCTCTATACTTTGTTCCTGCAACAACTGCAGACATAGACAATGAAAGAATTTTTTTATCTAACATGTTATCCGGAACTTCCTCTTTTGCGATTTTCTGAGCAAGTCCTTCAACAACAGCAGTTTTACCTACGCCAGATTCTCCAATAATAACAGGGTTATTTTTAGTTTTTCTGGAAAGAATACTAATTACGCGTTCAATTTCCTTATCTCTACCGATAATAGGATCCATCTCTCCTTTTCTAGCATCTTCAATCATATTTGTAGTGAAGAAGTCCAAAGCAGGAGTAGCGCTTTTTTCTCCTTTTTCTGTTTCATTCTTCTTGTGTTTATAAGCATCTTTATATCCTTCTTTTTGTTGTCCAGTCAAAACACCATGAAGTCCAGCCAAGAAGAATTCGATAGGGTTCATCATTTGAGGATTCTTTTGCATATTTCCACCAGGTTGAGCGCCAGGCATCTCTTTAGCTTTCTGGAAAACCTCTAAAATTTGCTCTTTTACGTCATCAGGAGACACTTTCATATTCTCCAAAATAACAGTAGCTGCAGTATTTTTTTGAGAAACTAAAGAGAAAAGTAAATGCTCGGTTCCAACAAAAGAATGCCCAAATTCAAGAGCAGTTTTTACAGCTTCTTCGATAACTTCTTTAGCAAATCCACTAAGTCCGGCTGGTTGGTCTGAAGTAACAGGAGCACTACTTCTTCCAACAGTCTTAAGGACAAGATTTACATTCTCCATTGAAACTCCAAAATTCAATAAAACTGAAGCCCCAAGAGAATTTTCCTGAGAAAGAATACCTATAAGAATATGTTCGGTACCGACATAATTAAGTTTACCGTCTCTAGCCCTTTCTTGTGCTACCACAAGAGCCTGCTTGGCTTCCTTCGTAAATTTATCAAATTGTGCAAAGTCGCTCATATATTTTTGTTTTTTAATATCTTTTAATTTCAAATAATTCTACCACATTTCCTCTTTAAAATGAATCGCCGATGGCTTATTTATGCTTTACTTATGGATTTAAATATAGTTTTAACATCTATTAGCACTCGGAATTATAGAGTGCCAATGTCCCAATGTCAACGATAAAGTGGAGGATTATTACTCCATAGATTTTACGCTAGCAGCCATGTTTAGCATAATATCAGTGTATTTTGGATCAGTAGTCTCAAGTCGAAGTACTTTATTTCCAGCCTTTACATATATGCTCGAGCTACAAACATATGATTCATTACCAGAAGCTAGGGTGAAAGTTTTACAACTTGGATCACTTTTTGGCATACCTGTCTTGGAAATATAAAGTCCAACTAATACAGGAGTCATTTCTTTTTTATCTGAAAATGGGAATAAGAAAGAGTCACTTTCTGATTCTACTTTAGTTCCTTCAAAATACCAGTTCTTAGGATAATCCACTGAAAATTTAAAACCAGTGCTTGTGAATGTAGCCAGTTTTATATCTTTAAGTGCTGGAACTGAAGAAGGAAGTGTAGAAGTTTTTGGATTTGTATCTACTGGAGTTGGCTGTTTGACTTCAGGAGTAATAGGAGTTGTTACGGCTGGAGTTTTCGTAGTTGCTTTAGTTTCTACATCCATGTTAGGCAAGAATACTTCTTTTTTGCCAGGAGCTAATTTTGATCCATCATTCTTTATCTCGGTACTGAAGTCTACAAATTGGAACTCAGCCAAGATTTTATTAAATATATTTTTGTTCTCTAAGTCATAACTGCTTGGAGAAGGAATAAATGAAATTTTATAAATATATCCAGGTCTGTACACATAGTAATCAATTCTATTGAAGCCATCATCCATCATGGCAGCATCAATGTTGTCAGGACCTATTTTTTTCATAGCTCCATCTACTTTTCCAATTTTAGAGAAATATATAGAAAGAGGAGTGTCTGCGACTACAGGAGCAACGGTTGGAGCAGTAGTTGGAGTAACGTCAGGCTTTACCTGATCCGTGAAATTATCTGAATTTACCTTCAAAACAGGAGTTACGGGAGTAGTAGGTATATAATTGTAAATTGTTCTAGCAATAGAGATTTGATCGCTATTAACAGCACCATTTTTAGTTGGAGCCTGAAGAGTAATTGAGTCAGAATTTTCTTGTAAACTCCAATCTGAATAGTATTTAATTTTAAATCCAAGAACGCCATTTTGATACAAAACGAACTCTCCTGGTTTATTTGTTTGTTCAACTACTGCAATTAAATTTATAGATTTTACATCGAATAACCCGTCATCTCCCATTTTTCCAGTTATTTCGACTTTATTATTCAAAAATTGTACGTCAGAAAGTTTTACGGAAATGCTAGTTAGGGGAGTGATTACTCCATCTGCGTCAGTAAGAAGATGGGTGCCAGCATAAGAATCGGTAACAGATTGTTCAGTCAAAATACCTTCAAGTTTTGTTGTGTCATCTGAGCCTACTCCAAACAAAGAACATCCACTAAAAAGTCCTACTGTGACAAACATACAACTAACGAAGGCGAAAAATTTTTTCATATAAAAATTGTTATTTATTTTATTATATTTATTCCCAAGTGCTTGTAAGCACGTGGTGTGACAATTCTACCTCGAGAAGTTCTATCTAAAAAGCCCATTTGTAATAAAAACGGTTCATAAATATCTTCAATTGTGTCCTCTTCTTCTCCAGTTGCCGCAGCTATTGTATTTAATCCAACAGGCCCCCCATCGAATTTATCAATAATCAAAGACAAAATCTCACGATCAGTTTGATCAAGTCCTATCTCATCAATTCCCAAACTTTTCAATGACTCTCTTAACATCTTCATGTCTATGACAGATTGATTATTTACATCAGCATAGTCACGAACTCTTTTAAGTAGACGATTTGCAATACGAGGAGTTCTTCTAGAAGATTTAGCAAGGAAAGTAGAAGCCTCATCATCTATTTTACAATTCAAAATTCTAGATGACCTTATAATAATCTGTTTAATTTCAGCCTCAGTATAGAACTCAAAACGCATTACATTTCCAAAACGATCGCGTAAAGAAGATGAGAGCATGCTTACTTTAGTTGTTGCACCAATCAAAGTGAACTTTGGTAGGTTTATCCTCATTGTTCTAGCAGATGGTCCTTTCCCTATAATAATATCTATTCCGAAATCCTCCATCGCAGAATATAAAACTTCTCCAACCACAGGCTTCATTCTATGGATTTCATCAATAAAAAGAATATCGTTTTCATTTAAATTCGAGATGATGGAAGCTATGTCTCCCTGTTTCTCAAGAGCAGGTCCGGAAGTGGTTTTTATACTAACTCCAGATTCATTAGCAATAATATTTGCAAGAGTGGTTTTCCCAAGTCCAGCAGAGCCATGAAGCAATATGTGGTCTAAAGGTTCACCTCTTTTTTTCGCAGCCTTTATAGCTATTTTTAGGTTATCTTTTATAGCAGATTGGCCGACATATTCGTCTACGCTTCTCGGACGCAATTTATTTTCAAATGGATCAGGATCCGTTTGA
>Ga0172368_10004086_pt1 | contig 17143 bp, 13 predicted proteins | sample Lak11m_FD_114540 | JGI IMG/M metagenome (GOLD analysis project Ga0172368, IMG submission 114540) | Freshwater microbial communities from Kabuno Bay, South-Kivu, Congo - kab_022012_11m | ecosystem: Environmental > Aquatic > Freshwater > Lake | place: Democratic Republic of the Congo: South-Kivu...
GTGATGGTAACCGGCATTGGGATATTCAGTGGCAGGCCCAAATTGAAATCAGCAGACCATCTCACCTGGCTCTTTAATGACAAGGCGTACAGGATCATGATCAGGGTGAATGCCAGCCTCCGTCGGTTCATGCTGAAAACAAAGTAAGCGATTAATTTGTAAATTAAGCCCTTTATACAACAATCTGACCTATGGATTCGCAGGAAGAAAAAAAACAGGCTGGCAAACAGTCGGGTGAAACCCAAAATCTTGACCGGGTAAGGGACATCCTGTTCGGGAGCAATCTCACCGAATTCAACCGAAGGTTCGCTGCCATCGAGGAGTTCTTTCAAAGTGAGATCAATCGTGTCTCCTCCGAGAGCAAAAGGATGAACGAAACCCTGCAGGCTTTGTTCCAGCAGGAGACGGATGCGCTCAGGGAGCGCACCACCAGGAACGAGGAGCGGCTGGTGGAGCTCCGTGACACCATGGATGCAAGGATCCGGGATCTCGATCGTGAAATGAGGGCCATGAGTGAGCGGCTGAGCCGTGAAATATTCCAGCTGAGGGAGCAGACCCAGATGCAGCTCAGGGAGCTGGCCGCTGAGTTCGATCAGCGGATGATCCAGATTGATCAGCGCCTCACCCGCGTGAAGAACGAACTGGAAGCATCCAAGGCCGGCCGCCGGGAGCTGGCAGCCCTCCTTACCGACCTTGCCACACAGCTAGCAGGCGGAATTGATGAAGCCAACAAAGCCTGATCCAGATGGCACTCCAAGATGATCACCTGACGCCCGACCAATGGTCGGAGCTCAAGAAGATCCTGCTTACCGAGGAACGGGAACGGATAGACAAACTGGAGGATAACTGGACTTTCCCCGACGGTTTCTCCGAGCAGGTGGCCAATGTGCTGCCCCTGGCCGTGGATAAGGCCGAGAAAAAGAATGAGGACCTTACGGAAACGCTCTTCCCTGTTGTTGAGAAATCGATCTACCGGTCAGTAAAGACCAACATCCAGCCCATGGCCGATGCGCTGTTCCCGGTGATGGGCCCTGCCATCCGGAAAGCTATTCAGGATGCCATGCGCAAAACGGTGGAATCCCTGAACCAAACTCTTGAGAGCAGTTTTACCGTCAAGGGGATCAAGTGGCGTATCCAGGCCAAGGCAACAGGGAAGTCCTATGCCGAGATCGTCCTTCGCAACACCCTGAAATTCAGGGTCGAACAGGTATTTCTTATTCACAGGAACTCGGGTCTTCTTATTGCACATGAGTCATTTTCGGCAGGTCATGATGATAACAGCGACCTGATCTCCTCCATGCTGACAGCCATTCAGGATTTCGTCAATGACTCATTCAACCGGGGTGAGGGCCAGTCGCTGGAATCCATCCAGGTGGGATCGGGATCGGTGTGGCTTGAACAGAGCCCCAACGTGATCCTGGCCGCCGTGGTGGAGGGGGATCCGCCCCTATCACTCCGGGATGTGATGAAAGAGACCCTGGAAGAGGTTCATCACCGGTTCGGGCGCCAGCTGAATGAATTTGACGGAGACACCACCCCGTACAAACCTGCGCACCGCATCATAGCCCAGTGCCTCATCAGCGAAGCCAGGGAGGAGACCAAAAAGAAAGGTCTCAGCCCTGCCCTTCTGGTGGCTATTCTTTTGTTCCTGGCCCTGGGCGGGTTTGTCACATTCAGAAGCATCCAGCAACACAGGTGGAACACGATCATCAGCGAAACAAGGGCACAATCAGGACTTGTGATCCTTTCGGAGGGAAGGCAGGGCAGGACACTCAAGGCTGATATCCTCAAGGACAGGGATGCCGTTAATCCTGCGGAAATGTCGGTGAAACCGGAACGATGGAAAGCTGGTAAACTAATGAATTATGCACCTGAGGCTTTCAAAGATTCAATCAGGATTTACCGCAAAAGAGTGCTCCCCCTGTTTTCGAAAAACCACAGCTATGTACCTGCCGGATCTGTTGATACTCAGGCAGCACAACTGACCCGGTGGGGGGAACGCCGGATTCAGCGCCTGACTGAAAAGGCAGCCAAAAGAAAAGGTTCCGAACTTTCAGCTGATGAGATCTTCGCTATCCAGCTGGGAGTTGTTATGAGATTGAAACACACCCCGGTACTGGTTTTCAATTATCACCCCTACCAGTCGGATGATCCCTCCTTTGCGATTGAAAGACTCCTCACAAAATTTCCCCCAAACGACTCCGTGGTGAGAAGTGGCTCGCACTGGGACCTCTATTTCAGTGGCAAAACTGATCTTGAAAAAGGAACCGCGAGGATCTCCCTTCAGAAGCAGAAAATCAGCCTCACCGGCGTTGCTCCGCTCGACTGGAGGGACTCACTGCTGAGCTCAGACCTCACTGACGGCATGTACCTTCCCCTGGATCTGTCGCAATTGGGAGCCATCGAAGAAAAACTGATAGCACCACTCCAGGAGGAGCTTAAAACAGTGCGGTTCCAGTTTGCCTTCGCCAGCACCACCCTGAACCCCGATGATCTTCCCCGTGTGGAAAGAATGGGAACCCAGATCGCCAGTCTCGACAAGCTGGGCCGGAAATTCAACCGTACCTGGACCCTTAAAATCACCGGAACAGCGGATGCAGTGGGATCCGTTGAACAAAGGAAAATGTACGCAACCAACCGGGCCAAATTGTTTTTTGAAAAATACCTGCCCAAGGTCACCAACGTGATTTATCAGGAAAATTCATGGGATCCCAATAATATACTGCCTCCCGACCTTGAAAGGACAGTCTCGTTCGAACTTTTTGAAAACAAATTGCCATGATCAAGAAAAAGATCTGCCTTCTGGGGTCCTATGCCGTTGGGAAAACGAGCCTGGTAAGCCGTTTTGTACACAGCATTTTTTCCGAAAAATATCTGACCACCATCGGCGTTAAAATTGACCAGAAACCAGTGATGGCAGGAGATCAGGAGATCACGCTGCTGGTTTGGGATATCCACGGTGAAGACACCTTCCAGAGAGTTCCCTCCTCCTATCTGAAGGGCAGTAACGGATACCTGCTCGTAATGGACGGAACCCGGGCCAGTACCTGGGAAAGTCTGAAACAGCTCAGGGCACTTGCCGTACAGGCTATTGGTCCCGATGCCCCTTTTCTTGTCCTGGTCAATAAATGCGACCTCACCGACCGATGGGAATTTGAGACCATTAAAAGTGAGGTTGAGGCAGAAAACTGGGAGTATATCCTGACCAGCGCCAAAACCGGCGAAGGAGTGGAGGAAGCTTTTATCCGCCTGACTAACTCCCTGATCCAATGAGAAACAGGCTTGACGTTCTTCAGGATTATCTTATCGGCAACGGGATTTCGGGCAAGGAATATTCTACCATTCTGACCGACAGGCATGGCATTGTTAAATCTCTTGCCGGCTTCAATATGGATGTGGGACTATTCAGGCCGGTGGCAGGAACTCCGATATCAGATTTCCACCCGGTATTTGAAGGGTTGTTCCCGCTATCCGAACCCTCGGTTGTCTTACCAAATGTGGAAACCCATCCCGGATTTTACCGCGACATTCATCTGCTGAAATGTGATCCGATGGCCTGGGTGATCCTTGAGGACAAAACAAACGTGGTTAACCAGTTCAGACCCGGTCTCCAGGAACACAACACCCGATCGCTTTTGCTGGAATCAACATTGGATTCACCTGTTAATCAATTGTTTGCATCACTGGGATATTTCGTGTTACGCGAAACTTCCCCCGCCAATTTTCTAAGCCTCAAACCCTGGCCTGCCTGGGCTTATAAAATCTTTGCTCCGGCGCAAACCCGGTTCGGACTGTCAGATGTTATCAATGTGTTTCCGTATCTGGAGGTGTTCGCCGATAAGCGGCCCGGTCCGGGGAATCCATCGGTAGCCTCCGATATCTGGACCACCCCGGTGGAGGCATCCGGCGACCGTCATTTTCGCGGATGGTGGATCAGGACCGACCACCACAACTACCTGGTCATAAAAATCCTGGAGGAGAATGAAGCTCATCAGGAAATCATTCAGAAAGCCCGTAGCGCCCACCTCGAAACAGAGGCGATTAGCCGCTCGGAACAAATGGCCAGGAAACTGGTACAAGTTAAGGATCAGTTCGTTTCGATAGTTTCTCATGACCTTCGTTCACCCTTCATCAGCATTATTTCAGCTCTTGATTTTCTATTCGAGGATCCTTCATTCGCGAAATCCCTCACCGACGAACAAAACGAATTCCTCACCTATATTCATGAGGAATGCCGGCGATTGCTCGATTATCTGGATAAACTCCTGAACTGGACCCGACTTGACACAGGCAAGTTACAACCTGTTATTCAGGATGTTAATCTCGGTGAACTGGTCAGGCTTACACGCAGTCAGTTTGAGAAGCGGCTATCCGAAAAAGAGATTACCCTGAAGGTTTCCATCCCTGCAGATTTTATGCTCAGGGCCGACCCTACTCTCTTCTCTCAGGTAGTCAACAACCTGATAGGCAATGCGATCAAATTCACTCCCCGTGGCGGGACCATCAGTCTGCTAGCTGAGGCAATCCCCGGTGGTCGGACCATAACCGTAGCGGATACCGGGGTGGGAATTCCGGCTGAGAAGATGGATTCGCTTTTCAGGGAATACGAAAAGCACTACACCTATGGAACGGAAGGTGAGAAGGGTACCGGAATCGGTCTGAGCATTGTTAAAAAGATCATTGACGTCCATGGCTATTCTATCACCTGTGATTCCGGGGAAGGCAACGGAACCAGGATGATCATCAGGATTCCCTAACTTTGAAGCATGAGATACATTGTGGCCGATGCCGGCAACAGCCGGATCAAATGGGGAATTTTTGATTCCGGCGAATGGTTGTCAATTGAAATCCATGACAGCTGGTCGGAAGGAAAAATCCGAACCCTGCTCGACCGGTTTCCGGATATCCGTTCGGGGATGTATTGCTCGGTGAGAGAGGTGCCTTCATGGCTTGGCATATTCTTTCAAAAACAAGGTATTCATTGGATCGGACTTACTCACGACCTTCCGTTGCCGGTAAGGATCGGGTATGAAACTCCGGCGACCCTGGGAAGAGACAGGATAGCGCTTGCTGCCGGGGCTGCGGCGATGTTTCCGGGCAAAAACATTCTGGCTATTGATGCCGGCACTGCCCTGACCTATGAACTCATAACCGCTGAGGGCGAGTACCCGGGAGGGAATATTTCTCCCGGACTCAGGATGCGTTTCGAAGCCCTCCATCAGCAAACATTCAGTTTGCCAAGTGTAACACCTCAAATGGCGCCTCCGCTGATTGGCAAAAACACCCGGGATGCCATCCTTGCCGGAGTGGTCAATGGGATCCTTTACGAGATTGACAATTCAATCAACTCGTTGAAAAACAAATACAACGATTTGATCGTGATTTTGACCGGAGGCGACGCCACCTACTTGTCGGAACTGCTGAAAAATCCGATATTTGTAGATGAAAACTTGGTTTTATTCGGATTGTGCACTATTTTGCGCCACCTATCCGAAAATCAGGTTTAGGGGCTGAAAACAAACATGAATATCACACGTTCAGGACTTAGTCGGCTCATGCTGATTGTAATGCTCTTAAGCATTGGGAACACTTTTTCAGTGGGCCAGAATCTTACAACCTCCCCTTATTCACGATTCGGTATCGGTGATCTCCTGAACCGTTCAACCGGCAGGGGCCAGGCAATGGGAGGGTTATCCAGCGGTCTGGTTTCTCCCATGCACCTCAATATACTTAATCCTGCCAGCCTGAGCGCAGTGGATACCATCAGCTTTCTGTTTGAAGCCTCCACTTTCGAGCGGCTCTCCAATCTCAGTACAACCAATCTGAACAGAACAGTCAACAATCTGGGATTCAGCTATTTATCACTTGCCTTTCCGGTAACCAAGTGGTGGAAGGCAGGGGCCGGCATCCTCCCGTTCAGCAATGTGGGATATTCAATCGCCTCCACTGAAACCAACCCTCAGATGGGCACGGTGACCTCAAGGTTTCAGGGATCCGGCGGAGTGAGTCAGTTTTTCCTCTCCAGCTCGGTTTCCCCCATAAAATATGTTTCATTCGGAGCCACATTTTCCTATCTGTTTGGCCCGATCAGCCACTCCCGAAGCCTCGAAATTCCTAAAGACAGTCTATACTTCAGCACCTTTTCGACTGAGACTGCCATCATCGGGGACATCGCCATGACTTACGGTGCTCAGGTTTATTTACCGGTTTCAAAGGATTGTTTCGTCAATCTGGGCGGAACATTTCAGGCATCAGCCAACCTGAATGCCGAATCGAGGACCCTGATACTGTCAACAGGCGACACTTTTACCGACACTCTACTGTACGCAGAGAATCCGGACAACTCCGTTATCCTTCCCATGGGATGGGCAAGCGGTTTCACCTTCGGCAAAAAGAACAAATTCACCGCAGGCTTCGATTATCGTACTCAGGACTGGTCAAAAGCCGTATTTCTTGGTAAAAGGGATTCCCTTGCCAACAGCCGGGATTTTATTGTCGGATTTGAATATATTCCCAACTATCTGTCACTGACCAAATACAGCGACAGGGTTCACTACCGGGCTGGTTTCAGGTATTCCGACACCTACCTCCAGCTCAACGGAACCCGGGTCAATGAGTTTGGCATCAGTTTTGGAGCTGGTTTTCCGATCATGGACAGGATGAGAAGAGGAACCCAGTCCTCACTCAATTTAATCCTGGAACTGGGTAAGCGGGGAACCGTTAAGAATGACCTGATTCGGGAAATGTTCGGGACTTTTACGATCCAGCTGACATTGCACGACAAATGGTTCATCAAGTACAAGATTGACTAACTCGAAAACATAGACTGATCATGAAAACGAGATTTTTAATTCTGGCATTGGGACTTATGGGATTCTCTTCAGGCCTGATGGCCCAGAGGGACACTGGGAGCGACGCCAATGCCTGTCTTAAGTATCAGACCCTGTACGGGGAGTTTTACAAGCAGGGAAGCTATGCCGATGCCATGCCCTGGTGGCGGAAAGCAATCGAGGTTTGCCCGAAATTTTCAAAGAACCTTTACATCCACGGTGAAAAAATGTTCCGGGAAAAAATCGAAAAGGAAACTGATCCAAAGAAAAAGGAAGTCCTGATCGACTCTCTGATGTGGGTTTTTGACAAGAGGATCGAATATTTCAGCAATGATCCCAAAACCCCGAAAGGATACGTTCTCGGCGTAAAAGGGGTGGCTATGCAGTGGTACAGAAAAGAGGATTACAAAGCATCCTATGAGGTATTGAAGGAATCCATCAAACTGATAGGCTCACAATCGGGTGCCGCAGTGGTTCTTACCTACATGCAGGCTTCAAGGCAGCTCTTCATCGATGGAGCCATCGGCGAGGAACAGGTTCTGGATGATTATGAAACCACCATGGAGATCTGCGATGCCAACCTGAAACTCACGCCGGACGATCAGGATTTCATCAAGGCAAAAGCTGGGATTGAGCAATTCTTCACCTCCTCGGGTGCTGCCAGCTGCGAATCCCTTTCGAAATTGTATACCGGAAAATTCGAAGCGCTCAAAGGAGATGTGGAATGGCTTAACAAGGTCACCAAACAATTAAAGAAAGCCGGTTGCACCGATGCAAAAATCTTTGCTGAAGCCTCGGAAGCCCTGTTTAAAATTCAGCCCACTGCCGAAGCTGCCCATAATATCGCCATCATGTTCTGGAAACGGGAAGATTTCGGCAAGGCCAAAGAATACCTGGAACAGGCTATCACTCTGGGACAGCAATCGGAAGAACTGGCCGACATGTATTATGAACTGGCCTATATTAAATATTCACAGGACAAGGATTACCGTGAAGCTAAAAGTCTCCTGACGAAAGCAATGGACGCCCGGCCAAACTGGGGCAAACCCTACCTTCTGCTGGGCCAGGTGTACATTGCAGCACGGGAACAGATGTTCTCCGATCCCTGGGATCGCGCCACCGTGTTCTGGATTGCAGTGGACAAGTTCATCAAGGCTAAAACCGTTGATCCTGAAGCAACCAACGAAGCCAATGATCTGATTAACGGCTATTCACAGTATTTCCCGAACAATGAGGAAGTTTTCTTCCGGACGCTGCGTGACGGCGACAGCTACACTGTCGGCGGTTGGATCAATGAGACCACCAAGGTGAGGTCGAAGAAATTATAAGGCTTATGCCCTTCAATAAAACATTCAAGGTCATTCCTGTCCTGGCAGGAATGACCTTCTTGTTTTCCTGCGGAAATGAGATTGACAGAATTTCAAAAATCTCAAATCCCGATACCATTCCTGCCATCCATGGCACCGGAATCGAAATTATTTATTCCGATTCCGCCATCGTCCGGATAACAATTAAAGCCCCGGAACTCAAGGATTTTCAGCAGGCCGACACTCTCGAACCCAAATCCGAATTTCCCCAGGGCCTGACTGCCACCTTTTATAACCAGAACGGGGGAATCGAATCTGTTCTGAATGCCGGATACGCCATTTACCATATCAAAAGGCAACTCTTCGAGGCCAGCAAAAACGTGGTTATCAACAATTATACGGAAAATCAGGAGCTGAAATCCGAGCTGCTTTGGTGGGATGAGAAAAATGAAAAGATTTGGTCCGACCAGCCGGTTTCCATTAAAACCGACGATGGCACCACCTACGGGAAATATGGCTTTGAGGCCGATCAGTCCTTCAGAAAATACCGGATCCGCGGCACCAGCGGTCAAATGAAAGTTAAGGAATGATCACAGTGATCCTTTTGATGATAGTATTGATGGCCTTCTTCTCAGGCATGGAGATCGCGTTCGTTTCATCAAACAAACTGAGGATTGAGCTGGAACGAAAACAGGGATCTGTCATTGGTCAACTGGTCGGATGGCTGGCCCAGCGTCTCGAGAGTGTCATTGCTACCACCCTGATCGGAATGAACATTTGCCTGGTGATTTTTTCCTATCTCACCGCGGAGCAGCTGGAACCTGTGATTGAAAAGTATATTCAAAAGGAAGTCTGGGTGCTTCTGATCCAAACTCTGATTGCCACGCTGATCGTACTCTTCGCGGCAGAATTTCTGCCAAAAACCATCTTCAGGGCCAAAGCCAACAGCCTCCTCCGCGCATTCGGAGTGCCGTTCATGATCCTCTACCTGCTTTTGTACCCGATCACCTGGTTTACGGTCACTTTATCCGACTTCCTGCTTCGCCGGATTCTGCGCTCATCCGGATCCACCCAATTACGGCAAAGAGTGTTCAGCAAAGTGGACCTGAACAACCTGCTCCAGGAAAATTTTGCCGATTCAGGACATGATGAGTCGCCCGAGCAGGAAATCAAACTTTTTCAGAATGCACTCGATTTCTCAAAGGTCAGGCTCCGCGACTGCATGATCCCGCGCACCGAGATCGAAGCCGTCGCAGCGGAAACCACACCGGAGAAACTCAGGCACCGGTTCATCGAGACCGGCTATTCCCGAATTCCTGTTTTTGAAGAAGACATAGACCATATCATCGGATACATCCATCACAGCGACCTGTTCAGGAATCCCGAAGACATCAAATCAATTGTCCGCAAAATCCCGCTCGTTCCTGAATCAATGCAGGCCAACAAACTCCTGTCAAGGATGCTCCACCAGAGACTGAACATTGCCGTTGTAATCGATGAATTCGGCGGTACCGCCGGAATGGTGACCACCGAAGATATCCTGGAGGAGATCTTCGGTGAGATCGAAGATGAGCATGATATCCAGGAAGAAATTGAAAAACAGACAGGTGAAGGCCAATACCTGTTTACCGCGCGAATTGAAATCGATTATCTCAACGAAAAATACAATCTCGGCCTGCCTGTTTCAGAGGATTATGAAACCCTGGCCGGCCTGATCCTTTATTACCACCCATCATTCCCCAGGATCAACGAAACCATACTGATCGGTCCCTATACATTCAAAATAATCAAGAGCAGCCGGAAGAAGATTGATCTGGTATCGCTAATAGTCTCCGCAGATCAGTGAGAATGGTATTTTTTTCAATCCTTTTACTATCTTCGTAGCCTGAATTTTTTAAGGTATATACATGGCAACATTACAGAAACTTAGGAATCGCGCAGGCGTCCTGCTGGCGGCTATTATCGGCCTCTCCCTGGTGGCCTTTATTCTGGGCGATTTCCTGAACTCAGGATCCGGGTTTATACAAAGGAATAAGATGGAAATTGCCCAGATCAATGGAAAATCTATCAGCTATACTGATTTTCAGAGCAGGGTGGAGCAAAGCGTAGAAAACTACAAAACCAGTTCCGGCAACAACAATGTTGACGAAGGAACCTATGCCTCTATCCGGAATCAGGTCTGGAACAGCTACATGAATGATTTTGTATTCGCCGATGAATATGATGTGCTCGGGATCGACTGCCCTCCGCAGGAACTCTTCGATATGGTCCAGGGTAAGAACATTCATCCCCAGATCCAGCAGGCTCCGGTATTTCAGAATCAGCAGACCGGCGGATTCGACCGCAACCTTGTCATCCAGTTCCTGAAGAACCTTGATAAGGACCCTACAGGTCAGCAAAAGCAAGCCTGGATCCGCTTCGAAAACGAATTGATGAAGGACCGGATTTATACCAAGTACAATACCCTGATCGCCAAAGGGATGTATGTGACCCGCAAAATGGTTGATACCGAATTGGCTGAGACGGAAAGAAAATATTCATTCAATTACGTTGCCCTGAGGTATGCCATGACGCCTGACTCAACCATTAAGATCACCGATGCTGAGGTTGAAAAGTATTATGAGCAGAATAAGGACAAGTTTAAGCAGGAAGCATCGCGCGACCTGGCCTATGTTACTTTTGACATTCTCCCGTCGCAGGCCGACAAGGATGAAGTCCTGAACTGGATCAACCAGCAGAAACCTGAATTCGAAAGAATCGAGAATACTGCCCAGTTTATCGCTGCCAATGGTGAAAGCAAATTTAACGAACAATATCTGGGAACCATTGACATTCCGGATACGATCCGTACCTGGGCCATGCTTTCTCAGGTCGGAGCCGTTTACGGTCCCTACCAGGAAGGTAACACCTGGAAGCTTGCCAAGATCACCGACATCAAGGATCTGCCCGATTCCGTGAAGGCAAGCCATATATTGATTCGCCCGGTGAATGGAACCGACTTTACGGCTGCACAGAAAACAGCCGACAGCATCAAGCAGGCGATTGAATCAGGCCAGGACTTTTCCATTCTGGCAGCCCTCTACGGCTCAGATGCTACCAAAGACAAAGGGGGAGACCTTGACTGGTTCACCCAGGCCGACATGATACCGGAATTTGCAACTCCCTGCTTCATGGGAAAAAAAGGCGACCTTTTTACCGTTAAAACGTCTTACGGCGTTCATGTGGTAAAAATCACTGATCAGGGAGCTAAATCAAAGAAAATTCAGATCGGTATCCTCGATCGCACCGTAACACCGAGCGATGCCACCTATCAGATTGTATACAACCAGGCCTCCAAATTTGCCTCCACCTATGACAATGGAGACAAGTTTGATGAAGGTATCAATAAAGAGAACCTGAATAAACGAATTGCTCCCAACCTTCATGCAGGTGATGCAGCCATCACCGGTCTTGACAATCCACGTGAGATGATCCGGTGGGCTTTCCAGGAAGCCGACAAAGGTGACCTTTCACCTCTGTATGAGTTCGGCAACAGGTTCGTGATCGCAAAAGTAACCGAGGTAAGGGAAGAAGGCACCTCAACTCTGGCACAGGTAAGAGCTCAGGTAGAAAACAGTGTCCGCAACGACAAAAAGGCTGAGTATCTCATTTCTGAAGCCGGCAAGATCCTCCAGAGCAGCAATTCACTGGATGCCGTTGCCACAAGGTTTAATTCAAATGTAAGTCAGGCAAACAATGCATATTTCACCTCCTTTACCATCACCGGTATCGGAATGGAACCGCAACTGACGGCCGCCATGACCACCCTTCCGCTGAACCAGATCAGCAAGCCGGTCAAGGGAATCAACGGAGTGTATGTGATTCAGGTAACCAACATTACCGAACCGCCTATGGATGCCGACCGCCTGGCCAGCCGCACCCGCCTTGAACAGGGCTTTAGCTCACGCGCCGGATATGAAGTTTTCACGGCACTGGAAAAAAGCACCAAGATTGTTGACAAGCGGGATAAATTCTATTAGTCTCTCACCCTACTTACAAATACAAAAAGGTCCTGGTAATGTTGCCAGGGCCTTTTTTTATAAAAGCATCATCTTTTCCCAACCGAGATTTTCGGGTTCAAGCAGGGAGAGGATTGCCAGTCCGGTTCCGGCTATCCCTTCGAGAAAACTGTAATTCGGAACGTACCGGTTCCCGGTTGTGAGGAAAAGGTATCCGGCGGATCCCCCGTCATAGGTGCCGTGATCCAAAGTGGCCCGCATCCAGTGTTCCGATGCATCCACGAGTTCATCATGGCCCGTTACAAGACCCATTTTATAGAAAATAAGAGCCAGTCCGGCTGTTCCGTGACAAAGGCATGCATCATGGACCCGGTTGATTTTTGCCGTCTTTCTGGAGGCTGCCGCCCGCAGTATTCTCACCCCTTCTGATTTCCACTCCTCATTCCCACAGTTCATGCCAATCTGCCACACGGCCGCCCCCACACCGGGATCCCCGTAACACCAGGCCAATCGCCCGGGCTGATCCGGCTTTCCGTTAATGATCCTGTGAGGGAAAACAGAACCATTGGAGCTCTTATCAAGCTTGCATGAAAGCAGATAATTCATCCCCTTCTCCACCAGAGCACTGCATTTTCCTTGATTCCCGGCACTCAGCATCAGCAGGATCGACGGCATTCCGTGCGCCAATCCCAGATTGACCTCCGTCACACCAGTTTTCGGATTCCTCGATTCCCAAAAAACAGTATCCCCCTCCTCATGCGCAATATTTATCAGGTACTGCTCCATCCCCGCCTCCTCCTTCCTCCCTTCTCCTTCCCCCTTCTCTTTCTTCTCTCGCCTCTCTCCTTTCGCCTTCGGAAAAGCCCCCATCCCCCCATGAAACAGGTCATAATCTCCAGCCCTGAATCTGTCGCGCGTAAAATCTTCAAGCAAGGGCAGAGCTGTTTTCAGCGCCCCTCCCTCGCTTTTACTGATCATGTTCATGGTTGCGAGATAGTGCAGTACTTCTCTGATACCCGCCAGACCAGTCGCATAGGATGGCCATCTGAATCCCTCCTCTATCATCGACATGATCTTCCTGAAGGTCAGGAATCCCAGATTCTCAAAGCGGTCTGAAGAGTAGGTACGGCCAAAATGATAGAGAAAAAGGGCCTGACCGGCCAATCCTGTAAAAAGTCCCGGATCGTGCTCCTTATCCACTCGCATCGCAACTGCCTCAGCAATAGAATACAATCGCTCCTCTGCGATTTTTTTGATAAGATTTCGCTCAAAGAGGGGTAACCTTTCCACTCAATTCCGGATTAATAGATGTACTTACTAAAGTACAGTTCTTTTACAGTTGAATAATGCAAATCTGTTAATTCCTGTTTAGTAACCCCAAATTACTAAAGTCCATTTAACCGGGGGCCCGTCTATTCCTTTCCTGCGTAATTCCGACATCCAAACTGGGGCCCCCGGGGAAATGGAAACAAATTCCCACTTTTTACGTAACTTTTTTTCTTTGAACGCAAGATGATATGCGTTGCATTATCCGCCTCTTCATTCTGTTTGTCTCTTTCCCATTGACCCTCCCTTTCGGTGCCTTTGGTCAGGAAATGGTCAAATCCCGGTTTATCAGTGCAAAGAATGAATATTACAGGGGTTACTTTAAAGAATCTGCCGGAATCTATGCATCATTTCTGACTGTACCCGACAGCATACTGATCCGGCAATTAAGCAGAAATGAACTGATCACCTGCTTTTCGCAGATCGGGGAAATAAACTGGTCTGAAAGGAAATTCACAGAATCTGTCTTCTTTTATTCCAGGGCTTTATCGCTTTGCAGTGAAAAAGATCCTTTGCAGGAAATCCCATTTTTCCTGTTTAAAATCGGCCGTTCCCTGTATTCACTGTCTGATTTCACTGGCGCCAGCCTGGCCTATGCCGCGGCTCTGGATTATTACTCGCGGAAAAATCCACCGGCTAATAGCGTTGAAATCGCAACCGTGCTCAACAATCTCGGATTATGTAAGATGAACCTGGGCAACCTGCCGGATGCCGAAAAGCTTTTCCGGGAATCCGAATCATTGGCACAAAATAAAGGACTGATCCGGGAGCAAATAAAAGCTTTGAATAATCTGGCAATTCTTCGCCAAAAACAGAACAAGACTGAGGAGAGCATTGGGATACTCAATAAAAGCATAGTGTCAGCTAATCTGTTAAATGACAGTGTTATGGTGGCGGCACAAAAAGGAAACCTGGCCAATGCGCTCCTTTCAAAGGGTGAATACCGCGAGGCGATTGACCTCTTCCGCCAATCTATCGCCCTGCAGAATCATCCGGTACCCAGTTACAATAACCTGGCGATCGCCTTTTTGAATTCCGGCAACATCGATTCTGCTGGCATTTGCAATAGGATAGTCCTGAACATGATCAGGGATCCGGCTAAACCGGGGTCTGAAACCTCTCTGTCTGATTGTCTTGATGCCTTAAGCATTTCTGAAGCTATCCACCTTGCCAGGTACAAACTGACAGGAAATCAGGAGGAGGTATCATCGGGCTTCGACCTTTTTAATCAAGGAATGTATAGGCTGCTTAATGGGATTAATGAAGAATTCACAGTGGATTACCTTAAATCTTTCCTGGATAAACACCGTTCATTTTTCACAGTTTCCATGAAAAGCGCCCTTCTGCTGGATAGTCTCAGCCCCGGAAAAATACCCAGAAGTGCCATTGTATCGGAGGCCATGAAGGCCGTCTCCACCCTGGATGTTTCCAACATCCGCCACCGTTCCAAAAATGGTTCCGGATGGGAATCGGAGTGTATCGCACTAAATGAATCCTGGCATTACATTGATGATTTTATACGGGGCCGGCATCGGACAATCCCCTTGAAGAATTTATTTAACACGCTGTCAATTAATCCGTTTGAAGACTCACCAGAGATTGCTGATTATAAAAACCACCTGATCAGAGTATTCGATACGATTGAGTCTGGCCTTATCAAAAAGAATGCGCAATCCGGTGAAAGAAATATTCTTGACTATTTCCTGATGGATGATGAGCTGATCATACATATCTACTCGGCGAAAGGGATCTGTGTCAAAAGAATATTCACTGACAGAATCACACCGCGTAATCTGGAAGAACTAACCGCAGCCATCCTGCAACTTCGCAGTGATGCCGTCAGGGATATTTCCGCACGGCTCTCCCGCCTTTTCATTGAACCCGTGATTCCTTACCTGGAAACAGGGGAAATCCTGATAATCCCCGACGACAATACCATCAGGGTTCCGATGGAAATGCTCCGGACGGTCATTAATGGTAACCAGGTGTACCTGATCGACCAATGGGCTGTCAGCTATTCTTTTACACTCCTCGATTGGTGGCCGACAGTTACCTCATCGCCAAAGCACTCTTATAATTTTTTCGGCTTTGCTCCTGATTATTTTCAATCCGGAGAATTCAATAATCTGATTTACAACATTAAAGAAATAGAATCCATTGACAGCCTGTACCGAAATTCGGGGTATCGCTCCCTTAAGATTACCGGTCCTTCAGCCCGGCTCGACACCTTACTGAGGTATGCCCCACTATCAGCAATTCTTTCTGTATCAACCCATGTTACCCGAAATGATTCTGTGGTTCAGCTGAGCCATCTCCGTATAGGTGAGGGACAACCCTTATACCTGCCTGCCTTCCGGAGGATCAGGTTCAACAGCGACCTGCTGATTCTTGGTGGGTGCAGTACACTGGAGGGATTCTCGGATTACCGGACCACCTATAATTCGCTTTTGAAGTCTCTCTGCGGGACAGAAGTATCCTGGTGTTTGGGAAGCATGTGGAAGTTATACGATTCCCCTTTTATGAAATTCAACATTGAATTTAACCGGCGGGTGATCGCTGGCGAATCCTATGTTTCAGCCCTCCAAAAAACAAAGAAATTGTTTATTGCCTCGGAGGAATACAATCAGCCGGTTTTTTGGGCAGGAATCCAACTGTTTGAGATCAGCCACAGGGAATAAAGAATTTTGGCTGCCTCCTCCATTAATCTTCCGGAAGGATCAATATCGCCTTCCATCTCAAAATGCCTGACCGGGGCATTATTTGTTCCGGTGCCGCCACCCAGGACATAGCCCATTTCAGCAAAGCTCAGGATGCAATGGCTCCCAAAGTTCATTTTTGTGCTCTTTTCGGAGACTTCTTCCTGAGGTTCGCCAGATACCGGAGCATATCGTACCAGAAGGGCGCACCCATGGAAACACATAAAACTGTAATGAGCAAACCAGCAATCTTCGCAGACCATGCGGCAAAGCCATGAATGGGAGAATCCCTTTCCCATCCTACCGGAATGCCGGTCTTAAGCAATTGATCCTGTACTGATGCCAATTGTTCCATGGTGTACCCTGAAGGATCACCGGCAGTGTCATTAACCCAACGGACAGCCTTATCAGCAATCCCCGACCGCTCCTTTGGATGCCCCATCAGCCAGTCGGCCATTCTGAAGGTATCAGCATTGGCAGGAAGGATGATCAAGGCGGCAATGAGGGTCAGCCAGATCCTGACAAGCCTTTTGTAATGATCCGTCATCCTGCCCTGCAATACTTTGAACCATTTCTTAAGCTGACTGGCTATTCTTTTCCGATCCGACCCGGACCCTGATGGAAAACGGGCCCAAACCTGTTGCAATTCTTCGGGATAGAGGCTTAGAATTTCTTTGTTTGATGAAAGATCCAGAAGGACATTGGCAAAGAGTGTTCCCGGGATTTTTTCGGGAAATCGACTGCCCTCCTGTTCTACTCGCGAAACCAGATGATGACGTAAGATGGCGCTCCAGACCACATCAGCCCCGTCTATGCTAAAGGTCCTGATAATCCACCTCTTCAGAAGCCGGCCCCTGAAATTGAACAACCCCGAGAGAACTTCCAGAAATGCCGAACAGGTAATGCTGAGAATGAAATAAATGAAGATCAGTCCTACAACCAAGTCAAGAAATGAAAATGAATCCATGGCTTTTACCGAATTAAAA
>Ga0172368_10004089_pt1 | contig 17136 bp, 18 predicted proteins | sample Lak11m_FD_114540 | JGI IMG/M metagenome (GOLD analysis project Ga0172368, IMG submission 114540) | Freshwater microbial communities from Kabuno Bay, South-Kivu, Congo - kab_022012_11m | ecosystem: Environmental > Aquatic > Freshwater > Lake | place: Democratic Republic of the Congo: South-Kivu...
AATCCGGATCGATGCCCTCGGCACGGGCCCCTTCGTCATTGAGGAACTTGATGAACGCGCCGTAGCGGGCCCCCACTTCCACGATGCGCCTGTCCTTGAGCGCGCGGCGGACCCGTCCGGAAAAACCCTCGCCCTTTTCCGGTTTGCTGAAGTGGTGCACCAGTGCGGCCAACAGTTCCGCATGATCGGAAGGCATCGTGAAACCGAAGCGGTCGCAAAAGGGTCGTTTTTGTTCGGCTACTTCGGACTCTTCTTCGAGCCTCTCCAGTTCCTGCGCACGCGATTTTTCGTAGTCGAAGAGGTATTTCCGGGCCTGGATGGTGAGTTTCCGGAATTCTTCGGGTTCGAACCGGTACATGGATGGTTTCAGGTGCAATGGAATTCTTGAAGCTTTCTTTGGCTCAAGATGCGGCTCTTTTGCGTGTACTTCTGCCACGGCTGCTTGAGGCGCCGCTTGAGTTCGGCAATCGCGTCGTTGAAGTCGGAGGTCTTGAACGGGGGCGTTTCAAAGGCATGCCGGACGTTCTCGCGGACCTGCCAGACGCCCATTGGGACTTGGTATTCTTTCGCGACTTCCCGGAAGACGACTACGCGCGCCTGCCTTTTGAGCTTGTATAGCGCCTCGGCCACGCCGTAGCGGCCCGCGTAGTAGCCGCCGCCTTCCGTTTCCGCGTATTTGGTGCGGCCCCAGAATGGCTCGTACTCGTGCTCGATTTCGGCCGCGGTTTCGAAGGACTCGAACTGTTCGAACTCCCAGGCTCCAGGCATCAGCAGGATTTCGAAGTGGTTGTACAGGTAATTGTTGGAGTAGATGCGGTACTCGTTGAGTTGTGGATTCTGCCGGATGTCGACCATCATCTGTTTGGCCATCATGTCGTCCGTGGCCGTGATGCTCCACTTGGTTGGAACCAATTTGCGCTCCTGACCCAGGATTCCGGCGCTTAAGATTTTCTGGATGTAGTGGTAGTCGAAGCGGCCCATCAGTTCCGGCAGGGCGTCGCTGACCTTGAGTTTTTCCTCGACCAATTCGTCAATCTTCTTGGGAACGACCGGGTTTTCCGTTGCCCGAAAGCGCCTCAGTTCGCCGGACGGCCCCAAGGGATGCACGTGCGTAGAAAACGAGAGGTCGAACTTGGGCGCACGGAAGAACTCGGCTTCCACATCCACGGCCTTCTGTGAAGCGGCAATCCAAAAGGTCTCTTCGGCGGCTTTCTTGACGTTGCGCACGGTGAAGCCGCGTGCCAGGAACGCGCGTTGGCGCAAAAGTTCCGGATACGCCAGGCCGTACAAGTCGGCGGGCGCGTCCACGACGTTGTCCTCCAGAGCCAGCATGGGCCCAGCCCGCACCGCCGGATAGCCGTACTCGCCGATAAAAACGTTGGGCGGCGAAGGGCCGAACGTGACGGGTTTCAGGCGCGGCTGGACCTGCTTTTCAAGCTCGGACATCCACGTCCGGCCGCGAATCCACTCGTAGACGGACGACCTCGGCATGGGAAGATTCAACCCGGCGCGGAATATGCCGTTTTCGGCGCTTTTTTCCGCTCCACGTCGTCCCGCATGTCTTTTACTAGTCTTTTACATGTCTTTTACCGGTCTTTTATGACTCTTTACGCGTCTTTTACGGCTCTTTTAGGCCCTTTTACGGCCTCGTGTATGTCTCTTACAAGCCTAATACGGGAACTTGGGCCTTTTTATACGTCATTTTCGTGTCTTGTATCCGTCGTGTGCGCCCCCGCGCACGCGGCATCTCTGTGGGTGGGTTAAAGCGGGAAAAGCGGCTCCGTTCGAAGGCTTTCGGGTCTTTCCGGAGTCGCCTTTCCTGGCTTTCTATCGACTCAAAAAACGTGAAAACAAATCATGGAAGTATTTGAAGCGAAGGAAAAACTCTTGCAGTCCTTGGGCTGGGCGGAGAATCCTTTCGTCAAGGACCTGCGTTTCTCCGAAAAAGCGGCGTTCATGAAGTTCTACTGCCCGTTCGAGTCCAACGAGATCCTCAAGCGCCTGGCGTTCGACGCCAAGGCCTGCCTCTTCTTGGGCCCGAAAGGAGTCGGCAAGACGTCGGCGACGTACTTCGTGGCATACAACCTCCCCGAGCGCGAGTTCGAGCCGGTCATCTTCAAGGAGCCGCCCCAGACGCTTGCGGAGCTGGCGGAGGAAAGCGGCTTTGCCAAACCTTCCGTGTTGGATCGTTTCCTCAAGACGCCGTTTTCCCGTCAGAAGCTGGTGGACGCACTCAGAAGCCGCGGCAAGAAGGTCGTGTTCTTCATCGACGAGGCGCATTTGGAGAAGAACAAGGACATGTACATGGAGTTCAAGTACCTCTTGGACGACGTGCCGAATTTGCGCCTGGTGATTTCGGCGCTTTCCAAGGAGGGTTTTCCGGATTCCTTGTTGCACCTCGTGGGTGAGCCGAACACTTTTGCGCGCACGCATTTCTCGGGTGCCGAGATGACGCGCATCATCCAGCACCGCATCAGCGCCGTGGGCGGAAGCGCCTTGAAGCCGTTCCCGCAGGCGTACCTCAACTCGGTGCTGACGGAGCAGAACCTGCTCTCGCCGCGGTACGTCTTCGACGAACTGAACGCCTTCTTGGCAGGCTTGGCCACGGGCGAGAATGCCTGGAAGGGCGCCTCGAAGCACGCCGGGGACCCGGTGGTGGAAGCCGCGGTGCTGGCGTCGGAGCAGACGACGTCGCATGCCGCGTGGTGGCCGCAGCTATCGCCGTCCCAGCAGTCGGTTATGACGTTCCTGCTGTCCGGCAACGGCTCGACGTTGCAGGAGATCATGGATGCGACGCAATTGTCGATGAACACGGCGTTCAACGCCTTGTACCAGCTGCGGGGCGATGATGATGCGGAGCGCAAGCGCAAGCCGGGCGTGCCGTTTCCCTTGGTGCAGGCCAAACCCGTCAAGGTCGGCGCGCGCAAGAAGAACGTGTATGTGGTGGCGAACAAAGTGCGCAACCTGTTCACGACGCATTGATTTTTTTCATTGGCAGGAGTGCAGAAAACCACTTGAAATGGAAGGTGGCGGGCAAACAGGGAAGAAAAGAACGGAAAAGAAAAATTCAATCGGGCTTCGGGCCGTGGTGCCAATCGGGCCGCTGGGGAGCGGTTTTCGGTTGGCGTCTGCATCCGAGGCTTTGTGGGTGGTGGGAATTGATGAAGACGTTGAAGCAATTGATGGAAGAACTGGCGCAGAGCGGCGCGTCGTATAAGATTACGGCACAGGATGGCGAGGTCATGATTGCCGTGGACGGCCTCATGCACTCGTTGCGCAAGCCGACGTTCGGTTTGCAATCCATGTAAGTTTTGGTTTTTTTTTCCATTTCATTTTGTTCGTTTTGGTTTTTCGGAAGGCGGCTGGGGAGCCCTTTCCGTAAAGCCCAATAAAGCCAGTTTCAAGCGGTTTTGCGGCCGTTTTCCGCTCAATAAGCGGCCGGGGAGAGGGAATAGTCATGTCGAAAGCTCGAGTGTTGTCTTTGTTCGATTCGGATGCCTTTTTGCGGGCGGCCGGTGCCGAGCGCGTCGGGGAAGACGCGTCGCGCAAGCTGGTGGAGTTGTTGGAGGACAGCGCGGACCGCATCATTTTTCAGGCCAAGATCCTGGCCGGCCATGCGGGGCGCAAGTCCATCACGAAGGACGACATCCGCTTGGCGGCGAGCATGTTTGCTTGAATGCGCTATCATGTGCGTTTTGGTTTCTTTTTCGCGGGTTCCCAGCATGTGTTGGGGCGGTATTCGTTCCATAGTGCTACTGAAACGCTTGTGAGTAAATCCGGCTTCAGCTTCTTTACATCCGTTCCTTCTTTTATGTTCGGCGCCACTTGTTCAAGTTCGGACGGAGTAAATTGTTGTAGCCGCTTGACCTGTTCATCGGTCAGTCTGTGTTTTTTCTTTAGTTCTTCAACCCGCTTGTCTTTTTCGCTTTCCAGGTTGTAGTCCAGCGTTCGGATGACGTCCGGTAACCCGTTCCGGTCGTCCCATAGTAGGTATTGGATTGCGTGGTTGGATATTCCGTAGGCTTGTTGCATTTGCTGTATGATCCGAAGTGGCTTGAAAATAGTGTTCGTGTGCTCGGCTTGGAGGCGTTTAACCAGTTCTGGAATCAGATGCTGCGCTGCTGCTTCATACTCCTCGAATTTTTCATGCCGTCCAGAGGTTGGCGTTATGGACGTGATTTCTTTGAGCCTGTCGCCCAGGTCCGGCTCATGTTGCTGAATTTCTGGCGCCATGTCGACGAGGTACAATGCCTTTTCGGCCGGGGTTCGAGCGGCTTCGATTTGCCCGATCCAGTTTCTTATCCGTCTTGCGCGTCGTGTTTGGTCTATTTTGTAAAAGTCCAACAATGATTGCGTAATGTGGTAGGGATTCCGGTCGCCCCATTGTGTGTATATTTCTTCTGTTCGGCTCGTTGTTCCGTTGATCGGCGAAAACTCATCCGGTCCAATGAAGTGATTGTTTGTCAATGTTCGACCGAATCTTCGAACGATTCCGGTCCTTGTTGATCGCCAAGGCCGGTGGCTGTTTTTTGAATCCGTTTGCTCCTTTAAGGGGCCTTCCGGCAGCCCGTGAATTTCGTTGGGAGGGAAGCGGATTTGCTGCATCAGCTTGGGCAGTTGTGTGTTGGCGAACAACCAACTGTCCCGCAAGCCTAGGTGTCGTATGTTTAAATCCAACGCCTGCGCGAGAACGTGTCGTTGTTCGTGGCCGATGACTGACTCTGCCGGCTGAAATGTCATCAATCTTCGAAGGAACTCTTGTGTTATACCAAATCGTTTTGCGACTTCGGGCATGTCCCAATGTTCCGGAGCAGTGGCAAAACCGCCTACGAGGCCGTTCCTCCGAATTCTTTTGAACTCGTCGTCCGGAACAATAAAGTTGATACTGTGGGGGGTTGGAACGAGCTTTAATCCGTCGGGCATTCGGCCATAGATTGCGGAGTAGAGTTCTTCGGGTTTTTCCCGGTACTCTCGGTAAATGGTGCGTACCGTATCCGCGGCGGTAGCCATGTGCCGAATCAGTTGTCTCATCCGAAACGCATTTTCTCCCCTGCCTAGTTGTTTGTCATGGCGTTTCATGACTCGGGCGGGGATGTTTTTGTATCGCGCAACCGGTTTCGGATTTTTTGATTGTTGATCATGCTGAAAGTCTGTTTCGAATTCATTCATGGCGTCCTCATACGCCAACGCCATGTTCCAGTTCGCTTTCATCTGCTCCCGTTCGAGCTTTGCCATCGTTGCTTGACCTGTTCTCGGAATTTATTGTTATCGTAGTTGCAACTGCACTTCGACGATTTCCTTGGCTTTCTTGAGGAAGGCCTTGAGGTTCTCCGGCGTGTCGGGAAAAGATGCTCCGGCTGCAACCACATGGCCGCCTCCGAAGCCTCCCACCACCTCGGCTGATTTTTTCATGACTTCGCCGAGGTCAAGGCCTTTTTCGACCAACTCTTTGCAGCCGCGGCCGGAGGCCTTGAGGGCGCCGTTCTCGTCGATGCTCAGCGCCAGGATGGGCTTGGTGCGCGCGACGAGGCCGCTGGAAAAATAGGCGCCGGCGACGACGCCGATGACGGTGTCGGAAATGACGCCGCGGCCATCCAAGAGGTAGAATGGCCCGGCGTCCACGGCGCGCTCTTTCGCGTGGCCGATGCCGGTGCGGATGGCCTTGCGGTGCTCTGCCAGCAGCTCACGGGCCTTTTCGATGGCTTGTGCGTCATGGAGGCAGGCGCCGATGCCGATTTCGGGTTGTCCATGGCGGCCGCAGGCGTTCAATAGGGTGGAGAACTCGTACGCTTCGCGCAGTTCGGAGCCTTCCGGCTCCTGGGGAAACAAGTAGACGTCGCCGACCATGTCTTTGATGAGGCGTTCTTCCACGCCGTTTTCGTAGCAATGGCGGATGAGCGCGGAGGCCAACTTTTTGCGCTCGAACACGGTGAGGTCGTAGTAGGCCAGGGTCTTGGGGTTTCCGGCGGCGTCGATGTGGCTTGTCTCGATGCATTCGTTCTTCAAAAAGACGGCGCAGGCTTTGTCGTTGCCTGTCAGGCCCGGCAGGATGGGTTCGGTGCAGTAGGTGAGGAATTGCACCAAACCGCGCGTGACTTTGCCGAAGAGGCGGAGGTCCTTCTGGCGTAGCACCTGGCTTTTTTCCGCTGCCTCGTTGAGCATGACCTTGTTCAAAGCCCGCAAGCCGTTCTTGTCCTGCATGTCGCCCACGGCGCCGACGATGCCTAAAACGGCTGAGACGCCGACGTGGCGGAATGAAAAGTAGCAGGTGGTGGCCGAGCAGGCGTCGGTGGCGCCTTCAAAGCCGTAGTCGTGGCAGTTGATCATGGGCACGTCCGATTTCTTGGACGGCGGGTGGTGATCGAGGATGGCCTTGTTGGCATTGGGAAGGGCTTCTACCAGTTCGATTTGTCCGGCGCCCAAGTCGGTGATGACGAGGTCTTTTTCTGGCGGGATGAGCTTCGCGGAATCGTCGTCCAACTTTTTGAGCATGAGTGTGGGCACGGTGCGTCCTTTCAGAAGGAAGGCCTGTTTGGCCAAGGCGCCGGAGGTCAGGCCGTCGCAGTCCAGGTGGTGCACGACGAGGGGGTCGGAAAACGAAAGCGCCAAGTCACCGATTTTGCGGGCCTGCCGGAAAAAGCCGTCGTAGTCGGGTTTGCGCTCGGCGGCGTTCTGGGCGCCTGCGTGGCTGTGGGCGGCGGATTGTGGCGCGACCGGGTGAGTATCGGACTTGGCTTCATTTTGCTTCTGGAGGATGTCGGCGTCGGCCTTGAATGGTTTCTGGGGCGTCTCGTCCGGCTCGGCGTTGAAGAGGGTTTTTTGGGCCATGGCTTAAGGGGTCTTGGTGCTTTTGGGCTCTGTTGAAAATCTATTTTTTGACGAAGTCGGTTATGTCTTTTTTGGGATTGGTTTCCCTTTTTTCCTCGAAACCGAAGGCGTTGCATTGCCTGCAGTTGACTTCCAGCAACGAATTTTCCGACTCTTTCAACAAAGCCGTGCTTTTGGGCAACCTTAAATCTTGGCTTTTTCCTCTACGACTGCATGTCGCGCATTTCGCAGTCCGGTTTCAAACGCATAGCGGAACAGGCGTTGGGCGTGCTGTACGATTCGTTTCCCGTGCCGTTGAGCACGCGCCAGGTCTCGGAAGAGCTCGTGCGCGACAACGAATTCACGCTCAAGATCCTGCAGTTCCTGGAGCAGCAGAGGCTTGCGGCCCGCGTGGAACAGGGCAAGACCGGACCGCTGGAGCGTTCCATCCGGTGGAAGATCACGCCCGCGGCGAAGGCCAGGATGGATGCGGCGGGTTAATCTTCCAGTTCTTTCATGCGAGATTCCATGGCCATTCGGAACATGCGCTCCATGAATGACGGCCGATTCAGGTGCGTTCCCTCGAACTTCTTTTCGTAATCCCCTTGGTGCTTTCGATACACGCGATCCATTGCCTTTACGGCCCGTGCCATCTTGTGAAATGGAATCAGCATTGCCGCGGAAGCGAGAATGCCGGTCGGAATCCTTGATTTGAGAATAGCATGCAAGTTGGCATCCAGTTGCGACCTGATGCGTGTTTTTTCGTCGGAAAGCCATTGCCGAATTTCCAACTTCTGACTTTCACTGAGGTTCGCAAATTCCTTGCGGCGGAACATCCGCTCCAGTTTTCTGTACAGATAACCAATCCTACGTGAAGGTCGGCGGTAAACGCTGGGGACGCGTTTTACGTTCTTAGTTTCCGTTTCCATCATCTGGTCCATTGTCAATTCTCTCAAACCCCCGCCGTGGTTGAGGTAGGAATGAAATTCATTGCGAAGCGTCCAGGGGCCCCGATGGGCAAGAAGGGCCACCACTTCCGCTTTCATGGCTTTCCGTTGCCGAGCGTTTAGGAATGCCGGTAGTCGCGCCGCGATGGGCTCATAATCAGGTACGAATGCCGCCCGGGCTCTGACGGGGCTTCCCGTAAAAATCGAATGAAAAAATCCGTGGTCCAATTCGTGCCGGCTCAATCGTTCGTACTCGCTGAATTGTTCGAAGAAACGTGCGGCTTTTTGAGGCGTCTCGCTTTCCGGTTTCTTGGCCCCGACGCTGTAACTCACTTTGATTCCGTTCGGATTTGCACTCGTTTGGCCTGCGCTGCCCTTGAGGAAAATCCGCTCGTAGTCTTTCTCCTCTTCGAATGCAAAGTGGACGCCCCACGGCCGCAGGGTGATGTGGACGCCTCCATTCAAATCTCGACGCCGGAAAAGAGGCGGGTCCCGTTTTCGTTTTCGACGATATTCTTGGAGTTCCGACCCTTCCAATGCACGAATTCCGTATCGGTGGGCCTTGCGGGGATTCTCGAAGAAAAGCCATTCGCGGGCTTCCTCTGGGTCGAGTCGAAGGTTTAGGTTTCGGACAGCTGCCAGGGGATTCTTGTCGAATTCACGCTCATTTTGCAATTGGGTCGGGTAATCCTTGAATTTTTTCCGGACTTCATCTTCCAGGGCCCCGAACCGTTTTGCGATAGCATACAGGCGCGGCTTGAGGACTGGATGTTGACGCAACCGTGCCACGATGTCTGCTCGGCGTTCCGGATGGGTTTCATATTCCCGTTTTGCCATTGTCGTGGCGATGCTGGCGTCGAGCAATTGCCTGGGTCCGAAGTACCGTTGCGCCATACGCGCATTCAGGTGTCAGCACTTATATTTGGATTTCCTCGCCGAGTGCCGGCACGTGGATTTTCGCGTTCTTGTGGATTTTGCCGAGGGCTTTTCCGAGGCTTTCGCTTTTTGTTTTTTCGCCGTGCACGATGAAGATGTCTTTGAGGCCTTTGACGGATTTGGCGAACGTGGTGAGGCCTTGGAAGTCGGCGTGGCCGGAGAATTTGGCCTCGGTCACTTGCATGCGGATGGGCACGAGTTCGTCATCCAGTTGCAGTTCTTTGGCGCCTTCCAGGAGTTGGCGACCGCGGGTCCCGGCGCCTTGGTAGCCGGTGAAGATCAACGTGTTTTCCTCGTGCGGCCCGAGGTGGCGGAGGTAGTGGATGATGGGTCCGCCGTTGAGCATGCCGGATGTTGCCAGGATAATGGCTTTTTCTTCGGCAAAGACGTCGGAGCGGTCTTTCGTCTGCGGCACGCGGTAGTGCGCCGACTTGAACGGGTCATCCTCCGAGCTGAGGATGCGGTGCTGGATTTCCTTCTTGAGATAGAGCGCGTTGTGTCGATAAATCCGCAGGACTTTTCCGATCATGCCGTCCAAATAGATGGGCGTGTCTTCCAGGAGCCCTGAGCGCATGTAGTTCTCCAGCATGAAGAGGATTTCCTGTCCGCGGCCTATGGCGAATGTGGGGATGACGGCTTTTCCGCCGCGTGTCAGCGTGGCTTGGATGGTCTGGATGAGTTGGTTGGAGGCGTCCTTGAGCGAGGGGTGCCGGTCGGCCGGGTCGCCGTACGTGCTTTCGATGATGAGGGCGTCGGCGCGATAATCGGTGTGCGCGGCGTCCAACAGTCGGGTTTCGCGGTCGTTGATGTCGCCGGAGTACAGGATGGTCTTGCCGCCGGTTTCCAGTTGCGTGACGGCCGAGCCGAGGATGTGCCCTGCGTTGTAGACGCGCGCGCCGTCCGCGGGCTTGTCGTACTCCATCATCTTGGTCTTTTTCAGCAGGTGGACGATGTCCTTTTCCTCGTACGGTGAGGCCGACTCGTTGATGCGGAGGTAATCGGCCAGGAGGACTTGGATCAAGTCGCGCGTGGGCTTGGTCATCCATGTGGGGGCTTTGCAGCCTTGCTTGTAGAGGTAGGGCAAGTAGCCGGAGTGGTCCAAGTGGGCGTGTGAGAGGATGACGCGGTCCAGGTCGGCGATGTGGCGGGACTCCAGGAGGGGGTATTCTTCTTCCTCGCCGGAGATCTTGACGCCGGCATCCAGCAGCGTCTGTTTGCCGCCTTCTTTTTCCTTGATAAGAAAGCAGCTGCGGCCGACTTCGGACGCGGCGCCCAAAAACTCGATGGAAACGATTTTGCTTTCACCTTTGGGGCCTTCCATGGACACGCGCGCAGGATGCAAAATCCTTTGTGATGGCCTTGGAGGGCTGATGCAATGTTGGTGGCGATGCGGGGATTTAAAGCGCCGGTTTTTGGGCGTTGGAGGCCTCCGAAAGCCGTTTTAACCGGTTTTGCCACCATGGTGTTCCGTGGGGGAGCGGGACGTCACGGAAGGCTATTTGCGCGCCATCATCCAGCGGTATGCCGACCACATCAACATGCATGAACAGCGCAGCATCGCGGAGTTGCGCGAGTTGGTCTCGCCGGGCCGCGCCTCGTTGGTCAAGTTGGCTGAGACGCACGGCACGCCGGAAGCCGCTTTTTCCTTCGTCTGTTCGTTGGAAACGCTGCACGTCCGTTTGCCGGTGTCGTTCTGGCTGATCGTGGACGAGATGCTGTATCTGGGCGCGGGGGACTCGTTCGATAAGGCGCGCCTGTTGTGCGGCTTGCTTCGCCAACTCAAGACGCCGGCGTGGCTGCGGGTCGTGTTGTTGGACGGCGGGGTTCAGCACGCTTTGGTGTGGCTGGACGAAAAACCGGTGAAGGTGTTCGACGCGGTGCATTGCCTGCAGTGGTCGGCCGAAACGGTGGATTCCGCCATAGTGGCGTATCCGGGGCCGCACAAGATCGTCAAAAGCGTTTATGAGTTCAGTCCGGAGGAGTACCGCGAGTTGGAGTAGTTTTTCTTCAAGGAAGCTTCCGTGGCGTGTGTCCTTTCAATGCCTGTTTTTCTTCCGAAAGGGTTCCGCTGATTATCTGTACGAATAACCGGGGCCTTTGCTCGACTTGTTTGTTGCCGACTTTCCGGACGCGGACTGGCGGCTTACCTTCTTCGCGATACGTCGCGCTCGTGCCCGTGGGTGTGTAATAGGCGACGCCTTGGTGCCGATTCCCGTCATGAGGTCCTGTGTGCATCAGTTCGAGGAGATGCACGCCATTGACGATGCTGGCGCCATTTTCGGTCAATTCTTCCGCGCGAAGGTTTTCCATGGCAGGGTCCGGCTCGGAGGGGTTGTTGAAATAAGGCGAGCGGGCTAGCGCGTGGCTGGATAAGTTCATCTGTAGTTTGAGCCGTTTCTTGAATCCGCTTTGGATTCGTCGTTCTTCTTCTTCCACAGCGCGCCGGATTTGCTGGATTTTTTCACGGTCGACTCCCGGCCGTATCTCGATTTCGCTGACGTAGTGGTCCAAAGGCACGTTGGGAAGCGGGTGCACTGGCCGCGGTCCTTTCGGTTCCTTCGTGAGCCGGCATCCTTTTGCGCCCAGTATCTTCAGGATCCGTCCGAGAAGCCGACGGGTCACGTTTTCGTGTTGTTCTTCGGCCTGTCGCGGAGTTAGGAGGTGTAGCGCTTCGGGCAATTCGGGGTATGGGCGCTCGCGCATCGGGTATTCGCCAGGAGCTTTGCCTTGAACGCCTCTTAGACTTTCCCCAACTGCTTGAGGAATTTCTGGTGGATTTTCTTCGTTTGGCCCAGGTGCTGCTTGAGGGATTGCTTGCCTTCGAGGATTTTCTTGTGCACGTTGATCTGTTCGCGGATGTGCGCGTTCCAGAGGTCGAGGAAGCGGTGGAGGCGGTGTTCGGCCGAGCGGTCGGATGCCGGCAAGCGGGATTTTCCGGCGGGCTTGCTTGCGGCTTTTTTCGACGAGCGGGTTTTGGGTTTGGTCTTTGAACGTTTGGCCATGGGAGGTTTACGGTTCGTGCCTTTTTATAGTTGGCCGGTTGGTGGTTTAGTCTGCGTATTGGGGCAAGTCGGTCTGGCCATCGGTGGACACTCGGAAAAGGAGCCAGCGGATTTCGGGCGCGGGAACGTAATATCTCGCCCGCCCTTCGACGCGTGATAGTCGGATGCAATTGTATTGGCGGAGCTTTGTGATGGCGTTTGAAACGTTTTGCGGCCGCATTTTCAATGTTTCGGAAATCAGCTTGTTAGTCGTTTCCTTTTTGGTCATGATTTGAAGAAGTACGTTTTTTTCGGTCTGGTTAAGTCGAATTAGGTATCTTTCTTCGGCGATTCTTCTAAGTGCGATGGCCATGTTTTTTGGCTGAAGGATTACTGGCTTATTTTCTGAGGCAAGGTAGGTGATGGCGGTGGTAAGTGACTTGAATATTGCCCGGATGTTTCCTGAGAAAAGTTTGTAAAGTATGGCGATTGCCTCATCGCCATATGGTTTTTCCATCGTTATCTGTCCCTTTATTCTTAGCTGGTCGAGGCGGGTTTCGAGTATGCGGCACGTCTCTTCTTCACTGAATGGTTCCATGTGAATTGGCGGTCCGTAAAAGATGTCGTCTACTCTTGGGACTTTTTGAAGGATGTCTGCGACGGTAAGGTCGCCGACGAAAATGAAGTGTGCTCCTTCGGTTTGGAGAAAATCACGTATTCCGTTAAAGAGTTTCGTGATGTTTCGGTCATCCCTGTCGTTTAGCAGCTCCAGGTTGTTGTAGTGGACAATTAGGCCTTTGTATCCGGCTTTTTTGAGGTTTTCGATCGTTTCATTCAGTACGTCTTTAAGGGTAAATGCGTTCAATGTCGGCGAGTCGTATGCTCTTCCGGTTTCTCTCCCTGCGCTGATGCCCGCCATGCCGCCGGATATTCCTTGGCTGAATCCCCGGTTCGTTCCGAAGTAGATGTCTAGTTTTTCCAGAAACTTTTGATCGAATTTTTCACGGACCCCTCGGATTCGGTTGATGCTTGTGAAAACTGCCGAAAGGGTCACATGCATGAATTCTTCCGCCGTCCAGTCATGCTGGATTCCGATTTCAGCCAATGTGGTGAAGTATCCCCTTTTGAACGCGGCGGCGCGGATGTGATTTACGAACGTGGTTTTTCCGATGCCGATGTTTCCGTTTACTAGGATGCGGCTTTGAGAGTTACTATAGATGATGCGTTGGATTTGGCTGATTTCCTTTTCTCGTCCAAAAAAAGCTTCAATGCTTACCTCTCCGCCAAATACGGGCAAAGGGTCGGGGCTGAAGGGGTTTCCTTTCAATCCATAGGCGCTCCAGATGCCGTATTGTTCAAATTCTTTATCGTCTTCAGCCATTCTAATCCTATTTTCATTTATAATTGCGATTTAATATAAATGTTTTGTAGTGTGGGTGTCTTTCACCTTGCCTTTGAAATACCTTGTTGGGTATAGGTCCCCAATGGCTTTGTATCCTTTCCTTCCCGGAGCCAAAAGCGCGTTGGAAGAAGGCATCAATGATTCGGACGTCCAGGATGCCGTGGCCTACCTCAAGTTGCCGCTGTCGGACGCCTTGTGGGCCAACGACGGCCGCCACGTCAAGATGTATGCCTTGGCCAAGGCCTTGCTTTCCTGTTGCGGCGAAGCCGTCAGGCGCAAGTATGCCGTGCAGAAAGCCAGGGAGTACGTCCAGCAGGCCAACGCGGAACAACAGCAAGCCGGTTTGGCGGCGGCGTTCTTTCCGTCTTTTTCTTCGCAAGATGCGGTGACGTCGCTTTCCGTGGAGGACTATTTGCGTTTCGGCCAGCACTTGTCCCAGATGGACGTACGGTCCGGTCGGGTGCGCGTGCCGCCGAACGAATTGAACGAGTTGTTGCAGTCGGCCATCGAGCAGCGTTTTTTGGAGTCCAAGGCGCAGGACGTGCCAGATTTCATCCGCGACGCGTCCAAGGTGTTGGAGGATTTGCCGCCGGCGCCCAAGTCGTTCGGCCGCAAGTTCCTCGATTTGGCATGCATCCAAACCGTGCGCTTGGGAGTGGGCGAGGGCAAGCGTTTCTACGGGGCCATGGGTCTGGCCATCGCGTCCCAGCGCGACGGCGTGCAAAAAGAGCAGGCGCAGGCGTTGATGGATGATTACGTGTCGAAATGCTCCGGCACCAAGCCGTTCTCCCCAACGGAAGGAAAGAGCGTGGTGGATTGGGTGTTCGGCCGCGACATCGGCTTTTCGTGCAAGCGCATGATGGATGACGGCTTCGAAGGCGAGTACTGCAAGACGTGCCCGTTGAATTGGAAGAAGCGGGCGGCAAAGAAGTGATGTTCAGGCTCATGGCGCAAATCGGTCCGATGAAAGCCGTCTTACTGGATGTTTCCGGCGTGATGCGCGACAACAAGGCCGCCATGTGGGACAGCTACCGGCGCGTCTTGGAGCCGGCTGGCTTTGACTTGGCCGTTTTGGGTGCCGACGCGGAGTCGGCTTACCGGTTGCGGGGTTTCCAGAAATATAACCTTGTGGAGAACTGCATCGAGGCGCTCTGGGCATTGCAGCAGGAAGGCGTCATCTTGTCGGAGGCATTGGGCGAGCCGGAAAAAATCGATGCGGCGGTGTCGCGACATCCGTTTGTCGAAAAGGCGGTGTGGGCGCAAAAAGTCAAGGCGGATTTCCGTCGGACCGATTCGGAGTACCTCGCGTCCGTCCCACCCATCGCGCATGCGCGCGCGGCCTTGACGCGTCTGTCGGCCCGTTATGCGTTGGCGGTGGTGTCCAACTCCGGAACGGCATTCAACAAGGCCTGGCTGGATTTGCATGGCTTTTCGCGATTTTTCCGTGCCTTCGTGGCGGAGCAGGACGTGCCGCGCAAGAAGCCTTTTCCTGACGGCATCCTTCTCGCGTGCCGGCGGCTCTTCGTCAAGCCGCAACAATGCTATTATGTGGGCGATGCGCAGTCGGACGTGGCGGCGGCGCTTGCGGCAAAAGCGGTGCCGGTCGGCGTCTTGTCGGGCACGGCGACGCGGGAGCAGTTGGAACCGGCCGGTGCATGGCGCGTGTTTGACGACTTGTGGGCGGCGACCAAGGTGCTATAATCCCGAACGAGCCTGAACGATTCATGGACATTCAGCGGTTGTATTTCATCGTCCACCCGGCATTCTGTGCTTCCAACCGTAGTACGATTCTTGGGTATACGGCGTCGGAACTGTCAGCGTTCATTCGGGAACTGCTTCATCCCGTACTGCTGCGAGCCGCGCGTGATCCCCATGCGTTGTTGTTTTACTTCAAGTCGCGTCCACCGAAGGTTCTTGAAGACTACGGTAGTCGCGCGCGTTTGCGTCGCCTGGCGTCCGTTGAAGACCAATTGGAGCAACGCGTGCATTCGGCTTTTGAAGGGACTGATCGTGCCATTGTCGTGGGGAGGACCGTCAAGGGCGACGATGTGAAGGCCGCCGCGCGCCAAGTCGTTTCCAGGGGCCATGTCCTTTCTCCAAACGCACTACTCATCAGCCACGGGGCCTGGAGGGAACTTTGCGTTCGTCAATACCCGCTTGACTTCGCAGCCCGTTTGGGAATACGCCCGAACTTGCTGATCCCAACTGATGCCAGCATAAAGGCGCGGGATTCAGATACTCGGGCCATCCGAAAAAAAGCCGGTCGCCATGAATGACAAGGAACTCCGCTTGATCCAGTCGCATTTCCGCACGTTCTACCAGCGGGCCGTGCCGATGGTGCCGGCGCTTTCCCAGCGGGAGTTGGGCGTCGGCTGGCGCAAGAAGATCGACTTTCGGCACAAGGCGTTCTCGTCCCAGCGGGATTTCGAGAGGTTTTTGCTGCAGGACGTGCCTTTGTTCGTTTCGGCCTCGACGGCGTACTACCGTTTTCCGGACAAACAACCGATGTCGGCGAAGGAGTATTCCGGCGCGGACTTGGTGTTCGACTTGGATGCGCCGCGTTCCAAGGAAAACCACGACCACCGCGAGTTTTTGTGCGAAGGCTGCCTGGCCGACGTGCACCAGCAGGCGCTGCGCATCCTGGAATTCCTCAAGGCTGATTTCGGCCTCAAAGGCATGCTGGTCTTCTCGGGTCAGAAGGGCTTCCACATCCACGTGCGGAACGAGGCGGTTTGGGATTTGTCCAAGGAGGCGCGCCGGCAGATGGCCGAATACGTGGCGGCTGAGGGGCTGGATGCCGAATCGTTCTTCACCAAGGCAGCGGCGTATTCGGATTCGTCCGAGCGCAACGTCGGCACGCTTCAAGGCCCGTCCGCTGCATCCGGCGGCTGGGCCGGCAAGATCTACGGAGTGATGCGGAATGCCATCGCAAGCAATGACGTGGAGGCGCTCAAATCCTTCGGAGTGGTCAAGAAGCACCGCGACGACATCGCGGCGCGGCCGGCGGAGATGCTGCAGCAATTGGAATCGGGCAACTGGTCGGCGTTCGTCCGCACGCCCAACGTCGAGGCGTTGGTATCGGCCGTCAAGGTGGTGCAGACGGACAAAGCCGTCACTTTCGACTTGCATCGTTTATTGCGCGTGCCGGAGAGTCTGCACGGCTCGACCGGTTTCGTGGCCAGGACGTTGGCCAAACCGGACTCCTTCCGGCTGGAAGACGTCATCGCTTTTGACAAGTCCAAGACGATGACGGTCATTCCGCGCGACGCGATGCAGTTCGAGTTTTTGGGCGAAAAATACGATTTGCCGCGCGCCCGCTTTGCCGAAGTGCCCCTGCCGCTGGGCGTGTATCTGTTGTGCCAGGAAAAGGCGTTCGCGCCTTAAGGCTTTTTCCCGAAGTGTTGCAGGACCATGGAAGTCACGTGTTGGGCGTGTTCGCCTTTGCTTTCCGACACGGACGGGTTCAGTGATGCGACCCGGCCGAGTTTCTTCAGCAGGATGACGTTATTGCGCGTTAGCCAGTCCCATGCTTTTCGGTAGGCCTGCGCGTAGGGCTTTCATGATGTGCGTTGCCGGCCGACTTTGCCCCTCACGTTGTCACGAACCATATGGGTTGGAAAGTAGACTTTGCCGAATGTGGGCCGGCCATGCGACGTGAAGCCGTGGATGAGGATGTGGCCGACGATTTCCGGGTCCAGACCGTTTTCTTGCATGTGTTTGAAGGTTTCCTCCCGTAGCGGCAGGGTTGCGCCGCCTCGTGATTCGCCGAGTGGCTCCGGCTCGGCCACTTCAATCCGGCTTTTATTCTGGAAGTGCCGTTCCAGTGCCGTGCGGAGGTCATCCAGGCCGTTGCTTAGAGCTTATCCCATTAGCTTAAATTGACCTTTGCAGTTGTCGTTTCGTAGGTGGGTTTTTGGAGGCAAAAACCATGGGATTGATCGAACGAAACGACAACTGGCGCATTTCAGACGCCTTCTGGAAGCAAATCGAGCCACTGCTTCCACCTCGCAAAAAACACCGGTTCGGTGGACACAACCCGCGTATTTCTGATCGCGATGCGATA
>Ga0172368_10004093_pt1 | contig 17119 bp, 12 predicted proteins | sample Lak11m_FD_114540 | JGI IMG/M metagenome (GOLD analysis project Ga0172368, IMG submission 114540) | Freshwater microbial communities from Kabuno Bay, South-Kivu, Congo - kab_022012_11m | ecosystem: Environmental > Aquatic > Freshwater > Lake | place: Democratic Republic of the Congo: South-Kivu...
ATGCTGGCAGACGCCCTCCTCCAACCGCTGGCCCCGGCAGCGATAGTAGCGCCACGGGTTGCCCTTGCCGGTCTTCACATGGCGCATATCCGTGCCGCTTTCCAGGGCGCGACCACAATTCCCGCAGAACACCAGACCCGTAAGCCGAGCGGCGCGGGTTGGCCTCAACGCCCTGGTCATTGCGCTGTTGCAGCAGGCGGCCGAGCCGTCGGTGTCCCGAAGTCCTGAGCCGCCCGTTCCAGCCAGAGGATCACTTCCTGGTTCAGCGAGCGGCGGTTGCGACGGGCCGACTGCTCGGTCTGCTCCCGCAGCGACTCTCGATATCGCCTTCCGGGAGGATGAATCACGCCTACGCGGGGACTATGGCGCACAGAACTTTGCGATCCTGCGCCACATCGCCCTCAATTTGCTCAAACAGGAGACAACCTGCAAGTTGGGTGTCTTCAACAAACGTCTCATGGCCGCCTGGGACCTGGACTACATCTGTGCACCCGTGGCAACGTGTCGATTTGCGCTTTTGCCATCATTTGCTATAAAATTGCGCGTGTATCGCGGTATGAATATCCTCGCCTTAGACGCATCATGTAGCTTACAACCGTAAGGAGACGATTCCATGTTGTCCACCCTTTTGACCCATCGAATCAGGGCCGGCGCGGCGGTTGTGGGCCAAGATCATGCGGGAGCGTTTCGGCGCCAAGGACCCTAAGAGCTGACAGTTCAGGTTCCACACGCAGACCGCCGGCTTCACGCTGACCGCACAGCAGCCGGAGAACAACCTCGTGCGCGTGGCGCTCCACGCGCCGGCCGCGGTGCTCGGCGGCACGCAGAGCCTCCACACCAGCTCCGGGACGAGGCGCTTACGCTGCCCTCCGGGGCCGCGGTGCAGGTGGCGCTGCGCAGCCAGCAGATCATCGCCTACGAATCCGGCGTCGCGGACACAGTCGATCCGCTGGCCGGCTCGTATACCATCGAGCGCCTGACCGACGAGATCGAGCGCCGCTCAACACAGTATATTGAAAAGATCGATGCAATGGGCGGCGCGGCCAAGGCCATTGAAGCGGGCTACATCCAGAACGAAATCCAGGATGCCGCCTACGCGGCGTGCCGGGCGATCGAATCCGGGGAGCAGGTTGTCGTCGGGGTCAACCCAGGAGATCGCCGACTAACTGACGCCTAACGTCAAGACCGCGGAGACATGCCGGGCGCGAACAATGGAGAAGCCGGAGCTGACCGGCCGCGCGGCATTGGTGCGGTATCACTGGAGCAGGGATGGCTGGGGGAGTAGGAGTGGATGATCGCGAGCGAGACCGCCGGTTCCGGGCCGTTGCTGATTGGGCGGCAGCGCGAGGTGACGTTGCTGTGGGATCATCTTGAGGCGGCAGCGGACGGACGGGCGAGCGTCGTGCTCATTACAGGCGAGCCGGGGATCGGGAAGACGCGCCTCTTGGATGAGATCGCCGCGCGCGCTATGGCAGCAGGCGCCACTGTCCTGCGGGGCGGCGCCTCCGAGGCCGCGGGGATGCCCCCTTATTTACCCTTCCTGGAGGCGCTCGGCCAGCGCATTCGGACAGCTCCTCTCGATCAATTGCGGGAACAGGCTGGCCTGACGGCGACGATCCTGGCCAGTATCCTGCCCGAGCTGGCTGCGCACCTGGGAAAACTTCCACCGGCCTATCCGTTGCCACCTGAGCAGGCACGCCTGCGACTGTATGAGGCGGTGGGGGCGTTCCTGGCTGCTAGCGCGGCCCCCCCTTCCCCCCCGATTTCGGGGGAGACGGTAGGGGGGCTGCTCCTGATTCTCGATGACCTCCACTGGGCGGATGCGGCCAGCCTGGATTTGCTCTGTCACATCATTCGCCATCAATCGACTGCCCGACTGCTGGTGCTGGGGGCCTACCACGAGGGAGAAATCGGGCACAACTCGACGCTCGCCCGGACACTGAACGAACTCACCCGCCTGCGGGCGCTCACTACCCTCGTCCTGACCCCACTTCAGGCCGGTGAGATCGCCACGCTGGCTGCGAACTACCTGGGCGGCACCACCGCCCAGGCCCTCGGCCAGTTTCTGCACGCGCAAAGTGAAGGTAATCCCTTCTTCGCCGAGGAATTGTTGCATGACTGGCTGGAGACCGGCGTCCTCGCCCGCGAAGAGGGCGACCCGGCAGGGCGCCCCTGTTGGGCTCTGGCGAGGCCGTTCGAGGGCACGCTGCCCCCCAGCATCGCCGGCGCCATCCGCCAACGGTTGGCGCGGATCCCCCCGGCGGTCGTCGATCAGCTCCGCATCGCGGCCATCATCGGCCGGACCTTCCCGGCGTCGTTGCTCGCTGAGGTGCAAGGCCGGGAAGTGGAAGAGATTGAAGAGCTCCTGCTGTTGGGAGAGCGTGCCCATCTGATCCGGGGGGATCGAGCCGGCACATTCACGTTCAGCCATGACAAGATCCGTGAATGCCTCTACGCCGAGGTGAGCACCGCGCGGCGTCAGCGTCTGCACGAGAGGATCGGCCTGGCTTTAGAAACACGGTCCGATCGGGAGAGCGCGCAGCAACTCGCCGATCTCGCCTTCCACTTTGCTCGCAGCGGCGATCGCACCCGCGGTGCGACCTACTCCCGGCGCGCCGCTGAGCAAGCCCTGCGCGCCTACGCGGCCGCAGAAGCGGTGGCGCACTACCGTGTTGTTCTCGATCTGCTGGAACCGGATGATGGGCAACGCGGCGAAGTGCTGCTGGGGCTGGGCGAGGCCCTGCTTCTGGCCGGCGCCGAGGCGCAGGCTGTGGCTGCCTACGCAGCGGCGCAAGCCTGGTTTCAGCAGCGCGGCGATCCGATTGCTACCGCGCAGGCAGCGCGCGGCCGGGGGCTGGCCTGCTGGCGACTGGACACGCCGGCCCAGGCCAGGGAAGCGCTGGAGATGTCACTGGCCCTGCTGGACGCGGCACGACATCCAGGACCGGAAACGGTGCAAACCCTGGTGGATCTGGCCAATCTGCTTGGGGTCGTCCTGGGCCAACAAGACCAGGCGATCGTCTACGGCCAGCGGGCGTTGGAGTTGGCCCGCTCCCTGGGAGATGGCCGCCTGGAGGCGGCGGCGAGTCGAACCGTCGGCTTTCTCCGGGTGCGCGAGAATGACCTCGCGACCGGTTTGCAACTGCTGGAGCGAGCCCTGGCGCTGGCCGTGGCTCACGACGACCCCGGGGAGGCCGCCGAGTGTTGCGCCTGCCTGGCCCAGGCGTATTGCTGGTCGGCCGACATCGAGCGTTCTCACCAGGTGAGCCTGCGCCGGGAGGAATTCGCTCGGCGCTGTCAACGGCCGCACCAGTTGTGCTACGTCTACACCTGGCTCGCCTTCCTCCACGCGGCCAGGGGTGAATGGGCGGAAGCGGAGCGACTTCTCGCGCAGGCACAGCCGGCTGTGGAACGCGTGGCCAGCGCGGAGCCGCTGGCCTTTCTGCGGCAGATACGCGGCTTTCTGGCTTACCAGCGAGGCGATTACACCGCGGCCGCGGAGGAGTTTCAGGCCGCGGTGGCCACCTTCCGCGAGAAAGATCCTGGCGAGCTTGTGTTGTGTCTCGGCATGCTTGGGCTGGTCCTGCTCGCCACGGCTAAACGCCAGGGAGCACAAGACTGCATGGCCGAGCAGGAGGCGATCCTGGCCGCGCTCTCAGCGGGCCGGCTGCCGACCCTATCGGCCCAGGGGTGCCTGGCTTTGATGACGGTGACCATGGGCGATGGCGAGCGGGCTGCCAGCTACTATCCGGCTCTGTTGACCTGTCAGGGGCAGCACCACTGGTTTCTAGTGGACCGTATTCTCGGCGCGCTCGCCACCCTGCGCGGCAATTGGGAGGCAGCGCAGGCACACCTGGCCGCGGCCGCGACGCTTGCGCAGCGAGAGGGCCTGCGGCCGGAGATGGGGCGCATCCGATTGGCGCAGGCCGATCTGGAACTGGCGCGTGGCGGGCCAGGGAGCACAGCGCGCGCCCGGGGGCTGCTCGGCCAGGCGCTGGCGTTCTTTGAAAAACTGGACATGGCTGGCGAGCTGAGCCACGCTCGCCATCGGCTGCGCGATCTGCCGCGTCAGCCGGACGTCCCCACCCTCCAGCCCCTTCCGGCCGGCCTCAGCCCACGCGAAGCTGAAGTACTGCGATTAGTCGTAGCGGGGAGAAGCAATCGCCAGATCGCACACGAGCTCGCCATCAGCGAAAACACCGTCGCCAAGCATCTCACTTCGATCTTCAATAAGACCACCACCGACAACCGGGCCGCTGCCACAGCCTTCGCCATCCGCCACGGGCTGGCATGATAGGGATTGGGGGTTGGAAATCCGACACCCCGCTTCCAATCCCCACCTCTCGGCCGCCAGCATCTACCCTCCGAACTCTGCCCTAGCAATTTCTTGCTACTCCCAGCCACGCTTTCCTTCCTAATGGCTTGTTTTGACTTGGGCAAAATCTGGCGATGTGCCCAACACTGATCAACGCGATACTTGAAGGAGGTTCACGGCCATTTCGACATCATGGAGGTCGGTTATGTTCGTCACCGTCTGCACCTATCGGGCCAGGGCGGGTGAGGAGGATGCCATTATCGCCCTGCACGAGGATTGGGAGCGCAACCGGCGCACCAAAGCCAGCGGCTATGCCTCGGGGGAGTTGCTTAACGACATCCATGATCCACAGGTGTTCATCACTATCGCCCGATTCGTGAGCAAAGTCGCCGCGCAAACAGTCGCCGAAGACCCCGAGCAGGTCGCCTGGCACCGCCGCCTGGCGAGTCTGGCCGAGGCGGAGCCAACCCTCACCTGTTATCACAGCGTGTGGCCGGCTGAGAGGACAAACATACGATTTGAGCCCAATGCGATCAGCCCGCTGTGGCCGTAGATTCAGGGTGCGCGACACCCGATTAAGAGGTCGGTATGATAAGACGTTCATATGGTGCCTGGGTGAGCCTGCTGCTCGTATCTTTGATCAATCTCGTGGCTGCAAGCGGTTTGCCGGCGCGCTCAGCCGGGCCTCTGGCAACCACTTACTACGTCCGCCCCGACGGCGGCTCTGCCGAGCAATGCACAGGCCGCGCAAACGCGCCCTACCCCGGTAGCGGCACGGCCCAGCCCTGCGCCTGGGACCACCCCTTCCGCGCCCTGCCACCGGGCGGCGCGCCGCGCATCGCTGGCGGTGATACCCTTCGCATCGGCCCTGGCTCCTACATGATGGGGTACGGCGCGCCCGAAACCGACGTCAACTGCGATGCCGGCGGCGCATTTGGTTGCCTCATGCCGCCTATCCCCAGCGGCCCCTCTCCGGCCAATCGCACTCGCATTCTCGGAGATAGCCAGAACCCGCCCGAACTGTGGGGGACAGAGCGTCCCTGGTTCATCATCAACCTGACCGATTCCAGCAACGTCGAGCTGGGTCACCTCGAAATCACCGACCACTCCGGCTGCGTTGAATTTCACTCGGGCGGCCTGGCCTGCGAGCGCGAGAACCCGCCTTATGGGGCGTGGGCCTCCTACGGTCTGTACGCCGAAGACTCGGCCAACGTTTATCTCCACCACCTCAACATCCACGGGCTGGCAGCCGGGGGCGTGCACGCCGGTCGCCTCGCCGATTGGACAGTGGCGGACGTACGCATCGCCGGCAACGGCTCAGTCGGCTGGGATGGCGACCTGTGGGACGATCTCGGCGACTCGAACGTCGGCACGCTGAGCTTCCGCCGCTTCACGGTGGAGTGGAACGGCTGCGGCGAGATCTATCCCGGCGGTGAACCCACCGGCTGTTGGGCCCAATCCGTCGGCGGCTATGGAGACGGATTCGCCACCGGGTTGAGCGGCGGACACTGGATCATTGAAGATTCGGCCGTCCGCTACAACACCTCCGACGGCCTGGATTTTCTCTACATCCGGGAACCCGACTCATCCATCACCATCCGCCGCACTCTGCTCGAGGGCAACGCCGGCAGCCAGGTCAAGAACGACCGCGGGCCGTTCCTCATCGAGAACTCGATCATCATCGGCAACTGCGGCTTCTTCGACGGCCAATCCTTCACCTACAACGTGGACAACTGCCGCGCCATGGGCGACGCCCTGGACCTCGGTCTGATGGCGGGCGACCACATCACCGTCACCAACAACACCCTCACCAGCGAGGGCGACTGCCTGGTAGGGGCGGAGTGCCATGATGATGTGGGCTGCAACGGCTCCGAGCGGGTAACCCTGCGCAATAACATCTTCGTCGGCCAGGTGGATTTTCTCCAACCCTTCGAGAACACCTGCCTGATCTACCAGGAGACCTTTCCCTCCGACCCCTTCGATATGGATTACTCGGTGATCAACAATGTGAAGGATGGCTCCTGCCCCGGGGCCAACCACATTTGTGGGGACTCACCCGGGGTGTTCAACGCCGGGGTGGACACATTCGACGCCCATCTGCTGGCGAGCAGCCCGGCCCGAGATGCCGGCTTATCCAGCGCCGCGCCGCCCGATGACTTCGACGGTGATGCCCGTGACGCCCAGCCCGACATCGGGGCCTACGAATATGGCGCCGGCCCACCGCCGCCAACGGCGATGCCCACGGCGACCCCTACGGGCACCTCTGGCCCGCCGCTACCTACCGCGACTTTCACACGCACTCCTACTGCAACCCCCACCTCGCCGTCCGGTAGCGCAGGAATCTACCTGCCACTGATCGTGCGCGCGGGCGGAGCCGCCCCTACTCCCACGCCGACCAGCACATCCACCGCCATGCCCACCGCCACGCCCACTGCCACGCCTACGGTCACTTCCGCTCCAGGGGCGGACAACCCCAATCCCCCCACCAGCCCGGTCAGACTCATCTTCATTCATCATTCTACCGGCGGGAACTGGCTGGCCGATCCGGCCGAGAATGAACTCGGCGGTGACCTGGGTCGCGCCTTGATGAACAATAACTACTTCGTCAGCGCCACAAACTATGGCTGGGGCGTTGGCGAGGACGCCATCGGCGACCGCACCGACATCGGCAACTGGTGGGAATGGTTTCGTGGCTCCAACAGCACCGCTATCCTGGCCGCGTTGTACGCGGAGAATGGCCAGAACTTCGGCGATTACGGCGCCTGGCCGCGGCTGGCCGCCGATCCCGGCGGCGAAAACCAGGTCATCGTGTTCAAGTCTTGCTTTCCCAACTCGGCGCTGCAGGGCAATGCCAACGCCGTTCCCCCGCCCATCACCGGCAATCCTCTGCGCGGGCAGGATGCCTACTCGGACTACCACACCGTCGCCAACGCCAAGGGCATCTACATAGACCTGCTGGAGTATTTTCGCACGCGCCAGGATAAGCTTTTCGTTGTCATCACCGCGCCACCACTGCAGGACGGTGCCTGGGCAACCAACGCCCGCGCCTTCAACAACTGGCTGGTCAATGATTGGCTGAGCGGTTACCCGTACGCGAACGTTGCGGTTTTCGACTTTTACAACGTGTTGACCAGCAATGGTGGGAACCCCGACATCAACGACCTGGGATGGGCAGACGGTAATCATCACCGCTGGTGGTATGGTGCAGTGCAACACCAGCAGACAGTCACGAGTCACACTGCCGCTTATCCCAGCGGCGATGACCATCCCAATCGTGCCGGGAACACAAAGGCCACCGTCGAGTTTGTGCAGTTGCTCAACGTCTTCTACCACCGCTGGGCCGGGCAATGACGAGGCCCAAGCACGCAGGAGGTTCAGCATGAAACCGATCCGTTTGGCTGCTCTGTTGGCCGTGGTTGTAGCGGCCGTGATTCTGGCGCCGCTGCGGCCGGGTGTGGCGGCGATGCGCTCGCAGAACGGCAATGCGGCCCCGCCGGTCGCCCGGATCGCTGTCGCGCCGGTCAGCACGATCATTTTATCCCCGGTCGCCGACACCTACATCTACTCCGCTGCACCGGCCACCAACTACGGCGCTGCGCCCACCCTTTACGTGGGCAGTCAGAGCACCGGCGCCACCGGCCGCGCCCTGTTTCGCTTCGACATCAGCAGTATCCCGGCCGGCGCCACGGTGCTGAACGCCAGCTTCCAGGCCTACCTGGCGCAGAGTTCCCCCTCGCCGACCACCCTGGACATAGAGTTGAAACGCGCAGATGCCTCCTGGCAGGAAGCCGTCGTGACCTGGAACACGCAGCCGGGCTACACCGGCGCCAACAATGTGATCGGTGTGGGGAAGAGCCCGGGGTACTATAGTTGGGATGTGACCAGCCTGGTGCAGACCTGGGTGGGCGGGGCCCCCAACCGAGGGCTGGCGCTGCTCAGCAAGAACGAGGGCACCCTGGGCTGGCGGGGCTTCGCGAGCCGGGAGAGCGCCTCGCCGCTCAACCCGCCGCGGCTGGTGATTGACTACACCCTGCCTGCCTTTACACCGACGCCCAGCCGCACGCCGACTCCAACAGCCACGGCAACCAAGCCGCCGACCAGCGCGCCCACCAAAACAGCCACCGCGACCCTGACACTCAGCCGCACGCCGACCCGGACGCCCACGCGTACGCCAACTCGGACAACCACGGCGACCGCGCCGCCGACCAGCACGCCGACCCGTACAGCTACCTACACGCGCACGGCAACGCCGACGACGTCCACCGGGGTCACACCGACGCCTTCCCCAACGCGTACTCCTGACTGCCGCACCGCACCCTGCACACCGACGCCCACGCGGACTGCGCTTGCCGGCGCTACCTCGACGCCAACCGCCACGACCGGGCCCGCGCCGGCCTCTATTGGCGGCCGTGTTTGGGCAGATAGGGATCGGGACGGGAGGCAGGACCCCGGAGAAGATGGCATTGATCAGGTGCGCGTCGACCTGATCCGTAATAACGCCATCGTTGTCACTGATCACACCGATGCCGATGGCTACTACCTTTTCCTCGACTTAGAGGGGGATGTAATCTACCGGGTAGCCGTGGACGAGACGACGGTGCCCGCGCCCTACACCCTGACCACCTGCTGTAATCCGCTGATCGTGGCGCCGCGGCCGGGCCAGGATGTGCGCAACGCCGATTTCGGCTACGGCCCCCCTCCCAGACCCACACCCACGCCGACCCATGTGCCCTCCAACATGGATCTGACGCCACTGGGCATCGAGGTGACGCAGGCCACGCAGTGCTTCGGCGAGCCGGCCGATCTGGATAGCTGTGAGGGCGGCGACAACAGTCTGCCGCTGGCCGCAGGCAAGCTGACCGTGGCCCGCGTCTACGTCGGCCTGGAGAAGATCGGTCCCGATGAGGCCAGCGCCGAGCGGCTCGAGGACGTCGAAGTGCGGCTGATGGCGTGGGACAGTGGCACTGGCACAGTGCTCGGAGAGCTGGATCCGACGACAATCCCCTTCGTGATCTGGGGGGCGACCCTCTCCGCCGTGCGGGACGACGAGCGGCGCTCGGCCAACTTCCTCCTGGATGCAGACTGGACGGCCGCGCGCGCCGATGGCATCACCCTCTACGCGGTCGTCACGGCTCACGATGGTGAATGCCCCGGCTGCGGCGCAAACAATAGCGTCGAGCTGCGTCACGTCCGTTTCCAGGAACAGGTGGCGATGGACGTCTACCCGGTGCGCATCCATTATACCTATAGGGCCTGGGATACCACCCCGCCGGATGATCAAGCGTTCGTCGATATGTTCGACACCGCTCGCATCCTCTTCCCGGTGGACGAGGACGAATTTGACGTCCACTGGGACAGCGATCGCGTCTTGAGGGTCGATTACAACCTGGGCACAGAGGACGGCCCATCGCGGCTGTTGGACGATTTGGCCGACCGCTATGTCTGCTACGAGGACGGGTTCTGGGCCTGCGGTTGGGTCGAGGGTCACTACGTTGGCATTTTCAGCCAGGAGATCACGATGGGCCAATCCAGCGACACGCGGCCCCTGGGGTGGGGCGGCATGGCGCGCGTTGACGATTGCGTCTCCGTCGTGCGTTATCCCTCAAAGATGACGGCCGCGCACGAGTTGGGCCATAACGTAGGCCGCCTTCACGCGAGCGACGCGCACGGCGAAGCCGATGGTGGAAGCTGGGAAGAATGGCCCTACGAGCACGGCAGCATCGGCACTACCGGCTTCGACCCGGAGGCCATGATTGCCCTCCCGCTCTACGACCAGGTGGCAACCGGTCACCGCAATGACCTGATGTCGTATGGCGGCAATCGCTGGACCTCGCCGCGCGGCTGGGCCGAAATGTGGGATGGGGTGGATACCTGCACGCATCGATCGGTGCGTGCCAGCGCGGCTTCAGCCCACTACTGGCTGGTCACGGGACATTTCAGCCCCACCCTGGAGGTGCGCCAGGTCGCGCCGGTCACCGCGCTCTCCGACGCCATGCCGCCCGGCACGACGGGGCGCTACACCCTCGAGCTGCGGGCGGCCAACGGCAGCCTCCTCCGAACCAGTCGCTTCGATCCGCTCATCGAGCATACCCGCCCGGAACTCAGCCCCCAGCCGTTCCGCGTCTACCTGGCAGATGCCCCCGGCGCAGCGCAGATCGTGCTGCGCGACGGCGCGTCCGTGCTCTTCACGCGTACCCTCAGCGCCCATGCGCCGGCCGTGATCGTGACCGAGCCAGACGGCGGAACACTCTGGCCGGCGACCGGGTTCGGTGCGATTCGGTGGACAGCGTCGGACGCCGATGGCGACCCGCTGACCTACATCGTGGAGTATAGCCGTGACGGTGGCGACACGTGGGTCAACCTGGCCACAGAGCTGACCGAGCCGCGTTACGACATCGAATTGGAGACGCTGGGCGGCGCCAACGGCCAGGCGCAAATCCGCGTGCGCGCGAATGATGGGATGCGTACCGGCTACGGCGACAGCGCACTCTTCACCGTGTCCCGCAAGCCGCCGCGGCCGGTGATCAACAACCCCGATCCAGGCACGCTCATGCCGCCCGGCCAGTCACTCTGGCTGTTCGGCGGCGCATGGGATCGCGAGGATGGCACGCTGCCCGAAACAGCCCTCGCCTGGGCCGATTCGATCCAGGGCACGCTGGGCCACGGCGCCCAACTCCGGGTGCCAAGCCTGACCTCCGGTGAGCGCGTCATCACCCTTTCCGCGGTGGACCAGGACGGGCAGGTTGGTACGACGAACGTGCGCATCTTTGTCGGCCATCGGGTCTGGCTGCCGTCGTTGCTGCAGCAACCGTGAGGCACGATTGAGGATTGGCGAACGGCTGGCAGGCATCACGAGATCTATACTGCGAGCGGGTGCAAATTGCGCTTTTCCTTATGTTCATACTGCGAGCATCCTGAGCGGAACGAAGCCGCCCAGCATCCTGAGTGGAGTCGAGGGACGGGCGGCGGAGTGAAGTCGAAGGATGCGGTCTTGAGCGATCGCTCCGCATCCTTCGACTACGTGGCGGGAATGACGCCGCCACTCCGCTCACGCGAAGCGTGCTCCGCTAAACAAAAAACGCAATCAATTCCCGCTTGCAGTATAGGCGCTTACAGCTTCAACATCGACAAAGAATTGTCGATCATGCGGTTTGAACCGCGATGCCGAGAAACTGGAGCAACTGGCGCATGTCGCCTTGCAGGGTGCGATACAAGGCGTCCAGCGGTGTCAGGCGCTCCGGTGGGTCGGTTTGGATCGGCTTGGCGGCGGCGGCCAAGACCGGCTTGATGACCTTGTCACGCAAGACCAGGATGGCTGTCATCGCTTGCAAGCCTTCTGGCACGACTTCGTAACTGCGGGACTTGCCGATGGTGCGCACCCACTGCTCGCCGCGTAGCTTTTTCAGGTCGTAGGCGGCGTGGCGGGCGCGGTAAGCTGCGGTGTCGAGACTGCGGATTTCGCGGACTTTGGCCGCGACGGCGGCCACCAGAAAGCCCTTGGGCGCCGCAGCCAGCGCCAGTACGGCTTCGATGACGGCGCGCATGCGCGGGTTATTAAGATCCACGCCCGCGACGCGGGTCTGACCGACACGGCCGGGTTGCGCCACCTGTTCGTAGGTGTCATCGGCGATGAAGGCGCTGTCCACGCAGTCGAGGGCATCCAGGAAGCGCTGCAGAATGCCGGCCAACTCGGTGACGACTTCGGGGAACTTGGGCAAGGAACGGCCACAGTGGAGCGCTCGGGTGTTATGCACAATGGCCTCGCTGCGCAGGACGCGTTCGCCTTTGGTGTAGAGCTTGACGGTCAGCTTGCCAAAGTGCAGCTTGAAGACGGTCAAGTCGTACACAGGTCTCTCGACCACGACTTCGAAGCGCGGCTGTGCCTGGTGCTGCCCGTGCCGGTAGGGCCGGCGCTTGCGCCCGAAGATGGTCTGCACCCGTTTGACATCCAGCCAACTGCGGGTACGGTCCACCAGCCCTTGAAACAGTGACTCGAGTTGGCTGCCGTGCTGGAAGAGCAGGTTGCGGCTGTACTCGACCTGATAGACCGAGTAGTCATAGTGGAAGTTGGAGCGCGCTTGCTCTTCGCTGTCCCACGCAAAGCACAGGCAACTGGCATAGATCCAGCGCTCGCACACCTGGCGCAGTGACCCTACCACGTCTTGAGCACGTAAGGTGTCTGCCAGTTGGGCGGCGTCGGTGACGTCGGTGAAACAGGTGTCTTCTTTCTGAAAGCGGATTCCCGCCCGGCGCGCCTGACAGGCCACATAGTCATGGCCATTCAGAATGACCTGGGCGCCGAAAGGTGGATGCCCGCTCATGCGGATGGTGACATGGCCCCAGTCCGGGTCCAGGATGTGAAAGTAGTAGTGCTTGACGTACTGCGTCTTACGGCGGATGTTCACAATCGTGCCGCTCTTGGCTTGCTGGACATCCCACACCGGGGCCGGGGCGCGGCCGACCAGGATGACAAATACGCCCACAAAGTCCGGGTCGGTGGGCAGATACTGTTCCGCAACAACGTGCTTCCGTTCTTCGGCCGCACAGTCGATGACGGGGATGTGGTGGGCTTCGGCATGGGCGCGCACCCGGCGCGCCAAACGCCCGGCCATGCGCATCAGGTGCGCGTTGTCGAGATCCTCATCGGAGCCGCGCAAACTGCGCCACCAGAGCCGGAAACCGGCTGGCGTTTGCCCAAACTGGAAGTAGGCATTGAGCACAATCCGGTCGACACAGTCATATGTGCCGTCCAGAAAGTTGGTGAAGCGAGTGCTCAGTCTGTCTAACATGTGCGGTACTCCTATCATCTGTTCTGCTGCGATGATTGGAGCTTACAAGGAATGACGCTTGTTGTCAACGGCCCCGTAGGGGCCGCATCTTCCGGGCGAAGTCCCGGACGATGCGTAGAACCTATCTGGCGTGAACCGCTCAAGATTCACGCAAGGAGGTTCTACATGACTCAGGAAAACAGTCTCGCGCACACGAAATGGACGTGCAAGTACCACATCGTCTGGATCCCGAAGTACCGCAAGAAGAAACTGTTTGGCGATCTGCGTCGCGAGTTGGGTCCGCTGTTGCGCGAACTGGCGCGCCAGCGGGAGAGTGAGATCGAGTCGTATTGGCAGCGCCGGACCATCTGCAAGGCATAGTTGTTGCCGAAGGCGCCGTCCAGCACCACATACGTGACGACCAACGTCGTCCCGAGCACCGCCTTGACCGCCTGCAGCAAGGTCAAGATGAAGCTCAAGTACGGCGAAAGGGCGACCTCGGCCTTGTTGCGATTCTTGCTGCCCTTGGGCCGGCCGCGGCCCCGTTTGGCGGTGGGCGTCGGCGGGGCAGGCGCCGGCTCTCCGGGCGGCTCGGGACGTAGCACTTGGCCAATACGCAAGGGATGCGCAGTCCGCTGCTGCACGTTCACCAAGGCAAAGGCGAAAAAGGCCAGGCCCGGTACGGGTTTGCCGAAGAGCGACGAGAAGAAGCGATCCAGGCCATGCGTCTCATGGCCGGCCTTGGTCACCACCACCTCGTCACCCACTAGCAGGTAGGTGGCTTGCGTCTGGAGCAGGTGTGTCTTGATGAGTAGCCAGTGGACTTGGCTCCAATCCACCGCCGTGTTGAAAAAACGCTGCACGGTGCGGTAGCTGCCGCCCTGCTCGGTCCAACGGGAGATGCCCAGCATCGTCACCCGGCCAGTCATCGCTAGCAGGGCCAGGATGATGCGGCTGAATTGCCGCAGCGTGGTCAGCGCCAGGACTGGCGCCAAGCATTGTAAAAGCGCTACGCAAAGCGTGTCGATCATGGGCTTTCGTAAGTCCTTGAGTTGCGGTTTTGGTTAACAACAACTCTACTACGAAAGCCCGGTTAGCTCATATCCAACTCACCGCCATTTTGGCGAAGGTATTGATATCACGCCCGATTACATTTGGAACTGCTGCCGCCGGGTGAGATTCGCGCGAGTTGATGGTTTGCACGACGAGAATCGCTGCGGCGACTTGGCAAAACCGAACAAGAGTGCTAAAATCTAACTATCACGCTGCGTCTCAGCACTAACACGCGACCTGCGAGGCTCTCCATGGGTATGTTCGACACCATCATCTTCGACCGGCTGATCCCGTGCCCCACATACGGGGCCGAGATCCGCTCGGATCAAACCAAGGCCTTCGAGTGCATGCGCGACGACTACCGCATCGGCGACTGCGTCGCGCACGCCGAGGAAATCCGCATCGTCGGCGATGAGCTCTACTGCGAGGCGTGCAAGGCGTTTACCACGCGCTACTACCTGGCGGTCTACCGCGGCGTCCTGGTCGGCATCGAGCAGGAGCGGGAGTCCGCCGAAGCCCTCCTGCGCAGCTTCAACTTCGAGAAACTGCTCCTGTGGTATCACGACCTGTACCGCAAGCGCGAACGCGCGCGTGGCGCAACCCATCGCGCCGGGATGTTCATGCACAACGTCTGCGAATGGTTCGAGGGTGGGTACGACAAGATGGTGCCTGAGGATCGGCGGTCGCTGCTGTTCAACTGGAATCGGGACATCCTCGAAAAGAGCGAGACCCCTCTGGCGGCGCTGCATCACTTCCTGGCTGAACTAGAGGCCGAGGCGAAGGCCGGCGACGACAACGGACAGATGAGCCTGTGGTGAACGAACATGGCGCGTAAACTGGATCGCATCCTGGTGTTGGACGTCGAGTCCACCTGTTGGGAGGGGAACCCGCCGCCAGGTCAGATGAGCGAGATCATCGAGATCGGGCTGGGCGTGGTGGACGTGGCCGCGCTTGAACGTGTCGAGCGGCGCAGCATCCTCGTCCGGCCGGCGTGCTCGACGGTCAGCGCGTACTGCACGCAGCTCACCACGCTGACCCAGGCGGACGTGGACGCCGGCATCCCGCTGGCCGAGGCGGACGTGGACGCCGGCATCCCGCTGGCCGAGGCGTGCCGGGTGTTGGTGGACGAGTACAAGTCCAGGGAGCGGCTCTTTGCCAGTTTCGGCGACTATGACCGGCAGCAGTTCGAGCGCAACTGCGCCGCGTTCGGCATCCCGTATCCGTTCGGCCCGACGCACCTCAATGTCAAGAACCTGGCGGCCGTGGCCTACGGCTGGTCACGCGAGGTGGGGATGAGCGAGGCGCTGGTGCGGGCGGGACTGCCATTGGAAGGCACGCATCACCGCGGCGGCGACGACGCCTGGAATATCGCCGGGCTGTTGTGCGAGCTACTGCGCCGGATTCGTGGGAGGTGAGCTCATGAGCAAGGGACATCCGCAACTGCCCAGGGTCAAGCCAGTGGGGCGCGCGGCACTCCACCCGCCGCATCCGCATCGGGACAGCGACCTGGCCTATATCATGGAGAACTGGCCGCAGCGGGAAACTACACCGTATGGTGTCGCCTCGGCTGCCTGGGCGGGTTACCTGGCGCACCCACAGGGGGCCTTCGGTCGGGCCGCGGCCTGACGATCGTGGACACGCGCAAGACCTATCCGGTGCCCACCGGGCTGGGCCATGCGATCAGCTACCTGCCGGCGGGCATGGTGACCGCGGCCGACGATACGCGCATGGTGCGCGAGTACGATCCTGAGCGCGAAGTGGTGGTGGGGATGCTGCGCGCCAACGGCGATGAGGACGTCTATCAGTTGGGCACTTCGCGGCTCACGCCGAAGCAGGCGTATGAGCAGACGCCGAAGCAGTGAGGCGGGGTATCCGAATGTCGTGTAAAGAGGGCGTGCATCATCGGCGTACAATGGGTAATGTAAGCTGTAGAATCTCCAAAAAGCGCCCCAAATCGGCCTTTTGCGGGCGGCTAAGGGCCTTGAAAAGCGTCGTGTAAAGTTTTATCGTCTCGCAAAGCGCAGGAGCAGCCGTCATCATGCCGTTTATCGGGGTGCATCGGGAGACCGGTCAGCGGTTGGACATCACCACGGTCGGGCAGCCGCGCCGGGTGTTGAAGAGCGGGGAGTGGGTCTGCCAGCTCTGCGGGGCACCGCTCGTCGTCAAGGCGGGCCTGGTCGTGCGGCCGCACTTCGCCCACTACGCCGCGGCCGAGTGCCGGACGGAATACCGGTACCACCCCGAATCGCCGGCGCACCGGGAGGCAGCGCCCTGGCGGGCGAGGCGCACCTGGCCGGGCTGCTGCGCGAGCAGTACATCGAGTACACGGACGCGCAGATCGCATACGAGGTTCCGATCCCAGAGGTCAAGCGGGTGGCGGACATCCTGATCGTCTTTCCGCTGGGTTGGCGGATCGCCCACGAGGTGCAACTGGCGGCGATCTCCCTGGCCGAGCTGCGGGAGCGCACGGAGGAGTACGAGCGTGCCGGAATTGACGTTGTTTGGTGGCTGGGCAAAGCTGCGGACACCCAGTCCAACCGGCTGTGGTGTATCCAGACTTTCGGGCACTGCTACACGATTAACCCGCCTGCAGAGCTCGTGGAGACTGCGCCTGTACTGGGGCGATCCGAGGTGGCCGGTGGATTCGCCGGTGCGTGACGCCGCCGGCGGGGATGTGATCATCCGTCCCATGACGGAAGCCGAGTTGGATCCCTGGTCGTGCGATCGGATCATAGATGGGGTGATCGACGACTTCAAGCATCGCGCGTTCGTGCGCTACGCAGAGACTTGGGGCATGACAGGGGGGATCACCACTGCTACGCTGCGGCGCGGCCTGGCCGGCAACCGGCGCCTGGGCACGTCGATTGGCGGCATGCTGGGGTCGCAGCGCGCCGCGTTGGCGCGGGCCGAGGATGGTTCCTGGCGCGTGGCCGACATGCGGAAGCTCTATCCATACATCAAACGCTGGCCGAAGGCTGGCATC
>Ga0172368_10004096_pt1 | contig 17113 bp, 13 predicted proteins | sample Lak11m_FD_114540 | JGI IMG/M metagenome (GOLD analysis project Ga0172368, IMG submission 114540) | Freshwater microbial communities from Kabuno Bay, South-Kivu, Congo - kab_022012_11m | ecosystem: Environmental > Aquatic > Freshwater > Lake | place: Democratic Republic of the Congo: South-Kivu...
CCCACACAAAATAGCGAAGATCCTTATTTAATAATTACGGAGGAAAGTTTAGTCTCCGCCCGCCCCACTTCCCCCCTTTTTAAAGGGGGGATTAAGGGGGGTTGTATCTTCCCGATTTCCGAACTCCGAATTCCGAATTCCGCCATTATTCGCTGGCGCCGTAGCTGGAGACAACGCGGCCGATGGAAGTGCGGTCGATTTCGACTTTGGTGTTGGTATCGATTTTGACAATGAGGATGTGTTCGTCTTTGAGGCCGACGACTTCACCGTAGATGCCGCCGGCGGTGACGATGCGGTCGCCTTTTTTGACGGCGGCGAGCATTTTCTGGTGTTCTTTCTGCCGTTTGGCTTGAGGACGGATGAGCAGGAAGTAGAATACGACGATGATGGCGATCCAAGGAAGGAAGCCGAGGATGCCCATACCGGCGGAAGGGGCGGCGCCTTCGCCTTGCGGGGGGGCGGCCATAGAAAGGAAGTGTAAAAACATTAAGACTCCGAATTGATTGATTTATGTTAATTTAATAGTTGCGAGATGCGAGTCTCGAGTCTCGAGTCTCAAGTCTCAAGATGCAAGTTACAAGCAGTAAGTAAAAGCGGACATGTTTGTCAGTCGATAATCAGTATGTGTTCCCACGCTGGAGCGTGGGAACGAGAAAAATCTAAAATATAAGGTAAAATCTTATTTATCAGATATTCTTTACTTCGTTCAGAATGACATATCCATCATTATTATTAATAATTAGTTAGAATTCCAAATTTTCCAAATAACAAATTACCCATTATACCGGTCAAGCCAGTTTTGCTTCCATAAATAATAATTCCCCGCTAGTATATGTTCCCGCACTTGGCGCATTAAATCCTGGTAGAAATGGACATTGTGGATCGAAGCTAACCGTAAACCCAAAATCTCTTCCGCCACAAACAGATGCCGCAGGTAGGCCCTGGTGAAATTCCGGCAGGTATAGCAGCTGCAGTTTTCTTCCGGCGGAGTAAAATCATCAGCATACTGCGCGTTGCGCAGGTTCATTTTACCACTGCTGGTGAACAATTGCCCGTTGCGGGCGTTGCGGGTGGGCAATACGCAGTCGAACATATCGCAACCGAGGCCGATGGATTCCAGCAGGTCTTCCGGAGTGCCGGTACCCATAATATAGCGGGGTTTATCAGTGGGAAGCAAATTCAGGGTGAATTCGGCTAATTCCCGGAAGGCTGACACCGGTTCGCCGACGGACAGCCCGCCGATGGCGTAACCGGGGAAGTCCATTTCGATGAGGGTTTCGGCGGAGATTTTACGGATTTCCGGGTAGGTAGAACCTTGGACAATACCGAAAAGAAACCTGCGCCAGGGATAGACCGGGTCGGATTGGTCGAAGGCGGTTTTACAGCGTCTTGCCCATTCCAAAGTACGGCGGTTATCTTCGGCGGCGCGGGGCTGTTCACAGGGGTAGGGCGAACAGACATCGAGGCACATAATGAGGTCCGCGCCTAAACCAAGCTGCAGTTCGATGACATTTTCCGGGGTGAAGAAATGATATGACCCGTCGATATGGGATTGGAATTTAACTCCTTCATCGGTGATTTTGTTCAAACTTGCCAAAGAAAAAACTTGGAAGCCGCCGGAATCGGTAAGCAGCGCGCCGTTCCAATTTTGGAAGCGGTGCAAGCCGCCGGCTTGTTTGATGATGTCGACACCGGGGCGGAGGTATAAGTGGTAGGCGTTGCCGAGGATGATTTTGGCGCCGGCGGCTTCAATATCGTCCGGGGAGAGAGTTTTCACCGAGGCTAAAGTCCCTACCGGCATAAAGACAGGGGTGGGGATTTCACCGTGGTCGGCGCATAAAATCCCGGTGCGGGCTTTACCGTCCGAAGCGAGGGGGCGGTAAAGGGTGCCGGGGCGGCAGGTGGGGCAGATATTTGATATATGATATATGATATATGATATATGATATATGATTTAAAAAGCGGCTCAAAGCTAAGGGAAAAGCAAAAGCGGAAAAGCAAAATTCACAGGGATGAAGGGGATTAAAAGCGGATAAAAGCAAAGAAAAAGCAATTTTGACAGGATTAACAAGATTAACAAGACCAAAAATAAATATTTGCTTTTCTCTGTGAAACTCTGTGTTCTCTGTGTCTTCTGTGGTGAATGCTTTTATGTTTGCTTCTATCAGCTTTTATCAGCCTTTATTAGCTTTTATCTGCGGTTCAAATCTTTGCTTTTTGTTTGCTTTTCCCGAACTCCGAACTCCCAATTTCTATTTTAAAAGCGCCAGCTTTTGCGTCTGCGAATAATCCCCCGCTTCCAGCCGGGCGAAATAAATCCCGCTGCTTACGCTTTCCGCTTTCCAAATTGCGCTGTGTGTTCCCATTGACTGATGACTATTGACTAATGACTGCACTTCCCGTCCTTGCAGGTCGAAAATTTTCAGCGATATTTCTCCGCTGTGCGGCAAGATGTAGGTTATCTTCGTTTCCGCGTTAAAAGGATTGGGGGAAGCAGGGAAAAAGTTAAAAGTTAAAGGATTAAGGTTAAAACCGGGATTATTGACCGAATTCTCGCTACAGTGAAAGATTTGAAAATGAAAATTATTCGCTAAATAGATGTAACTCTCATTGGTTTTAAGGTCGATAGGCACGAAAATACCGCCCATCAAAGGCAGTTCGCAAGTTCCCATTTCCACCGGATTTAAACGGTCAGATATGTCAAAGACACGAACTCCCCAAAAATCAACATAGTAAAGCGTATCGCCGGAAACCGCCAGTTTCGTACTATTATAATTCTCGGTCGTTTCAGTAATGAAAGGATTAGTCGGATTCGACACATCGATAATATAAAGTTCAAAGGAACCGGCATAAGCGTATTCGCCGGTGACCGCGAGACTTCTGATTTCGTACGGCAAACTGCACGAACCGGTCAAAACCGGATTCGCTGGATTTGAAATGTCTAGTATTAACAATAGCGAATCTGCAGTTGCATAAATGAAACTTCCCAACAAAGCGAAATGATGATACCAGCTGAAATCGGGCAGATTGTAATAGCCGGTTTGACTGGGATTAAAGGGATCCGATACATCGATAATCCTAATGGCGGCTACAGCAGTGAAGTTACTCAAAGTATAGACATAACAACTTTGCGTCTCCACATTGCAGATATATTCCGCCGTGTTGAGAGAAGCGATTTCCTGCGGACTGCCAGGATTGGAAACATTGATGATATGCAATCCTTGAAGTCCTTCCGCCACATAAGCGTAACTATCAGCGACAGCAATATCGACAGCTTCGCCAGGAGTGTCGCAGCTACTAATTTCCACCGGATTATCCGGATCGGTTATATTAATGATTTTAATTCCGGCGTCATAATCTGCGATATAGGCATAATCTTGTTCCAGCGCCAGACCGCAGGCAAAGCCGGTGTTGTAGCTGCCTTCAATATGGGGTGAACCCGGATTAGTCACATCTAATATCTGTAATCCTGCCTCAGCATTGACACTGTAAAGATAATTTGTCAAATAACATGCATTAGCGGTCCATCCCGGAACTTCACAAAATCCGCTTAAAATAGGATTTGCCGAATTTGAAATATCTATAATTTCTAAAGATATACCGCTCCCTAAATAGGCGTAATTTCCGAAAACCTCGATGCAGTAAGGATAGCTGGTAGAAAGATATGCTCCGGTGAGGACCGGATTTGCCGGAGTGGAAATATCGATTATATCCAAAGTGTTGGCATTATAATTGACAACATAAGCGTAACTTCCACTAACTGCCACATCTTTTGCGTCTACATTGGATAACTGTCCTGCCAGAAAAGGATTAGTTGAATTAGCGATATTGATAATTTTCAAGCCGTCGCTTTGATCGGCAATATAAGCGTAATTTCCGGCAATGTCTAAACTCAGAGGCATAAAAAGCGAATCGCAGCTGCCTAAAAGTATGGGATTTGCCGGATTGCTTATGTCTATAATCCTCAGAGCGCCGCCCATTACATCGGTTATATATGCTCGGCTTCCGTTGACTGCCACATCAGCCGCGCATCCTATAGTGTTGATAAATCCTGTTTCAAATGGGTGGAAAGAATCGGAAATATCGATAATCCTCAAACCTTCATAAAAGCCGGCTGCCAAATAGGCATAATTACCTAAAACAGCGACTGCGAAATTTTGTGTATCGCCAAAATAATAACTGCCAATTTCCTGCGGTGTAGATGGCTCAGAAATATCGACTATGCGCAATCCGGTGAATTCTTCCGCAATATAGGCGTAATTTCCTTGTACCGCTACTTCATTCGCCATTCCCCAATTGTCGTAAAGTAAGCTTACTTGTTCAATATTCCACCCTTGAGCAAAAACCGTCACAGCTATGACTACTAAAGCCGCAGCAAGAATTAAAGTTTTGTGCAGCATGTGATCTCCAAAAACAATTAAGAATTGAGAATTAGGAATTATATTTACTGATTTTACAGTCGATAATACCTTTTAAGGGATTGCTTCATCCGGCAACTGCCGGACAGCCTTTCGCAATGACACTGTCGGTAACTTCAGATTAAAAATGTACTACAATCCTGTAAATCCAGTCAAACCGCTCTTGCTTTTCTCTGGGTCTTTGTGTCTCTGTGGTGGATTTGCTTTTAGTGTTTGCTTTTTGTTTGCTTTTCTCGAATTCCGAACTCCGAATTCCGAATTCCGTTATTTCCGCATTTCCCGCACCAATCTTTCCGTATCTATAGCTATGACCAGTTCTTCATTAGTGGGCATTACTACCACCGAGATTTTGGAATCGGGGGCGGAAATGAGGGCTCGTTCGGCGGCGACGGTTTTATTTTTCTCTAGTTCTAATTTGACGCCCATAAATTCCAGTCCGGCGACGGAGCGTTTGCGGACTTCGGCGCCTCTTTCGCCGATGCCGCCGGTGAAGACGATGCAGTCGAGTCCGGACATCGCGGCGGCGTAGGAGGCGATGTATTTTTTCAAGCGGTAGCAGAAGACATTCAGAGCTAATTCGGCTTGTTTATTGCCTTTTTCCGTTTCTTCGATGATTTCGCGCATATCGGAGGAAACCCCGGAGATGCCTTGCAGGCCGGAGTGTTTGTTCATCAGGGCGTTGGCTTCGTTCAGCCCCAGTTCTTCGCGGGACATAATGTACAAGATGGCGGCGCAGTCGAGGTCGCCGCAGCGGGTGCCCATTAGAAGGCCTTCGACAGGAGTGAAGCCCATTGAAGTGTCGACCGATTTGCCTTTATCGACGGCGGCGATGGAACAGCCGTTGCCGAGGTGGCAAGTGACCATTTTGAGTTCTTCCACCGGTTTGTTCAGAAATTTGGCGGTTTCGCGGGAGACATAGAAGTGGGAAGTGCCGTGGAAACCGAACCGGCGGATGGAATACCGTTTGTATAGTAAGTAGGGCAATCCGTAGATGTAGGCGTAATCCGGCAAAGTGCTGTGGAAAGCGGTATCAAAGATGCCGGTTTGGGGGATGTTGGGGAGCAGCCTTTGGGAAGCGCGGATACCTTTGATGTTATGGGGATTGTGCAGAGGGGCGAGGTCGATGCAGTCGTGCAGTTTATCCATCACTTCTTCGGTGATGAGGACGGAGGAGGTGAACTTTTCTCCGCCGTGGACGACGCGGTGGCCGACGGCTGCGATTTCACTTTTGTCTTTGATGACGCCGTGATTGGGGGAAAGCAGGATGCCGAGGATGAATTCGATGGCCATTTGGTGGTCGATGATTTCTCCGGCGATTTTAACTTTGTCGCCGTCGTGGCGGAGGTGAGTTAGTATAGCGCCGCGCATACCGATGCGTTCGACCGAACCTTTGGCTAAGGCGATGCGTTCGGTCATATCCATCAATTGGTATTTAACGGAAGAGGAACCGCAGTTTAGGATGAGGATTTTCATAGATTGTGTGTCGATTGTTTATGTGTAAGTTGAAAAAGACTTAGGACTTAAGACTTAGGGCTCAAGGCTCAAGGCTCAAGGAAAGGCAAAAGCAAACTTAAGGGCAAAAGCTTCACCACAGAGTCACAGAGGACACAGAGGAGCACAGAGAAAAGCAAAAATTTGAACTGCAGAATATCGAACAAGGAATAATGAAAGTCGAAGGAAATATGCATTGCCACACCGGAGCGTGGGAACGAGAAAAGGTAAAATCTTAATTATCAGATATTTTTTACTTCGTTCAGAATGACCAATCCGGAAAAATTGAATAAAATGGTCATATAGTTAATAAGGGACACAACGCTAGATCATCCTGCTGGGGCCGATTTTACGGCCGGATTTGTCGTATTTATAGAAGCCTTCGCCGGTTTTTTTGCCGAGGTGTTGAGCGCGCACCATTTTTCGGAGCAGGGGGCAGGGGCGGTATTTGATGTCGCCCAGTTCGTGGAAGAGGGTTTCCATCCATTTCATTACTTCGTCGAGGCCCATCATATCGGCGAATTCCAGCGGGCCGAAGTTCAGATTGAAGCCGAGTTTCATAGCGGTATCGATACCGTCGGAAGATGCAACGCCTTCCATCAACACATACATCGCTTCGTTAAGCATCGGGATGATCACGCGAGTCGTAACATAGCCCGGGTATTCATAGACTTCGACTACCACTTTATTGATGCGTTCGGCGAAGCCTTTGGCGTAGTTGAAAGTATCTTCCGAAGTGCGCAGGCCGCGGATGATTTCCACGATTTTAGTTTTAGTGACGGGATTCATAAAGTGCATACCGATGACGGTTTCCGGGTGTTCGGTGACGGCTGCGATTTCGGAGAGGGACAGGGTGGAAGTATTGGAAACGATGATAGTTTCGCCTTCACAAAGTTTATCCAGATGGCGGAAGAGGTCTTGTTTCAGTTCGAGGATTTCCGGGACGGCTTCGATGATCAGTTTCATTCCTTCGAGGCGGTCGAGGTCGGTAGTAATGTCGATGCGGGAGAGGACGGCGCGTTTTTCGGAAGCGGTCATTCCCCAGCGGGAGATTTCCTGGTCCATCCGGTCGGCTAATTCGGCTTGAGTGCGGACGCGGGATTCATCATCTTTTTCGATGAGAATAACATCGATGCCGGAGGAAGCCATCATTTGGGCGATGCCTTGCCCCATAGTGCCTCCGCCGACTAGTCCGGCGCGGGTGAGGTTACGGGGATCATCTTCATTCACGGCTGGCGGTTTTCCGATAATGGATTCAAAGTCGCCGTTGTCTATCATAATTAGTTCTCACTTATTAGTATTGTTATAGTTGTAGTTGGATTTATTTAAAAGTGTCCAAGTGGACAAGTGTTCAAGTAAAAAGCGGTCGATGGTCGATGGTCGATGGTTGATGGTTGATGGTCGATGGTTGATGGTTGATGGTTGATGGTTATTTGAACTGCAGATAGAAGGTGATAAAAGCGGGCATTGGACTTTAGACTTTGGACTTTGGACTTTGGAAAAGCAAAAGCGGAAAAGCAAAGCAGAAGCGTCAACACAGAGTCACAGAGAAAAGCAAAATATAAAAGCATTTATACCGGTTCTTAAAATAATTTTCTGATGTAGGGGCTTGATTAATCAAGCCCCTACGGAAAACATGCGAAAAGATTTTTTAGAATCAGTATAACAGGGATGAAAGGTAAAAGCAAAAGCAATTTTAACAGGATTTACAAGATTATACAAGATTAAGAGCAAGGAAAACTCTCATTAGCCGTACCAGTCTGTCTAAAAAATAGAAAAAATGCAATATATTCGATAAATTAAATATTGTAAGTGTTTGATATTTAATAATCTCTGGATTCCGGCTTTCGCCGGAATGACAAATCAGGGGCATTGTTAGACAGTCTGGTACGGCTGACAATTTGGCAGGTAAATAGGGTATCTGTCAGGTCACTGCTTCGTTAAAGACCTAACAGGGCATCAGCAGGCTATCGGGCGGTGGACGCTGGACACCACCGTTTTTTCTTTTGATTTTCGATTTTCGACTTGGTGACTTGTAGACTCGCTGACTTACAGACTTATTTTCAGGATATAGTGACTGTTGAATATAAGTAAAAAACACCAACCTGCAGGTAGTGAATCATTGCAATTTTTTAACCAGCACCAATTCCATTCCCTGCGGTGTCCGGATGATGCGGAGTTCATCCATCAGGTGGCGGATGATGAACAAGCCGCGCCCTTTTTCCATCAGGATATTTTCCGGGGCGGTGGGATCGGGGAGGGCAGCGGGATCGAAGCCGGTGCCTTCGTCGCGGATTTTGATGGTGAAGACGCCGTCGTCGATGATGAAAGTGATATGGACTTTTTTGCGGGGATCGGCGTTATTGCCGTGCATAATAGCGTTGTTGACCGCTTCGGTGACGGCGATGGCGAGGTCATCGCGCTGTTGGGGGGAAAAGCCCATTTCGGCGGCGATTTTATCTACGGTTTCATCGACTCTGGACAATTCGTCGGGATTGGAGGGGATTTCCAGTAATTGTTGGCGGCTCATTTGCAGCTCAGGATCATAAGGGTGAGGTCGTCGCGCAGACCGGCGCCTTTGGTGAAGCGGGTGACTTTTTGCAGGATAGATTTAAGCCTATCCTGAGCAGGGAGGCCGGCGGTCTTTTTCAAGGCTTTAATTACGCGTTTCAAGCCGAATTCTTCTTCTTCGGGATTCATCGCTTCGGTCAAACCGTCGGTATAAAAGAGGATGTCATCGCCGGGAAGCAGTTCAAAGGACTGCTGGTCATAGTATTGTTCGGTTTCGATACCCAGCACCAATCCTCCGGAATCGAGGAATTTGACGGAACCGTCGGGGGAAAGGAGGATGGGGGGATTATGTCCGGCGTCGACATAGCTGAACTGATTGCCGATAAGGGTAGCGTAGAAGGCGGTGACAAAGCTGCCGGAAGCGGTGCTTTCCATTACGAAGTGATTGACTTTGTGCATCAGTTGATGCGGCTGAAGGTTATGGCGGACTTCGGCGCGGACAGCAGCCCGGAAGCCGGACATAATGAGGGAAGCGCCGAGCCCTTTGCCGGAGACATCGGCGATAGCCAGTCCCCAGCCGCCGGAGGGGAGATGGACGAAGTCGTAATAGTCGCCTCCGACATCGAAGGAAGAAATGTTAAGTCCGGCGAGTTCAAAGCCGGGGATTTCCGGGGCGGCGCTGGGGAGTAAAGCGGAATGGATGCTACGCGCCAGGCCGATTTCTTCTTCAAGGCGTTTTTTCTCCCAGAGCTGGCGCTGCAAGCGGGCGCGTTCGACGGCGAGGGTGGCTTGAGTGGCGTAGGTTTCCAGCAGATTGACATCTTCCTGGGAAAAGGCGGCGGCTTTGTTGCTTTCGAGGTTGATACAGCCGATAACTTTCCCGGCGGAAATCATGGGGACGGCGAGTTCGGAACGGGTGCGGGCGCGGGCGTCGATGTAGCGGGGTTCGCGCCGGACATCCTGAATGTTCATAGGCTCAGCGGCAGCAATAACAAGCCCCAAGATGCCTTCGCCGACTTTCTGCCGCACGCGGTAGAGTTTGGATTCCTGATAACCCTGGACGATTTCGGCTTCGATGTGGGCGGTGTTATGATCTACAAGGAAGATACCGGCGGCGTCGAAGCCGATGAGTTTTTTCAGGGAATCGAGGATGATTTTCAGCAATTCTTCCTGATCGAAAGTGGAGTTCAATTTGGAGCCGACCGAATAATAAAGGTCGTCCATCAAGCTGTAACGAGTCTGCTGAGCGGAGGCGAGGGATTCGGCTTTGCCCAGTTTTTTAGCTACGGCTTTGAGGGAATGGCGGCATTCCTGCGGCATATTTTCGATGGGGCAGGAAAGCGCCATAGCATCCAAATTGGCGTGGATTTCCCGGAGGATTTTGGTGAGTTCGTTCATTTTTTAAGTCCACAAGTCTGCAAGTCTGCAAGTCCGCAAGTCGAAAGCAAAGATGGTCGATGGTTGATGGTCGATAGTTGATGGTTGATGGACGATGGTCGCTATTTTTCCGTGAAGCTCATCAGGGCGTCTTCGAGGGCGCTGTAGGTTTCGAAGACGGTGATGAGTTTGGTGATCATCAGCAGGCTTTCGATTTTATCCGAGACTTTGGCCAGTTTGAGTTCTCCACCAGCGTTGCGGATGGTGGTGAGTCCGGAGATCAAGATGCCAAGGCCGGAGCTGTTCATCCAGTCGACTTTGGCCAGGTCGATGATGAAGCGTCGGCGGCCAGCAGCGATGTGTTCTTTCAGAGTGTTGTGGAAGACTGCGGCGTCGGGGCCGCCCATAATTTTGCCTTTTAGTTCGAAAATTACGACTTTGTCGTGTTCTTTTACGGTAAGTTTCATTTTGGAGTATCTCCTCAAAGAGGTTATGTTAATTTTTAAGTTAGCAAGTTTACAAGTTAGCAAGTTTGCAAGTCGAAAGTCGAAAGTCGAAAGAAGACGCGGGAAAAAAGTGTTCAAGTGAGCAAGTGTTCAAGTGGTCAAGTAAAAGCAAAAGCGGTCGATGGTCGATGGTTATTTGAACCGCAGATAAAAGCCGATAAAGCAGCCATTGATTCCAGTTTGTGCTTGAATGTCGGCATCGATGAGTATGCATTCCCACGCCGGAGCGTGGGAACGAGAAAAGCGGTCGATGGATGATAGTCGATGGTTATTTGAACCGCAGATAAAAACCGATAAAGCAGCCATTGATTCCAGTTTGTGCTTGAATGTCGGCATCGATGAGTATGCATTCCCACGCCGGAGCGGGGGAACGAGAAATGTACATCAAGCTATGAGCAGTAAGCGGTAAGCGGTAAGCTGTAAGCTATGAGCTATGAGCTGTCAGCTGATTTTCTCAAACAATCTTGGTTCGGGGTCGGGGATGACGGAAGTATGCACCAGCAGACCTTTATCTTTGGCGGCGGAAGAACCGGCGTCGACGGCGGATTGGACGGCGGCGACTTCGCCGGTGAGGATGACATAGGATTTTCCGCCGAGGCCGGTGGCTAAACGGACGGACAGCAGAGTGATTTGGGCGGTTTTCGCGGCTTTGTCGGCGGCGATGACGGCTGAAGCGGCGGAGAAGGTTTCGATGACGCCGACAGCTTCTTTGCCGGGAGCGGAGGTGGAACCGCTCATCGCGGGGAAGATGGACGGATGCAGATTGGGGATGACCAGTTCGTCCACTACGGAAGTGGGCGAAGCGTCTTTACCCGCTTCGACGGAAGCTCGGACAGCGGCGGTGTCGCCTCGGACGACGCAGATGTATTTCCCCGGGCAGATGGTGTTGGCGTAAAGCAGTTCCACTTGGGAAACTTTGAGCATAGCGTCGGCGGCGAAGACGCCTTGGGCGATGGAATTCCATTCCACCATCCCGAGGGCGTTATGTGAGGATTGGAAGGGGTTCATTTTTAGGTGCTGGGTGTTAGGCGCTGGGTGCTGGAAAAAGCAAAAAGCGGCCGATGGATGATGGCTGATAGCCGATGGTTAAAAGTAAAGAAAAAGCAAAGCAAAAGCGATATATGATATATGATATGTGATATATGATATATGATTTAGAAGCAAACCGCATGGCCAATTTGTCGGAGGATAAGCTCCCAAACACCATTCAATATTCCACTGTAGGAGCAGTGGAATGAGTAATATGGTAAAATCTTATTATTCAGATATTCTTCACTTCGTTCAGAATGACAAAATGGGTAGATTAGAAGCCTAATTCCGAACGATAACAATTTTTTCGCGGTCGATAGACGATACGGTTCCGTCGAGGGAAGCGTGGATTTTGGCGCCGAGTTTGCCAAAGGGAATTTCGCCGATTAATTCGCCTTTAAGGACTTTAACGCCGGGTTTGACCAGAGGTTCGGCGGGGAGGCCAATGTGCTGTTTAAGCAAGATGGAAACTTCTTTAGGATTGAACACATCCTTATAATGGGGCATTTCCACATTGTATTTAGTCAGACCCATACGGGAAGTGATGCGGGCGCCGGGGATGCGGCGGAAATTCCGCATCGGATGTTCCTGCAGTTCCCGGTCATTTTTGGGATAGGCAAGGTTTTGTTCTTTCAATAAAGATAGCGTTTTTTCGTAAACTCTCCGAGGCGACAGCCACATGGGGCAGGCGTATTCACAGACTCCGCAGAAACAGCAGAGGTGCGAAGCCAGCATTTCCCGCGTATTGGCGGCTAAGCCGAGATTGACGGTGCGCATAATTTTGTGCGGTTCCAGATCGTGTCCCAATAAATAGCGGGGGCAGGCATCGGTGCATTGCCTGCAGTCGGTGCAGGCGGATTGGGCTTGCCGCAGGATATGTTCCAGTTTCAAAGAGCGTTTAGCGATGAGGAAATGTTCCGCTGGAAGAACAAAGATGCCGGTGGTGGTTTTGGTTACCGGAGTTTCCGGGGAAGCCATATTGCCCATCATAGGGCCGCCGATATAGATACGATAATCCGGGATTGTGGTTCCGCCTGCGAAAGCGAGCAGATCGGCGATTTTTGTTCCAATCGGTGTTTTATAAACGCCGGGGCGTTCGATTTCGCCGCAGATGGTCAAAGTGCGTTGGGTGACGGGGAAGCCGTCCATAGCTTGGGCGAGGTTTACCAGGGTTTCCACATTGTCGACGACCGTATCGACATCGAGGGGGAGGCCGTTTTCGGGGACGGTGCGGTTCAGTAAGTATTTGATAATTTCGACTTCATCTCCGGCGGGGTAATAATCGGGGAAGAGGGCGATTTCGGCTTTGGGTGAAGCTTTTTCCAAGGCGGCGCGGGCGGCGGAGTATTTTTTCTTAAGGGCGATGATTTTACGGGAAGCGCCGACGGATTGGGCCAGAAGATCCAGTCCTTTCAGCACCAAACCGGGATTTTCCGTCATAAGGGTGCGGTCATGGGCGAGCAGAGGTTCGCATTCCACTCCGTTGGCGATAACGGTGGCAACGGAGGCTTGCAGTTTGATGTGAGTAGGAAAACCGGCGCCTCCGGCGCCGACGAGGCCGGCGTTCAGGGCTGATTGGGCGATGTTGTTCATTAAAAGCGGGCTTTGGGCTTTGGGCTTTGGGCTTTGGGAAAAGCAAAAGCGAAAAGCGGTCGATGGTTGATGGTTGACGGTTGACGGTATTTGAACCGCAGATAAAAGCGGATAAAAGCAAAAGCGAAAAGCAAACATAATCCGGCAGCAGCCGGACACCACAGTGATACAGAGAACACATCCGGCAGCTGCCGGAACAGAGAAAAGCAAAAAGCATTCACCGGCAATTAAGGCGACTAAGCTAAAATCCGATGCGGTGATAGTAAATAATTAATCCAAGAAATTTAACATTATTAATCTACTTATTCAAAAAAATGGGAGAGAAAAGAAGGGAAACGAAGAGCGAAAGGGGATTAGCGATGAGGAAAAAGCCAAGCGATTCGGGCGCTTAGCGCTATGACATCGACAAAAGTTATCGATAATTTTTCACTGCCCTGTCAGGTCTTTAGCGAAGCGGAGATCAGATAGAGAAACATTTCTTGTGGTGTCATACGCCCTCGCCTGACACTTACCAGTCCCCCGGAGGGCGTCATTCCGATCCGCTGTACCGGCTTGTCTAAGAAAAGAAAAATGTTATATATACAAAATGGTAGATATTGTAAGTGTAATAATAATAGTGCAATTAAGATTCCCGCTTTCGCGGGAATGACGGCTTCGAGGCGTTTTCGGGCAGATAGGTACAGTGGATGAGGATTTACTTTTCTTTTACCCTACACCGGCATAAGAATACATAAGGGACCGGATAATTTCACCACAAATATTGACTTTTTGCCTTGTAAAGGATATATTAGAAAATTAATCTATGATTCGAGCATTGGACTTTTTTAATCCAGGCAATTTGCTAATCCAAAATTCCCGAATCACCAAATTTCCCAATCCCCAAACGACAGATTAACTAATTAACCTTTTTACTTCGAATGCTGGCTAAAGTCTTTTCTTCTGCGGTTTTAGGAGTCGACGCTTATACTGTGGAAATCCAGGTCAATCTGGAAGCGGCAATGCCGTTCTACGCGGTAGTGGGATTGCCTGACGGCGCGGTCAAAGAATCGCGGGAACGGATAGCCTCGGCGATTAAAAACTGCGGATTGTATTATCCTCTGAAACGAGTTATCATCAATTTAGCTCCCGCCGACATCCGAAAAGAAGGTTCGTCCTACGATTTGCCCATCGCTCTGGGGATTTTAGCCGCTTCCGGTCAAATAGAAGACAACGGCAAACTGCACAGCATCGCCGTTCTGGGTGAATTATCCTTGGATGGAAATCTGCGTCCGGTCAAAGGGGCTTTATCCATTGCGATGTCGCTGAAAAAAGAAGGATTCAGCGGACTACTATTGCCCGACGAAAACGCTCAGGAAGCTTCGATGGTGGAAGGACTGTCGGTCTATCCCTGCGAAACTTTAGGCGATGCGGTGGAATTTTTCAACGGAATGTTGAATATCGAAGCTTACGAAACCGATATTCAGGGAGTTTTTTCCCGCGCCCGGCATTCCGATCTGGATTTTTCCGATGTCAAAGGTCAGGAACACGCCAAACGGGCTTTGGAAGTCGCTGCTGCCGGAGGACATAATATCATAATGGTGGGCCCGCCCGGTTCCGGAAAAACTATGCTGGCGAAAAGACTGCCCGGCATCTTGCCCGATTTAAATCTGGAAGAAGCGCTGGAGACCACAAAAATCCATTCTGTCGCCGGACTGCTTCCGGCGCAATCCGCTTTAGTGGCGGTGCGGCCTTTCCGCAGTCCGCATCATACTATTTCCGACGCCGGACTTATCGGGGGAGGCACTATTCCCCGTCCGGGGGAAGTGTCTTTGGCGCATCACGGAGTGCTGTTTTTGGACGAATTGCCGGAATTCAAGAAGAATGTGCTGGAAGTCTTGCGTCAGCCTTTGGAAGACGGAGATGTGACCATCGCCCGGTCGCAGATATCTCTGACTTACCCGGCGAATTTTATGCTGGCGGCGGCGATGAATCCCTGCCCCTGCGGCTACGCCACCGATCCCGGCAAGAATTGTTCCTGTTCTCCTCAGCAGATACAAAAATATTTATCCCGCATTTCCGGGCCTTTGATGGACCGCATCGACATTCACATCGAAGTCCCCGCCGTCAATTTTAAACAATTATCCTCGGAAAGGGCGGGAGAGAAATCGGAAACAATCCGGGAGCGAGTTTCCCGTGCGCGGAAAATCCAATTAGACCGTTTCAAATTCGATAAGCGGGTTTTTTCCAATTCCGATATGAATTCCAAAGCGCTGAAAAAATATTGCGCCATCGATGAAGATTGTATGAAACTATTGAAGAACGCCATCGAAAAGCTGGGATTATCAGCGCGGGCTTACGACCGCATCATTAAAGTCTCCCGCACCATCGCCGACCTTGCCGGTGTGGAAAAAATCCAGCCGGCGTATATTGCGGAAGGGATACAGTATCGCAGTTTGGATCGGAATTTGTGGATAGGGTGAAAAGCAGGAATTAGGGGCTGGGGACTGGGGGCTGGGGATTAGGGAAAAACGGGAAGGGATTGCAGCTATTGCATTTAACTTGCTTCTTGCTGCTTGTTACTTCTTTTCCCCTTCGTTCCCACGCTCCGGCGCGGGATGTAGATTATCAGACTAAAATTTGACAATTAGGGTGAAAATACCGCATATTATATTTTAAGCTCAAAGCTTAAAGCTCAAAGCTCAAAGCTTAAAGCTCAAAGCTCAAAGCTCAAAGCTCAAAGCTCAAAGCTCAAAGCTCAAAGCGCAAAGCTCAAAGCTCAAAGCTTAAAGCTCAAAGCTCAAAGCTCAAAGCTCAAAGCTCAAAGCTCAAAGCGCAAAGCTCAAAGCTTAAAGCTCAAAGCGCAAAGCTCAAAGCTTAAAGCTCAAAGCGCAAAGCTCAAAGCTCAAAGCGTAAAGCGTAAAGCGAAAAGCGTAAAGCGAGAAGCGAAAAGCGAAAAAGCTTTCGACTTGCAGATTTATTTAAATATAGCTTTCTTTTTGGAGTTTTTCCGTGTCAGAAAGAACTAAACCATTCGTCATTGGTTTATTTTTCATAGTGGGGACAGCCATAGGTATCGGCGGATTGATATGGCTGGGCTCCTCCAAATGGTTCAAGGAAACCCAGACCTTTGTCACCTATTTCGATTACACGGTTCAGGGATTGAACCTGGATGCGCCAGTAAAGTTTCGCGGCGTGCAGGTTGGCCGAGTCAAAGACATCAATGTTGCGCCCGACGGGGTGCTTATCGAAGTAGTGATGGAACTGAATCCGGTTTTGGATGTTTCCGACAGTCTTCGCGCAGGGCTTGAATTGACGGGTATCACCGGTTTGCGCTACATCGAACTTGATGTCGCTGGTCCAGAACAGCTGGAAATGCATCCCACGCTAAAATTCAATCCCCCCTATCGCGTGATTCCATCCCAGCCCGGCGGCTTTGAAGAAATCGAACAAGCCTTGCGCGATGTTTATGACAAATTCAGCAATGTTTATGAAAAGATTAGAGTGATCGATACCCAGGGGATTTCGGATAGATCGAAATTTCTGTTGGAATCCGGCGCGCAGATGACCCAAGCAGCTGACAGTTTGTTAAGGGATCGAAGTCTGACAGCGTGGACGCGGAAATTAGGCGGGACGATAGACGGTGTCGATTCTTCGCTGAAACACCTCGATTTCGCCTACTACGATGAAGAAGCGGCGAAAGCGTTGCAGGATATTCGTTCCGGCGCGCAAAGGTTCGACCGCTTGATGGCTGAATTGGAAAATCAGGCGGGAGGTTTGAAAGTCGATGAACGAATGACCCAGACATTCAATCTGTTGAATGATCTCATACTCAGCAGTTCGGAAGTGATTAACCGCTTCAATTATAATTCCGCGCAGTTGATGTCTTCCGTCGGCGCAACTTTGACTGCTTTGAATCAAACTATCGCCGAATTGAATTCCCTGGTGACTTCTATGGAAGCGTATCCTTCCAATGTGTTCTACGCCGCGCCCCCTCCGGAAGAGAAGTAGGTTAGGGAAAAAGGAATAGGGAATAGGGTGAGTGGAATTTGGCAGGCGGTAATTATGTAATTTGGAAATTGGGAAATTCGTAACAGTTTAGCATTTTGAAAAACTCTATGAAAAAGGGGTCATTCCGAACTTGGTTCGGAATCCAGCGCCTTTGCTTTTTATGCGCTTTTTAATGCACTGGATGCTGAAACAAGTTCAGCA
>Ga0172368_10004099_pt1 | contig 17106 bp, 15 predicted proteins | sample Lak11m_FD_114540 | JGI IMG/M metagenome (GOLD analysis project Ga0172368, IMG submission 114540) | Freshwater microbial communities from Kabuno Bay, South-Kivu, Congo - kab_022012_11m | ecosystem: Environmental > Aquatic > Freshwater > Lake | place: Democratic Republic of the Congo: South-Kivu...
GTTCCGTGGACCGTCACGCTGGACAAAGCAGGCCAATATACGGCATTTGTGTTGTTTTGGCCGCGCGGTGATAAGGAAACCTTGCTGAAAGTTCCAGTGCAGGTCGGTTCGGGTAAACTTCCCAGCGCACACTTAACCCCCGATGAAAATATGGTGAGGGAGGTGGATGGGCTGACCGTGCAATTGGAGGCCCGACAACCCTTTACAGCCGGGCAACACCAATATATTCAGTTCAATATTCGCGATACTCAAGGCCGGGACCGCACCAAAGAAACTGAAATGCTTTCCGGTGACCAGATCGGTCTGTATATTGTCGACCAGAATCTGACGACCCTGATCCGGTCAGAATTTGTTCAGCGTGATCGACTGCAGTTTTCGGTGAAATTCCCCCACAAGGGACTTTACAAGGCCTGGTTCGAATTCGTATCGGCCGGTAAGCTGCACCAGGTTGCATTTGTGTTGGAGGCGGAATGACCTTGCCAGGATTGGAGATGTTTTGAAGTCGCTTGTCCGGTCGATAACCCTGTTTATTTTGAGTATTTTCAGTATGGCTTGCCTGCCGATCAGTCAGCCTGCCCAAAATATCGCCTCTGAGGGGGTGGTCCGGTTAGGCGTTAACATGTATTTGCCCCCCTTTGGACAGCCAGACGCGGCAGGCGCGCCGACTGGTTTCGAGGCTGACTTGTTGAAAACAATTGCTGCCAGGTCAGGACTGGAAGTAGAACTGGTCGGCGCGGATTATAACCAGCTGCTGCTGTTTGCCTCGGACTGCCGCCTGGATGGGGTTGCGGCTTCCATTACTATCACGGAAGAACTGAAGCAGGTCGTACTGTTTTCTAATCCTTATTACAGCACTGGCCAGGTGGTGGTCGTCAAGGAAGGGAACGTTGAGATCCGGGCGAAAGAGGATCTGATCGGCAAGCTCGTGGGGACCCAGGTGAATACACCCAGCGAGGCTGAGCTTAAAAAAGTTGAGGGAGTGAACATAAAGGGCTACGAAACCTTTTATGCTGCGTCTGTTGACCTGGCGGATGGCTATGTTGAGGCAGTGGTAGCCGATTTCCCGCGTGCAGCCAGTTATTCGACCATCAAGCGCAACCATCTGAAAATCGTTGGGCAAGAATTTGGCCGTTCGGATTATGGCATTGCATTTTGCAAACAGCGCGATGACCTGCGCGTGTTATTCAATCAAGGGCTGGAAGAAATTCGAGCCAGCGGACTGCTGGAACGCCTGATCAAAAAATGGGCGATCAAACCAAGTTTGAACCCCGCCAACTAATCTGGCACAGGCAGGGCCATGCATATTTTTGACCCTGACCAACGATTATGCTTAAGATCATCGGTCAGGGATCGGCGCAGGGTTCCAATGCTCAACTTCCTTTTCATCCAGCTCGACGCCAAGGCCAGGCCCATCGGGCACTGGCAGGCAGCCATCGACTAACGGCAAGGATAACGCTTTCGCCCACGGATCTTTCAGCAGATTGGCGTGCAGGCCAATCTCTGTAAATTCGACCGCATCCACCACCAGCTGGGTCGAAGCGAATAGATGCGTTTTTGCGGCGATCTCAATTCCCAGCCCAAATGATGTCCCAAGCACGCATTTCAGTCCCGCGGCTTCGGCCAGAGCGGCGATTTTCTTGGCATTGTATAACCCGCCCGCTTTAGCAATCTTCACATTGAGCACATCTGCAGCCTCATGCCTGATCAGCTGCAGCGCATCGTGGATCGAGAAGCAGCTTTCGTCTGCCTCGATGAGCGTATTCACCGACCGCCGAACTTCCGCCATACCTTGCAGATCCCAGGCCGCAACGGGCTGCTCCAACAGCTCAAGGCCTACATCAAACTTTTCTGCCAGCTGGCAAAGGCGGATCGCTTCTTTAACGGAATATCCCTGGTTTGCGTCGGCGCGGATCGACACATGCGGACCTACGGCCTGGCGGATTACCCGCAGCCTTTCGGCATCTTCATCCGGGTAGCCACCAATCTTTGGCTTGAAAGCGCGCACCCCGCGTTCTACAAACGAAATGCATTCCCTGGCCATGTCATCCGGCGCTCCGCCAGCGATTTCGATCGCGACCGGAACGCGCTGCTGATGGCGCCCGCCGAGCAGAACACTGACGGGCAAGCCAGCCGCTTTGCCTAATAGATCGTGCAGCGCAATATCGATGCCAGCTTTTGCGACTGAATTTTCACGGAAATTAATTACCCAATTCAGGTACTCACGGTCAAATGGGTCTTTGCCGATGATCTGTGGTCCAAGGTAATCCTCAATCGCCGCTTTTACTTCCTCAAGTGTTTGGCCAAAAAAGCCGATATCGACCGTTGCTTCGCCTATCCCAACCAGACCCGTATCAGTATGGATGTAGACCAGCAGGTACTCCAACATCGCAGTTGGGCGTTTTGGCGTGAAACGGCTGCGCCGCCCCCATTCAATCTTTGTGCCTCCACCTTCAGTGGTATAGGGGGCCCTTACGATGGGAAGCCGGACCGCGCTGGTGGTAATGTGGGTGATTTTCATACTTTGCTTTTTCCAAAACATCAGTCTTCTTAAATGTTACCCCATTTTCCCCGTACCCCCTTAAAGCTGTTGTCTCCCATGAATTTTTTATAAGCCATAATTTTTGATGCCATATCATTGATGGTACCTTTCTGGTTGACACTCGATCGTATTCGGTCTAAAATCGTTGATATATCAACGATATTTGAGCCTGTAATCAGTAAGGGAGGGATGTGCGATGGATTATCGAAAAATCAACCGGTTTTGGCAGTCCGCCACGCTGTTCCTGGCGCCGCCGCTGATCGTGCTGCTCATCTGGTTCCGCCCGTCTATGGATACATTCCAATGGCTGCTTTGGCTGCACCTGCCCCTGCTGATGCTGCACGAAGCGGAAGAGTATGTGCTGGCCCCGACCAGTTTTAAAGAGTTTTTCAACATGAAATCACCCATGGGCACCAAGACAGACCAGGACTATCCATTGGATGAGGGTTATGTTTTTCAGGTGAACCTGCTGATCGCCTGGCCGATGGTGATTCTGGGAGCCATCCTGGCCCCGGTTGCCCCCTGGCTGGGTTTTTCGATGATCTGGTTTGAGCTGATCATTAACAACGTCATGCACACCATCCTCTTTCAAGGCGCTAAGCCGGCCTACAATCCAGGCCTGATCACCAACTCTTTCCTGCTGCTGCCGTATGGCACCTGGACCCTGCTGACCGCTGCGGGCTTTTTCACCCCACTGGATTGGGCGCTTTCGGCGGGGCTGGGGGTGGCGATCGCGGCGCTGCTGGCCAATAAGACGCGCGGACGCCTGGCCCGCGCAAAGGCAGTTCAGGCAGGATGAGGTCAATTAACCGGCACGTCAGCCTGTTGTTCCGCATGGGGGAGCGCTTTTTGAACCGCAGGCTGGCCGGCAGCGGCATATCCAGCGGGACGGCCCCGCTTTTGCTTGAATTGCGCGACGGGGCGGAGCGCAGCCCGGCCGCTCTGGCCGCCGCGATTGGCGTCGATAAGGCTTATATCACCCGGTCCCTTCAATCTCTTAAGCATTCCGGTTACGTGGAAATCGTCCCAGATCTGGAGGATGGACGCAGCCTCACGGTTTCACTGACGCGGGAGGGCCAGGCGGCAGTCGCGAAGGTAGAAGAGGCAATGCGCGCCTGGATCGCCATCGTCAGCCAAGGCGTCAGCCAGGCCGATTTGGATATCGTGAGTGCCGTGTTTGACCAGTTCTACGCCAATTCCAAGCAATATTGCAGCAGATAATTTGGCGAAAGTTCGGATGGTGGCTGAGGCTTGTATCCCTCAATCGTGTCTGGATTGTGCAGCAGTTAATCCTGTAACCGGGAGTCATGTTTCACTTCTGGCATTCTGGTGTATGCACTCCCCCTTCAGATCGGTCTATAATTGAAGTATCGTTATATCATCTCAAAAAGCTGAGGCGCTGTGCGTAGATTTGCCCGCTTTTTTCGAGGTGATATGTAGTCTTGATGTTGGGGAAATACACCCCCAAAGGAGCTTTTAACATTGTGATGGCTTTACCGAATTATCTCTTCAACCAATTTGATGGTCGAACGAATGTTGGCGCAGTCGAACTGCCTGGTTCCTGCGATTATGATATTGGGCAGCAGGTCTACCATGTTGCAGGCGCCGGCGCGAATATCTGGGGAGAACAGGACGCTTTCCACTTTGTCTGGAAGCGCTTGTATGGAAACTTCATCGTTACGATGCGGGCAGAATTTGCCGGCGCTGGAGTCAATCCACATCGCAAAATGGGCTGGATGGCGCGCACCAGTCTGGCCCCCGATTCGCCCCACGCCAGCACCGCCATCCATGGGGATGGATTGGTGTCGCTGCAGTTCCGGCGCACACCCGGCGGCACGACCGATGAGGTCAAGGCCGCCCTCACGGGCGCGGATGTCGTTCAGCTGGAGCGCAAAGGCAATACCTATCTCATGTCAGCTGCGCGCTATGGCGAACCATTCAGCACGGTTCAGGTGATCGATCTTGACCTGGGCGATGAGATCTATGTGGGGTTGTTTGTCTGCTCGCACGAGCAGGATGTGATCGAACGGGCTGTCATGCAGAATGTGCGCATCGTCATGCCGGTTGCAGAAGACTTTCATCGCGACAAGGATCCATTCGGGAGTCATCTCGAAATATTGGATGTGGACAGCGGCAACCGAAAGATTATCTTCAGCAGCGATGGCATCTTTGAAGCCCCCAACTGGTCGCGCGATGGCAAAAGCTTGATCTATAACAGTTACGGGCGGCTGTATCGCTTCGACCTGGCAACCGGCTCATCGACCATGATCGACACCGGCGATATCATCCGCAATAACAATGACCACGTGCTTTCCTTTGACGGCAAGATGCTGGCTATCAGCAGCCATCACCCCGGCGGCAATCACTCGCTTATCTACACGGTCCCGCTGGAAGGCGGGCAGCCGAAGCTAGTCACCCCAACCGGCCCTTCTTACCTGCATGGCTGGTCGCCCGATGGCAAATACCTGGTCTATTGCGCGCAGCGCCACGGCGATTACGATGTGTACCGGATTGGGGTGGAGGGCGGCGAGGAAGAGCGGCTGACGACCACCCCCGGCCTGGATGATGGGCCGGAATATACGCCAGACGGTCATTACATTTACTTTAACTCGGTCCGCAGCGGAAGCATGCAGATCTGGCGGATGAAACCAGATGGCAGCGATCAGGAGCAAATCACGGACGATGACTGCAACAACTGGTTTGCCCACATCGCACCCGATGGCAAATCGTTTGTATGCATCTCGTACCTGCCCAATGAAGCTGCAGCCTGGGATCACCCTGCGGCCAAGCGAGTCTACTTGCGCCTGTTGCCCCTGGATGGCGGCACTCCCAAAGTGCTGGCCTATCTGTATGGCGGGCAGGGCACGATCAACGTCCCATCATGGTCGCCGGATGGCCGCCAGTTGGCTTTTGTCAGCAACACGGTTCCGCAGAAGGCAGCGCAATCCGATGCCTAATCTATTGATCGTAGGTGGAAGTGGGTTTTTAAGTGGAACGCTGGCCAAGCGAGCCATTTCGCGGGGGTATCGGGTCTGGGCGGTTACGCGCGGTCAAAGGCTGCTCCCAGAGGGAGTAACTGGTCTGATTGCCGACCGGCAAGACAAAGCAGCCTTTGAACGCGCCGTCAGCGCGGCCCAGGTAAAATGGGATTTGGTGGTTGACTGTATCGCATTTGGGCCTGAAGATATCCAGCAAGACATTGCCGTTTTCGATGGCTTGGCGGGACAGCTGGTTTTTGTCTCGACAGATTTCGTATATGACCCAAAATACCGCCAATTTCCGCAGTCAGAGGAAATCGGTCATTTTATTGGCGCGGGGTATGGCTATCAAAAGCTGTTGGCAGAGACCGAGCTGGCAAACTATGCCGGCGATATGCTCTGGACCATCGTGCGGCCATGCCACATTTATGGACCTGGATCGAAGCTGGGCTGTCTGCCTGCGCACAGCCGAGACGCCGATCTGATCCGCCGGCTGCAAATGGGGGAGCCTCTCAGGTTGGTCGGCGGGGGGTACTTCCTGCAGCAGCCAATTCTTGCCAGGGACCTGGCCGACTTCATCCTGGCGATACATGGCAACCCTAAATCGTACCGCCAGGTATTGAATGTTGCCGGCCCGGATGTGATCGAGTCCAGGGCTTATTACCAGATCATCGCAGATATTCTCGGGGTCAACTTGACGATCGAGGAAATCCCGGTTGGGCAATACTTGAATGAAAACCCATCCGCGGGCAGTTTCCTATGTCATCGCTTTTATAACCTGGCGAAAGCCGAGAGTCTTGGCATTGCCTTGCCAGGCACGACCATTGTGCAGGGTCTGCGCGAGCATGTTGAGAGTCTGCTAGCCGGTTAATAGCCTGAAAGCGTATCAAAATTGCTGGCTGGATTGTGAATGGCTTGTTTGAGCAATTTCTCACGCACCAGTTTCTCCGGCGCATTGCCGCTGTCCAGGCAGTTCGTGGCCCGAAACTCGGGAATCACGGGCCTCCCCCAATCTCACTCAATGCTGTATTAGACCACTCACCCCTGAATGAATTAGGAACTAGCGAAGGTGATTTGCCAGGTGGAGGGCGTGCAGACCGGATATTAGCGGGAAGCTGTAGCTGTGCGGTGCTGCGGTGAATATCAATGAGGAAGCTTGATGAAAGAAGATCAATCCGTTCTTAAGTTTGCGGTCTTGGGAACCGGGTTTTGGTCGCTGTACCAGATCCCGGCCTGGTTCGAAGTGGGCGGGGTTCAACCGCTGGCGGCCTACAACCGCACGGTATCCAAAGCTGAGCAGGTTGCCCGCCGTTTTGGCATTCCGCGCGTGTATGGCGACCCCGCAGAGCTGCTGGAAAAGGAGCATGGGAATCTGGATTTTGTCGACATTATCACAGCTGTTGAAACCCACGCCGCGCTGGTCAAGCTGGCTCTGAAATACCACTTGCCGGTCATCTGCCAGAAACCCATGTCCACCAGCCTGGCTTTGGCCGAAGAGATGGTGGCGATATGCCATGCGGCGGGTGTGCCCCTGTATATTCATGAGAACTGGCGCTGGCAAACGCCGATCCGCGCGCTCAAGCAGGTGCTGGACTCTGACGAAATTGGCCGGCCATTCCGCGCGCGCATCGACATGATTTCGGGTTTTCCGGTATTTGAAAACCAACCTTTTTTAAAGGATCTTGAACAGTTCATCCTCACCGATCTGGGCTCGCATACTCTGGATGCGGCGCGCTTCCTGTTTGGCGAACCAACCTCGCTCTACTGCCAGACGCGCCAGGTCCATAAAGACATCCGGGGCGAGGATGTGGCGAGCGTGATGATGCGCATGGGCGAGCAGGTATCTGTGACGGTCAACATGGCCTATGCGGGCAATCCGCTGGAGCGCGAATCGTTTCCGCAGACCTTTTTCTTTATCGAAGGTGAGCGCGGCTCTTTGGAACTCGGTCCAAACTACTGGCTGCGTATCACCACCAGGGCCGGGACTTTGCTCAGGCGTGTGCCGCCGCCGCGCTATGCCTGGGCTGACCCAGCATACGAAGTGGTGCACGCGTCCATCGCGGCCTGTAATGCCAATTTGCTCGGCGCGCTGAATGGACATGGCAAAGCCGAAACCACCGGTGAAGATAACTTAAAAACGGTACGCCTGGTTTTTGCCAGCTACGATTCGGCCAGGCAGGATCAAGTTATTCATTTCTAGAAGGAGCACACGATGGCCATCATTGCATTGTTTGGCGCTGCGGGTAAGATGGGATCGCGGATTTCCGGCCGCCTGCGGGAGAATGGGGTGTATCAAACGCTGTATGTTGAAGCGGGAGAGGGCGGGGTGCAGCGGCTCAGAGCACGCGGCGATATACCCACCTCTCCGGAAGATGCGGCTGCTCAGGCAGATGTGCTTATTCTGGCCATCCCTGACAAGCTGATCGGCAAGGCCAGCCAATCCATTGTGCCGCTGATGAAGCCAGGCGCTATGCTGATCCTGCTCGACCCGGCTGCGCCCTGGGGCGGTGAACTGCCTGAACGAAAAGATATCACTATTTTTGTCTGTCATCCCTGTCACCCGCCGATTGTCAACGATGAAACGGACCCGGAAGCGCGCATGGACTTCTTCGGCGCGATCAAGGCCAAACAGAATGTGGTGGCAGCGCTGATGCAGGGCCCTGAAAGCGATTATGAGCGCGGTGCGGCGGTGGTGCGGGCGATCTTTACCCCGGTGATGAATGTCTATCGCGTGACGGTCGAGCAGATGGCGATTTTGGAACCAGCCCTGTCTGAGACGGTGGTGCTGACCTGCATGGTGATCATCACCGAAGCGATTGAGGAGGCGGTAAAACACGGCGTACCGCCGGAGGCCGCGCGAGCCTTTATCCTGGGCCATATGAATGTCAATGTCGGCATCCTGTTCAAATACATCGATGCCGAGCTATCGGACGGGGCCAAGCTGGCAGTATCCAGGGCGAGGACGCGTATCTTCCAGCCTGACTGGAAGTCGGTGTTTGAGCCAGAAAATGTGATGGCTGAAGTCAAAGCGATTACCCAGGGAATCACGATTAAGTAAAAAAGCGGGCCAAATGAAAATCCTGATCATTGGCGGCACCGGATTAATTTCTGTCTCGATCACCCAATGGCTGCTTGACCGGGGTGAAGAGGTGACCCTGTATAACCGTGGTCTGAGCACGCTGCCACTGGACCCACGCGCCAGGGTGATTCACGGAGACCGGACCGAGTACGCGGCCTTTGAAAACCAGATGCGTGCCGCCGGTCGGTTCGATGTGGTGATGGATATGGTCGGTTACCTGCCCGAAGATGGCCCCAGCGTGGTGCGAGCCTTTGGCGGGCAGGTCGGGCACTTCATTTTTTGCAGCACCGTGGACGTTTACCGCAAACCGGCTTTGCGCTACCCGTATACCGAGGATGAGCCCTACGGCGGCTTGAACGCCTACAGCAGCAAAAAAGTGCTCCTGGAGAAAACGCTGCGTGAGGCTGAAAGCCACGGGGCGTTTCCATTAACCATCATCCGGCCTGCCTACACCTATGGGGAAAGCCGCGGGCCGGTCCACCCGGCCGGCGGCAGCACAATCTTCCTTGACCGGATCATCAAAGGCAAACCGGTGATCCTGCATGGCGACGGCAGTTCCTTTTGGGTGGCCTGTCACCGCGATGACGTTGCCCGCGCCTTTGTGAACGCAGCCGGGCAGCCGCGCACCTTTGGCCGGTCTTACCATGTGACTGGTGAGGAGTGGATGAGCTGGGATCTTTACACACGGAGCATTGCCGAGGCGGTTGGCGCGCCTGATCCGCAAATCGTTCATATCCCAACCGATCTGCTGGTGAAGATCGATCCCCGGCGCTACGCGGTGGTGGCTGAGAACTTTCAGTTCAACAACATCTTCGACAACACCGCCGCGAAAACCGATCTGGATTTCCGCTGCACCATTTCCTGGAAAGAAGGCGTGCGGCGCCTGCTGGCCTGGCTGCGGGCCAACGACCGGCTGGAGGATAGCGATCTTGACCCGTATGAAGACCGCCTGATTGCGAACTGGCAGGCTCAGGCTGCAGCGATCTGGCCGGAGGAGGTGTAAGCGCATGAAGCTTGGATTGTCTAGCTATACCTATACCTGGTCCATTGGCGTGCCAGGCCGCACGCCAGTGCGACCGATGATGGCGCTGGATCTGCTGGACCAGGCCGAACGGTTGGGCGTGCGGGTGGTGCAGTTTGCGGATAACCTGCCGCTGGACCAGTTGGCGCCGGACGATTTACAGGCGGTGCAGGATGCTGCCGAGCAGAAAGGCATCCAGGTGGAGGTGGGCACAAGGGGGATAGAGCCTGGACACTTGCGCCGCTGCCTGGCCCTTGTCGGGCGTTTCCATTCGCCGATCCTGCGCATCGTCATCGACACTGCCAGCCATCACCCTTCGCTCGAGGAGGTGGTGGAAACGCTGACGCCTTTGGAGCCCGCGTTCACCCAGGCGGGGGTTCGCCTGGCGATCGAGAATCATGACCGCTTTCAGGCGCAGGTGCTGGCGGACCTGGTGCGCCGGTTGGGGGCCGATTGGGCCGGCATCTGCCTGGACACGGTTAACTCATTTGGCGCGCTGGAAGGCCCGCAAGTTGTGGCCGACGCGCTCGGCCCGCTGACGGTTAACCTGCATTTCAAAGACTTCACCATCTTCCGCGCCAGCCACATGATGGGTTTCACCATCGAAGGCCGGCCGGCAGGGCAGGGCAAGCTCAACGCACCCTGGCTGCTTAACAGGCTCAAAGGTCAGGGGGTCGACTGCAATGTGATCCTTGAACTGTGGACGCCACCCGAGGATGACCTGGAAAGCACGATCATAAAAGAACAGCGCTGGGCGGAGGAAAGCATCGCCTACCTGCGCAGCCTGATTTCTGATTAGGCTGCGCCAGCCGTCAGGCCGCATGAGAAGGAGCGTGATGGGTGGACCGTAATGTGCTTTGTTATGGAAGCAGCCAGTCTTTACCAGAGCGTGTCGCGCTGGGCGCCGGCCCGTTGCATTTATTTTTTGAACAAGGCGACCTGCGCTCGGTCTGCCTGGGAGAGCATGAAGTCCTGCGCCGGATTTATGTGGCTGTGCGCGATTCAAATTGGGGCACCGTTGGAGCGGTGTTCTCAAACATGGACGTGCGGATCCAGCCAGACCGATTTCAAATTTACTTTGATGTGGAAAACCGGGCAGGAGAAATTTACTTTGCCTGGCATGGCGAGATTCGCGGTGAAGCGGATGGTTCGCTGGTATTTCGCATGGAAGGCGCTGCGCGCAGTTCCTTCGCTAAGAACCGGCTTGGGTTTTGCGTGCTGCACCCGGCAGGGCTGTCCGGTCAGGAGGCGGAAGTTGAGCATATCGATGGTTCGCGGGAGGCGGCGCAATTCGCGGTTGATCTCTGTGCGGACCAGCCGGTAAAGCCGTTCTCCAACCTGCGCGCCATCCGCCACCTGGTGAGGCCCGGGGTGTGGGCAGAAGTGTCTTTCCAGGGGGATATTTTTGAGATGGAAGACCAGCGCCTGTGGAGCGATGCTTCCTTTAAAACGTTCTGCACGCCGCTCAGCCTGCCGTATCCGGTTGAGATCCAGGCTGGGACGCAGATTGTGCAATCGGTAACGGTCAAACTCATCTCAGAACACTCATTCAGCGTGTTCAATCTAGACGTTCTTGCACCGGATAAATGGATCAAGGTTTTAGCACCTGCTGCAGAAGATTGGCGACCGGTCCCTGACTTGGGAGTATCTGTCTCCTGCCAGGTTGATACATTGAGCGAGCGCGAGCTGGCACGTTTGTGCGCACTTCATCTGCATCACCTGCGGGTGGAGCTGCGGCTGTCTGAAACAGGATATGAAAAAAAGCTGCGCCAGGCGGTGGACCAGGCCAGCGCCTTGAAGATAGAGCTGGAAATCGCCCTGGCGCTGCGCAGCGGAACAGTGGAAGAGGATCTGCGCAAGTTTCGCAAGCTGATCGATCAAATGCGCCCGGTGGTGTGCGGCTGGTTGGTTTTTCCGGAACGCGAGCCTTACACAGGCGGCAACCCAAGCGAGGAAATTGCGCGGTGGGCATGGGAAATCCTGAAGCCCTTTGATCCGTCCGTTCCGCTGGCGGTAGGGACCAACACAGATTTTATCTTCCTCAAGCGCACCCGGCTGCCGCTCACGTGGATGGACCAGGTCACCATCACCCTCAACCCGCAGGTGCATGCCTTTGACAACCAGTCGATCATCGAAACGCTGGAGGCCCAACCGATGGTGATCGCCGGCGCGCGCCGGCTGGCACAGGGCAAGCCGGTGGTGGTCAGCCCGGTCACGCTCAAACCGCGCTTTAATCCCTACGTGACCGGTGTACAGCCCCAGGTTGTGCCCGGCGAGCTGCCAGCGTCCGTCGATCCACGCCAATTGTCATTGTTCGCGGCTGGCTGGACGTTGGGAAGCCTGGGGGCTATGATCAAAAGCGGCGTTGAACGAGTCACATATTACGAAACGGTTGGATGGCAAGGCTTGATGGAAATGGAAAGTGGTTCGCCGCTGCCTGAACGTTTTCCATCTCAACCTGGCGGGGTGTACCCTCTATACAACGTCCTGGCGTTGATTGGCGATTTTGCCGGCGGGGAGGCAAGCGCACTTCATCCGCTGGCGCCTTTAAAGGTGAGTGCTTTAGCACTGCGCCACCAAGGCAGAACCCGTTCTATCTTTGCGAATCATACTTCGGAAGGATTGGAAGTCTCGCTGGAAGGCATCACCGGGCAATGCAAGCTGCATGCGATGGATGAAGGAAATTTTGGGGAAATGCCGTCTGTTTGGCCTGGCCGTGTTGAGAATGGCATCTTGCGCTTTAAGATGCGGCCGTTTGGTCTGATCTGGTGCGATTGGATTGGTCTTTCGCGCAGCGATTAAAATCCTGCTTTTAGCTGTAACCGCCTATAATGAGATTATCCCTGGCGCACAGGGATATGCCTGCTGTGTAAACCGCCCCATTGGAGATTAATTATGAAGAAACCCGACCGGAAAGCCTACATCGTTTTTCCCGTGCTCATCCTGATTGGCGTGTTGGTCGCTGTGGCTGGCAGCCAGGGGGGAGGTCTATTCGGCGCAGTGCCTGTATTTGCGTTTTGCGTGGGCCTGGCTTTTCTCATCCAATGGCTGGTATTTATCCCGGCCTTCAAACTGCAAACTGAAAAATTCTTTGACCTGACTGGAAGTCTTACCTACATCAGCGTAATCAGCATCGCTGCGTTTTTGAGCCCAGGTCTGGATGCGCGGTCGATCCTGTTGTGGGCTTTGGTTGTGATCTGGGCGGTGCGCCTGGGTTCGTTTTTGTTCGGCCGCATCCGCAAAGCTGGCAAGGACGATCGCTTTGATGAGATCAAACCCTCCTTTATCCGCTTTCTGAACGTCTGGACGATTCAGGGTTTGTGGGTTACTTTCACCATGGCGGCGGCGCTGGTGGCGATTACCTCTGCGAACCACAAGGGTTTCGATTATTACGCGATCGCCGGTTTCCTGATATGGGTGATTGGTTTCACCGTTGAGGTTGTGGCCGACGCTCAAAAAAGCCGTTTCAACGCTAACCCGCAAAACAAAGGCAAATTTATTCAAAGCGGTTTATGGTCCCGCTCGCGCCATCCTAACTACTTTGGCGAAATTGTGCTGTGGGCCGGGGTAGCGGTGATCGCTTTACCTGTGCTGCAAGGCTGGCAGTGGATCGCGATGATCTCGCCTGTATTCGTCACCCTGCTGCTCACCCGGGTCAGCGGGATCCCGCTGCTTGAAAAGAAAGCGGATCAAAAATGGGGCGGCCAGGGAGATTATGAAGCCTATAAAAAGAGCACGCCCGTACTGATCCCGCGGATATTTTAAAACGATCGCTTTTCGCCTTGCCATCGAGCAAGGAAGGCAAGACCTTGTAACATCGCAAAAAGCAGGGGTATTGTGTGAATTTGGCGCTTCGCGCCAAATTCACACAATACCCCCTTTTTCTGAGATGTTACGAGAATTCAATTAATTCAAGCGTTTCCCGTACCAAAAACGTTTCCAGTCATTTCCTGAGGTCTGCAAGGCGATCAGCGTGTACAGCGCCCCCGCCCAAAATCCCAGCACCATCATCAAGATCACCCAGATGATGGAGGGGACAACTGCCTTTTCGCGGAAAACGATCCAGCAGGAAAACAGGCTAAATCCAACATAGAGATCCACCAGGGAGACGATGCCCCAGGGCATGGCCAGCAGCTTGGCCCCTTCTGCCGAAAAATCACCGACCGTAAATCCGTAAATGAGCACAGCACTCATCGCAATCAAACCCAGCCCGGCAATGATTTTTGCGATTTTCATGAGAGTTCCTTTATTTGTACTATCTTCAAAAGTAGTGGTGTTGTGTATGAATTTGGCGCGAAGCGCTAAATTCATACACAACTTACCCAATTTTTATTGAGACGATGCCTTGGTTTGGTAATTCGGGGGACAGGATAACTCGAGAGGTTTTTTCAAGAGGGGAACCTGTTTTCGTGGTTATCTTTTTGAAACACAGGCAAAACCTACCACGCCTGGTCCGATATGCGCGCCCAGGACGGGGTTGATTTGTTCAAACCAGATTTCCCCATCTGGTATGAATTCTTTGACTTCTTGCAGCAAACCATTGGCTCTTTCGGCAGCATCAGAATGCAGCAATGCTACCTTTTCATAGGGCGCATACTGCTTAAGCAGTTCAACCAAGCGCTTCATGGCATTCTTTTGAGTGCGCACGCGCTCGGCGCTGGCTTTCCCTTCATACATTTTCAAAAAAGGTTTGATTTGCAGCAATTCCCCGATCGTGGAAACCACAGAATTCATGCGGCCGCTGCGGCGCAAGAATTGGAGTGTATCCAGGGCGGCGAAAACGTGTGTTCGGCTGATCTGCTCGTTGAGTACGGCAAGAATTTTGGTTACCGTGGAACCAGCTTCAGCACACTTGGCCGCGGTTTCGACCAGAAAGCCGGTCCCCAGACTAAGCTGTCTTGAGTCAAACACGGTCACGGGGAGTTAGGTGGTTTCCTGCGCCGCGACTTTTGCCACGTTGATAATTGCGCTCAATGAACTGGAAATGTGGATAGAAAGAACCGCGCTCGCGCCTTCATCGGCAAGCGCATCGTACATGGCGCGAAATTTTTGCGGTGAGGGGACCGCGGTGGTTGGATGTTCTGAGAAGGTTGGCAGCTTTTTATAAAATTCATCGCGGGTCAGGTTAATCCCATCCAGGTAACTCTGGCTGCCCACGTTAATATAAATCGGTACAACATAAATCCCATAACGGGCGATTACCTCGGGGGGTAAATCACAAGAACTGTCAGCGACGATTCGAATGGTCATTTTGATACCTATGTTACCAGTATAAAGCCTGTGCTGCTTCACGTGCGATTTTGATGAGGGTATTTTTCAAACAGAAATGTGCGGACCACGGGAACAATCCCGGTGTTATCCGGGTGTCCCGCTTAATTCTAATCCGTTTCCTCGTTCATTTTAAGGGTTGCCATCTCCATGCTGCGATGGGGAATAAAATTTCGGACCTTGGATTGTGAGGATACGGCCCTGCTTCCTTTCTTTGCTGGCTACATATACGCCAGGCTTTCCCGCACGCTGATTTGAGTGGCGCGCCGGGCGGGAACCATGGAAGCGAGGATGGAGATCACCAATACCAGCACCAGCCAGATACCGACCGCTGGATAATTAAAGGCAAAATCCAGGTCGACTCCCAGCATGGTCAGCCCCAACTGGCGCGCGAGAGGCTGAGCCAGTAAGAATGACAGTGGCACGGCAGCCAGGAAGCTGATTAAGCCCTGGAGTATGCCCTCCATCACCAGCATCGCCATAATGGAAGGAGTGCGCGCCCCAATTGAGCGCAGCACGCCGATCTCGCGGGTGCGTTCGACCACACTGATCCCCAGCGCGCCGGCAAGGCCAAGTCCACCTACCGTTGCCACCAGCATGGCGAGGCTCAATAGCGTAGAAACCACTGAGGCGAATTGATTATCGGCATAGACGCGCTGGTCCAATCGCCCAAAGGTTGTGTAGAAGTCGAGACGTGCTCCGGCGTCTTCAAGACGGTCTTTAACCAGGTCGGAGAGAGCCTGTTCTTCCGCCAATGTCGAAACCTGGCCTTTTACCAACAACTGCGAGGCCAGATCGTTATCTCCTGCCGCCTCTGTCACCACGTGCAGGGGCGCGTAAATCGGTTCCACCACAAAACCGCTGCCGTATAACACCCGGTATGCCCCCACGACTTCCCAGGTCGATTCACCTTTGTCGCCAAGGTCCAGGATCACCTGGTCGCCAACCCGAATGCCGTTTTTCTGGGCTGTTTCCTGGCTGAGGACGATTGCCCGTTCGTCTTGCGAATCTAGCCAGCGGCCTTCCACCACAATCGGCCGGTACATTTTTGTTTCCGCCGGCAGGCCAATTAATTGGGCGCCAAGGCCGGCCGAATCTTCCAGGCGTTCGCCCTCGCGCAGCATGGTGGCATTCAGGCTCATCCAGGCTTCCACCTGGCGCACACCGCTCAGGTCTTCCACCAATGTAGTTACTTCACTGGCAGACAGCGGACGGATGAACCCCAATCGCAAATCATACCCCTGACGAGCCATTTCATTGTCTAACGTCCGGTCAATTGAGGCGATCAGGCTCATCACAACCAGGAACATAATTCCGGCGGTCAAGAGGACCAGGGTGGTCAGTGCCAGGCGCAGCTTGCGGCGGAACATATTGCCGAGCGAAGCGGCATAGGCCGTTGGCAGAAATTTTGCGCCGAGTCTTTCTACCGCGCGGTCCAGCCAGGATGCGCCAAAGTCTCCACCCAGGCCGTAGGACGCGATCGCCGCGCGCACGCTGATGGACGCACCCTTGAGCACCGGAAAAAGCGAGGCCAGCAAGGGCATCAGCAATGCGGCCAAGACCTGGATGATGACAGCCCGTTGTGAAAACTGAAAGGAAAGATAGTCAATGTTGAACAGGTTGAGGAACCACTGTGACATGAAAAACGCGAATGCCAGCGCCGGGGGTATGGATAAAATCAGCGCGGCAGCCCCATACACCAGTGCGCCAGACAGGTACAGGCGCATGATTGTCCAGCGCGTGCCCCCAATTGCTTTCATGACACCAATCTGGTCGGTTTCTTGAGTAATTAAAGCGGTAAAAGTGTTGAGCACCAGCACCACGCTCATCACCAGCGAGACCACCGCCATGATCTGCAAAACCAGGTTGATGCCCTCGACAAACATGCGCCCCCAATGCTCGTCCGGTTCCTGGTACAGACTCACCACCACGGCGTAGCCCTGGTCAGCCAGTTTCCCGCGCACATCCGCGGCGATTTCCTTGGCGCGCTCCAGGCTGTACGGCTCGACGCGCACGAAAAGCTGGGTTACATCGCCTTCTGGAACCCCGAAGGCGTCTTCCAGCGCGCTCGAGTCCATAAAGAAATGGGCTTGCCCGCCAAACAGAGGCGGCTGCACGAACGGGTGGCGAACCAGCCCGCCAACTTTATACGAAAGCTCCTTACCCTCAATTTCAAAAATGACTTCGTCGCCTTGCTGGATGTCAAAATACTGGCTGGCCA
>Ga0172368_10004103_pt1 | contig 17094 bp, 12 predicted proteins | sample Lak11m_FD_114540 | JGI IMG/M metagenome (GOLD analysis project Ga0172368, IMG submission 114540) | Freshwater microbial communities from Kabuno Bay, South-Kivu, Congo - kab_022012_11m | ecosystem: Environmental > Aquatic > Freshwater > Lake | place: Democratic Republic of the Congo: South-Kivu...
CCGCACGTGCGCGCCCGGGCGGGGTCTGCGCGAAAACACGATGGAATCGCCCTCGCGGCGCGCGTCCTCCTGCATCAGGACCGCGTCGGCGCCGGAGGGCATCAGCGCTCCGGTAAAGATACGACAGGCGGTCCCAGGCAGCAGGGACGGCGGCGGAAATCCCGTGCGGCTCTCGCCGCGGACGGGCAGCGTCCAGGGACCCGCACCGTCGAGATCCGCGAGAGACAACGCGTAGCCGTCCATCGCGCTCTGGTCGGCGGCGGGCACGGGGCGCGCGGCGGCGACGCTTTCGGCGAGCACGCGCCCCGCGGCGGTCCGCAGCGCGACGCGCTCGACTCCGAGACGCACTGCGTCGCCCAGCAGCCTGGTCCGTGCTTCCTCGAAGGAGATCATCCGCACTCCCGCCCGCGGCCCGCGGGCGGCACGCATGGTAGCGATCCGGGGTGTCTCGCGCACGCACGGACTGCTACACTGCCCGCCCGGAGGTCGGCGCAATGAAGATTCTCTACGATTTCGAGGCCGCCACGGAACTGCAGACCCCGCCGCTTGCGGCGCGCCGGGCGCTCGAGGTGGCCGGGCTTCGGCTGTCGGTGGACGACTGGCGCGCGCTGGCGCTGCCGCAGCGCATGTCCATGGCCGCCGCCGGTGCGCCCGAGAAGGTGGACGTGGGGCAGGTGCTGGCCATCATCGCGGCGGCGAAACGCTCGCCCGTTCGCGTGGATCCGGTGCCTCAGCCCGACGCGGAGCGCGCCCCGGAGCCCGTCCGCAAGGCGCTCGGCGAGTCGCGGCCCGTCGACGCCGTGTGGGCGAACCTGCGCGCGCTCGACCGATGGGTGCTGGCGCGGCTCGCCGCCAGCGGGCGCGTGGACGCCGTCGCGCGCGCCTTCGACGAGATCGCGAGTCCCCGCCGAGTCACTGCCAAGCTGCCGCCCAAGCCCGCCACGCGCCCCGAGGCGCGCATGGTCGACGTGTCGGACAAGCCCGTCACGCACCGGCGCGCGGTCGCGACGGCGCGCGTCAAGCTCGATCCCGACACGCTGGAGAAGATTGCCAGCGGCGACATCCCCAAAGGCGACGTGTTCGCGGTGGCGCGCGTGGCGGGCATCGTGGCCGCGAAGCGCACGCCGGAGCTGATTCCGCTGGCCCACGTGCTGGCCGTCACGAGCGCCGACGTCGAGCTGCAGGGCGACACCGCTGCGGGAGAGGTTCACATCCGCGCGGTCGTCGAGGCCATGGACCGCACCGGCGCCGAGATGGAGGCGCTGACGGCGGCATCGGTGGCGGCGCTGACGGTCTACGACATGACGAAGGCCGTTGCGCGCTGGCCCAGCATCACGGACGTGAGACTCGAGGAGAAGTCGGGCGGCCGTTCGGGCACCGTCTCGCGCGTCGAGGGAGGCACGATGAGCGGGACGATGCAGCCCGAGGATCCGATGCCCTTCTGATATAGTAAAGCGCTGCCGCAGGGAGGGAGCGGCGCCGATCCGCGGACCGGGAACGGCCGGCGCAGGAGAGGCGGATGATGCGGACGCACGGCGGGCTCCTTCTCTCGATCCCCGCGATTTTCGCGGTTTCCTGCTCGGAGCGCACAGAAACGCCTTCCGCGGCGCTGCCGACCCGCGAAGCGACGGCCGTTGCGTTTCGACCCTCAGACGTGGTCCGGCAGGTGCAGCTTGCGTTCCGGCCGGCCGGGCACGAGGGCGCATTCGAGGCGCAGCTTCCCGATGCACGCGTGCGTTTCGAGAGCGGGCGCCTCGCGTGGTTCGCGCGGGCTGACTCGAATCGTCCCTCTTTCTCGCTGGAAACAACGTTCGTCGGTCGCGCCCGCCATGCCGAAATGCCGTCGCAGGGGGCGCGGATCAAGCTCGACGGACAGCTCGCGATCGACCGCGGCGTCGCGGTGGAGCACCTGCGCGGGATCGAGCAGGGCATCCACCAGACCTTCCAGTTCACAGGACCGCCGCCGGGTGTCGGGAACCTCGTTGTCCGCGTCGCGGTACACGGGGCCAGACATACGGGAAAGACGACGACGGGGCATCATTTCGCCTCGGAATCCATCGAATTCGCGTATGGCGAGGCCGTCTGGATCGACGCAGCGGGACGGCGCACGCGCGTGCCGGTCGGCGTCGATGGCGATTCACTCTTGCTGACGGTGGACGCAGCGACCCTGCAGGGAACGACTTGGCCCGCCGAGTTGGATCCCATCATCTCCGTGCGTGCGAACGTCAACCAGAAGGTCCTCGGCTACGCGAATCTGTCCTGCGTCGAGCCCGACGTCGCCTTCGACGGCACCAACTACCTCGTCGTCTGGTCGGACAACCGGGCCATTGCGGGCCATCTCATCGGCGTGGACGGAGCGCGCGTGTCGCCGTCGGGCACGGTGCTCGACCCGTCCGGTTTCACCATCTTCCGCAGCCTCGTGAACAGCTCCATTCCGGCGGTTGCGTTCGACGGCACGAACTTCGTCGTCGCGGCCACCGACCAGTACGGCTCGGTGCGCGTGAACCGGGTTTCACCCGCGGGTCAGGTGCTCGACGGCTCCTCTGGAAAGCAGGTGGCCAGCACCTCGGGCTACGTCGACGTGCTCGAGGTCGCGGCCGGAGCAGGAAAGAGCCTTGTCGCGTGGACCAACTTCACTCCGGGAAGCGGGAGCATCCGGGCGCACCTCGTCGACTCCGGCGGCGTCGCGAGCGGATCGACGCTCAACCTCTCGTCGTCCGGGAGCGACCACGTGCCCGCGGCGAGCTTCAACGGGACGACCTTCCTGGTTGCCTGGAGGCGCGGCAGCAGCTTCGGCGCGGGTTCGGTCGCGGGCGTGCGCATCGCGACCGACGGGCAGATCCTGGACTCCACGCCGATCGGCATCGGGACCGCGGCGGCCGATCGCACCGACGTGTCCGTCGCGTCCGTTGGCACGACATGGCTCGTTGCATGGCAGGGCGCTTCCGGCATCGTCGCCGCCCGCGTGAGCGGATCGGGGGCCGTCCTCGACGCGACGGCCGTGGCGCTCGGCAACTCCACGTCCACCGGGGCGCCCGCGGTCGCAGGCGACGGCACGCGCTTCCACGTCGCGTGGCTCGCCTACAGCGGCGGCGACACGAATCTGCTTGTGAACCGGATCGGCACAAGCAGCGGGCCGCTCGACGGTACCGGGGTCGTCGTGACGAATGCGTCGCGCGGCACCTCGCCTTCGATCGCATGCGCGCCGGGCGGCTGCTTTTCCGTGTGGTCGGATACACGGATGTACGACACGTTCGGCCTGCGGCTGCAAGGGACGACGCCGCTCGACTCGCCGCCCATCGTGGTTTCCGCCTCGGCGAGCCAGCAGGACTGGCCGTCGATTGCGCGCGCGGGAAGCCGCTACCTCGTCGTGTGGGACGACTTCCGAAGCGGCACGGACCGCCAGATCTGGGCCGCGCGCGTCGGGCTCGACGGGACCGTGCTGGATCCGGCGGGCATCGACGTGTGCAGCGCGGCAGCGGACCAGGATCTCGCCGCGGTCGCGGGCAATGCGTCGGGCGACTTCTTCGTCGCGTGGGCGGATCGGCGCGCGCAGGTCACCACCTACGTGGACGTGTACGGCACGATCGTGCGGGGCGACGGCACCGTCGTCACGCCCGGCGGCGCGAGGCTCACGAACGCGGACGACGCGTCGGAGCCCGCCCTCGCGTCGGACGGCACGGGCTATCTTCTGACCTGGTACGAGAGCAGCGCGCCCGGCGTGAACAACGTCGTCATGGCCTCGCGGGTTGGCTCTACAGGAGCGCTTCTGGACTCCCCGCCGCTGCGATTCACCCCGAACGGCGGCGGGGCAAGCCCGACCGTCGCGTTCGGAAACGGCTCGTATCTGGTGGTTTTCGAGGGGTCCGGGGGCCTGCGCGGCTTCCGGATTCCTCCCTCGGGCGCACCCCTGGACGCCGTCCCGGGCCTCCTGCTGGCATCGGGGGAGTTCCCGTCCGCGACTTTCGACGGCAGCCACTGGGTCGTCGGCTACCGGCGCTACGATCCGGACTCGAGCTGGATGAACCCGGAGTACCACATGTACGCCACGCGCGTGGCCGCGGACGGCAGCGTGCTGGACGCGCAGGGCGTGAGGATTTCCGCGAGTCGCGTGCGCGGCTACACGTCGGCGTACTACCGCCAGGGACCGGTCGCGGGCTTCGACGGTGCGGACTCGCTGTTCACGTGGGCGTCGAACTACGAGGGGGGCGAGGTCTACGCGGCTTGGCTCAGCCCTTCCGGAGAGGCGTTCTGCTCCAGCACCCTCGTGAGCGTCCCGGGCAGCATTCCGCTCACGCCGGCCATCGCGGGGCGCGGCGACGGCGACCATTCGCTGCTCGTCTACGCGTACGGTGATCCGACGCCCGGCATCCGCAACTTCCGCGTAGGCTCGCAGGTCGTCACTTTCCGCGTCGACGGCCACGCGTGCTCTACGGCCGAGGAGTGCAAGAGCGGCTACTGCGTGGACGGCGTGTGCTGCGACACCTCCTGCGGCGGGGGCGCCGCGAACGACTGCGCGGCGTGCAGCGCGGCCGCGGGGGCGACTGCCGACGGCGTGTGTACGCCGCTTCCGGCCGGTGGCACGTGCCGCGCGTCAGCCGGGGCGTGCGACGTCGCCGACACGTGCGACGGAGTCCACGTCGAATGCCGCGACGCGATGGCGGACGCCTCGACGGTCTGCCGCGCGGCACAGGGCGGCTACGACCGTGAAGAGAAGTGCACCGGAACTTCACCGGCCTGCCCCGACGAAGCGTACGAGCCCGCGACGACCACGTGTCGCGCCGCGGCAGGCACGTGCGACACCGCCGAAAAATGCACGGGAACGTCGAGGGACTGCCCTGTCGATGTGCTGGTCGCGGCCGGCACGACCTGCCGTGCGGCGGCGGGCGACTGCGATCGTGCAGAGGTCTGCACAGGCATGTCGGCGAGATGCCCGGACGACGTTTTTCTCCCCGCTTCGACGACGTGCCGGGCGTCGGCCGGGGCGTGCGACGTCGCGGAGATCTGCGCGGGGACCTCCGCGGCATGCCCTGCGGACGCGTTCCAATCCGGCATCGCGTGCCGCCCGTCTGCGGGGCCCTGCGACGTCGAGGAAACGTGCAGCGGACACTCGGCGCTGTGTCCGGTCGACTGGATGCAGCCCGCGGGAACGTCGTGTCGCCCCGCCGCAGGCCCTTGCGACATCGCCGAGGCTTGCACAGGCGGATCGGCGGCCTGTCCGTCTGACGCAATGCGTCAGACCGGCTACTCGTGCCGTCCCAGCGCGGGCCCCTGCGACGTCGCTGAAGCCTGCACGGGTGCGTCTGCGGCCTGTCCGTATGACGCGCTGCGCCAGGCCGGCTTTTCGTGCCGTCCCGGCACCGGCCCCTGCGATGTCGCCGAAGCGTGTACGGGTTCGAGCGCCGACTGCCCCGCGGATGCATTTCGCCCGGCATCGACCGTCTGCCGCGCGGTCGCGGGACCGTGCGATGCCGCGGAGTCATGCACGGGTAGCGGTGCGGCGTGCCCCTCGGATCGCTTCGTCGCGGTCGGCACGACATGCCGCGTCCAGCAGGGACCGTGCGATGTCGCGGAGGCATGCTCCGGCATCGCGTCCGCATGCCCGGCGGACGCCTTCCGTCCCCCGGGGACGGTCTGCCGCATGGCATCGGGTGTCTGCGACGCGGCCGAACGCTGCAGCGGCTCGTCGGCGGCCTGCCCGTCGGACCATGCGCAGCCGGACGGAACGTCGTGCGGGCCTGCGACCGCGTGCGGTGGCGCGCCTGTATGCCGCGCAGGCCGCTGCCAGACAGGCGACGGTCTGGACTGCGACGACGGCGACGCATGCACCATCGACTCGTGTGCGGACGGAACCGGGTGCAAGCACGAGCCGGTTTCCGGCTGCTGCCGGATCGACGCGGACTGCGACGACGGCGATGCCTGCACCATCGACGTGTGCAGCGAGGCGGCGTGCGTCCACGCGTGGAGCGAGGACTGCTCGCCCGCGACGGCAAGACAGCGGACCGGCTGCGGGTGCGGGTCGGACGCGAACGGCGGCGCGCTGTTCGTGCTCCTGCTCTGCCTGGCCGGGCTGAGCCGATCCGGAACGCGGCCGCGTTCGATCACGCCCGCGCGCGCCGCGCCCGGATTTCTTTCATGACGACCTTCGACGTCTCGACGTCGATCGCGCGACGGAATGCGGGGAAAATGATCCGCTCCTCGCGCTCCAGATGGCCCGCGAAGTAGTCCTCTAACTCCGTTGCGAGACCGCCCAGTGCGGCTCCGAGATCCGCCAAGCTCGCGGGATTGTGCTCGATCGTGGCGCAGAGGCCGGTCAGGCGCGCGAGAGAAGCCTCCGCGTCGACGTGCTCGCGGCGCATCTCCTCGAGTGCGCGGTCGACCTCCGGGTCGAATCCCCGCAGACGCGGCAGGATCGAAACGTCCTCGTCCTGTGCGTGCAGCGGAAGTGCGTCGGTGAAATATCGCCGCACACGGCCCGCGGCGTCGGCAACTTCGTCGCCGGGGGATTCCTGCGCCTGTGAAATCCGTTGCGCCGTCGCGAGGAATCCGCGGATGCGCTCGTGGCAGTCGAGCATGAGGGACACCGGGTCGCCGGCCGGGGCCGCAGTTCCGATCCGCACGGGCATGCAAGACCTCCCGCGTGCGGATAACGGTGGCGAACCCCGGGCGCAATCGCAAAGCGGCCCCGGGACTCTGTGCGCTCTCAGTTCGACGCGCCGGGCGCCGAAGGCGTCGCCGGCACAGCCGACGGCGCGGCGCGTCCCGGCGTCTTGCGCGTGATCACGCCCTGGTCGAACGCGTCGGCCACCGCGGGCAGCGCCCACACGACGAGCTGGTGGTTTGCATTCATCTGCCGCAGCCGCAGCAGCTCGTCGAACGCATCAGCGATGAGCGGGCTCGCCAGGTACAGGTACACCTGCGCCCGCACGAACTTGCCGTCGCGCTCCAGGGACTGCCGGAACTTCGCGCGGGCCGCCTCCACGTCGCCGTCGCGGTTGAGTGCGGCGACGCCCTTGAGGAACACCAGACCGTTGCTCTCGGGGTTGAGTTTCTCGATCTTCGACATCAGCTCGTCGAACACGCCCCAGTCGCCGCGCAGCCGGTGGAAGTCCGCCGCGAGACGGTAGCCCATGTAGCTGTCCGGGTGCTCCTCCATCACCGACTGAGCCAGCGACGCGCCCGCCCAGAGATGCTGCATACCCACGAGTCCCAGCGCGCCGGAGAGCCGCTCCGCGCTCCGCTCTTTCTCCTTGAGATAGGACAAACGGTCGGCGCCGGCCTGGTCGAGTCCGCCGGCCGCCTGGCGCTGCTGCAGCGGCCGCGCGGCCTCGCGCATGCGCACGCCGACGTCGTCGAGCAGCTCGCCCACGATGAGCAGCGCCTCGCCCCAGGCCAGCTCGATCTGGCCCTGGAGCGCGGTCGCCTGCGGATCCGACAGCCGCTTCGCGAGCGCAACGCCCGCGCCGAACAGGTCGATCTGATCGCGGCGCAGGATCTCCAGAATGTCGTCGACGCCGCGGGGATTTCGCAGCGGATCGTCGGGGCTCGCGGCCGCCTGGCGCTTTTCCAGGTCCGCCACGATGGCGCGCGCCTCGTCGATGCGCAGGGGAGACCCCGGCTCGGTAGACTGCACCGCCAGCGGGGTTTTCGACCTGCGGTGAACGACGAGATCCGCCGAGGGCGCATCGGGCCGCCCGGTTTCCGGCAGCGGCTGAAGGGTGTCCCTGGCCTGCGGCACGGGCTTGCCGCCCGCGCAGGCCGCCGACAAGAGCACGACAACGAGCGTCATCCGCCGCATGGCACCTCCGGTGTGCGCCCGCCCGTCCGGCCGGGCGCTTTGCGGGCGCGGAGCCTACACGCCGTGCGCCAGGCGTCAAGAACCGGGCCGCGACGCCCGCCCGCGAGGTTGCGGCACGGCCCGCCCGTCCGCACCGTGCCCGGCGGGGATGGCTGCGCTCTTCCGCCCGCGCGCGAACGTCGTCTTCGCCACGGTGCTGGCGGCAGTCGCAGCCCTTGTCGCGGGGGCGCCGACGGCGGCGTGGATCTGGATGCGGACGCCTTACGCCACCGGCCAGCACGCACCGCCGCCGCAGCCCGTCCCCTTCGACCACCGCCACCACGTGCGCGACGACGCGATCGACTGCCGCTACTGCCACTTCGCCGCCGAGCGCTCGCCGACGGCAGGCATTCCGCCCACCGCCGTCTGCATGAACTGCCATTCACAGATCTTCCGCTCCAGCCCGCTGCTCGCCCCCGTGCGCGAAAGCTGGTTCGAGAACCGTCCGCTGTCGTGGGAGCGCGTCAACGGTCTGCCGGACCACGTCTACTTCGACCACTCGGCGCACGTGCGTCGCGGGGTCGGCTGCGTCGAGTGCCACGGGCGCGTGGATCTCATGCCCCTCGCGTCGCAGTCGGCGCCCCTGCAAATGGGCTGGTGTCTGGACTGTCACCGCGATCCCGCGCCGCGCCTGCGGCCGCCCGACAAGGCGACCGACATGGAGTGGAAGCCGCCGGGCGATGCGCGCCGCTTCGGCGAATCGCTGGCCGGGAGCATGCACGTGAAGCCTCCGATGCACTGCTCGGGATGCCACCGATAGGAGTGCCATTGGCCGACGAGAAGCCTCCCATCGGTCCCGAGCGCGAGTACTGGCGGACGCCGGGGGAGCGCTTCCGACCCGAGGCGCGAGAGCCGGAATCTCCGCTCGTTTCGGGCCCGGCCGTCGGTCGTCGCACGTTTCTCGGGCTCGCGGCGGCGAGCGCTGCGCTGGCCGCCTGCAGCCGTCCCCCGGGGCGTCGCATCGTCCCGTGGGTGCGCCAGCCGCCGGAACTCGTCCCGGGGGTTCCCGTCGCGTATGCGACCTCCATGGTGCAGGACGGATTCGCAACGGGTCTGCTCGTGACCGCGCGCGACGGACGTCCCATCCGGGTGGACGGCAATCCCGACCATCCGGCAAGCCTCGGAGGAAGCTCCGCAGCGCAGCAGGCGGCGGTGTACGGACTCTACGATCCCGACCGTGGCCGCGGCGTCGAGCGTCGCGGCGTGCCCTCGACGTGGGAGGCGTTCCGCAGCGCATTTCACGGGGAAACACGCACCGCGTCGAGCGCTTCCGATCGCGGCGAGGGCCTGCATCTCGTGCTCGAGCCGACGGGATCGCCGCTCGTCGGAACGCTGCTCGAGCGCTTGCAGGAACGGTATCCCGAGGCAAGGGTCCACTTCTTCTCGAACAAGCCGCGAGGAGAGACGGATTCTCACGCAAGGATATTCGGCGTGCCGGCTCTCGCGCTTGCGGATCTTTCAAAGGCGTCCGTGGTCGTCTCCCTGGATTCCGATTTCCTTGCGCACGGACCGATGCACCTGAGGCATGCGAGGCAATTCGCGGACGGCCGCAGGCTCTCGGGCGGCGGGCTTGAAATGAATCGTCTCTACGTCGCAGAGCCGGCGCCGACGGTCACGGGAATGAGCGCCGATGGTCGGCATGTCGTGAGGGCGACGGACATTGCATCCGTTGCTCGATCGCTCACGGCCGAGATTGCCTCGGCCAGGCCGGACGCGCTTCCCGCGGGCGTGCGCCAGGTGCTTGCGCGGGCTCGCGCCGGTGAAGAGTGGATTCGTGCCGCGGCGCGCGATCTCCTGCGTGCCGGGCCGCACGGATTCGTCATTGCAGGCACGCGCCAGCCGGCCGCCGTGCATGCGCTCGTCCACACCGCGAATGTTGCCTTGGGCTGCGTCGGGACCACGGTGTCGCACGTGCCTTCGCCGCTTCTGGAAGAACGTGCGGGACGGGAGGATTTCGGTTCCGCGCTGCAAAACGGGCGCGTCATGAGGCTTCTGATACTCCAAGGCAATCCTGCATTCGAGGCGGGGGCGCAATGGGCCGAATTGCTGCGAGCCGTTCCCGCAAGCGCGTATCTGGGGCTCTACCGCAACGAGACGGCGGAAGCCTGCGAATGGAATCTGCCGGCGGCGCACTTCCTGGAGAGCTGGGGCGACGCACGCTCCGCCGAAGGCACGGTGTCGATCGTGCAGCCGCTCGTCGAGCCTCTCTTCGCGGGGCGAAATGCAGCGCAATTGCTTGCGATGCTCCTGGGGGAGCGCGACGCAGGCGGCCACGCGATGCTCGACGACTCCCTGCGCAACGTGCTCGCCGGGGCATCCGACCCAATCTCCTTTCGCGAGGCGCGCGACCGTGCCGTGGAGAAGGGGTTCGTCGAGGGGACGGCATCGGCGCCTCTCGCGGCGGAGACGCGCTGGAATGAGCTTGTCGCGCTGCTGGGAGAGATTCCCCGGCCGTGGGTGGGCCTCGAAGCAGTGCTTCACGAGGACTCGAAGACCTGCGGCGGACGACACGCCAACAATCCGCTGCTCCAGGAGTTGCCGGACCCCGTCACGAAGCTGACCTGGGACAACGCGGCCTGCATGTCTCCGGCCATGGCGGAAACGCTCAAGATCGAAACAGGCCGGATGGTCGAGATCTCCGCGGGGACGCAGAGAATCATCGTGCCGGCGCTGGTGCTGCCCGGGCACGCCGACGGCTCGATATCCATGGCACTGGGATACGGCCGCACGAGCGCTGCCGAGAACGTGGCGCGGGGCGTCGGCGCCGACGCGGGGATTATGCGCGGCGGTGCAAGCGATTGGGTTGTCAAGGGAGTGTCGGTCAAAGCCCTGGAGTCCCGGCGCGACCTCGCGGTGACGCAGGAGCACTGGAGCCTGGAAGGGCGGCCGATTCTGCGCGAAATGACCCTTTCGCAGGCGCAAGGCGGAGCGCGCGCGGGGCCCGCCTCAAGGCCGCTGTCCCTCTATCGGCCCGAGAGAAGAGGCACGCAATGGGCGATGGCCATCGACCTCACCGCATGTACGGGCTGCAGTGCGTGCGTGGTTGCATGCCAGACCGAGAACAACATCCCGGTCGTGGGGCGCGAGGAGGTGCTGCGCAGCCGAGAGATGCACTGGCTGCGGATCGATTGGTATTTCTCGGGCGATCCGCGTCACCCCCGCATGCTCGTCCAGCCCATGCTCTGCCAGCACTGCGAGCAGGCGCCCTGCGAATACGTCTGCCCCGTGAACGCGACGACGCACAGCCCCGACGGGCTCAACGAGATGACCTACAACCGCTGCGTCGGGACGCGCTTCTGTTCGAACAACTGTCCCTACAAGGTACGCCGGTTCAATTATCTCGACCACACTTCGCAGACTCCGCCTCTGGTGCAGCTCGCGAAGAATCCGGACGTGACGGTGCGCGAGCGCGGCGTCATGGAAAAGTGTACGTACTGCGTGCAGCGCGTCCGCAAGGCGGAGATTGCGGCGCGCGGGGAAGGGCGTCCGCTTCGACGCGACGAGGTGCGCACGGCCTGTCAGGATGCCTGCCCTTCGCGTGCCATCGTCTTCGGCGACCTGTCGGATCCGGAGTCGGAGGTCTCGCGCTGGGCGAATTCCCCGCGTGCCTACCGGGCATTGGAGGATCGCGGAACGGATGCGCGCACGAGGTATCTGGCAAAGGTGACAAACCCGCCGCAAGGGGAGGGGTGATGGGGCGGCAATCGTGTGGGATGCCGCTTGGCGCCCCCATCGAGGGAGACATCCATTGACTCCCCCCGGCCGCGAAGCGCTTGCCGATCGGTTTCCGCTCTCGGGCCCGCTCCCGTCCGACGAGCGCGCGCTGACCGACTTGCTGCTGGAGCCGGTGCAGCGCCCCGCCGGCGGCGCGCGCATGGCACTTCTGGCGCTCGCGGCATTCGGGACGCTCGCGCTGTTCGGGGCTCTCGGATGGACGTTCGCGATCGGGGTCGGGACGTGGGGCAACAACATCCCGGTCGGGTGGGCGTTCGGAATCACGAATTTCGTCTGGTGGATAGGAATCGGCCACGCGGGCACGTTCATCTCCGCGATTCTCCTTCTCTTCGAGCAGTCGTGGCGCACGTCGATCAACCGCATGGCCGAGGCAATGACGCTGTTTGCGGTGGCCAATGCGGCGCTCTTCCCGGTCGCGCACCTGGGGCGCCCGTGGTTCGCGTACTGGCTGCTGCCCTATCCGGCGACCATGGGCGTGTGGCCGAACTTCCGCAGCCCGCTCGTGTTCGACGTCTTCGCCATCAGCACGTACGGCCTCGTATCGCTGCTCTTCTGGTACCTTGGGCTCGTGCCCGACTTCGCCGCGGCCCGCGAGCGCTGCCGCAGCCCGCGCCAGCGGTTCTGGTACGGAGTCTTCGCGCTCGGGTGGCGCGGCGCGTCGCGCGACTGGGAACGCTATCGCAAGGCGTATTTCCTCCTGGGCGGACTCGCGGCGCCGCTGGTCGTGTCGGTCCACTCGGTGGTGAGCCTCGACTTCGCGGTGACGCAGGTGCCCGGCTGGCACGGCACGCTCTTTCCCCCGTATTTCGTGGCCGGCGCCATCTTCTCCGGCTTCGCCATGGTGCTGACGCTTCTGTTGCCGGCGCGCAAAGCCCTCGGTCTGGAGAACGTCATCACGAAGCGTCACCTCGACTCCATGTCGAAGATTCTGCTCGTCACCGGGCTCATCGTCGCGTACTCATACGGGGTCGAATATTTCGGCGCGTGGTACAAGGGCGAGCGCTACGAGGCGTGGACGTACTTCAACCTGCGTCCGACGGGACGCTACCGCGTCGACTTCTGGCTGATGGTCACGTGCAACGTGCTCGTGCCGCAGCTTCTCTGGAGCGAGCGCGTGTGCACGACGCCGCTTCTTCTTTGGCCGGTGGCGGTGCTTGTGAACGTGGGCATGTGGATGGAACGCTTCGTCATCATCGCGGTGTCGCTGACACAGGACTACGTGCCGTCGGCCTGGGCGGACTACTCGCCCACGTGGGTGGACTACTCGCTGCTGTTCGGATCGATGGGGTTCTTCGTCTTCCTGTTCCTGCTCTTTATCCGCTGGGTGCCCTCGATTCCGATTGTCGAGATGCGAGAGCTGAGGGCGGAGCATCGCCACGGTGCGCACCGCGGGGCGCGCACATGAGCCGCGTCCTGATGGCCGAGTTCGACTCGGAGGACGCGATTCTGTCGGCGGCACGGCTGCTTCGCGCGCGCGACGGCATTCGTCTTGAGGCATACACGCCCTACCGGGTCGAAGGAATGCGCGAGGCGCTTGGCCATTCGCGCACGAGGCTTGCCCGGGCGGTCTTCTGGGCGGGGCTTGCGGGCGCGGGCGTCGGCTACGCGATGCAGTGGTGGACGAGCGCAGTCGACTTTCCACTCGACTCCGGTGGGCGGCCGCCGCATTCCGCGCCGGCGTTCGTGCCCATTGCGTTCGAGCTGACCGTGCTTTTCGCGGCTTTGACCGCGTTTCTTGCGGCCATTCTGCGGTCGGGGCTCCCGCGCCTTTGGCAGCCGGTCTTCGAGATCGAAGGATTCGAGCGGGCGTCGATCGACCGCTTCTGGCTGAAGGTCGGCGTGCATGCGGCCGACCAGCCGGAGCTTGCGCAGGAACTCACAAGAGCCGGGGCGTTGCGCGTCGTCGAGGCAGGAGGCCTCCGATGAAGCTGGCTTTGCCACGGCTTTGGCCTGTTCTCGTCCTGTGCTCGTGCAAACCCGACGGCACTCCGACGCTCGAACGCATGATCGACCAGACGCGGCTGAACACCTGGGAAACGAGTCCTGTCTTCGGGGACGGCTTCGGCATGCGCAATCCCCCGGAGGGAACCGTGCCCCGCGATGCAGTCATGGGACCGGCGCCATTCGTCTCCGGCCTGTCGGGCGGGCAGGCGCTGGATCGGCCACCAATTCCCGTCGATCGCGCACTCCTGGAGCGCGGACGCAACCGCTTCGACATCTTCTGTGCGGCGTGCCACGGACGTGCGGGCGATGGAGACACGCCCGTTGCTCGCAACATGACACTGCGCGCGCCGCCGTCGCTCCTGGAGCCGCGACTGCGCACTCTGCCGGTCGGACGCATCTTCCAGGTGGCGACGGAGGGCTACGGCTTCATGAGCGGCTATGCGGTGCAGCTTCCGGTGCGGGACCGATGGGCGGTGGCCGCCTACGTGAAGGCGCTCCAGTTCTCCGCGGGCGTTCCCCTTTCCGATCTTCCACCGGCGCTGCAGCAGAAGGCGCGCGGGGAACTCCGTTAGGAGGCGTCCTTGCCGCGGGCGGGAGGCATTGCGCGAAGAGTGTTCGGCCGATCGCTCGCAGCCGCCGTCGTGGGCGCCGCCGCATTCGCGGCCGGTCTCGCGCTGGACCCGCGCCGTGCGCTCTTCTCGCTGCTCGTCGCGTGGACGTTCGCGCTGGGCGTGGTGATCGGCGTGCTCGTCTTCGTGCTCAGCGCGCACGCCATGAAGGCGAAATGGCCCGTCGTCGTGCGTCGCGCCGCGGAGTCGGTCGTCGCCACGATGCCCGCGTTTGCCGCGCTTTTCATTCCATTGGCCGCGGGCGCGGCGCACGTCTGGCCCTGGACGACGCACGCCGGGCGCGAGGGTCTGGAGGGAGGCAACTCGGCCTGGCTGACCCCGGTGGGCCTCGTCGTGCGTTCGGCAATCTGGCTGGCGTGCTGGACGCTTGTCTCGGAGATCCTCCGCCGCTGGTCTCTGCGCCAGGACGGCGATGCCGATCCCGTGTGGACGCTTCGCGCGAGGCGCCTGGCGCCGGCCGCGCTGATTGCGGTCGCGGTTGCGACGACCTTCGCGTCCTTCGACTGGATGATGTCGCTCACCCCCGAGTGGTTTTCGTCCGTGTTCGGCGTGTACTGGTTCGCGGGAGGCTTCCTCGGGGCGTTCGCGCTGCTGGTCGTCCTGCTGCACGCGGGACGCGTTCCCGGCGGATTCGGCGAGAGCGCGACGAGCGAGCACTTCGTCGCGCTCGGCAAGTTCCTTCTCGCATTCACGGTGTTCTGGGCGTACATCGCGTACGCACAACTCTTCGTCTACTGGATTGCCAATGTCCCGGAGGAAATCTCCTGGTGGGTGCCTCGCCTGCGCGGGGCGTGGGGATACGCCGGAATCGTCATGATCGTCGGCGAGTTCGCCGTGCCCTTCTTCCTGCTCCTTTCGCGCGATCTGAAGACGCAGCCGCGTGCGTTGGCGGCGGTGTCCGTCTGGACTCTGGCTTTCCACTACCTCGACTCGTACTGGCTGGTGATGCCTGCCTTCGATCCGTCGGCGCCGCGCCTGCACTGGCTCGACGCGGCGACGCTGCTGCTGGTCGTAGGGACGGCGACGGCCTTGGGCGCGTGGCGCGCGGCGGGCGTGCCGGCGGTCGCGCGCAACGATCCGTTCTTCACTCTTTCCGCGGAGTATCGCAGCACATGAGCGCTTCGGAGCATCGTCCCGGTGTGCGGCTCGAGGAAGACGTCCTTCCCGGACGCGTCATCGTCGCGGTCATGGCGGCGACCGTGGTCGTATTCGGCGCGGGAGTGATCTGGGCCGGAGTCGAGACGCGCAGGCACCGCGACCCCGAGCCGGCGACTCCGGCGGTCGAGGCTCAGAGGGAGATCGGTCTCGTGCCGCAGTCCCAGTTCGCGACCGACCGCAACCGCGACCGCCTACACGACGCGGCCGCGCGGCGCCTGGAGTCCTGGGACTGGGTCGATCGCGGCAAGGGCATCGTGCGCATGCCGATCCGGGATGCGATGGATTTCTACATTGCGGAGCAGGCGAAATGATTGCCGCCCTGGCATTGGCCGCCGCGGTGGCGCAGATTCCGCCCCGGCTTCCCGATGCCAGGCTTCTCGACTCCGACGGCAGGCCCGTCGCGCTCCGCTCGGTGCTTCCCTCCGATGGCCGCCTGCTGCTCGCGGTGGCGCGATATCGCTGCAGTTCCTCCTGCGGAACGCTTCTGCGGCAGCTCCCTGCACTTGCCTCGGCCATCCCGTCGGTGAAAGTCGTCGCAATCGGTCCCGATTCCGGCGAGGGGCCGGTGGACGCGTCGAGGCGGAGGGCAGCATCGGCGCAAGGGTCGATTGAATTCCTCACGGGCTCCGCAGCGGAGGTCGGTTCGGTTCTGCAGTTTCTCGGCTATTCCTCCGGCGATTCCGGCGGCGCGGAATCCGAGCACCCGGCCGGGCTCTTCGTGATCGACGCGGAGGGCGTCGTCTCCGCTCGGCTTTCGCCGCTTGCCTCCGCCGCCGAGGTTGTCCGGGCGATATCGCAAACGAGTGCAAAGGAATACACGCCGGCGCCGCTCTGCCGGCCTCTCGGCGACGCGCTGGCGCGGTACTGGCCTGCGATGCAGTTCGCCGTCCGCGTCTTCGCGGTGGCGGTATTCGTCGCCGTGGCGGCCATGCTCGCGGGCTTCTGGCGTCGCGAGCTTCGAGGCGTCGGCACCGGGAGTCGGGCACCGTGAACGACCTTGTCCGATGGCTCCTGGTGCTGCCCGAGCAGGCATCCTCGTTTGCCTCGGAGCTGGATCACCTGCACTACGCGGTCATCGGCGCGACGATGCTGGGCTCCTTCGCCGTGTTCGCGACGGCGCTTTGGTTCTTCGTGAAGCATCGACGAAGGCCGGGCGACGGGCCCACGCCGCGCGTCCATACATCGGCAATCGTGGAATGGGGCATCGGAACATCTCTGCTGAGCCTGTTCCTCGCGTTCTGGATCGTCGGATTCCGCCTGTATCTGCGCATGCAGGTGGCTCCGCCCGGAGCGCTGGAGGTCTACGCGACGGGGCAGCAGTGGATGTGGAAATTCGCCTGGCCCGAGGGGCCCAGCAGCGCCGGCGTCCTCTACGCGCCCGCGGGCAAACCCGTCCGGGTGTTGCTCACGTCGCGCGACGTCATCCATTCGTTCTTCGTGCCGGCCTTCCGCGTCAAGCAGGACGCGGTGCCGGGGCGGTACACGAGCGTCTGGTTCCGCGCCGAGCGGCCGGGCACCTACCGCGTGTTCTGCGCGGAATACTGCGGCACGCAGCACTCGACGATGCTGGGCGAGGTGGTGATCCTTTCGCCGGAGGATTTCGAGCGATACATGTCCCATTCCGATGAGCCTCCCGCGGCGGCGGAATCCGGCGGTCCCGCGGGCAGCCGCACGTTTCCTCCCGCGGCGCAGCGCGGTCTTGCGGGGCGCGGCGTGCAGGCGGCGGCTCAGCACGGTTGCCTGCGGTGCCACACGCTGGACGGCACGAGGCACATCGGTCCGACATGGCTC